>Ga0123332_1005729_pt1 | contig 10445 bp, 8 predicted proteins | sample BioC12SIPDNA_4_FD_89958 | JGI IMG/M metagenome (GOLD analysis project Ga0123332, IMG submission 89958) | Anaerobic biogas reactor microbial communites from Washington, USA - Biogas_R2_A C12 SIP DNA | ecosystem: Engineered > Bioreactor > Anaerobic > Unclassified | place: Washington, USA... | reverse complement strand
CGTTCGCGCCGCCGCCGCCGCGGCGCTGAGGCAGGAGGCAGGAGGCAGGAGGGCGCCGGCCCCTTGGGCCGATCCCTGTAGGAGCGGCTTCAGCCGCGACCGTGAAGCCGGACGGAAATGGTCGCCTGACGGCCATGCGTCTCCTGGGTCGCGGCTGAAGCCGCTCCTACAGTCGCGACAGCCGGGCCCGGGGGGGGCGAGGTCAGCCGCGGGCCGCGGCCACGATCGCGGCCGCGCGCGCGGCGCTTTCGCGCACGCGGGCCCAGTCGCCGGCCGCCAGCCAGTCCTTCGGCACCATCCACGATCCGCCGATGCACAGCACGTTGGGCTGGGCGAGGAACTCGGCGGCGTTGGATTCGCTGATGCCGCCGGTGGGACACAGCTTCAGCTGGCCCAGCGGCCCGGCCAGGCCCTTGAGCATCGCCAGGCCGCCGACCGCGCTGGCCGGGAACAGCTTGCAGCAGCGGAAGCCGCGCGCCAGCAGCGACATGAACTCGGTCGGCGTGGCGCCGCCCGGCACGGCCGGGATCGGCGCGCGCGCCAGCGCCTCGGCCAGCGCCGGCGGCGTGCCGGGCGTGACCAGGAAGTCGGCCCCCGCATCCACCGACTGGCGGATCTGCGCCTCGTCGAGCACGGTGCCGGCACCGATCACGATGTCGGGCAGGGCCTTCTTCAGCGCCTCGAGCGTCGCGAGCGCGGCGGGCGTGCGCAGGGTCAGCTCCAGCGCGGTCAGCCCGCCTTCGAGCAGCGCGTCGGCGATGCGTTGCCCCTGTTCGACGCTGTCGACGGTGATCACCGGCAGGATGCCGGCGGAGACCAGGATCTGTTCGGCGCGGGTCTGGAGCGATTCGAGGGTCATTGGCGTGGCGCTGGTTGGAGGGGCGTCAGGCGTCGCGGAATTCGTGCGGGGCGAGGGCGGCGGCTTGCGGATCGTCGCCCAGTTCGTACTCCTGGTCGTATTCCCAGGGGCCGCCGTCGCGCGCCGGCGGGCCGCAGGAGATGGACAGCGCGCCCTGGTCGGCGGGCGTCACCATCGCGCGGCTGAAGGCGAACAGGTTGCGGCCGATGTCCCAGGCGCAGTGGGCGGTGCTCGGCGCCGGTTCGCGCGCGGCCCATTCGGCGGGGTCGACCAGCGCCTCCAGGGTGCCGGCTTCGCCGTCGAGGCGCACGATGTCGCCCTCGCGCAGCTTGGCGATCGGTCCGCCGCGCGCGGCTTCGGGCGTGAGGTGGATCGCGGCGGGAATCTTGCCCGACGCGCCCGACAGGCGGCCGTCGGTCACCAGCGCCACGCGCCGGCCCTGGTTCTGCAGCATGCCCAGCAGCGGGGCCAGCGAGTGCAGTTCCGGCATGCCGTTGGCGCGCGGGCCCTGGTAGCGGACCACGGCGACGAAATCCCGCGGCAGCAGTCCCTGCGCGTGCAGGCGGTTGAGCGCACGCGGATCGTCCACTACCACCGCAGGCGCCTCGATCGTGCGGTATTCGGGCTTGACCGCCGACAGCTTGATCAGCGCGCGACCGAGGTTGCCGCGCAGCAGGCGCAGCCCGCCCTGGGCTTCGAACGGGGCCGAGGCCGGGCGCACCACCGCGTCGTCGCCGCTGGTGGCCGGCGCCGGCGCGAAACCGAGCGCGCCGCCGGCCAGGGTCGGCTCGCGGGTCCACTCGCGGATGCCGCCGGGCAGGATGGTCTCGATGTCGTCGTGCATCAGGCCCGCGTCGAGCAGTTCGCGGAACACGAAGCCGATGCCGCCGGCGGCCTGGAAGCGGTTCACGTCGGCCTCGCCGTTCGGGTACACCCGCGCCAGCAGCGGCACCACCTGCGAGAGCCGGTCCATGTCGTCCCAGGTCAGGACGATGCCGGCCGCGCGCGCCACCGCAATCCAGTGGATGGTGTGGTTGGTCGAACCGCCGGTGGCCATCAGCGCGACGATCGCGTTGACGATCGCACGCTCGTCGACCAGGCGCCCGAGCGGGCGGTAGTCCTCGCCCAGCGCGGTGATCGCCAGCGCGCGCTCGGTGGCGGCGAGGGTGAGCGCCTCGCGCAGGCCGGTGCCGGGGTTCACGAACGAACCCGGCAGCTGTACGCCCATCGCCTCGAGCAGCACCTGGTTGGAGTTGGCGGTGCCGTAGAAGGTGCAGGTGCCGGGCGCGTGGTAGGACGCGGCCTCGGCCTCGAGCAGCTCCTCGCGGGTGGCCTCGCCGGCGGCGTAGCGCTCGCGCACTTCCGCCTTCTTCCTGTTCGGGATGCCCGGCGTCATCGGGCCGGCGGGGATGAACACCGACGGCAGGTGGCCGAAGGCGAGCGCGCCGATCAGCAGCCCGGGCACGATCTTGTCGCAGATGCCCAGGTGCACGGCGCCGTCGAACATGTCGTGCGACAGGCCGATGGCGGTGGCCTGCGCGATCACGTCGCGCGAGAACAGCGACAGTTCCATGCCCGCCCGGCCCTGGGTGACGCCGTCGCACATCGCCGGCACGCCGCCGGCGACCTGGGCGGTGGCGCCGAGCGTGCGCGCGTGCGCGCGGATCAGGGCCGGGTAGGGCTCGTAGGGCTGGTGCGCCGAGAGCATGTCGTTGTAGGCGGTGACGATGCCCAGGTTCGGCGTGGCGTCGCCGCGCAGGCGCGACTTGTCGGTCGGTTCGCAGGCCGCGAAACCATGGGCCAGATTGCCGCAGCTCAGGCGCGACCGGCTCGGCCCGGCCTCGCGCATCGCGTCGATGCCGGCCAGGTAGGCCGCGCGCGACGCGCGGCTGCGGCGGCGGATGCGCTCGGTGACGTCGTGCAGTACGGGATGCAGGCTCATTGGACTTCCGGCGAAGGGGCGTGTCGGTGGCCCCGCGACCGCGCGGTCACGGGCACCAGTGGACGTGCAGCGGCGCGCCCGGGGTCAGGAATGCGATGCGCGCCGGGTACTCCAGCGGATCGTCCCCGTCGAGCACGCGTTCGAGCAGCTTGCGCTTGCTCTCGCCGCGGATCAGCAGCAGGCGGGTATGGGCCGGTGCGAGTCCGGCCGGGGTGAGGCTGATGCGGCGCAGGAACTTGCCGGCGCCGGGGCAGCCGGTGGCGTCGACCGCGACATAGGCGCTGCGCGACTCCAGGGACGCCTCGAGATTCTGCATGCGCGGGAACAGCGAAGCGGTGTGGCCGTCCTCGCCCATGCCCAGCACCACCACCCCGGGCGGCGCCTTGGCGTGCAGGTTGGCGGCGTTCACCGCCTCCTCGATGCTGCGCCCCGGGCGGGTGATGCTTTCGAAGCGCGCCCTGGCGGCGTTGTTGCGCAGCAGCGACTCGCGCACCAGGCGCGAGTTGCTGTCGGGGTCGTCGGGCAGCAGCCAGCGCTCATCGACCAGGGCCACGTCCACCCGATCCCATTCGAGCGGGGCCTTGGACAGGGCCTCGTACACCGGGCGGGGCGTGCTGCCCCCGGACAGGAGCAGGCGCGCGCGGGGCTTGTTCTGCAGGTCGCGCGCCAGCACCGAGGAAATCGCCACCGCCGCGCCCCAGGTCCACTGGGTCATCGACTCGTAGCTGTGCATGTGCACCCGCGCGCGCGGTCGCGGGCCGGTGTTGTGGTCGTGGTCGTTCATGGGGCCACCTGTGCCTCGCGGCGCGCGATCGCGGCCGTGCCCAGCAGCCCGGGGTGCGGATGCAGGATGGCCAGCGAGGGGACGCGCGCCATGGTGGGGGAGAAACGGCCCTTGTGCTCGAAGCGCTGGCGGAAGCCCGAGTGCCGGATCATGTCGAGCATCTTCGGCACCAGGCCGCCGGTGAGGAACACGCCGTCCCAGGCGCCGAGCGTGAGCACCAGGTCGCCCGAGATCGCGCCGAACACGGCGCAGAATACGTCCACCGCGCGCGCGCAGCGCGGGTCGCCGGCCTCGGCGCCGGCGGTGATGTCGGCCGGCTGCATCGGACCCGGGTCCTCGCCGGCGATCTCGCTCAGCGCGCGGTGGATGTTGACCAGGCCCGGCCCGCAGACCAGGCGCTCGTTGGACACGCGCCCGAACTGCGCCGAGAGCCGGTCGAGGATCGCCAGTTCCTCCGGCGTGCCCGGCGGGAAGCTGACGTGCCCGCCCTCGGTTTCGAGCGGGTACTGGCGGCCCTCGCGGATCACCAGCGCGCCCACGCCAAGGCCCGTGCCCGGGCCGAGGATGGCGTAGGTGCGGTGGACGGGAGCGTCCTCCGGCGTCCAGGCCGCGCCGCCGATGGGCACCACGTCGGAAGCCTTGAGCAGCGGGATCGCCATCGCCTGGGCGGCGAAATCGTTGACCAGGGTGACGCGCTCGAAGCCCAGCTGGGCCTTCATGCGCGGGCGTGAGATCACCCAGGGGTGGTTGGTGATGCGCGCCTCGTCGCCGTCCACGCGGCCGGCGACGGCGAACACGCCGTGCACGATCCCGGCGTCGTGCTGGCCGGACTCGTGCAGATAGTGGCGCGCGGCGTCGGCCAGCGACGGGAAGTCGGCCACCGCGAAACGCTGGACGCTGTCGACCAGCAGCGGCGCATCGGCGGCCGGGTCGGCCAGCGCGAAGCGCGCGTTGGTGCCGCCGATGTCGGCGAGCAGGACCCGGGGTGTGCCGCTCATCCGCGCCTGCCCGAGGGAGCGCCCACGGTGCGCGGCAGGAACGCCTCCGCGCCGTTCGGGCCCCAGGATCCGGCCGGGTATTCGTGCACCGGGGTGCCCGCCTGCTGCCAGGCGGCGCTGATGCTGTCGATCCAGCGCCAGGCGGCCTCGACCTCGTCGTCGCGCACGAACAGGGTCTGGTCGCCCTTGAGCGCGTCGATCATCAGCCGCTCATAGGCGATCCGGCGCTTGGGCGGCAGCATCGCCATGTCCAGCGACATCGGCATCAGCTCGGTCGCGCCCCATTCGGGCGCGGCCAGGCTGCCCATCAGGCCCAGTTCGATCGTTTCCTCGGGCTGCAGCCGCATGCGCAGCCGGTTGGGCGTGGCGCCGCGGGCGTTGGGGCGGTCGAACAGCCAGTGGGTGACCGGCTTGAAGTTGATCAGCACTTCGGTGGTGCGCGAGGGCAGGCGCTTGCCGGTGGCGAGCCGGAACGGCACGCCCGCCCAGCGCCAGTTGTCGATCCAGGCGCGCAGGCCGACGAAGGTTTCGACAGCGCTGTCAGCCCTAAAGCCCTGCGCGGCGCGGCCCTCGACCACGCCCGGACCGTAGCGGCCGCGGATGCTGTCGCTGGCGGCGTCGGCGGCGGTCATCGGACGCAGCGCGCGCAGCACCTTGCGCTTCTCGTCGCGGATGCTGTCGGCGTCGAGCGCGGCCGGCGGCTCCATCGCCACCAGCGCCAGCAGCTGCAGCATGTGGTTCTGGACCATGTCGCGCAGCGCACCGTAATCGGCGTAATAGCCTTCGCGCCCGTCCACGCCGGCGGTTTCGGCGACCACGATGTCCACCGATTCGATGCAGCGGTTGTCCCACACCGCCTCGAGCAGGGTGTTGCCGAAGCGCAGCGGCAGCAGGTTCTGCACCGGCGCCTTGCCCAGGTAGTGGTCGATGCGGAAGATCCGCGACTCGTCCAGCGCCGCCCTGAGGGTCGCGTTGATCTCGCGCGCCGAGGCCAGGTCGTGGCCGATCGGCTTCTCGAGCACCAGCCGCGAGGGCGGCTCGAGCAGGCCGGCAGCCTTGAGCCCGCGGCAGGCCGGCTCGAACAGGTTCGGCGGGGTGGACAGGTAGCTCACCGCCGGACGGTCGGCATACGGCGCCAGGGCCGCAGCCATGGCCTCGGTGTCGTTGAGGTTGAGCGCGTGGTAGCGGATGCGCGAGAGCAGGTCGTCGAGCGCCCCGGAGTAGCCGTCGCCCTCGTCGATGCGCTCGCGCAGCCAGGCGCGGAAGCCGTCGTCGTCGTGCTGGGTGCGGCCGATCGCCACCACGCGGAAGTTCTCCGGCAGCAGCCGGTCGCGCAGCAGGTGCAGCAGCGAGGGGAACAGATAGCGTTGTGCCAGGTCGCCCGTGGCGCCGAACAACAGGATGGAATCGTGCATGGACGCCGTGTGCGGGTCGTGGGGTCAATAGGGAAGGGGGTCGGCCAGTGCGCGGCCGTGGCTCCCAATGATGCCAGAGAACCAGCGGGCGCTGTCCTTCGGGGTCCGCTCGAGCGTCCCGTAGTCGACGTGGATGATACCGAACCGCTTGGAATAGCCCAGCGACCATTCCAGGTTGTCCAGCAGCGACCACGCCATGTAGCCGCGCACGTCCACGCCGGCGGCGATCGCATCGTGGATCGCCCGTAAATGCTTTCGCAAGTAATCAATCCGCAGCGGATCGCGTACGCGGCCGCCCTCGGCCACCGGCGGGTCGAAAAAGGCGGCGCCGTTCTCGGTGACGTAGATGGGCAGGTCGCCATAAGTGTCGCGGAACCAGACCAGGGTATCGGTCAGGCCCTGCGGGAAGACTTCCCAGCCGGTCTCGGTATAGGTGCCCAGCGGCTGGCGTACGGAGCCGGCGCGCAGCGGCCAGCTGTCGTCGGCGCGGGTCACCGCCCGGGTGTAGTAATTGATTCCGATGAAATCGATCGGCTGGCGGATCTGGCGCATGTCCGCGTCGGACACCTGCGGCCAGGCGTCGCCGAAGATCTCCGCCAGCTCGTCGGGGTAGCGGCCGAGCAGGGCGGGATGCAGGTACTGCTCGTTCATGTACGCGTGCGCACGGCGGGTGGCGGCCAGGTCCCCGGGCGAATCGCTGGCCGGGTATTTCGGCTCGATGTTCACCACCAGGCCGATGTCGTGCCGGCCCTCGGCACGGTAGGCCTGGACCGCGGCGCCGTGCGCGCGCATCAGGTTGTGCGAGGCGATCGGGGCCTCGTAACGGTTGCGATGCCCGGGCGCGAGCGCGCCGTGGAGGTAGCCCCCGTCGGTGATCACCCACGGTTCATTGAGCGTGACCCACTTCTTCACCCGTCCGTCGAGCTCGCGGAACAGTACGCTGCCGTACTCGGCGAACCAGTCGGCGCAGTCGCGGTTGAGCCAGCCGCCGCGGTCGTCGAGCGCGGCCGGCAGGTCCCAGTGGTAGAGCGTGAGCAGGGGCTCGATGCCGTTGGCCAGCAGTTCGTCCACCAGGCGCGAATAGAAGTCCAGGCCCTTGCGGTTCACCCGGCCGGTGCCCCCGGGCAGGATCCGCGACCACGACACGCTGAAGCGGTAGGCCTGCAGGCCCAGTTCGCGCATCAGCCGCACGTCCTCCTTCCAGCGGTGGTAGTGGTCGCAGGCCACGTCGCCGGTGTCGCCGTTGAGGGTCATGCCGGGGGTGTGGGCGAAGCGGGTCCAGATGCTCGGCCCGGCGCCATCGGCCAGCGGCGAGCCCTCGATCTGGTGGGCGGCGGTGGCCGCGCCCCAGAGGAAGCCTTCGGGGAAGCGGTAGTCCTTGTCCTGGGTGAGATGCATGGCGTGCGGATTCCTGCGCCGCCGTCGCGGCATGGCCTGAAAACGATTACATGCCAGAATAGCGCAATCGCCCGCGGCCGGTGCCCGCGCCGCGCGAAGATGGCGGCGCCGGCGGCGCGCCGCCGGGACCGGGACGGGAGCAGCGATGGCGCGCGTCGAGCTCGTCAACCTGCGCAAGGTGTACGACAACGGCCATGTCGCCGTGGAAGGCGCCAGCTTCGAGGTCGGCGACGGCGAACGGGTGGTGCTGGTCGGGCCCTCGGGCTGCGGCAAGACCACGCTGTTGCGGATGATCGCGGGGCTGGAGGCGATCACCTCCGGCACGCTTCGCATCGGCGAGCGGGTGGTCAACGAGGTGGCGCCTGCCGACCGCGACATTGCCATGGTGTTCCAGGGCTATGCGCTCTACCCGCACATGACCGTGGCCGGGAACCTGTCGTTCGCCCTGCGCCTGCGCGGGATGGCCGGACCACGGCTGCAGGCGCGGGTGGCGGAGGTCGCGCGGCTGCTGGGCCTGGAAGAGGTGCTGTCGCGGCGGCCGGCGCAGCTGTCGGGCGGGCAACGCCAGCGGGTGGCGCTGGGCCGCGCGCTGGTGCGTGATCCGCAGGTGTTCCTGCTCGACGAGCCGCTGTCGAACCTGGACGCCGGATTGCGGGCGCAGATGCGGCTGGAGATCGCGCGCCTGCACCAGCGGCTGGGCACCACCATGGTCTACGTCACCCACGACCAGGTCGAGGCGATGACCCTCGGCCAGCGCATCGTGGTGATGAGCGAGGGGCGGGTGCAGCAGATCGACACGCCGATGGTCCTGTACCAGCGCCCGGCCAACCGCTTCGTGGCGACCTTCCTTGGCAGCCCGGCGATGAACCTGCTGCGCGCGCGGATGCTGCGCGCGGACGCTGGCTGGGGGCTGGCGCTGGCCGATGGCGGCCAGCTGCCGCTGCCGGCCCGCACCCCGGTCGATCCAGCCTGGGAAGGGCGCGAGCTGGATTGGGGCGTGCGCCCGGAGCACCTGCTGCCGGCCGGTGCCGGGGGTGGCGATGCCTTCGAGGCGGTGGTGGACGTGGTCGAGCCGGTCGGCAGCGAGATCCACGTGAACCTGCGCCTGGGCGAGGCCCGCCTGGTCGCGCGGCTGCCGCCGGGCGATCCGCCGCTTGCGGGCGAGCGCCTGCGGCTGTCGTTGGCGCCCGGCGCGCTGCACGCCTTCGACCCGGACGACGGCCGGGCGTTGACGCCGGGTTGACGGCGCCTTCATGGCACGACGCTCCGATCCGCGCCATCATGGACGCATGACACACGACGGCACCCCCCCATTGCCGCCGCCACCCCCGTTGTCCGACCAGTGGGCGTTGTTCCTCGACGTCGACGGCACGCTGGCGGCCTTCGCCGACCAGCCCGACGGGGTCAGCGTCGCCACCCCGGTCGTCGACCGCCTGGACGAACTGTCGAGGATGCTCGATGGCGCCCTGGCGCTGGTGAGCGGCCGCAGGATCGAAACCCTCGACGCGCTCTTCGCGCCCCACCGTTTCGCGGCGGCGGGCCTGCACGGCCTGCAGCGCCGCCGCGCCGGCGAGGAGCCGCCGCCGCCGGCCGCGCCGCCCGCGGCGCTGGAGGCGATCAAGGCCCAGGCCGCCGCGCTGCTGCGCGAGCGCTACCCCGACGCGCTGCTGGAGGACAAGGGCGAGGCCATCGCGCTGCACTGGCGGCTGATGCCCGAGGCCGCGGCCGACCTGCAGGCATTCGCGATGCAGGCCCTGACCCGGCTGCCCGACTACCACCTGCAGCCCGGCGACCACGTGGTCGAATTGCGGCCGGCCCGCGGCGACAAGGGCGAGGCGATCGCCGCGTTCCTGGACGAGCCGCCGTTCCTTGGCCGCCGGCCGGTGTTCGTGGGCGACGACCTCACCGACGAACACGGGTTCGAGGTCGTCAACGCGCGCGGCGGGATCAGCGTGCTGGTGGGCGATCGCGCGGGATCGGCGGCCGAGCACCGGCTGCCCGGCATCGACGCGGTCTACGCCTGGCTGGGGGCCGGCGCATGAGCGCGCGCGCCGCGCGGCAGGCCTCGCTCGACCTGGGCGTCATCGGCAATGGCAGCTTCGGCGCCCTGATCGACCGCGAGGCCCGGGTGGTGTGGGGCTGCCTGCCGGCCTTCGACGGCGACCCGGCCTTCTGCGCCCTGCTGTCGCCGCGCCACCACGAGGGCGGGGACCTCGCGATCGAGCTTGAGGACTACTCGCACAGCGAGCAGGAATACGTCACCAACACCGCGATCCTGCGCACCGTGCTGCACGACCGCAACGGCGGCGCGGTCGAGGTGATCGATTTCGCCCCGCGCTGGAAGCAGAACAGCCGCATCTTCCGCCCGGTGTCGATCATCCGACGGATCCGGCCGCTGTCGGGCACGCCGCGGCTGCGCGTGCGGTGCCGGCCGCTGGCCGACTGGGGCGCGCGCGTGCCCGAGTCGACGTGGGGCAGCAACCACATGCGCTGGATCCTGCCCGGGTTCACCCTGCGCCTGACCACCGACGTGCCGATCCGGTTCGTGCGCGACCAGCTGCCGTTCGTGCTGTGGGAGACGGTGCACCTGGTGTTCGGCGCCGACGAAACGCTGGAGCGCTCGGTGTCCGGCTACGTCGAGGAGGCCCTGGGCCGCACCGAACACCACTGGCGCGAGTGGGTGCGCTACCTGTCGATCCCGCTGGAATGGCAGCAGGCGGTGATCCGCAGCGCGATCACCCTCAAGCTGTGCCAGTACGAGGACAGCGGCGCGATCATCGCCGCGATGACCACCTCGATCCCCGAGGCGCCCGATACCACGCGCAACTGGGACTACCGCTACTGCTGGCTGCGCGACGCCGCGTTCGTGGTGCGCGCGCTCAACCGGCTCGGCGCGACCCGGAGCATGGAGGAGTTCCTCGGCTACATCTTCAACATCGCCACCCACGACGGCTACCTGCAGCCGCTGTATGGCATCGCCTTCGAGGAGCGGCTGGAGGAGCAGGAGGTCGAGTCGCTGGCCGGCTACCGCGGCATGGGGCCGGTGCGG
>Ga0123332_1005728_pt1 | contig 10445 bp, 9 predicted proteins | sample BioC12SIPDNA_4_FD_89958 | JGI IMG/M metagenome (GOLD analysis project Ga0123332, IMG submission 89958) | Anaerobic biogas reactor microbial communites from Washington, USA - Biogas_R2_A C12 SIP DNA | ecosystem: Engineered > Bioreactor > Anaerobic > Unclassified | place: Washington, USA... | reverse complement strand
TGAGAGGGTGGTTCTCCGGTCGCTTCTGGCAGATGCCTCCCGGCCGCGTCTCGACAGTCTCTCCCGGTCGGCTCTGTTCGGCAGGCTCATGTATACTGCAAATTGTACATCGTAGCGTACAAGGAGCGACATCATGCGCCCACTCAAGCTCGATGAGGACATCCGGCCCCTTTCGGAATTCCGCGCTCAGATCGCGTCGTTCGTCAAGCGCGTGAACGAAACCAAGCGTCCGCTCGTGCTCACGCAGCATGGCCGCGGCACTGTCGTCGTTGTCGACATCGCGGAGTATGCAGCAATGCGCGAGCGGCTCGAGACCATCGACGACATCGCCACCGCACGGGCGCAGCTTGCCGCCGGCGAGGGCATCGCGCATGGCCAAGCCAAGGTGAAGGTACTTGACCGACTTGCCTAGGATGCGCGTCGTCTGGTCACCGCGCGCCATCGACCGTGTGGTCGAGATTGCCGCCTACATCGCCAAAGACAGCCCCGCCGCCGCACGCGATTGGGTCGAGCGGCTCTTCGCACATGTGGACACACAGCTCGCGGCGTTCCCACTCAGCGGCAAGCCCGCCCGTGATGTGGACGCAGGCGATGCGCGCGAGCTCGTCTTCGAGTCCTATCGCGTCTTCTACGACGTGAGGGATACGGTCCAGATCCTCACGGTCAGGCGCGGCAGCGAGCTCATCGACGCAGATGAGCTGCGCTCAGGCCCCAAGCAATCTCCCACCGCGCATCGGCCGTAGCTGCTTCACCGCCTGCCGGTAGGCGTCAAGGACCTTGGGTCCTCTCCAGCGCCCCCATCGACATAGCCGTCTCCACCATGGCCCCCTCCAGGGCGGCGGGTCCCACCAGGTAGAGGGCAGGCTGGCCGACACCCACGCGCACCCAGGTCACGTCGCCCCAGGCCGCCACGCTCACCGCGCCCAGCGCGGCCGTCTCCCCCACCTCACGCCAGGCCGCCCCGGCCGGTGCCGTGGACAGGCCGGCCAGCAACCAGAAGCTCGCCTCGCGCGTCTCGGGGTCGCTGGTATAGCGCATTCCCCACCAGGTGGGCGATAGGTTGGGGCAGTCCACCACCGGCGGGGTGGCGGAACCGGCCGAGGCACCGCCCGGCGCCGCCGATGGGCTGTAGCTCTCCGCGAGCACGAAGCCGTCCGGCAACGTCCCAGGCAGTGCCAGGAGCATGTCGATGCCGCGGTAGCCGGCGCTGAGCAGGTCGGCCAACTCCCCCCGCGAGAGAGGCTGCCGCCGCGCGTCGTTCTCCACCGCCCGGTACGGCGACTCCAGCGTGGCCTGTGCCAGCATCTGGAAGACCCAATTCGGCGAGCTCATCTCCTTCTCCGCCTCTGCATTGCCCCAGGTGAAGACACCCAGCCCGCCCTCTTTCTGCCACGGGTACCAGGGGCGTATCTGCAGACTCATGGGCGCCGACGACGTTCCGCTGGCGTTGTCCTCGATGCCCATGGCCGCCTCGGCCACCTCCTCGGTGGTGGCGTAGAACATGATGGGTCGATCAGCCGCGGCGGCGGCGCGGATGCGCTCCACGTAGTCCAGGGGGTCCACCTCGTCCCCCATCACCCAGAGCGGCTTGTTGATGGCCGTGGGGTCCACGAAGGCCGATGGCTGTTCCGTGCGCGGCGCGGGAAGCGGCGTGGGACCAGAGTAGAAGAAATCGGGAAGATGAACGCTCTTCTCCGGGATGACCTCCACGTTGCCCGCCCAGAAGCCGAGGTACATGCCGCTCTCGAGCGCCCGAGCCAGCCCCTCCTCCTCCGACAGGGCCGGGGGGTCCGCCTGCAGCGTGGCCAGCGTCAGCGCATCGTAGACCTCAGTGCGGGTGGGCGTGGGCCCGATCTCCTTCGGCGGCTGCACCCAGTAGTCGACGGGCACGATCTCGCCTTGGGCGAGGGGCTCCTTCGTCCAGGGCAAGTAGCGCACGAAGGTCCGGGCGGTGACGGTGTCATTCAACGGCTGATTGGCGCCCGGCGGCACCCCCAGCACCTCCGACACGGCGGCCAGAGCAGCACCCACCACCAGGATGGGCCGCCCCGCCTCCTTGGCCGCGGTCATGATGGACCGGGCGGAGCTGAGGTCCTCGCCTTCCGCGAACACCCACAGGGGCTCGAGGATGGAAGCTGGATCCAGGAAGGTGGCCGTCGAAGTGATGAAGTCCGGCAGCTGGGGTAATCCGTTGTCCGGCGGCTCCTGGTAGAACTCAGGCGGGAACCGGTCGGTGTCCGCCGGGAAGACCTCCACGTTCCCCGCCCATAGCCCCCATTCCTGGCCGGAGGGCCACACGAAGGAGAACCTCGGGTCTTCCGAGATTGGCCTGCGGCCGGTGACGGCGTACTCCAGGTAGGCGAGGACCTCGTCCGCGCCGGAGGGCGGTGGGACGTCCGCGACCGATGGCGGCGGCGTGGACGCGGTGGTCGACGAGGAGGCCACGGCGGTTGAGGATGCGTCCGTGCCGGAGGGAGCACCGCTTTCCGTGGTACTGGAGCCACAGCCGGCCACCGCGACCACAAGCAGGACCAAGAGCACTGATGCGCCCACGCATCGCCGCAGGGTAGAACCACCATATGATCGACGACCGTTTTCCATCGGCCCTCCTTCCTTCGTAGCCCAGAGCCCAGTTGCCCCCGCCCCACCAGTGACACGCAAACGCGGCACCCTACTCCTTCCCAACCTGGATCAGTGCGTCAGCCAACCCCACCAGCTTGTCTAGCCCACCACAGCTGATACGGAACCTTCTCCGCGGCAGCTTGAGGTGCAATCCAGGCAACTGCCGGAGGGGTGGGACGCTCTTCGCCATCCGCCGTCACCCGACTCGCCTCGAGGGTCTCCCTGAGCCAGCCCGCCACCTGCGACGCCTCCAGCACCAGCGCACGCTCGCTCGTCGAGATCTGGCCGGAGGGCAGCGCGAGTGAGTACCAGCCCATCTCCGCATCTGTCTCGTTCCAGAAGTCAAGCCCCACGCGACCGCCATCTGCCGTGTGCAGAATGGCCCCCCATTCGGACGTTGGGGGATCCCAGGTTCGGTCCCGTCCCGCCTTGAGGGTCGCCGACGTGAGCCGCGCTCGAAGGGCGTCAAGCTCGGCGGAAGTCAGCGGCCGGGAGGCGGCCCCGTGAGACCACCGCCCCTCCGCGGTGAGTTCTTGGTCGGCGGTGATCGCGGCGATAGCCTGCTGGAGAAGCTGAGTGTCGCTCGGTCTCAGATCCATACGCAGCAGGTTCCACAAGAGCTGCGCACCCTCCCCACGGGTGGCCGCCTGCCACGGATCCCACTCTCGACCGTAGCCGAGCAGGCCGTTCATGAGGCCGTTGTCCTCAGCCACAGCCAGGCTGCGAGCGTGTGTGGCATCGAAGTTGCCCGGGAGAGGCGCGTAGCTTGACTGGGTATCAAGCAGCAATCCGGGCTGTATTTGCTGCGCCGCCCGCACGGTGAGCGTGACCAACTGGGCCCGACCAGCCGGCTGCCAGGGGTGGAAGGAGCCGTCGGGATAGCCCTGGATGAGCCCCGCCTCAGAGGCCGCCGCGATGTAATCGTGAGGGTACAGGGAATCGGGGTCGTCGGGACCCAGGTCCCAGAACGGCGCCCTCAGGCCCTCGTCCACGGTCAGGTCCAGTGCTTCCACCAGCATCTTGGCGTACTGGGCGCGCAGGTAGGTCTCCTCAGGGCGAAAGACCGCATGACCTCCGCTCTCGTACCCGGCGACAACGCCTTCCTCGAATAGCGAGACGATGGCCGTACGGTACAGATGGGTGCCCGAGATGTCGGCGAAGGGTTCCGCCTCCGCGGCCGGTGCAGTGCCCACGAAGAGATGCTCCGAGGCCGCGATGGAGCTGGAGGATTCGGGGAACCAGTGCGGCGGCAACCGTGGCCACCCGTCATTCTCGAGCACCGTGCTGATCCAGTAGGCCCGGGTCCCGTCGGTCGCGAAGGGCAGCCCCCGCAACAGTTGCCCAAGCTCAGTCAGATGGTGGTCCGTGATGTCGTAGGCGAAGAGCGTCATGGGAGCGGAGGAGAGAAGACCATAACCGGCCTGAGCCCGGAACAGGACGGTGTCTCCCGCGATCTTGATAGGTCCCAACAGATGGTGGGGCATGGGCACTCGCTCGTGGGACCCCGCTTCCAGGTCATAAATCGCCACGAAGGCGCCTGCCTCGTCCATGGCCGTCCAGGCCAGCCTCTGGGCGGTCTCGTCTGCGGCCAGTGAGGAGATACGACCATCCTCCGACTCAGGGATACGCGTGAAGGTCCGGTCGCGAAGATCCATGAGAGCCAGGCCTTTGGCCACGGACTCCCCCGGCAAGACCGGTGCCGACACAACCACCCGGTCGCCCAGAAGAGCGTAGAGGCCGCCCTGGACCTCCGGGTACACGTGTTTCTCGGCTGCTTTGGTGTCGTAGGCGAAGAGAAGATCGCTCCCGTCCGCCTGGTGCTCCCGCCACACCACCCAGCGATCACTCAAGAGCAGGGGCAGACTCCACCCGAAAGTGCCTTCGTTCAACGCCGTATTGGTGCCGGCGGCGATGTCATAGAGGTTGAGTACGACGCTCTCGTTGCTGCCTCCCAGCCACAGCAGCCTTCCGCCCTCCAACACCGGAGCCCCATAGACGAATCCGGAGGCTATCCGGCGGTCATCTTCGCCCGAGAGCGAATGTAGGAGGAGCCCATCGATGCCTTGGTCTGAAGACAAGGTGAGCCAAGCTACCCAGTCCCCTTCGATCACGGGAGCAGCCCCCCGGGTGCCTGGCGCTGTGAGCGTGACCGTGGTGCCGGCGACGGCATTGCGCAGCACCACTGCATCCTCGGCAGTGTGGTAGACGATACGGCCCGCGTCGACCGATAACTGCTGCCAATCCCCCACCGCCGCACGCTCCGCGGTCCACTCCACCTCCCAGCCGGCCGGCGCCCCCATGGCGGGCTGTGCCCACTGGAGGGCCGCCAGCAGCGCGAATGCCAGCGTCGCCCACAGTAGTCGATTGCTCCTTGGCATCCTGCCCCTCCTCTTACGCCAGACTCGCCGCTTCTACCACGTAACACACCGAACGAAGCCTGATTCTCCACTGCCCCCGTTTCCTGGCCGGACGGCCACGCGAAGGAGAACCTCAGATCCTCACTCAGCGGCCTGGGGCCGGTGATGGCATACTCCAGGCACGCGATCCCTCCTTCGCGCCGCATCCAGTCACACCCGCCGCGCGCTGCTACTCTCCCACGTCGCGCAGGTGGACCACCCGCGACAGCACCACAGCCGCTTCCTCCCTTGTCGCCGGCCGCCAGGGATCCCAGCCCGGGCCGAAACCGGCAATCCCCCTCAGCAGGCCGTGGTATTCGGCCACGCGCATGGCCTCGGCGTGAGCCGGATCAAAGTTGCCCAGCGCACCGACGAAATCCCCGGGCGCGGAGAGCTCGCCCACCGACATGACGGCCGCCGCCCGCACGGCCAGCGTCACCAACTGCGCGCGGCTACGCTCCGCCCAGGGTGCGAACGTACTGCCATCGATACCACGTACCAGCTTCGCCTCAACCGTGGCGTTGATCGCCTGTCGGGTCAGACCGGTCATGGCGTCATCCAGATCAGTGAACGGCGCCGGGGGAGACGCAGCCGGGTTGAGATCGGCCGTGTACATGAGCGCCACGGCCGCCTGCGACCGCAGCAGCGGCTCTTTGGGCCGGAACTCAATGCCGTCCGCCAGGCGATAGCCGCGCATGAGGCCCCAGCGACCGGCATCTGCCACCTCATCGGGGTAGGCGCTCGCCTCGAGATCGCAGAAGGTCACATAGGGCGGGGTGGGGCCAGGTGGCGTGGCCGGTGGCGTGCCGGCCGTGGTGACCACGATCTCGCGGCTGTCGGTGAGAGCGCCCTCGATCTCCCGATACCAGACCACCCGCCCCTCGTCCAGTTGCGGCCAGCTGCCCTGGAGCCCTGGCGTACCCTGCACGGAGGTGATGCCTGTGCCTACATCGTAGAGGTGAAGCTCGTTGAACAGCTGCGCGCTGTCGGTCCAGATGGCCAAGGCGCCGTCCTTCTGCAGGCGCCCCATCGCGAACCCGGCAGCCAGGGTGGTGACATGGCCGGTGGCGAGGTCGCAGAGCATGACGTCCCGCGCGGTCGCGGAGAGCCAGGCGACGCTCGGCAGCGGCGAGGCGTGCCAGAGCACCATGTTGCCGCCCACCTCCGGTTCGTAGTCGGTGAGGTCGTTGTCGGTGAGCCGCTGGGTGGTGTCCGCAGCGATGTCGTGGACGTAGATCTCCAGGTCCTGGCCGTCGAAGGCGGCCCAGACGGCCTTGCCCGCGGCCAAGAGCCTATGGTCGCTGTAGTCGGCGAGCGGCGCCGCCAGTTCGGCCAGGGTCGTCCAGGAGCCCGTCGTCCAATCGTAGAGCCGCAGGACAGCGCCGCCTGCGGCCGCCGTCTCCTGGGCGAGTACGTACCGGCCGTCGGTCCACGCCCGCGCCGGAGACGCGCTGGAAAGCGTGCGCACCTCACCGGAAACCAGGTTCTTACCGAGAAGCGTGGTGACCGGAGCGCCATTGCCGCCGGCTTGGGAGGTGACCCAGACCACGAGGTCGCCTTCCAGGTCATACCCGCCGATGCCGGACGGCCCACCCAACCGTGCGGCTCCGCCCGTCTCCAGATCCAGCGCCCAGAGGTCCATGGCCGGGTAGTACTCGCGGGAGGCAGGGTCGGCCTGATGCAGCCAGACGACGTGATTGCCGGACACCTCGGGGTAGTCGTCCCGGCCCAAGTCATCCGTCAGTTGCCGTATCTCGCCCGTGGCGAAGTCGTAGAACATGATCTCGTGATCGTGGCCGTCCCAGGCACGCCACACCATGCGGTCACCGCAGACAAACGGGATCTCGTCGTCCACGTTGTTGCGGGTGACCTCGGTGGTGACGAAGGCCTGAGCCCCCAGGGCAGGGCCCGCCGGAACAACACTCACCGCCACCGCAGCGACCACCACGGCGAGGCCCAGCACCACGCGCCACACCAACCTCCACCCTGGCCTGGCAACCCGGTTCTTCGTCTGCCTCATGCCCCACTCCTTCCTGTCATCGCCCGGTACCGGCGATCGGCCGCCGCCGCCACCTCGCCAGGACACCGACACCATTCTCGCTCCCCTCGCCTACTCACCCTCGAACGACTCGAGGTAGGCCGAGACACCCATCACCTGCGCCCCGTCGACCTCCCACACATCCCGCACCCAACCGACACGTTGCGCGGTGATCAGATCACCGAAGTAGGCCACGTTCGTCTCCAGCGGCCGGCCCCAGGTGTCCACCGTGAGCGTCACCGGGATCTCGATACGGACTATGTACCCCAGCTCCATGGCCCAATCCGTGGCGGCGCCCAGGTAGGGCCGGCAGAGGTCATCGCTGCGCACGACGCCGCGGACCGTGAAGGTGGACCCATCGGTGCTTCTCTCCACGCCCGCCTCCGGCCGAATGAGCTTGAGGGCGTGATAGGGCTCGCTGAGCAACCCCCACCACACGGCGATGACCCGCTCCGCGGCCTGGACGCCGGCCCTCTCGGGGAAGTCCGCCGCCGAGATCTCCCAGTAGCGGGGAGCCGCGGGAACCTCGCTCTCCGCCGGCGCGGACAGCAGATCGAATTGGCCATTCACGGCCACCAGCAGGCGGTCACCGGTGATGACCATCGACCCTCCATAGCCCACGGCGGCCTCGCCCCCCTGACGATAGAACCAGGCGTTCCCCGGCTGCGCGAGGTCCAGTACGATGGCCATGCAATCGGCCGCCTCGATCCACCTCACCGCCGCGGCCACCACCTGCCCGGCCGTGGGGTCGGCGGGGAGGGCGGCAGGCCACGCTCCCTCCTTGAGCCACGACGCCACCTGCGCCGCCTCCAACACCAGCGAGCGCTCGCTATTGGAAACCTCACCGGTGGGAAGCCGAAGCGAGTACCAGCCCATCTCGACGTCCGTCTCATCCCAGCAGTTGAGCTCCACCCGACCGCCCCCGGCCGTGCTCAGGATCGCGCCCCATTCCCCCGTGGGAGGATCCCAGCTGCGGTCCCGCCCCGTCTTCAGCGTGGCCGCTCCCAGGCGCGTCACCAGTTCCTCCGCCTCCGCCGGAGTGAGCGCGCGCATCCCCCGGCCGCCGTACCAGGCTTCCACGGTGACGCCCTTATCGGCCGCGATGGAGGCCAAGGCCTGCTGGAGAAGCTGTTCATCGTCCGGGCCGCAGCCGCAGAGGGAAAGACCGAGCGCCGTAGCCAGCAGCGTCCAGAGGCCGAAGTCCACGCGTTTCACGCGGCGGATCACGGTTGCCTCAGATCCATACACAGCAGGTTCCTCAGCACCTGGGCGCCCTCCGCCGCCGTCCTGCCCCTTTGCGCCTCACCAAACGCCACAACGCCGCCGCCCCCATGGCAAGCAGCGTGACCAGGGAGATCAGGACAGCGATGGGAAGGGGGCGCTCATCCTCCTCGATCGGCCGGTTGCTCTCCCCTCGCCGTGCCCTCAGCATCCAGTAGGAGGTGCCCGCGTTGCCCATGCCGAAGGCGGTTTCGGAGCCCAGGTACCCCATCTTCTCCCGCGATTCCTGCGACTGCTCGTGCATCACGCGCTCGCCCTCCCTTGCACCTGGCATCGACCCATTGCGTCCTCGGATCGCCGCCGATTCCGGGCCTTCTGTTCACGTCCTGTACCGGCGATTCACACCCAGGGGCCCGGGTACCTCCATCTCAGATGATACGACCTGCCTTCCTGCAGGACCTCCAGCACCGGGGTCACGAAGCCCGCAATCCGTCCCACCACTTCGCCGAAGCTCGCCGGCGCCCCATCCAACCGGCTCTTGCGGAGGAATGATGACCATTGCGCTTGCTTCTCGACGCTGTTGGCGAACCCGTCACTCAGTGCCGTCACCGTGGACACAGTCACTGTGCCACGCGCTGCGAAGGTGGCAGCGATCGCTGCGCCGAGAGTCTCTCCGTCGAAATCGAAGGTGGTCGACAGGTACCACAGGTCGAAGAAGTCGTTCATGCGACTGTTGATGGCGCCGAGCTTGACCATGGCATGGAGTTTCTCGGCGATCGAGCTTTCGCGCGTGTAGGCACGGACGGGACCAGAGACATAGTCCAACACCGGACGAAGGCTCACCGTGTCGACTCCCGGGATGACCACATCGCCGAATCCGACATCGACCTGCATCGGCACTCGTGCTGATCCCAGCCGAGCCTCGAAACGCATCCTCACGCCGTGGTACTCAGCGTCTTCTGTGATTCTCTCGGCCCTGCCCTTCTCAGCTGAGAAGACGAGCCCGTCGGGCTCAACCTGGGTGGAGCACACGTCGCGGATGATGGATTCGATGGTCGCGGGTTGGTTGATGACGTAACCGAGGAGGTCGATGTCTACGGTTGGTCGGGTGATTGAGGCACTCCAGGCGTCCATGAGCAGACCGCCTTTCAGAACAAACCGCTCAGCATGCGGAGACCGAGCGAGCCTTGCCATGAACCGTTTCATGGCATAGTGCTGCAGGAGTTCGTTGAAAGGACGTCCGCCGGCGCGCGCTTCGTTTAGAAGCCTCCGATGTATCGACGCGGCAAGGTTCACCACCGATCTCTGGCTCACGTCAGCGCCTGGAGATATGGCTTGATGACGGTCTCCGCGCGGCAGATGCGCGCGAAGCCGATGACCTGGTCAGGGTCGAGCACCCCTCGTGCCTTGAGCATCCTGAGGGCCTCGACTGCCACTCCTATGCCTATCTTGTTCCGGTATTTGAAGCAATCCACCACCGTCTTCGCCGGCCCGTAGATGCGAACCGTGACACCGTCCAGGGTATGGATCTCCACCCCCGCCCGGAAGACCCGTTCGGTGAGCCAGAACACCCGAAGCGGCGGATGCTCCAGCCGGGGTGGCCTGTCGCCCCTGGGGAGGGCCAGGTACACGTAGTGAGGGATCTCCCGCGTGAGTTGATGAAAGGCCAGCGCTGAAACGAGACAGATCACTCCCTCCGGGATGCGTGTGGCCACGGTCACCAGGTCGGGCTCCGAGAGCGGCGGAAGAGAGGTCAGGCGGTAGACTCCACGACTGATCCGCTCGAGTGCCCCCGAGTCCCGCATGGAGTACAGCGTGCGCGGATGGATGCCGAGCCGAAGCGCGTCCCGCGTCCTGAGGATACCGTTGTGCTCGCGAAAGGCCGCGATCGCACGCTGCCCTGTCCGGCTTGTGTCCGTTGTTCTCATCATGTGGATGAATATAGCATCATTCTTCAAGATATGCTGCTTTTCTTATCCACCCCACTCGCCTTCATCGACCGTCGTGGCCATCCGCACCGGCGGTTCCCTGATCGCCTACCGCCCACCGCCTCCCCATCCCGCTACTCCGCCACCGTGGTCTCCGGCGCCGGCACCGGTTGAGACATGTAGGGCGGCCCGTAGGAGTCCATCGTCACGCCGGGCGCGGTCCACCTGCTGTAGCTCCCG
>Ga0123332_1005724_pt1 | contig 10447 bp, 9 predicted proteins | sample BioC12SIPDNA_4_FD_89958 | JGI IMG/M metagenome (GOLD analysis project Ga0123332, IMG submission 89958) | Anaerobic biogas reactor microbial communites from Washington, USA - Biogas_R2_A C12 SIP DNA | ecosystem: Engineered > Bioreactor > Anaerobic > Unclassified | place: Washington, USA... | reverse complement strand
CCTCGCCCGGATTGGTCGTTTCAATGGGGATCATTCTCTTCAGCCTCGTCGGCCTGCCGCCGCTGGCGGGTTTCGCCGCCAAGTTCACCGTCTTTGCGGCGATGTTCGACGCGGGCCTGCTGTTGTTGCTGGCGATCGGCGCGATCAATACGGTGCTGAGCCTGTTCTACTATCTTCGCGTCATTCGCGTGATGGCGTTGCCTTCGGATAACGACGCGATTCCGGCGGCGGGAATTCGGCTTTCGTCGATCCCGGGCGCGTATTGTTTTCTGGTGATGCTGCCGCTGGTGGTTTTCGGAGTCTGGTGGAACGGGTTGTTCGACTGGGCCAACGCGGCCGCCGCCACTCTGCCCTACTGAGGCTTCTTGATGGACCGCACCGATACGATCGCAGCCTTAAACGGCCTCTTGCAGATCCTCTACCGATCGCTGCCTCTCTACCTGGACGGCAAGCGGCACTGGGCGCCGCGCGGCCGCGAGGAAATCGCCGGGGCCGTCGCCGAGATCGCTCGGGATTACCAGGCGTATATCCAGCGGGTCGCCGATCGCATCTATCGGTGGGACGGTTGCATCGAACCGGGCCAGTTCCCCCTGGAATTCACGGCGATGCATGATCTGGGGCTCGATTATCTGCTGAAGGAACTCGTCGAGCGCCAGCGCCGCGACGTGGTAGCGATCGGGCGGTGCGCGGAAGCGGTGAGCGATTGCCCGGAAGCCCGAGCGCTGGCGGAAGAAATCCTCGGAAACGCCCGCGGTCATCTCGACAACCTCGAGGAACTCGCCGCCAACGGCGAGGCGGTAAGCGCATAACGCCAGCCGGAGCGGGAAGTTTGACCGGCTCCACTTAGCCGTGCCATAATAGGGGCGCGCCCGCGAAGTGGAACAACTGACGGTGCGTGCGACGCAGCAGAGGAGTACTTCCGCGGTGAGCCAGGAACCATTGAATATCGCCTTGCCCGACAGCTTGAAGGATTACTTGTTCGAAAGAGTCTCTCAGGGCGTGTGCAACTCCCCTAGCGAGTACATCGTTCAATTGATCCGTGCCGATCAGAAGCACAAGGTACTGGAGGATCTGGAGACGCTTGCGCTTGAGGGTATCGAGAGCGGCGATGCCGGGGAGATGACCGATGAGGAGTGGACGGCCCTCAACCGCAGCATTACGCAGCCACAGCTTCCTCGGTCCGAGCCGTGAGTAAGCCCCGCTTTACTCGACTGGCAAAGAAGGATCTCAACCACCACGCCAGGCTCATCGCCAGCGACACCCCCGGGCAGCCGCGCGATTCGTGGACGCGGTGCGGGAAGCCGCGACATTGCTGGCTCGCGTGCCGCAATTGGGCACGCAGTTGCAGCTTCAAAACCCGCTCGCCGCTGGCACGCGAATACGGACGATCCAGGGCTTTGAACAATACGTCAATAGAAGGCGCGCCCCGTATAGCTGCACCCGACGGAATACATCCACTTGCCGTCTTTGCGGACGCGGGTGATGTGTGCGATCTGTGCGTGGAGATAGGTCAGGGCGGGAGGCGTTCCCAGGGCGACAACGATCGTGGCTGATTCGGGCGGCCTGGGGGACCAGTAGGAGAATCCGCCCGCGGCAATGTCGTTGCACTGCACCGGGTAGAAGTCGGCGGGATCCGGGAGTTCACCGTGGAGAACAGGAGCGATCGATTGGCGGTACGGGTAGGAACGCCGTTGCTGCCGTCGGCGTTCTTCATGGACAGACCCCGGCGCACCGGCGGGCGCCGGCTTTTTTTGCGGCGCCGGGCCGCCATCGTCGGATCGATCCTGCAACAGGGCCGCCGGGGCAAAGCCTTCGCCTGGTTGTTTCGGCAGCTCGCTGACGTCGGTCCCCGTGGCGAGAATGGATTCGATCTCACCTGCGGCATCGCGAACGGTGTTCAACGACCAGGCGATGCGGCGTTTCTCGGAGGATTCGGTCAGCAGGTTGCCCTCGAATCGGACCGGTCCGATCCCCTGGCAGAGGCCCTCGAAGATTGTCTTGAACAGTTCGAGTTCCTCGGCCACCGGCACCACGTCCCAGACCGGTCTGCGGCGGACGGCGTCCAACGAGCGGCCCGTAATCCGCTGGAATGCCTCGTTGACGTGGAGGATATTGCCTCGCCCGTCGAGCACGAGCACAATCGCCTCGACGGCGTGGAGCATACCGGCCGACAATCGTTGCTCGGCGGCCAGGGCCTGCTCCGCACGGCATCGGGCGATCGCGGTGGTTACCACGTGCGAGACGGTTTCGGCAAACACCTCGTCGGCGGCATCGAAGAATCGAGCGTGCCGACTGCCGACGATCAAGGCGCCGAACGATCGCTGCGGCAAACAGAGCGGAATCGCCAGCGCACTACGGATATCGTGCTTCACAAGAAGACGATCGCGGAATCGCGAATCGTCCACCAGGCCGTCGACGGTGAGCGGATGCCCAACCTGAAGGACGTATCCGGCCAGCGAATCCTGGCCGTTGAAGGCCACGCGGAGTGAGCCAGTCTCGGCGATGCTCCCATCGGGCTGTTTCGCCGAAATCGTCAAGGCCAATTCTTCGCCGCCGGCATCCACTTCCGCCACCATGAAGCAATCCGCAGCGACCATGTCGGCGATCAGCGCGGCAGCATCCTGCAGCAGCAGCGCCGGGGCCGGGGCGGCAACGGCTCGCCGGCCCAAGGCGACCACCGCCTGCTGTTGCTTAAGCAGATCCCGCGGTGGCTCGGCAGACGCCGGAACGTCGTGGGTTGTTGTGGCTTCCATCTAGAGATCGAACGTTTGCGGCTGGAGTGCGAGATTCGGAGGGACGACGGGCGTCGGGTATTTTCCCTCGTGGACGAAAGTCCGATTCCGGCCATATCGTTTGGCTTCCCCGACCGTGGACTCCAAGCGGTCAAGAAGCGATTGAGAGGTGTCTTCCGCGGTCGACTCCGTCAGGCCGCAACTAAGAGTTATGCGAGCCGTCCGGGTCGCTGCCTGAAACTCGGTGGCTTCGATCGTCTGCCTGACCTTTTCCACGATGCTCATCGCTTCGCGGACGCCGCTGTCGGGAAAGAGGATGACAAACTGCTGCCCGCCGTACCGCGACAGGAACGGATTGCCGTGGCTTTCCGCCGAGAGCAATGTGGCCACGGCGCGGAGCATCTGATTGCCGAGATTCGGGCCGCCGTTCTCGTTCAGCCGGGCGAAATGGTCGAGGTCGATCATCGCTGCGCTGAGCCGGCGGACCCGCTGAACGTCTTGGTTCCACCACCGGGCCAACTCGGATTCCAAGCCCACTCGGTCGGCGAGACCGGTGACCGGGTCGGTGCGTTGCGACTCGCCGGCGTCCTCGAGCCACTGGGGTGAGGGCGATGCGGCCGGACTTCGAAGGTCGTCGGCGACTTCGGTCAGAACGTCCTCGTAGTGCCGGCCGGCCGTCGGCAAGGCAACCAGGGAGGATTCGGCGGGGCTTGGCTCGCGATGGGCCGGCTCTCCGGCGATGTCCGGTTCGGACAGAGCGGCCGATGGTTCCTCATCGGCGACGCTCACGGCGGATTCCATCGGCGCATCGCACTGCGCAGCCGCGTCTTCCGTCTCGGTGGCCCCTGCCTCGTTTTCCGGCGCGACGACGAACGGGTCACTCGCCACGGCCGCCGAGGAGCCGGCGGCCGGTTGTGTGCAGACCGGCGCCGTCAGCGCGCGCGCCGCAGGTTGCTGCCTGCTCAGGCAGACGGCCAGTGCAAACCCCAACCCGAGGTTCGCGACGGCGATCAAGAGGATGTAGGTGACCAAGGTAACCCTTTCACGTCGTTAACGACCGTCGGCGAAACGGTGAGCAACCGTCGGCAGCCGCGGCACGCATCCCGATCAAGTTTAGGACACCAGAATCGCGATGCGGCAGGTTGCGGCGCCAACGGAACGAACCGCCCGGGACGTCGCGATGGGAAGACACGAAAAGAAGGGCTACGCTCGTCACACCGGATGCGACGGAATTGCGGACCGAAGGGGTTGTCGGAGCGGTAACGATCGGCGAATGAATGACTGTCGTACCTACCGGTGGTGGCGGGGCCTTCCCACGTCGCCGGTTAGGAGCCTATCCCAAAACCGCTGGGGACTGGCTCATGTTGCGGAGTCTTCGGAGCAAAATGTGCCTGTCCCCTTCTCCCGACGCGGTCTTGGGATAGGGTCTAGGTCTTCTCAGTTCATCTCGGCGGCTTCTTCCCAGTGGGCATAGAGGGTCTGAAGGGTCTGTTGCTCGCTTTCGATATCGGCCATGACGCGTCGCACGCGGTCGCCGTCGCGATGCGTGTCGGGCTTGGCCAGCGCGGCATGAAGTTCCGCAAGGCGCGATTCCCGCTGGACGATCTCCGTTTCGATGTCGCCGGCTTTGCGATAGGGAAATCGGCGTTTTTTCGCGGGCTTGCCCTCAGCCGTCGTGCCGGCGGGCCTGGACGGCTTGGAGTCCTTCGCGTCTTTGCGAGCCGGCTCGGAGGCGGCTTCCCGGCGTTGCTGGACCTGGCGGAGATGCGTGTCGTAGTTGCCTTCCACGATCCTCACGCGGTCGGGCTCCAGAACCAGCACGTGATCGGCCACCTGATTCACAAAGTATCGATCGTGGCTTACGAAGAGCACGGTTCCGTTGAATTCCCGCAACGACCGCTCGAGCGAGTCGCGGGCCCAGAGGTCGAGATGGTTGGTCGGCTCGTCGAGCACGAGAAAGTTGGCGTCGCTGGCGGTGAGTCGAGCCAGGGCGGCACGGCACCGCTCGCCGCCGCTGAGGCTGCCGACTTTCTGCAAGGCCGTATCGCCGACCAGCCCGAATCGCGCCAACAGATCCCGTCGCTGCTGGAGAACAAACTCCTTGTGGGGCGGCCGAACCGCGTCGACCACGTCGGCATCGTCAGGAAGCGAACTGAGCTGCTGGTCGAAATAGCCGACCGCGACGCCCTGGCCGAGTTGGACGCGTCCGGCGTCGGCCTTGGCGTGTCCCAGCAGGCACTTCAACAGCGTGCTCTTGCCCGAGCCGTTCTTCCCCAACAGGGCCCAACGCTCGCCGCGCTGGATATCGAAGCCGACGTTTTCGAAGAGCGTTCGGTCGAACGCCTTCTTCAGCCCCTCGGTCCGCAGCACGATGTCGCCGCTCCGCTCGGCTTGCGGAAAGCCCATCACCGGCGCGGAGATCTCTCGCGGCGGATCGACCCGCTCGATGCGCTCGAGCTTCTTGCGGCGGTCTTCGGCTTGGGCGTGCTTCTGCCCATAGGAGTTGCGGCGGATGAAATCCTCGGTCTTGGCGATCTCGATCTGCTGCTTCTCGTAGGTCCGTTGCTGGACCAGCAGCCGCTCGGCCTTCTGCCGCCAGTAGGCGGAGAAGTTGCCGGTGTAGCTGTCGGTCGTTCCATGGAACAACTCCAGCGTGCGGTTGGTCACCTTGTCGAGAAAGTAGCGGTCGTGGCTGACCACGAGCATGGCCGCGGAACTGGCGGCCAGGAATTCCTCCAGCCACTGGGTCGCTTCGATGTCGAGGTGGTTCGACGGTTCATCCAAGAGCATCAGGTCCGGCTCGGACAGGAGGAGCTTGGCCAGCATCAGCCGGTTTTGCTCGCCGCCGCTGAGCGACTCGACTCCCAACGGAAACGCGGCAGGGCGGAATCCCAGCCCCTGGAGCACCCGCTCGACCTTGTGGTCCAGGTTGTACGCGTCGTGCCGGTGCAACTCCTGCTGGAGATGGTCGAAGCGAGCGGCCAGCCGGCGATGGGCGGCGTCGTCGGATGCCTCGGCCAACGCGTGCGCCACCTCGACCGCCTCGTGCTGCATGGCGACCAATTCGTCCAAGGCGCTGTGCGCCTCGTCCCAGACCGTCCGGCCGGGATCGACCGTCGGCTGCTGTTGGAGATAGCCAACCCGTACCGACGGGTGAACCATTACGACGCCCGCATCCGCCTCATCCTCACGAGTGATGATCCGCATGAGGGTCGTCTTGCCAGCCCCATTCGGGCCGACCAGCCCGATCCGCTCGCCAGAGTGGATGCTGAAGGTCACCCCGTCCAACACCGCCTCCGGGCCGAAATGCTTCCTGACTGCTTCAACCGAGAGGACGATCATTGGGTTCTTCTAAGGAGGGCAACGGGTGCTCCGCGATCACGAACTCGCGGACGATCCGACCCGCGATGAGATGTTCCTGGAGAATACGTTCCAGCACGGGCGGATCGCAATGGCCGTACCAGACGCCTTCGGGGTAGACCACGGCTACCGGGCCGCCGAGACAGATTCTCAAGCAGTTTGCCTTGGTTCGATAGACGCCGCCGCGCCCGCTGAGGTTGAGTTCATCCAGCCGGCGTTTCAGATAATCCCATGCCTCGAGCGAACGCTCGCGGCTGGAGCATTTCGGCTTCGTCTGGTCGCAACAGAGGAAAATGTGCCGCCGGATCGCCGGCACACCGAGCTGCTCCGCGACCCGGCGCTGACCGGCGATCGCGTCCGCGAGGTTCGCTGATTCATCCATGGTCCGTTTACAAAGGCCGCTTCCCGGCCAGCAGCAACGCCACTTCCGCGACGCGCTGGCCCTGGCAGTTGATGGTCTTCTGGTTCTGTTCGTCGGCGAGAAAATCGTCGCCCATGTTCCAGACGGCCGCCCCGGCGTGACAGGACGGCTTGGCCTCGCCCACGACGATCATGTTCTGCGAGTTGAGGGCGATTTGCACGGAGCGGATCGCCAGCTCCTGGCCACCGTCGCGAGCGCCGCCGATCGCCAACACGCCGGCAACCTTGTTGCTCAAGCGGAAATCATCCTTGCGGAAAGTCATGCACCGTTCGAGGAACGCCTTGCAGAGGGAACTCATGTTGCTGAAATAGACGGGCGTGCCCACAATAATTCCCCGCACCGCCGCATCGGCAAGCTTGGGCACCAGCGTCGGAAAATCGTCCGCATGACCCGGCTTGAGCGGAATCCCCGCCGCCGGTTCCGCCGGGATGCTCATCGTGGCCAGATCGATCAGTTCGGTCTCGATCGCATCGGCGTCGACAGCCTTGGCAGCGTCGAGGCAGGCCTTCACGGCCGCCACCGTCGACTTGCCCTCCCGCAGGCTGCAGGCGATTCCCACGATCCTGATCTTGCCGGTTTGAGGGTCCGCCGCCTTCGCGCCGGCCGCCAGAGCGCCGGTTGCCGCGGCTGCCCCCGCCGTTGCCAAAAAGTCTCGTCGCGTCCAATCGTGGTTCATGTTGTACCTCACGGTTGAAGGATACCCACTCGACGGCCGCAGTATAACACGCGACGGGGTAAAAATCGAGGCTGCCGGGTCAATCGAGTCGCCTCGCGAGAACCGCCGCAACCCGCCCGCCGATCGGTGTCAACAACAGCACGGCCGCCTTGTCCCCGCGCAAGCGGAGCCGGCGACGGATTTGCTCCGGAGTGTCGCCAACGCCCCGTTTCTTGATCTCCAATTGGCCGATCCCCCGGCTGTCGAAGACCTGATTGAGACGCCTCCGATCGAAGGGCAAGACGTCGGTCACTTCAAAACACGCCACACCCTCCGTAGCGACCGGTTCGTCGCCCGTCAGGTAGACGCTCTGCGTATCGACGGCCGCCAAGGTGTGCCGTTCGGCCAGGACCGGCAGCAGGCGTGCCGCCAGTACCGCCGGATCCGGGTCGAAGAGGTAACGGCCGATGCGGGGTGCAACCGGCAGCGATTCGGACGGTTGGCCGAAGATCGTCCACGGGGTTCGCAAACCGGCGCGGCCACTGGCCGACAGTACGGTCGCGCGACGATAGCCCGGCTGCCGGGCGAGGCTGCCGAACCAGGCCACCAACTGCCGGCATTCACCTCCGCGGCTGATCCACTCCAGTTCCGCCTGCAAAGCCCACTGCCGGGGAGGGTCCGTGGCCGGCGCCAACTTCATCGCAGCCTGGGGATCGCTGTGGAGCAAGCGGTTCAGAATCGACGCCGCGGGCTCGTGTAGCTCTACTTGAGTAGTTCTGCGACCCTGAGGGCGGCGATCGGGATCGACATGCCATGCCGCATAGTCCTCCAAGGATATGGCGGCCGCATCCGCCAGAAGGATCCGCGGCTGAAATCCGCTCGTGCGGAGACAGAGCACATTGAGATTCGCCTCGGCCAGCAGGGTCACGACCGGGTCGCGGTCGACGCCGGATACCGGGCCGCGCCGGGCCAGCGCGAGCAGATCCCCGCCAATCCCACAACAGAGGTCCGCCAGCGGCGCCGCCAGCGGAAAGCGGTCGGCTTTGTAGGAAGCCAAAACTTCGTCGGTCGCCTGTTCCAGCCCGACCGGAGTGAAGAACATCCGGTCGGCTTCGGAGAACTTCACCCGGGCGCGGCGACGAAGCTCCGCTTGCTCGAGCACGAGGTGAGTCCGCTTTGCGGAGATCTCCCTGCGAAGCGCCGCGGCCTGCCGGACCAGCGGCAACGGATCCTCGGCGACGCGACGGAGCCATCTGCGGGCATCGTCGCCAAGCAGCCAGCGGTAATCGTCGAGCAATTCAGGAGACATCGGCGCGGCGGTGTTCGGGAAAAGGGGGTCTATACCGATTGTATCAAAGCGATCCCGGGCGACTGTCTCAGTTTTCGCGCGGATCCGTGTTCCCCGTTCGGCTCTAGGGATCGTAACCTTGCCGCGCGTCAGGAAGACTGCGCGATGCGGCGTCGTGAGAGTGGCAGTGCGGCAGCAGGTGAGCCGATGGATCCCTGGGGTTGTGTCCGTGCGCACGTACGAGAGGGGATCGGGCCATCGGAGTGGCCCGCGTGAGGAAGGGGGACATGATATTGGAGATAGACCTATGCAGCGACTCCTGCTGATGGCGGCCGCATTGGGCTTCACCACGCTTGGTCCCATGGCCGCGTTCCGCGCCCCGGATTGGCTCAGCGGCGGCACAAAAACAAGCTCCCCGGCGCCGGTTGCGACGGCGCCGCCCGCGGCACAAGCGACGTTACCGCCCAGCGAGAGGTTGCCGGGAGCCGCGGCCCCGTCGCCGCCGATGGCGTTAACGCCCTCTCTGGAGGGTTTCCCGACATTCGATTTCGCCGAAGTCTTCCGGTTCGACGTCTCGCCCGGCTGGATCATGAGCCGATGGTCGCGGGTTTCTGCGGCTCTGGGGACGCTTCAGCTTCAGGGGTACCGGGTTCCCCTGGTGACGGGAACCGCCGAAGATGATCTTGCTGGCTCCCTGACCTATTACTTCAACTCCGCTCAGCAGGTCCAACGGATCACGTTTTCCGGCACAACCGGCGACAGCAGGAAACTGGTCCACTTCATCACCGGCCGCTACGGTTTCGCCCGGCGAGTGGCGAACAATCCCGGCTTGTTTCTCTACGAAATCCCGGAGACTCAGGGGCCGCCCAGGAGTCTGCTCGAGGTCCGGCCGGCGCGGCTTCTTCGGGCCGACCTGCCCTATCAGCGTTTCGAGGTGGAACTGTCGATCGAGCGACCTCAGGCGGGATAGTCGCGAGGCCCTTAGCCGTCTTTTCCTCCCTTGCCGGCCTCGGCCTTAGCTTTTGGCCGGGATTCCGTGGCGGGCGGTTCGTATTCGAAATCCTTCCAGACCATCGGCCGGCGATGGATCGGCTCGATCCGGAGCATCACTTCGCCGTTTTGGAAAATGCGGACCGTGCCGTTCGATTCGCTCACCGTAACCGCGACGGCGTTGGTGGCGCGGCTGATGGCCGCGGCGGCCCAGTGGCGAGCGCCCAACCCCTTGGAGAGAGTGATCGCCGAGGCGGACGAATCGACGTAGCGGCAAGCGGCCTCGACGATTCCATCGGCCGACACGATAATCGCTCCGTCCATCTGGGCGATTTCCTTGATTCCTTCCCGCACCCGGGCGTCGGCCAGTCGTCGATCCTTACGATTGTAGCCGCGCACTGGGTCGAAACCGACCGGGTGGCTTTTGGTCAAAACCTTTCGTGTGTCCCCGACGACAAACATGGTGCCCACCGGCTTGCCCTCGCGACCCTCGCGCCCGATCTCGATCGACAGATCGACGACCGTCTTCAGTGTGTCCAAGGGCACCCGCGTTTCCAACTGACGAAGGTCGCGCCCGGTAAGCCGATCGAGATGCTCGCCCAGATTGATGATGCTCACCGAGTCCACGGTCTCGGCCTCGAAGCCGCTGTACAGCGCCACGACGCAGGAACCGGGAGCGAGGATGTCGTCGGCTACGGCTTCGAGCACCGCCTGGGTCAGCCGATCGTAGACGGGGCCGGCGGGCATGTCGAGGACGACCGATTCCAGGCCTGCTTCCTTCGAGCCCTCGAGTTGCCGATCCGTGTCGGCGGCCACGATGATCTTTTCGTCGCCGGCAAGATTCTTCAGGCGGACCCAATCTGCCGGCCCGTCCAAGAGCAACAAGACCGCATCCGCCTCGGCCGATTCCGACAGTCGGATAGCCAGATTGTAGAGGGTCTTGAAGCGGTCGGTGAAACGTAAGGGCTTCATGCCTGACACGGATGCCTGCTGCCGATCTG
>Ga0123332_1005722_pt1 | contig 10449 bp, 6 predicted proteins | sample BioC12SIPDNA_4_FD_89958 | JGI IMG/M metagenome (GOLD analysis project Ga0123332, IMG submission 89958) | Anaerobic biogas reactor microbial communites from Washington, USA - Biogas_R2_A C12 SIP DNA | ecosystem: Engineered > Bioreactor > Anaerobic > Unclassified | place: Washington, USA... | reverse complement strand
CGTCGAGCAGGACAACTGCCCGGTCTCCAACGATCCTTTCCTCCGCCTCAGTATCAGCCGCCGGAACATCAAGGCCATGGGTCTCGGCTGAGCTAGAGCACGCGGACCGCGACCCGGCAGCGGCCCGCGTCGGCGCCGGCGGGGAGCAGGATCTCGCGGCGCCGTTGCGGCTGCTTGCCGACGCGCCGGCGCACGGTGTGGACCACCGCCGCCGGCGTCCGGAGCGGCACCTCCCAGAACACCTGCCCGCCCGGCGCCGGCAGCGCTGCGGCCTCCAGGTCGAGCACGCCTTCACCGAGCGTTCCGGGAGCCTTCTCCTTGAGCAGTGCCTTGGCCAGATAGCTCAGCGGAAGCTCCGCCAGCGAGCCCAGCAGCGGCGGCGCCAGGAGATTCCCGGCCTGGCCGCCCGTGAACTTGACGAACTGGCTCGCGAGCGCGCTCAGGAAGGCGTCGGCCTCCGCGTCCGGCAGCGCCTCGGTCAGCGTGATCCCGAAGCCAAAGCGTCCCTGGACCGTCTCCTTGGCCAGGATGCGCTGCGTCCAGGGACGTTCCGCCGCGTGCCACGCGCCGTTCTCCAGCCCGAGGGCGACGGAGGCGTCCCGGCGGGCCGTGCCCACGCGCGGCCAGTGCAGCGCGGCGCCGAGCAGATGACGCGAGGCCTTCCGCGGCCGGAGCGCCGCATCCAGGATGATTTCCTCGAGGGTGACTTCGATCTCGCAACGCTTTTCAGCCATCTCCATGCCTCCATCGGTTCCGTGCGGGGCCGTGCGTCCGCGTGCCGCCCACCGGTATCCGGAGTATGGCCTTTTCCGCGCCCGTTGTCCATTCTTCCCATTTTCCACTTGAACAATGCGCGGGGGGGCCGCACAATGCCGAGGTGAACTCGCAGCAGCCGGCAGTCAATGAACACGTCGCCTCGCGCGACTACAAGTACTACATCTTCGACTGGGACGACAACATCCTGCACATGCCGACGCGCATCCACCTGGAGAAGCGCCTGCCGGACGGAAGCTGGGTGCCGCAGGCCGTCTCCACCTCGGTCTTCAGCGTCATCCGCGGCGACCCCGCCAACTACCGGCCCCCGGCGGGCGACTGGGAGCGCGCCTTCGCCGAGTTCCAGGACACGCCCGACCCGCGCGGCAGCCGTTTCCTGGCCGACACCGAGCAGGCGATCCGCCGCGTGCTCGACGGCGCGGAGCCGCCGGGACCGAGCTTCACTACCTTCCGGCGGACACTGACCGAGGGGCGTCTCTTCGCCATCGTGACGGCGCGCGGCCATGCCAGCGAGACCCTGCGGCGCGGCGTGCAGTGCTTCATCGACCTCGTCCTCTCGCCTCAGGAACGGACCGCGATGATGGCCAACCTGCGCGGCTACCGCGCCGTTTTCGACCAGGCGACGCGGTTCGGCAGCGACGCCGAGGAGCTGGAACGCTACCTGTCGCTCAACCGCTACCATGCCGTGACCTCGCCCGACTTCCACAGCCGCCTGCTCGCCGGCGCGCCCGGCCCGGTCACACCGGAAACGCGCAAGCAGGTGGCCATCCGCGACTTCATCGAGCACATTGTCCGGGTGATGCAGCGCACACCCGCCGGCGCGCGCTGGGCCCCGGTCAGCGTCGGCTTCTCGGACGACGATCCGGCCAATGTGGAGGCGGTCGGGAACTACCTCCGCGACGAACTCGCGCGCCGCTTCCCCGGCATCAAGTTCGTGCTCTACGACACATCCGATCCGGCCCTCGAGAAGGGCCGCAAGATCACCGTCGCCGGCCAGCTCGACCTGGGGCTGGTCTGAGAAAGGTGGGTGATGGCGACGGGGAACCGCGAATGAACGCGAATAGACGTGAAAGGAAGGTGGGGCGAAGGCGCCCCGCCTAGCCGCGCGCAGGGAGTGCCCGCCTCACTCCCCGCGGCGGATGCTCGTCTCGCCGAGGGTGGCGCGCAGGTGGTCGAGCGTCGCGCTGAGCGCCTCCTGGCGCTCGCGCCGCGGGGGGGCGCCGGACGCGGCCTCGAAGAGGTCGCCCTGCTCGCAGCGCTCCGCGACGAGCCCTGTGACGCCGAAGCCGATGAGCCGCACGGGACGGTCGACCTGCTCGGCCTCGAACAGTTCAAGCGCCAGGGCGCGGAGCGAGAAGTCGTCGCAGCAGGCGGCGCCGAAGCGGCGCTGGCGGGTAAGGGTCGTGAAGTCGGACCAGCGCAGCTTGAGGCGCCCGACGGTGGCGAAGCGGCCGTCCGCGCGCAGGCGCCGCCCCACATCGTCCGCGAGGTCGCGGAGCGTGGCGCACAGCACCGCGCGATCGCGGCAGTCGATGTCGAAGGTGTGCTCGCGCGAAAGGCTCAGCTCCTCGCGCCCGGTCTCGACTTCGCGCGGATCCTCGCCGAAGGCCAGTTGCAGCAGGTGGCCTGCCACGTGGCCGCCGACCTGCGCGGCGAGTCGCGCGCGCGCAGCCTGCTGCAGATCGCCGACCGTGCGGTAGCCGTGGCGCTCGAGCTCCGCCCGCAGCACCTTGCCGACACCCCAGAGACGCCCCACCGGCAGCGGCGCGAGGAAGGCGAGCAGCGCGGCCCGGCCCCGCGGTGCCTCCGCCAGCCCGTTCGGCTTGGCGAGCTCGCTGCAGAGCTTGGCGAGGAACTTGTTGCCGGCGACGCCGACCGAGGCGGTCAGCCCCAGCTCGGCGGCGATGGCGGCGCGGATGCGGTGCCCGATGGCCATGCCGTCGCCGAAGAGGCGGCGCGCGCCGGTGACGTCGAGGAAGGCCTCGTCGCAGGAGAGGGGCTCGACGAGGGGGGTGAAGCGCTCGAAGATCTGGAAGACACGCCGCGAGACGGCCTGATAGCGCGCCATGTCGGGCGGCACGAAGATGCCCTGGGGACAGCGGCGCCCGGCCTCGCGCGACGGCATGGCCGAGTGGACACCGAAGACGCGCGCCTCGTAGGAGCAGGTCGAGACGACGCCGCGACGGTCGGGCGGCGCGCCGACGATGACGGGCTTGCCCCGCCACTCGGGATGGTCGCGCTGCTCGATCGCGGCGAAGAAGGCATCCATGTCGATATGCAGGATTTCGCGGTCGGCAGGCATGGCGGATTCCCGGATAGAACCGGAACGGATGCGGCACAGCGTGGGGGCGCGCGCCCCGTGACATCCGCGGGACGCGGCCGGCTACCGCCGCGCCGCGAGCGTCTGCGCCTCGTATTGGCGGATGACCGGCATCCAGGCGCCGTCGACCGGCACTTCCTGGCGGCGGCAGAACTCGTTCCAGATCTCGCCCAGAGGCAGGGTTTTGACCTCCTCCATGAGCGCGAGACGGCCCGACAGGTCGCCGTCGGCCTCGAGTTGAAGCAGCGCCTTGCGGGGCTCGAGCAGGGCCGCCAGCAGCGCCTTGCGCACGTTGCGCGTGCCGATGACCCAGGCCGCCACGCGGTTGATGCTGGCGTCGAAGTAGTCGAGGCCGATGTGGACGCGCTCGAGCGCCCCGCAGCGCACGACCTCCAGCATCAGCGCCTGGAGATCGTCGTTGAGGGCGACGACATGGTCGCTGTCCCAGCGCACGCCACGCGAAACGTGCAGCAGCAGCTCGGGAAACCAGAGCAGCGTGGCGCTGATCTTGTCCGCGAGGGTCTCGGTGGGATGGAAGTGGCCGGCGTCGAGGCAGACGAGCTTGCCGCGGGAGAGCGCGTAGCCCATATAGAACTCGTGGGAGCCGACGGTGTAGCTCTCGGCGCCGATGCCGAAGAGCTTGCTTTCGACGGCATCGCGGTTCTCGGCGGGACTGATCTTCTCGGCGAAGACCTCGTCGAGAGCCGCGACGAGGCGCTCACGCGGCGCGAGCCGGTCGGCCGGCGTATCCTTCGATCCGTCCGGGATCCAGAAGTTGGTGATGGCGGGGGTGCCGAGAACGCGGCCCATGGCGGCGCCGATGCGGCGGCACGCCTGGCAGTGGCGGATCCAGAAGGCGCGCACGGCGGCGTCGGGATGCGCGAGGGTCAGGCCGCTGTCGGCCAGGGGGTGCGAGAAGCAGGTCGGATTGAAGTCGAGACCCATGCCGCGCGATTTGGCCCAGTCGATCCAGCGCTGGAAGTGCACCGGGGCGAGCTCGTCGCGCGGGACGCGCGGCCCGTCGTAGTCGGCGTAGATGGCGTGGAGGCTGAGGCGGTGGCTGCCCGGCAGCAGGGCCAGCGCCTGCTCGAGGTCGGCGCGGAGCTCGTCGGCCGTGCGCGCCTTGCCGGGATAGTTGCCGGTGGCGGCGATGCCGCCGGTGAGGCTGCCCTTGCTCTCGAAGCCGGCGACGTCGTCCCCCTGCCAGCATTGCAGCGAGATCGGCACGGCCGCGGCCGCCGTCAAGGCACGCTCGACATCGACCTGCAGGGCGGCATAGCGCTCGCGGGCCAGGGAGAAGGCGTTCGATTCACAGGTTTTCATGCCAGGCTTTCTCATGGGTGGTGGAGGGCAGATCGTCGCCGCGTTCGTGGCCGTTCACGGTGTCTCCTGGCCTGCGTTCCCGTCCGCCGCATGCGAAACGGCGTGGAAAATGGCCCCAGGCCAATCGAGTCGGCACGGAGTATAGTTTACCCCCAACCCGAAGCGCAAGCGGAGAATAGACCGCTTCAAGGCGTGGCGACGACGACCCTTCCGCCACCGTGGCGGCTGATCCGTTCCGGCACGTACATGTCCGAGGCGACGATCGGCGGCACGGTGAACTCGCCCGCGGTCACCACGCGCGCCGCGTAGTGGCAGACCCGCCGGCCGGTCTCCCGGGTGAAGAGCAGCAGGCGGTCGTCGCGCACCTCGCGGTGCAGCACCCAGTCGGCCTCGTCGGCCTTCAGCCAGTCGAACATCCCGCCGCGGGCCACCTCCCCATGCTCGATCTCGAGGCAGGCCGGCAGCAGATCCTCGATCACGGTGTCCGGCGACACGGTCTCGTCGGGCGTCGCGAGCGCGATCTCGACGATGACCAGGTCGCCGCGGTTCAGGCGCTCCGCGCTGATCGGCTGGCCCTCCGGCGTCAGCCACCGGCGGCGCACGCGCAGCCCCGCATCCACGTCGGGCAGGCGCTCCGCCAGCGGCACCGCCTCGATCCGGCGCGCCACATAGAGCGTGCCGGGGCCGGCATTCGTCAGCACCAGCGGCAGGCGCGCCGCCGGCGCCGGCGCCCGCCAGGCGACCAGGTTCGTCGGCCCCGCGGCGAAGGCCCCGCCGTCCCAGGTGAAGCGCGGCGCGACCTCCTGCGGCGCGGCGGCCGCGTGGCGCGCGTATTCGCCGAGCGCCAGCAGCGCGAGGGCATTGTCCTGCGGGGTGCCCCAGTGGCCGATGGCGCGGCGCTGCCGCTGGATTGCCTGGCAGCAGGCCGCCGCCTGCGCCGCAGCCGGGTCGATCTCCAGCCAGGCCAGGGTGCCGAAGGCCGCCTCGCGCAGGCCGTTCGGGACCCCCGTCTCCTCGACGAGTCGCCGCCCCGTCTCCCGCTCGCCCGCGCGCAGCAGCGCGCGTCCCAGCAGGAAGCGCGCCTCGGGCGGGAGCTGCGCCGTCTGCTCGAGCAGGCGTGACATCCGCGCGAAATCGGGCTTGCCGGCCAGCGACTGCACCATCGCGGCATAGGCCTGCTGCGTGGGTTCCAGGTCGGAGGGGAGGTTTTCCAGGAGCGCGTGAAGCTCGGTCAGCGTCTGGCCGCTCACCGGAAAGCCGTCGGCTTTCGCCTCCACCAGGAAATGGGCGGCGTAGAGGCTGCAGAAGGGAACCGTGTCGCGGACCTCCGGCCACGGCGCGAAGCCGTCGTGGCGCTGCATCGCCAGGATGCGCGTCAGGGCCGCGCGGATGCGGTCGGGCGCCTCGCGCGCCAGCGTGCTGGACGGCGGCACGACCGGTTCCGCCTGCCGCCCCAGGGTCAGCAGCGGGAAGACCGACGAGACCGTCTGCTCGAGGCAGCCGAACGGGTATTCGGTCACGTGCTCCAGCGCGCCCAGCAGGTTGACTGTCGGCCGCGGCGCGCAGGTGAATACCTGCCGGAGGCTGTCGGCCAGCACGCCCGCCGGGGGCGGGAAGGTCTGGACAGCCCCGGGGGCGAGCCGGGCATACTCCGTGGTCACCTGCCACGCCTGCGCCGGGCGCACCGCCAGCTCGAGGGTCTCGTTGTACCGCTCGCCGGCGCCCTCGACGGCGATCTCGATCCGCGCCGTGCCGAGGGCCTCCGCCGCCTCGAGCGGCAGCAGCAGCGTCCGCGACTCGCCGGCCGCGAGCTCGAGGCCCTGCCGCCCGACGCGGCAGGCGAGCGGGCCCTGCGTGGCGACGCGCACGGTCGCGTCGCAGGCCTCGCCGCTCTCGTTGTGCAGCGCCAGCGTCAGGATCGCGCGGTCCCGCGGCGCCAGCACGCGCGACACGTCGGGCTGCACGATCAGCCGGCGCCGGATCTTGACCGTGGCCGCGCCCGACCCCGTCGCGCCGGCCGTCCACGCGATGGCCATCAGCCGCAGCTCGCCGGCGAATTCCGGCAGGGCCAGGGGGATCTCGGCCCCGCCGGTCCCGTCCAGCGCGACGCGCGCGCGCCAGAGGGCGACCGGCTTGAAGCGGCGCGCGGCGACCGGATTGAGGCGCTTGAGCAGGTCGGCCGCGGCATCGCCGGCCGTGTGCGACGCCTCCCCGTTCAGCGTCTCGCCGGTGACCGGCATGAGCTGGCGGTAGATGTCGTGGAACGGCAGGCCGCCGGCGCGGACCGCCTGGAAATAGGCGAGGGGATCGGGCGTCCGGAAATCGGTCAGCATGCAGATGCCCTCGTCGACGGCCAGCAGCGTGACGTCGGCCTCGGCCGCCCCCGCGCCTGCGGCGTCGGTCACCTGGATGCGGACGGGCAGCGTGTCGCAGGGGCGCCAGGCCGCCGCCGGCGGCACGACAGAGACCGTCAGCTTCCGTTCCGGCGGCTGGACGCGCAGCGGGGCGAGGCCGGTGGCCCGGTGGGCGCTCCAGACCGTCTCGGCGGTGGCGGGGCGGATCACGCTGACCGCGACCTCCGCATTGGGCGCGAGCGCGGCCGTGACCGGCCAGGTCACCTCGGCCGTGTTCTCCTTGAGCGTGATGACGCGGCTCTCGATGATCCGGTCGCGCTGCAGCGTGATCCAGGCCTCGCCGGCAAAGGGCGCGCGGATCTGCACGCGCGCCAGGTCGCCCGGTTGGTAGACCGGCTTGTCGAAGACCAGCTCCACGTGTCCGGGCCGGCTGCGGTCGCGCGGCGTGCCGGCCGGTTCGCCGCTGCCGCTCGTGAAGGCGCAGCGCGTCGCGGCCGCCGAGGCCGGCTCGGCGAAGGTGATCTCGTAGTCGCCGTCGTTGGGCGCCGCGAGAGTGAAGACGCCGTCCTCCGCGGCCGGCAGCAGGACCGGGCCGCCGCCGACGGGGGTCCGGATCGTTTCGCTCGACCATTCGTAGTGGCCCGAGGGCTCGCGCCGCAGGTTGCTGATCCAGGAGACCTGCTCGACCACCGCGGTCACGGCCACGGCGCGGTCGAGCCGCGTGCCGTCGGGGTTGACGGCGGCGACGCGGAAGGTCAGCGGGCTCCCGGGCCGGGCGATCGCCTCCGCCGGGCGGCGGACACCGAGGTAGAAGGGATAGGGGTCGACCGTGACCTCGCCGCGCGCCGTGACGCCGCGTCCGCCGGCCTCGAAGACCGTGCCCTGCACGAGGGCCCGGAGACGGGCCGCCGGGCGGAGCGACGGCGGGAGCGCGAGCGCGAGGGCCGCGCGGCCCTCCCCGTCGAGCCGCTGGCGTGGCGCGTGGAGCGCGGCGGGCGCGGGCCGGCGCTCCGGATCGCCGAAGACGTAATCGTCCCAGCCGCCGGGCGCCATCGGCAGCGCCTGCCAGAGGAGCTGCGCCTCGGCCGCGAGGCCGGCGGCGGGCTTGCCGAAGAGATGCTCCGCCGCCAGCGTGCCGGCGAGCGTGTCGCCGCACCGCAGGGTGGCGGGCAGGTCGCGCAGGCTCACGCGGATTTGCGGCGGCACGAAGGCCTCCAGCATGACGGCATGGTGGCCGAGCCGGGCGCCCTGCGCGCCGGGCAGGGCGAGTTCGAGCGTGTAGGTGCCCGACGGCAGGTAGTCTGGGAAGGTCACCTCCGTTGTGGCGGCGCCGCGCGCATCGGCCATCAGCGGGAGTGTCGTGAAGCAGCGGCCGTCGGGCTTCAGGATCCGGAGCACGGTGGGGAAGGGGGCGGGAGCGCGGCCGTCGGCCTGCCGCAGCAGGGCCTGCACGAAGGCCTTCTCGCCGTGGCGGTAGAGGTCGCGCTCCGTGAAGAGGTAGGCCTCGCACGCCGCGGGGGCGAGAAAGCCGCGCGCGGCCGTCGCGGGCGATTCGACCTCCGTGGCGTCGGTCAGCGGCAGGAAGGTCATGTCGCCGTCCGCGGGATTCTGCGCCACGAGCAGGAACGGCTGGTCGCGCGCGGGATCGAAGCCCAGCCGCGCCAGGCCCGCCTGATCCGTCACCGCCGTGTCGAGGAGCGCGTTGTTGCGTCCGTAGAGCGAGACCTCGCAGCCGGACGCGGCGCGGCCGGCGCGCAGGGCGGTGGTCCAGACCTGCAGGGCCTCCGGCTCCCGGCGCGCGGCGAGGCCGATGTCCGAGAGGCAGACGAGGCGCTGCCGGGTGGCGGCCTTCTCCGCCTCGATTCGCAGCAGGAAGACGCCCTTCGCGCCCTCCGGCGGGAGATGGTCGCGCAGACGCAGGGCGAGACGCTGCTCCCGGTCGCGGACGGCGGCCAGCCGGTTGGTGCGCAGAATCGCGGGGCCGGTCAGTTCCCCGGCGGCGTCGCCCTCGCGCCCCTCTCCCCAGGCGTACCAGTTGGCATACTGCTCCGCCTCGCGCATGGCGAGCTGCACGAGGTTCTGCGGCAGGACCGGGGCCAGCGAGCTGACGATCACGGGCGTGTTCACCGCCAGCACGGGGACGATCAGCGCGCCCTCGGGGGCCAGGTAGCGCCCGGGAACGGCGATCTCCGTGGCCGGCGCGCGCGGCCGGATGAAGACCGCGCGGCGCACCTCCCGGTCGAGCGCATGCCCTTCCGCCGAGCGCAGCCGCGGGGCGACGACGACCGTGTAGGTCTGGCCGACGGCAAAATCGCCGCGCAGGGTGAGGCCGCCCCGCCACCAGTGCTGGCGCGGGACGACGGTGAAGGCCGCGGGCGGCTCGCAGGCGATGCAGCCGGCGGCCAGCCGCAGGTCGACATCCTGTGTGAACTCGAGATAGATTTCGGGCTGGCCGAAGCTCGGCGTGACGGAACCGGCCTCGGAGAAGCGGAAGACCGGGGTCACCGGCAGCAGCGTGTCGGTCCGCGCCGCCGTCGGCGTGTAGCGCGTGTCGGTGGACCGGACGCCCGGCTCCAGGACTGCGCGGAGGCGGTCGCCGGGCACGGGCGCCAGCGTCTGGATCTGGCAGGCGTTGCCCTGCGGCGTGCCGACGAACTGCCACGGCACGGCGGCGTCGCCGTCGTGCAGCGTCAGCCGGGTGCCGAGCGTGGACCACTCCACGCTGGCCTGGAACTGGCAGGCGAGCGTCAGGAGCCGGTTGGTCGAGAGGGTGGCCTGCGCCAGGCGCTCGAGGACGAGCGGCACAGGGGCGGGCGCCGGGGCGGCGGCGGAATCGTTCGCGCCGGCCGCCGCGGTTACGCGGTCCGGTTCCGGGGCGTGGAGCCGCGCGTGCCGCACCCAGACCCAGCCGGCGGCATTGAGCAGCAGGAGCAACAGGGCGAAGAGCGGCAGACGGCGGCGCCGGAGAGCGGAAAGGTTCATGGCGGATATCCTTGGATGAGGGTGCGGATTATAGCGCGCTTCTCCCGTAGCAGTCGACAGTTCCGCGCCATTGGGCGTAAAATCGCGGCCGGTCCTCACGGGGGCGCCCGGTGGCGCCCCATCCGGTCGGATCCCTTTGGAGAAGACTTGATGACAAGCCCCGTGCGCGGCATCCCCGTCAAACTTCCCTCCTGCGGAATCTTCATCGGCTCGGGCGTCTATCCCATGAGCCGCGACTACCTGCTCTGCGTGCTGCACGGGCACCAGGCCTGGACGCCCCAGACCTCGCACCCCGTCGAGATGGTCGAGAAGATCCTCGCCGACAACCAGGGCAACCTGGCCCAGGTCTGGGGCGTCTCGCGCGGCTATTCGCCGGCGGCCATCGCGGAGTGGAAGGAGACGCCATAAGGATCAACGGCCCCAGCCTGGTCGTCGACGGCGGGTCGAGCGCGCAGCTCTACCCCGCCGACGCCGACCGCTGAGGCGCGGACCGCGTTACTTGGCCGGGCAGGCGGCCGCGGCTGTCCCGGCCGTGGCGCCGCACGCGCCCTGCGCGCAGCCTGTGGCCTTGTCCATCTTGCACGCCTTGGCGTCCTTGGCCTTCTGCTTGCACGCCTCGGCGCAGGCCTTTTCGCAGGCGCAGCCCTTGGCACAGGCCTTCTCGCAGGCCTGGGCGCAGGTGGTTGTCTCCTGCTT
>Ga0123332_1005712_pt1 | contig 10458 bp, 14 predicted proteins | sample BioC12SIPDNA_4_FD_89958 | JGI IMG/M metagenome (GOLD analysis project Ga0123332, IMG submission 89958) | Anaerobic biogas reactor microbial communites from Washington, USA - Biogas_R2_A C12 SIP DNA | ecosystem: Engineered > Bioreactor > Anaerobic > Unclassified | place: Washington, USA... | reverse complement strand
CCTTGGCTGCTGGGCGTGATAGAACATGGTGACAACCGTGGAGTAGACGCACACATTATCGACGCTGCCCGCCTCGATGTACTTTATACCCGCGCCGCCGCATCCTAACTGTGGTGCATCAGTCTCGACGGACTTGACGGCATAGGGAAACTGGGCCAGCGCCTGCTTGACGGACAGCTCGCGGGACAGATCGGAATCCCTGAACAACGGCGACGGAACCGTGCTGGAGTACCATGCCGCCCCCAGCTCGCCTCCGAAATGAAGAGCGCCATCGGCAGTCTGGAGCGAACGGAAGCAGGCAGTCCGGGTTGGTAGCGCGGGAGCGGGAGCGGGATCGGGATCGGCCACCACGTCGCGGCTGAAGGTGACAGTGATGGATGATCCGGCGAGCATCGCGGAGCCCTCGATCCATGCGCCGCGGAAGGACTCGTAGTTGGCCAACCTTATTATCAGGTGGATATACGCCGGCGCGGGCGTGGACGCGGGAAACTCGAGCGACACGTCGGCCTGACTATCAAGCCCATTGTTGGATGGCGTGACAGCCATGATGGCGGGAGTGGCCGTCGTTGCCGCCAGAACATCGTCCCAGGCCGGCGGGATGGCCGAGGCTGAAGGGATGGCAGCCACGATGGCACCATCGGCAAGCCAGCGGTCGCCAAAAGCCCTTCCGGACAGCGACATCAGGCCGCAGGGGTCGCCGGTGATGGCATCGTCGGGCACCTTGATCACGTAGTCCGCCGCGCAGGCGTAGGCATGCTGGCGCATTTCATCCTCGTTGAAGTCGCCGCAGTATTTCGCCGCATCCCATCGTGGCGAAAAGCCACTCTGCGCCCAGTGGTGGCGCGGAAGCCCGGCATCCTTTTCCGTGACGCGTGTCCACGGTGCCTCCACGAGCGCCTCATACGCCTGCAATGCGCAGGCGGCGGTTGCGGTGGTGGCAACGGGAGCCGCCGTGCGGCCCTGGCGTACATACCGGACAAAGTGCTTGATTTTGAGTGTCGTAGACATGGTGTGGTCCTTTCTTGCTATGGGCAATCCCCGCTTGAGGGGGGGCTGGGGTTGTCGCCGGGGTGGTCGTCGTCACCGCCGCCGGGGTGGTCGCCGCCACCGCCGCCGGGGGGTTCGCCGCCACCGCCGCCACCGGGATTGTTGCCCGGATGGCCGCAGGGGGGGGCGTCGGGGTCGGTTGGCGGGGCGCCGGGATCGCCGGGATCGCCGGGATCGCCGGGATCGTCCTCGCCGCCGCGGACTATGGCGCGGACGGCGATGGTGCAGTCGTGGATCTGGGTGGCGGTGTAGCTGTCGCCGTGGCGTGTGACGACCCCGAGGGGCACGCAGTCGGTCCAGCCGTCCGCGTCGGATCCGGCGGCGCCGGGCTCGTGGAGGGAGACCTCGCCGGGGCCGGGGGAGTAGGCGCCGGGGTCGCCGGGCACGGGGTAGCCGGAGAGGGTGCAGGCGCAGTCCGCGCCGGAGAGCCGGAAGTCGGGCGCGGGGCCGGACGGCTGGAGTGGGCAGTTGTGGAGCGGCACCGGCGGCTCGGAGGTGTGCCAGAGGACGAGCATGGTGCCGCCGGCGGCGAAATCGAGGGGGATATCCTGCCAGGCGTCGGAGGTGTCGTGCCCGCCGGACGGCCAGACGGCCCAGTGGCCGCCGCCGTAGCTGACGATGCCGCGGCGGACACGCAGCAGCGACGCGCCCTCCGGCCCCGCGACGATATCAAGCTGCCATTGCGGCGGCGACAGGGCGGGGGCGGAACGGGCCGCCGGCGGCTGTTGCGCGAGGGAGATGATGGTGCCGTTGGGCGTCTCGGTGGTACGCAGGCCGTGGCCGGCCGTTAGGCGGCAGCGGCGGATCTCGCGGACAAGGCTGCGGACGTAGTCGGCTGTCAGGCGGTCGCCCTTTTGCAGTTCCCTGATCATGTCGCGCCCCCGTAGAGATCCGGATCCCACTTGTGCGACGCCGTCCACTGCTCGACGCGCTGGTACTTGCGCTTGGCGGTCTGGGTGATCCTGTCGGCGGTCTTGAGCCACTCGTAGTTTCCGGGCACCGATACGGGTGGCGACTGGATCTTGCCGCAATCTGCAGGATCGGGACGCGACTCGTAGGTGGAGGTGCGCACCACGACGGGGTAGAAGTCCAGCCAGCTCTCGATGCCCTTGAGTATCTTCCTGGCCACCTTCTGCAGATCCTCGTCCATCGTCTCCCAGTGGTTGTCGTTGTCGGGATCGGCATCCGTTGTAAGCGTGGCCTTCGGCGCCTGGAACTTGCGGCGGCGGCACAGTGGCGATTCGCGCCAGGCAGCGATGATGTCGGGGGCCGAGTCGCTAAGGCCCAGCTTGGGGTTTAGCACGAGGGGGCGCTCGACCTGCGCCATGTCGATCTCTATGGTTGTCTCGATGGGTTCGGGCGGAGTGCCCGAGGAGACGGAATTTGCAACCAGCGAGATGACCAGCTCGCCCCAGCCGCCGCGCAGGCGGTGGAGCACCGACTGCTCGACGAGGTAGCCCGTGACGATGGATTCATCACCCTTTCCGGGCTGCTGGCTCTCGAGGTCGGTGTACTTGCCGCGCCGGACCAGCTCGAGCGTGCTGGCGTCGCCGCGCGTCCGCCGCCCGCTCTCCGGTGTCTCGCGGACAGTGCTGTTTCCGATGTATTTCGTAGCCATGCCTTTTGCCCCTCACCCTAGAATCAAGCCGGGCTCCCGCCGGGCGATGCGCTCGAGCAGCCGCCGCATCTCGCGCGTCTCGGCCAGTTGCTTGTCGGCCACATTGCCGCCGGGCGACGCGCCGAAGCCGCCGGCGGTGATGCCGCCGATGCGCGTGAGGCGGTCGGTGGGCACGTTGAGCGGGGAGGACTTCGGCTTCTCCTTGTCCTTCTTCTCCGGCTCGTCTATGCCGGCGGCCTGGCGCTTTATGGCTACAACCTCGTTGCGCTTCTCGTAGAGCCGCGCCTGCTCCTCCAGCACCTGGTTCTTGCGCTCGAGCTCCTCCACCTCCTTGCGGATGCGCCGGGCCTCGTCGTCGGCTGTCTTGGCGATGCTGCTCCACCCGGCCGCCTCCTGCTCCTTTGCCGCCTCGGGACTTTCGCCGCCCGGAAGGAAGCCCCTGAAGGTGGCCCAGAATCCGGGATCGCTGGTCAGGGCGTCGCGCTGGTTCTTCCATGCGGCCTGCCTGGCGGCTTCCAGTTGTTCCAGTTGTTCACGGCGCTGGGCGATGGCGGCGGTGTTCTCCTCGCGCTGGCGCCGCCGCTCGGCGGCCTCGGCGGTGTTGGCCTGCTCCTCGCCCTCGAGCTCGGCGAGGGAGCGCATGCGGTCGTAGCGCCTGTTGACCGCCCTGGCCCCCTTCTCGTCGTCGGGCGTGAGCGCGGCCAGTTCGCGCTTGCGCTCGAGCTCGATGCCGGCGAGGCGCTTTTCGGTCTCCACGCCCTGGCCCTCGCGCGTGAGGGCGCGGAGATCGCGCATGTGGGCCACGGCGCCGCCAATCGAATCCCGCATCTTCTCGAAACTGCTGGCAAGGTTGTCGACGCCGCTCCGGGCGTTGCCCAGCTCGATCTCCTTGTTCAGTTTGGCGGCTGCGCTCCCGGTCTCGAGATAGCGTTTTGCCGCTATTACAAGCGCCGCCGCGATCGCCGCGAATGCCGCGATGGAAGTCGCCGCGGCCACGCCGATCCCCTTGAGCGCGCCGGCAAGCGCGATGGCGCCGGAGGCCGTGCCCTGGAGCGTGCCGGAAGTCAGCCCGCTGACTGCGGAGAGGGCGTTGAGCCCCTGCATGGCGCTGTCGGCGGCGGGCTTGACCTTCTTGAGCTGCTCCTCGGGCTGCTTGTCGCCGGGGGTGCCGTATACCGGCACGCCGTTTCTGGTGCCTATCTGCACCATGTCTATCACGCCCGCCAGCGTGCGGCCCTGCCGCGAGGCCTCCTCCAGCGCCGCGCCGGCATCGCGGGCGGAGCGCGCCAGCGCCTCCAGCGGGGCGGGGCTCGAGGCCTGGCTGACGGACTGGGCCATGCCGCCGGCGGACTGCGCCGCGCTGTCCATCGCGTTGCCCACGGTGCCGAGCGTCGCGCTGGCGCGGCCTATGCCGGCCTCGAAGCCGGCGGTGTCGAGCTTGAGATAGGTCAGCAGCGTCATAGGCCGGGTATCTCCTGGCCGGGCTCGATGCCCATCTCGTCCATCCAGTCCAGCAGCTCCATGTCGGCGGTTCCCAGCGCTTCGCTCCCGGGGTGCCCCGGCCGCGGCTGCCGCACCAGCATCTTGAGCGTGGCCAGCGGCAGACCGTCGCGGACGTAATCGTACGTCCAGCCGAAGCGGTCAATGGCGGCGGCGGCCAGTCCGATCAGCCAGCCGTCGGGCCAGCCGCCGAAGCGTTTCCCTCGGCCCCGCCTTCCCCGTCGCCGCCGCCGTCATCCGGCGAGACCGCGCCGAGGCGCTGCAGGGCGGCCGTCACCTCCCCGATCAGCCGCCTGGCGGTGCCGATGGGCAGGGCGTCGGCCCAGGCCTGGGCGCAGGCCTCGAAGCGCTCGCGGCCGCCCGCCGCCAGGATGCGGCGGCTCTCGGCGGCGTCGCGCGTCAGTGCGTAGAGCGTCGGCGCCCAGCCGCCGATCGCCGCGGGCGGCCTGCCGTCGTAGAGCGGGCTGCCGATGGCCTCGAGGATGCCGGCCATGCCGAGCGTGATCTCCCTCACGGCGGGGGCCTGCCCCGGCGCGGGATCCGGGGCGTTGAAGGCGTCCAGTGCTGCTTTCGGGTTCTTCATGCGTCAGTCTCCGGTGGGGGGCGTCCGTCAGGCCAGGGTCATGTTGTCGTGGTGGATCGCGTCGATGGTGAAGACCACCTTGCCCTTGTGCCGCTTCGCCTTGCCGACGTGGTTGATGAAGTATTTCTTCTGGTCGATCGTCAGCGTCGAGGCCTTCTCCGGCAGGGTGGCGCCGGCCTTGGCCACGATGGTTAGCTTGGCGGTCTCGTTGCCGTCGTAGACCACGAGGCCGTCGACGGCGCCCTCCTGGTTCTCGCAGGGCTCCGTGATCACGTTGTCGTCGTAGGCCACGTCGGTGATGGTGCCGGTCTCGGCCATGGTCTCGGAAATACCCCAGACGCAGCTTGCGCCGCCCTTGATCGTGTAGTTGTCTGCCATTTTGCTTGGTCTCCTCGGTTAGGTTTCGAAGGCGTATAGCACCTTGTAGGCGAGCGCGTAGCCGTGCAGGAACTCTCCCGGACGGCTCTGGAGGGCTGTCATGCCCGCGTATTCGTAGCTTCCGGTCAGCGTGCCGGCGGCGTCCGCGCGCGCCAGGAACGTCCGCACGGCCTCGGCATCGGCCAGGGCGGGGGGCGGCTCGCCGGCGGGTCTGGCCGCCAGGCCGCGGCTGCGCACCACGCCGAGGCTTATCTGCCCCTCCACAAGCGGATCGCCGGCCAGCCCCTCCTGCCCGGCGGGGGCGTCGGCATGGTAGAAGATCACGATCTCCAGCCCGCCCGGCTTGCCCGCGGCCAGCAGCTCCATGGCGTGCGCCGGATCGTCCGCCACGGCCACCGCGGCGCCGCGCTTCCCGCCGAACTCGGCGCGGAGCAGCTTCGCCATGGCACCGAGGATCGCGCCGGCGCTGCTGTTGGCGTGCCGCGTCATGCCAGGTTCCCCTTCAGCCCCGCGATCCTGGCGGGCTGGCCGATGAAGGCCGGCTCGGTGTCGCCGTCCAGCGAGACCTCGCCGGCGGCCAGCGCCTCGAGCCGCTTCTCCAGCCGGCTGGCCGCGGCGGTGTGGGGGTTGGCCTCGCCGGTGAAGCCGCGGCGGTTGTAGAGTATCTCGAGGATGAAGGTCTTGCGGGCGTGGGCCGCCACCAGCGCGTGCCGCTCCGGGGCCTCGCCGCCGAAGGCGCTGCGTATGCGCTCCTCGGCGGCGGCCTGCACGGCGGCCCAGGCGTCGTCGTCGGCAATGCCGTCGCGGTTGTCGTCGAGCGCCTCGGTCAGCAGCGCCTGGGGCATGTCGCCCAGCAGTTCGGACTGGTCCACGCGCGGCTCCCGTGGCTAGGCGGCGGGTTCCGCCGGCACCAGGCTCTCGTCCCAGTCCGCCACGGAGGCCAGTCCGCCGGCGTAGCCCAGGAAGGGCATGGTCAGGAAGGCCTCGCCGCGCCCGTCCGCGCCGAAGAGCGCCTCGTTTTCCAGGAAGACGTTGTCGTCCGTGGGCTGGTTCTTGGCCACGAGCACCGGCTCCTTGCGCTTCTGCACGCAGACCGCGCGGATCCCGGCCACCTCGCCCAGCAGGAACCACCTGCCAGCGTGCGTGCCGACCAGGTCGTTGCAGACGCGGAAGTCCACCAGCCCCTTGAGGGGGTTGCTCTCGCTGGCCGTGCCGGCGGCGCTGGCGACGATCTCGCCCTTGAGGATGCGGCGCGCCTTGCTGGCGTTGGACGGCCCCACGATCAGCAGCCGGGGCAGGACGTTGGCGCTCTGGTCCGGCCCCGCCTGCGCGCTGCGCAGCGCGGCGATGCCCGCCTCGAGCGCCGCGTCGCCGAAGGCCGTCGTGACGGCATTCGTCCAGGGCGCGGTGCCGTCGGCCAGCGGGCGACCGGCGCAGAAGAAGCGGTTGCCGTCGGCCCAGGCGGCGTTGCCCAGCAGGGTCTTCATGGCCAGGGCGCGCCAGAGGTCGCGGGCGGCGTTGCCCATGCTGCGGAAGAGGGGCGAGAAGAGCCCGTAGCTGTCGTCCTCGATGGCCGGCACCGGCACGCCCACGGTGGCCTCGTAGGGCTCGTTGGTCACCGTGATGCGCCCGATGTCCAGCGAGTGGATCACGCGGCTCCCCACCCACTTGCGGAAGGCGGGAATCTGGCCCAGCCAGGTGTGGTCCTCGCTCGAGTGCGTGGAGGGCACCTCCATTATGAAATCCTCCGCGCGGAGGTTCTCGGTGTCGCGCTCGTCCGGCGCGGCGTTGTAGGCTTCGTTGAAAGTGGCGCGGAAGCCCCTGAAGAGTATGGCGCAGTTTTCGCGGGTTGGTAGCATGGTCTCGGTTCCTTTGCGGGCTTTTAGACTGTGGGCGGTTTTAGGACATGCCCGGGTCCGGCGTCGGTTTACAAGAGTGGTTACGGGCCTATGCGCACCCATACGTACCTGGGGTACACCGCCACGATCCTGCCGATGGGCGAGCTGCCGGAGGCGGCGGCCGTCCGGGCGGTGTTGTTCGTGCCGGCGTATGCCATGGCCGCGGTGTGCGCGGCCGTGATATCCCCGGCGTTGTCCAGGCCGTAGAGGCCGGCCCGCACGCGCACCGGGGTATTGGAGGCGGCGCTGTTCTGCGCCACGCCCACAACCAGGTTGGTGCTGCCGTCCACGTAGCGGTAGGCCAGGCCGCCGGTCTGCCCCACCACCTCGCCGGCGCGGATGGTCTCGGCGGCGGTGAGCACCGCCTCGGTCCAGGGCGTGCGCGGCGTGTCGCGCTCGGCGGCCTGCGCCTCCGGCGCGCGCCCGAGGCACAGCAGCGTGCCGGCGGCGATGATGGCGCGGAATAGTGTGCTGGTCTGCTTCATTGGGTTTTCCTCCCTCCCTTCCTGCCGCCCCTGCCGGCCTTGGCGGCCGGCGCCTCCGGCGCGGCCTCTTCCGGCTGTTGCGGCTGTACATCCTGTGGCTGTCCGTCCTGCGGCGCCTCCTGCGGCGGCTCCGGCGGCGGCTCCGGCGCGGGCGGCGTCACCGTCACGGGGATGGGGCCGTCCTTCACCGTGGTTGTGCGCGAGGCCGTGATGCGGCGGGGCGGGGTCGAGTAGCGCACGCTCACGGCTTCACCCCCTTCTCCTTTGCGTAGGCCTCGGCCGAGAGGCCCAGCGCCTTGCACACCGCCAGCTCGGTGGCGTTGAGCGCCACGGTGCGGCCCTCGTCCACCTTCACGGGCGTCAGCGGCGCCATGGGCACCATGGCCGGCAGCGCGGCGATGTGCTCGCGCAGCTCGGCTACCGTCATGCGGCCGAGGAGCGTGTCGGATAGCGCCACCACCTTGCCCTCGGCGCGCGCCGCCTCGATCAGGCGCCGCTTCTCCTGGCCGTCCAGGCGCGCCGTCAGCCCCGCGGTGCTTGCCCGCACCGCCGTGGCCACGATCTCGCCGATCACGCCGGCGCTTAGCGCGGCGCCGTCCGGCTCGGGGTCGCCGCCGGCCGCGGGCGGCGGATCCGCGGGCGTGTCTTCAGGCTTCTTCAGGCGCGCCTCGAGGGCCGCCAGCACCTCCTCGTCGGTCGCCGTCGCGGGATCGAGGCCGAGGAGCTTTGCGATGATTTCTTTCCAGTCCATGGTGTCTCCGGTGTCTCCGTGGGAGGGGGCGTTCAGGGCGGCGCCCAGCGCGGCCTGCTCGAAGGCGATGTCCGGCACCGCGCCCGTGCGCGTAAGCGCCACGGAAACGATCGCCGTCACCTCGCCGTCCTTGTCCAGCAGGGGCGTCGCCGAGAGGTCGCAGTAGTTGGCGGCATTGCGCAGCCCGCTGGGAGTCCAGCGGACCACGTCAACGAACACCCCCTTGCCCTCGACCGCCTCGACCTTCAGGAACGCGGCCACCTCGCGGGGCTCGCGCGTCTCCCTGTAGGCCTTCGATCCAGGCCAGGTGTTGTGCTCGTAGTCCAGCGCCACCTCGCGGAAGGCGTAGGTGGGCTCGCTCATCGCCGCCAGCAGCCGCGGCCCCACCCGCACGGTCACATTCTGGCTGTTGGGGTTGTCGCCCCAGCCCAGGATGCGCATGCGCGTCGGCAGGCTCCCCTCCGCGGCCTCGCCCACCGTGGCAAGGGCCACGGAGGTGACGACGCGGGGCAGGCTGCGCGTGGATGCCGGGTGTCTCTTCATGCGCGCCCATTGTGCCCCGCGGGCCCCGTTAAAGTCGCGCACGGGTGCGGCTTATGCGCGCGCGCCGTTTATGGACAGGAGTAATAGGGGCATGCCGCCCGCAGGCAGTGGCGGCCGTCAGCCGCGCACCTCGAAGCCCGCCTCCCCGGCCGACCTGCGCAGCGCCCTCTCCCCGGCGCGCCGCATGCGCTCCTCCGCCGCCGGCGTCGGCTCCAGCTCGCCGCCCCACTTGCCCGTCACCGGCACGAAGGGACGCGCCGGCGGCCGCCCCGGCCTCTTCTCCGAGCCGAACTGGTGGAAGCCCGCATACGTCGTCGAGCTCACCAGCTTCGCCCCGTCCTCCCGCACATGCGCCACCGAGAGGCTCTTTATCAGGTGGGATTCGTCGATCAGCGGGCGCGGATCGGGCCGCGGCTTCCTCATCCTTTCCGCCTGCCTCACGCGCCTCTCGTGCGCCTTGCGCCGCTCCTCCGAGAAGCCCGCGATGGTCGCCTCCGCCAGCGGCGGCCACTCCGCCGGGCGCAGCCGCGGGCTCCTGAAGTTCTGCTCGGCTATCTGCCTCGCCGCGTCCACCATCCCGCCGGCCGCCTCCTTGCGCGCGGCCTCGTCCGCCACGCTCTCCAGCGCCGGCAATATCCTCGCCAGGTCGCGCATGTCGAATGTTATCTGCATTCCCCGTCCTCCGCATCCGCCTCCGCCGCGGCCGCGTCGGCTGCTTTCATCTCGGCCAGCATCGCCCCCATCTTCTCCACCTCGCCGGCGAACCACTCCAGCACCTTGGCGCGCTGCGCCTCCTTCTCCTCCTCCGTCATGTCCGGCACCGTCGGCCGCCACTCCGCCGGCGGCTCCGGGCCGCCGTTGAACAGAAACTCCTCGATCGCGAGGAGCCTCTCCCGCATCTGCCGCCGCAGCTCGCCGTGCTGCTGGTCGTCCGGATCCGGCATCGTCAGCTCCAGTTCGGTGGTCAGATCTATCCACTCTTCGCGCGTCATGTCGTCAATTCCCCATGATCTCGATATAGCCCATGCCGCGCTGTCGTGCCAGCCACGTCTTCCACGCACGCACTAGTTCTTTCAGCGCGTCATCATTCTCTGTATTCCGGGCGGTGGTGAAATCCTGCCACCACTTGTCCAGCCACTTCTGCATCTTTTCATCCCGCACGCGCATCCGCACCCGCCGCCAGTCGCCGGCGACCGTGATCGCCTCGATGCTCTCGATCCTGGTGCCCGTGGCCGCCAGCGCGTCCTGCGGCGAAATCAGCACCGAGCCCGAGGGGTGGCTGTGGATCACCCGCACCGAGCGTTCCGCCGCATCCTCCGGGATGTCCGGCATGCCCACGGAGTGTGCCGTGCCCGTCTTGTGCCCCAGTTCCTCGCCCGTCCAGGCGTCCAGCGTCCAGGCCTGCTCGTTCACCGGCCGGCCCTCCTTCAGCGCGTTATTCCGGTATTCGGCCACCCTCGCCCTGTAGTCCTCGCGGACCGGCCCCCACAGCCACTCGCGCACCGTGATGGTGCGCTCGGTGTTGTTTACAATCTCGCCGGTGCCGATGCGCCGCGTCTCCATCAGCTCCCCGAACTGCCGCATGTCATCCGCCGTGCGCCCCTCCGCCTTCGCCAGGTCGCGCAGGTCCATCTCCAGCGAGTCCGGGCGGAAGT
>Ga0123332_1005710_pt1 | contig 10459 bp, 10 predicted proteins | sample BioC12SIPDNA_4_FD_89958 | JGI IMG/M metagenome (GOLD analysis project Ga0123332, IMG submission 89958) | Anaerobic biogas reactor microbial communites from Washington, USA - Biogas_R2_A C12 SIP DNA | ecosystem: Engineered > Bioreactor > Anaerobic > Unclassified | place: Washington, USA... | reverse complement strand
GCACGGGAATCGAGCAGCTTCCTCGTGGTGAACAACCCTCTGCGGACGCCGTGGCAGACGCTGGCCTCGAAGCTCGGCTGGGCGGAGAGACCCAAGTACGCGAGCTATTGAGCGCTCGACGGCGACGATCGCGTTCGCACCACGCCACGCCTGCTCTCGAAGTCGAGGTGACATGATGAGAGATTCGCTGTTTTCAGGACGAACGAACGCCGGACGCATCGGTCGATCCGATGCCGGGCGGCTGATGCGCCGTCGCAAGATCGTCGCGTGGGTCGTCACGCTGATTGTGGTCTGCGCGGTCACGTCCTTCTCGTCGGGCAATCGCACGGGCGGCTACGGCGTCGGCTCGGTGCCCAGCGCGGTCCGCTCAGCGACGACCCCGCTGACCAGCTACGAGAACGGCCTCGTTGACACGCCCGATCCCATCGACAGCAGCGATCGCGTCGTCACCGGCAACGTCACAGGGGGCAAGCACTTCCGCGGCGCTCTTCCCTACCGCCCGCCGACGAGCATCGACGCGCCTCTGGGCTCGACCTCGCTCGATCCGTTCCTGCGGCGCACCGCGCCCGCGACGGCCGGAGAGGATTACCTGGGAGCATCTGATTCGTTCTACTCGCCGACCGGAACCGTGATGACCCCCGGCGCGGGAACCGCACATACCGGACAAACATCCCCGTCCCGATACGCGTCGGGATCGGATCTGGGGCTGCGACCCAGCGACCCAGCGTCGGCGGAGGTTCCTGTGGGCGACCTTGTGACTGGTTGGCCAACGTCGACACAGGACGGCACCGTCGCGACGCGAGAGGACTACCGGCAGCAGATGCGGCAGTTGCAGGAGACGCTCGCACAGGTCAAGGCCGAGCTGGTACAGCTCGAACGGAGCATCGCGACCGGCGCGGAGGCTGCCGAGCCGGAGACACGGAGCGTTCCGGCATATTCCCCGGCGCTGCCTGACAGTGTGATGCAGGCTGCACAGCCCGTGTCGCCCGCCGATGCCTCGCGCCGGCGGGAGCTGTTGCAGGAGACCGCGCGATTGCTGTCGGCGACGACGGGTTTGCTCGAGGGCTCTGCGGCACAAAGCGCCGCCGCACGCGGCCAAGCGGATGCCGGCGTCGCTTCCGACACCGTCGCGGACGCACAGCCCCGACTGCGGCTCTACGAAGAGCAGGAACAGGCGTCGTCCGAAGCGCCGTTGTCCATCGACGCCCTGGTCGCGCCTCGCACGCGCCAGACCGCCGGCGTCCCGGCGAGCCCGAGCACCAGTCTATTGCCTGCCGTGCAGCGCATCCAGGAAACCGCGCGGGCCTTCGACACGACGAATGCGGTTCTGAAACGCCCGCAAACGGCAATGCCTTTGCCTCAAGCGTCGCCCGGTGCGGAGTTGCCCAGCGGCTATCGTGTCCTGGGGCAAGACGGCGATTCGGCGCTGTCCCCGATCAAGGCGGCCACGAACGCCGCACTGACGCCGGCGTCGCCGCTGAACAACGATTCGTCTTCTGCGAAGATGTTCGAACGCCACCTTCAGTCGGGCCGGCAACTCATGCAACAGGGTCAGTTCCAGCGGGCCGCCGAAGCCTTCACCCTCGCCTCCGCGTATCGGCCGAATGATGCGCGGGCCCATCTGGGCAAGGGCCACGCGCTTCTGGCAGCCGGCCGGTACCTCGACAGTGCGCTGTCCATTGCCAAGGCCGTCGAGCTGGACCTGCCCGCCGCGCTGCAAAGGACGGATCTGATTCAGCTCGTGGGTGGTCCGGATCCCTTCGTCCGGCACTTCAACGAACTGGACCGGCTCATCCAAGCTGACGGAGTGCCTCAACTGCAATTCCTGATTGCGTACATCTACTATCAAATGGACCGTCCGGCCGAGGCGAAGGCTGCCATCGATGCGGCGCAGAAGCAGTTACCCACGGCGACGCCCATCCACCTGTTGAGAAGCGCTATCAATCAGTAGCCTGCGAAGCTTCCGGGACAGCCGCGTCGGGCCAGTCTGTGCTGAGAACCCTGAGCAGATGCCCGGTCGTATCGATGACGACGATCTCTCTGCGATGGGGGGGTTTGCCGTCGGCCCCGGTCAGGAAGTGGCTTGTCTCGGGGACCAGGCACGTGATCTGATCGTTGCCCTTCCAGGAAGGCAGAAGATCGGGTATGTCGTCATCTCCGAACCCCTCCTCGGCGCTGAGCGGATACTGTACTTGCTTTGAACCCAGTTCACAGATCGCGAAGCGATTGGATTCCAGCGGCACCAGCAGGCGCCTGCCGTCAGGTGAGAGACAGAAGTAGTTGACGTTCTCGCTCGTCTGATTGCGGAGGGCCGAGGGCAGAATGTCCGTGACCGTTCCCGTCAGGCGGTCGTAGCAGAACAGCGAGCTCCTGGGCTCCTCCAGATCGGTCGTAGGAATGGTGGCGGTGGCGCTGGAAAACAGGACGCGGCCCTCGAGTCCATATTGGACGTTCATGAAGGGTTGAAACAAGGTTCCCGCGAACTGCTTGGCCGCTCCGGCAGACCGGCGCGTGCAGACCGTGTCATCCTCGATCGGGTTGGTGGCTTCGGTGGGAACGACGCCGGTGTCCGCGACGAGCACCTTCTCCTCGACCGCGCCAAGGATCGGATCGCCATCCTGTTTGACGTAGGCGATGGCCTTGCCGTCAGGTCGCCAATCGAAGCCGAGGGCGACGCCGTCAGCCACCTCGATCGCATCGGTCTTTCCATCGGTGGAGGCGACGATCAGGGCCACCTTTTCCTTGTCGTGCGGCGCCGATACCAGAAAGGCCACCCAGCGCCCGTCGGGCGAGAGCCTCGGCCGCAACATCGTCAGGGGCAGGATTGCAGCGGTCGCGTTCCGTCCAGGCTCGGCTCGGTCGGCCACGATCAAGCGGCTGCATCCGATCTCGCACTTGCGACACTCTTCGAGCTTGTCCCGCCCGATCCGCGTCACCAGCAGCGCGTTGGGCTCTTCGCACATCGCGCGCACCACCCAGCGATGGTACGATTCCTCGACGCCGGACTTGCTGCCCTCGCCGAGGGGAAGATCGGTCGGCAGCACGTCGCCGGCGAGGACCTTGTCCATCAGGCGCCGGGCATCACGGCGGACCATCTCGGCCACGTTCGCCGGGAACAGTCTCAGGCCTTCTTCCAGCGTCGCGCAAGGCGACGCTACAACGTACGTTATCTGTTTGCCGTCGGACGAGATGCCCGGCATCGAGCCTACCTCGCCATCGGTCTGGATCGGCGTCAGCGCGCCGCTGGTCCCATCGACGACGCAGAGTTCTTCCGGGATACGCAGCAGACCCCAGGAGCCGTCGGCCGACCACTCGACAGTAGCCTCGGGGAAGCAGCCCACCAGCAACGTGAGGACACAGCACAAAACGAACAGACTACAACTCTCAATAGACCTTTTCACGGCTCCGCTCCTTTCTGAACTGTCGGTATCGATCCCAAAGGCTCGGCCCTGACTCGGTCGAGCGTTGGACTTCGCGTGGCTGCGATTGCAGCATGGCGACCGCCTTGGTCTGCCAGAAGCCCTCTTCGGTCTCGCCCAGGACGCGTCGCCAGCCTTCCGCGCCGGCTTGGCGCGGGACGGTCCGAACGATGACAGTCTCGGGCTCTGGTGTCGGCGAGGGCGCGGATCGGCGTCCGATGGCGGCTCCGAGGATCGCGGCGACTGCGATCACCGCCGCCCAGCGCGCCAGCGCGCTCCAATCCACGCGGAATGGCTTGGGCGGAGCCAATTGGGCTGATGACGGCTGCGTCTTCTGCGCGATGGCTTGGCGCGTTCGGATGCAGGTCTGCGTCATCGGTTCGGCCCACTGCCTCGCTTCGGCGTGTTCGGCCAGATAGGTCTCGAACAACGTAGCGGCATCTTCGTTCAGCTCGCCAAGCGCGCGGTCCATGGCAAGCCGTTCGATCGTCTCACGTTTCATTCCGGACTTCCTCCATTTGTTCTCGTATGGCCTTCAAGGCGCGATGCAGCCGCGAGCGGACCGTCCCGACCGGCACGTTCAGCGTCCGGGCGATCTCGTCGTAGCTCAGGTCCGCCCCGAACCTCAGGTGGACGATCTCCCGATGTTCTGCGGTCAGTCGGCCAATCGCCCGCCAGAGGGCTTCGGCGTCGTCAAGCTCTGGCGGCGAAGCCTCGGATGCCCGCTCCACAAGGCTCCGTTCGAGCACGCGTGCGTCGCGGCCTCGCTTGCGGAACCAGTCGGTCTGCGTGTTTCGCGCGATGGCGAACAGCCATGCCTGCCGGCTGCCCCGCTCGTCGAACCGGTCCCAGTTGCGAAAGGCACGCAGGTAGCACTCCTGGGCCAGGTCGTCGGCATCGCTGGCGCTGTTGGATGCGCAGAACATGTACGCCCGGACCTTGCCGCAGGTCTGTCTCCAGAACTGATCGAACTCGGTTTGGAACGTGCGTGCCATGCCTGTGCGTCCATTCTAAAGTCGGACGGAGGCCGGCGAAAGTTCCCGCCTGTTGGGAGAAATGGAAGAATCGCAGGGTGGCTGTGAGCCGCAGCCGTTGTGTCAGCGGCGGCGCTTCAGGAGCCGACGCGGATCGAGCTTGCGGAACGCGTCGGTGATGCCCCGGCCCACGGCAAGCACGCGGAGACTGTAATCGAGCATGCGAAGCCGGCTGTCGCTGGGCATCAGGACGCGGGCCCGCCGGACGCGTTCGGCCGCTTTGTCCATTCGACCGGCGGCCACGTACGTGAAGGCCGAGTCGCGCAGCGCGCCGAGGTGTTCCGGGTCTATGTCGAGGGCGTGCGCGAAGAACTGCGCCGCATCGTCCAGGTGGCCCTTGTTGGCGGCGCCGACGCCGAGGTAGTAGTGGGCGTCGGGATTGGTCATGTCGAGATTGCTGGCGCGCAGCAGGCAGCCGATGGCGTTGTCGTTGTCGCCCAGGGTCAGGAACATCGAGCCCATCGAGATCAGCGTGCCCGCCTCCTCGATGTCGAGCTCCAGTTCGGCCATCAGGCACGCCCGGGCCTCCTTCGGCCGGCCGTTGGCCAGCGCGCACTGGGCCATGCGATAGTGTGGGCCGGCCAGCGTCGAGTCGCGATCGAGCGCCTGCCGGAACAGACGTTCGGCGCGGGTCAGATCGTTCTGATTGAATGCGATCTCGCCGAGATAGAACAGCGCCGGCGCGAAGTCCGGGTCGAGTTCGAGGATGCGGCGGAACTTCTCGCGCGACGAGGCGATGTCACCGAGCTCCAGAAGAAACAGCGCGAAGTCCATGATGACTTCGATGTCGCCCGGATTGGCGCGCAGCTCCGACAGGAAATGCTCGCGCGCCTCGACGGGGTCGCCGTGCGACCAGTAAGCCTGCGCGATGCGATAGTGGATCTGCGGATGGCTCGGTTCGAGTTCGGCGGTTTTGAGCCAGCACTGGACGGCCTTCTTGTACTGACCGCGTGCGAAGAGGCTGTTGCCGATGTTGTAGTAGCACAGGGCGCAGTCGGGCTCGAGCTGCTGGGCGAGGTAGAACATCTGCTCGGCCTGGTCGTGCAGACCCATCTCGGTGTAGGTGATGATGCGATTGCAGTAGCACGGCTCGAATCGCGAGTCAAGCTGCTGGATGTACTCGAACGTGGCGATCGCCCGGTCGTACTGTCCGGTGCGGGTATAATCGACGCCCAGCGAGTTGAGGATCTCCAGATCGCCCGGGCTCAGCTCCAGCGCCGCCTCGTACGCTTCGATCGCCTCGCTGAACCGGCTGATGGAGTCGAGCGTCAGGCCCTTGTTGAAGTGCCAGGCGCTGTTGGTCGGGTTGATCTCCAGAGCCAGGTCCAGCTCCACGAGCGCCTGGGCCATCTGGCCGTCTTCGTACAGCTCATAAGCCTTGCGGGCGTTGCGCTCGGCGCGGTCGTAGGTCCCGAACTCCATATCGTCGAACAGCATCGTCGTTGCTTGCCTCCAGCGTTCCCAGGGTACAGCCTGACTACACCCGGCTATATCGCCCGCTGACGGCAGGCTCTTAACCCGTTTTCCGCCGCCGGCGAAGTCCTTTTCGCCCGCCCGGCTCGCTGCCCGCGCCTGTGCATAAGTCCCTTGCAGAATGAAGCTTGGCCGAACCCCCGCCTAACCGTCCCCGTCCGATAACCCCAACGCGAACCCTTCTTCCTCCACCCCGCGCAAACCGTCTCATAACCCCCGAGCTGCCGCCGCTCAGTCCAGGTCCAGCGCCGAACCCTCAAGCCCAATGATCTGTTGCTGGCACACACATGTCAGATCACGTCCGCGACGGCACCGCGGGCGTCTGCAAGAATGGCAGATTCTGGCGGGGTGGCACACGCGTGAGGGTATGTCTAACATGTGATATTACAGAGGGTTGAGAAGAGTGCATGTGTTCTGGCACGCAGTTTGCAACAGTGGATTGTAGAGTGGAAAAGGCATGAAGGCATGGATGCCGCAGAAGAGTTGGTGGAGACCCTGGGAGGTACTGACGATGTGGTTCGAGAACTGGTCACCATTCTTTGACGTGGGCAAGACGCTGGAAGAGATGGATCGGATCCTCAATGCGGTGGGTCGTCCGTTGAGTCTTCGGAGTGTGCCGCGTGGCACCTTCCCGGCGATCAACGTATACGACCAGGGCCAGGCGCTCGTGATGACCGCCGAGGCGCCGGGGATGAAGAGCGGCGACTTCGAGCTGACCGTGCTGGGCGATTCGCTGACCATCAAGGGCGAGCGCAAGGTCGAGGAGTCCGAGCAGGAGCGCTACTACCGGCGCGAGAGACCGATGGGGGCATTCACGCGGACAGTGACATTGCCCACTCCGGTCGACACGAACTCGGTCAAGGCCGAGTACCGCGACGGCGTGCTGCGCGTGTACATGGAGAAGGCCGAAGAAGCGAAGGCAAAGAAGATCAAGATTGCATCGTAAGAGGACCCAACGGCGACAACAGGACCGTTATCGTTTGATGGGAGGTTGAGAGCTATGGCACCGAATCAGCAGGACATCACCCGGCCGCAGCACGCGGCGGTGACGCGAAGAGAAGAGCAGACACAACAGTATTTCGTGCCCCCGGTCGACACCAGTGAAACGCCGGACGGGTTGACCCTTCGGTACGACATGCCCGGCGTTCGGAAAGAGAACGCGGACATCACCGTCGACAAAGGCACGCTGATCGTCACGGGCAAGGTCGATCCCGAGGAGTCCGGAACGCCGGTCTACCGGGAGACGCGAATCGGCGACTACCGCCGCGAGTTCACTCTGCCCAACGACGTCGACGCCGGCCATATCAGCGCCGAGATGAACGCGGGCGTGCTGACCGTCCGCATCAACAAGCCGGAAGAGGCCAAACCGAAACGCATCCAAATCCGCAGCAGCTAAACGTCGTAAGTGGTTTCGAGGCAGTTCCCCATCAGGCGGCACCGGATCGGCGGTGCCGCCGTTGCTTTGCGCGCCAGGTGGAGGGCCGGCCAATTCTCGATGACGTAAAGTGTTTTTTGACAAGGTGTTGCGCCTGTTTGCGAGCAGGCCGGCGGCGGCGACAGGGGTTTTTGTGGAAACGCGCCGCCAAGCATCCTATAATAAGCCGGTAAAGTGACAAGGCGGGAAGGTCCGTTTTGTAGGATCGGTTGGCGTGACCGACCGAGAGCGTGGAGAGTCCAGATCATGATCCAGGAAATCAAAGGCCATATCACAGCCGGCAAGGGCAAATATGGCATCGTCGTCAGCCGGTTCAACGAGTTCATCACGTCGAAGCTTCTCGGCGGCGCGATCGATTGCCTCCAGCGTCACGGCGCCTCCGACGAGCAGATCTCGGTGGTCTGGGTACCTGGCGCCTGCGAGATCACCGTCGCGGCCAAGAAGCTGGCCGACAGCGGCAAGTTCGCCGCGGTCATCTGCCTGGGCGCCGTCATCCGGGGTCAGACCGGACACTACGAAGCGGTGTTTCAGCAGGTTGTTCGGGGCATCGGGCAGATCAACTACGACACGTCGGTCCCGACGGTCTTCGGCGTGCTGACCTGCGAGACGCTCGAACAGGCGGTTGAGAGGGCCGGCACGAAGATGGGCAACGCCGGCGCCAACGCCGCGATGACCGCCATGGAAATGACCAGCGTCATGGGGCAGCTATAGTCGCGGCAACCGCACTTTTGTGCAAGGACGCTCGCATCGGGATGCATATTGACAAACGAACACGGGCCAGAGAGCTGGCGATCCAGGCGCTCTATCAGTTGGACGTTCAAGGGGCCGAGCTGCTCCCGCGTCTGATGGGCGAGTTCTTCACCGTCAACGAGCCCGACGAGCGCACCCGCAAACTGGCCTGGGAATGGACGCAAGGGACGTGGGAGCACGTCGAGGTCTGTGACGAGCTGATCGTCACCGCGACCATCCGCTGGCAGTTCTCGCGTCTGTCGCCCGTGGACAAGAGCATCCTTCGTCTGGCGGTTTATCAGTTGAAGTGCTGTAGTGACATCCCGCCCAAGGTGGTGATCAATGAGGCGATCGAGCTGGCCAAGAAGTACAGTACCGAGAAATCGGGCCCGTTCGTCAACGGCGTGCTCGACGCGGTTTTGAAGAGACTCAACACGAACCCGCAGTGCATGGAAGACAAGCCGAGGTCGACAGGTTGAGAACGATTGCAGTCCTAAACCAGAAGGGCGGCGTGGGCAAGACGACCACGACTGCCAACACCGCGGCGGCCTTGGCGGCCCTGGGTCAGAGGGTCGTAGTCATCGATCTCGACCCGCAGGCGCACCTGACGATCCATCTGGGCATCGAGCCTCAGTCGGTCCGTCCCGGCTCGTACGAAGTACTGATGCAGTCGGCCGAGTTCGAGCAGAGCCTCATGATGGTCCGCTCCAATCTCTGGCTGCTGGGCGCCAATATCGATCTGGTCGGCGCCGAGACGGAGCTGGTCAGCGTGGTCGGACGGGAGATCATCCTTCGCGAGGCGATGCAGGCCAGCCAGGACCGGTTCGACTTCTGCCTGATCGACTGCGCCCCGTCGCTGGGGTTGCTCTCGCTCAACGCGCTGGCGGCCTCTCAGGAGGTGCTGATCCCGCTCCAGCCGCACTTCCTGGCGCTTCAGGGCTTCGGCAAGCTGCTCCAGACGGTCGATCTGGTCAACCGGCGGATCAATCGGGACCTGAAGGTCAGCGGCGTGCTGCTGTGCATGTTCGACACGCGGGCGTCGCTGCCGAATGAAGTGCGTGCGGACATCGAGCGGTTCCTCGAGAACGCGCGCGGCTCGGCGTGCGCGTGGGCCGATGCGCGTCTGGTACCGACGTTCATCCGACGCAATATCAAGCTGGCCGAGGCGCCAAGCTACGGCCAGACCATCTTCGAATACTACCCCACCTGCAACGGCGCCGAGGACTACCGGCGCGTCGCACGGTTCTTTCTGGGTGTCGAATCGGAGGCGGAACTCAGCGCCGAGTCGCACGCCGAGCAGGAATCTGTGCCCGAAGTCGAGCCTGCCGCCCGGGTCGCTCCGGCGGAAGCCACGCGCGTCGAGTGGGAACCCAAGGCGGCTACGGTTGAGCCGGAGGCCGGCGTGACCTCCGATGAGATGGACGGCTTGCTCGGGGAGGTCGGCGAGCCGGTTCCGCTTGCTGCCGAAGCGAACCCTTCCGACGACGTCGAGGCCATCGTCGAGTCGGAGCTTCAGTCCTGGTCCGGCGGGGGACATGAGCCGCCATCGGTGCCGGGCGACTCTGAAGGCGTGGAACCATCCCCAAGTCCGCAGGACTTGAGGCTGCCACCCGCGTCACCGGTCGAAGGCGATAGCGCGATGGAGTCGCAGGCCGAAGGCTCCGAATCGGCGCCGATCGAGATTCGCGAGATCCATCCGCCGCTGCCGCGACGGTACAACCCGCCCCCGCTGAAGAGCTATCCGATCCCCCCGCCCCGCCGGTCGCAGGATTCGCACGCCGACAGCGACGCTCCGAACGACCCGGCGCCACCTGCGTCGGACGGAGCCGGCAGCTCGCAGTGACGAGTGCCACGCTGCAGTTCTATTTCCCGAGGAAGCCGGAGACCTTCATCCAGTTCTGGCAGAGGGTCGGCCAGGCGGAGGTGCCTTCGATCTTCTGGCCCAGCCCGAAGCCGTGCGGGCCTCTGGCGAACAGGTGCATCTCGACGGGCACCCTGGCCTTTCGCATGGCGAGGCAGAAGTAGACGCTGTTCTCGGCCGGCACGCCCGTATCCTCCCAGGTGTGGATCAGGAAGCACGGCGGAGTCTGCGCGGTCACCTGCCTTTCGTTGGAGAACTTCTCGATCAGCTCTTTGCCGGCGTCGGCTCCGAGCAGGTTCTGGCGCGAGCCGACGTGCGTGAACGGCTCGACGAAAGAAATCACCGGGTAGATCAGCACGCCGAAGTCGGGCCGGGCGCCGGCCTTGTCGATCTCGTCGCGCGGGTCATACACTTTGTCGTCGAAGTGCGTCACGGCGGTCGAGGCCAGATGCCCGCCGGCAGAGAAGCCCAGAACGCCGATGCGATCGGGCTTCACGCTCCACCGGTC
>Ga0123332_1005706_pt1 | contig 10462 bp, 3 predicted proteins | sample BioC12SIPDNA_4_FD_89958 | JGI IMG/M metagenome (GOLD analysis project Ga0123332, IMG submission 89958) | Anaerobic biogas reactor microbial communites from Washington, USA - Biogas_R2_A C12 SIP DNA | ecosystem: Engineered > Bioreactor > Anaerobic > Unclassified | place: Washington, USA... | reverse complement strand
TCGGTGCTTCAAACCTCAATCCTCCAGCCTGAGTAGTTTTGGCGTCCACGGTGCGTCGGCGGCCTCGAGGGCCGTGCGCAGGATTAACCGTGAGGGCGCGGCGCCCTCAATCGAGGAAACGGTAGGCGCGCATCAAATCAATAGGGGATAAAGCGCTGCGAATGCAAGTGTATTGTGGAGCACCTCGCTCGCGTTCAGCAGAGCACAGACATCGGCCGGCTGGTCTATCAGTGGCCAAGCGGCGGGCAGGACGAAGGCGGAAAGACCTATCGCACGCTGGAGATCGGCGGAGGGGCTCGTGGGAAACGCGCCCTTGCACAGGCAGGCGTGATGAGCGTGTCCTGAATCGTGTTCCGATTCCGCCGGTACTTCGTCCGCGCAACCCATGTCCCCTAGACAGAACACGGGGCACGTCAGCAGCGCGAAGAGCGTCACGAACGCTGAGAGGGTCCTCCAGTTCATGCTCCTAATGTTAGGCGACGAAGGGGGCTGCCGCCAAGCCCCGCCGCCGGAGCGCCTCGGTCGCGCTGGCGCAGTTACCGGGCTCTTCGTCCGGTTGGCCAATCAAGCCCAAAAATTCACTTCCGCCTGCGGCGTTTGCGCTTCTTGTCCCGCTGCGGGTTGTACCTGGTCGTGCCCTTCTTCAGCTTCGGCATGGCCCCGTCCATCATGCCCATCTGCGAAAGCTGCGACATCATCTTCATGCGCCCGCCGATGCCCTGGCCGGCCATCGCTTTCATCAGTGGCCGCATGTGTATGAATTGCTTGACCAGTCCGCTGACGTCCTGCGGCTGTACCCCGGCGCCGCGTGCGATCCGCCGGCGGCGCGAGGCTTCGATAATCTCGGGGTTGCGGCGCTCCTTCGGCGTCATGGAATGAATGACGCCCTTGAAGCGGTTCAGCTCCTCTTCCGGCAGTTCCAAGTCGTTCAGCGCCGAGCCGACGCCCGGGATCATCTTCAGGATCGACTTCATCGGCCCCATATTGCGCAGCTTTTCGAGCTGGACCAGGAAGTCATCCAGCCCCATTGTGCCCTTGGCCATCTTCTCCTGCTGGGCCAGGGCTTCTTTCTCGTCGAATTGCTGCTGGGCCTTTTCTACCAGGCTGAGCACGTCGCCCATGCCGAGGATGCGGCTGGCGATGCGGTCGGGGTGGAATTCTTCGATCGCGTCCAGCTTTTCGCCGACGCCGATGAATTTGATCGGCTTGCCCGTCACGTGCTTGACCGACAGGGCCGCTCCACCGCGCGTGTCGGAGTCGAACTTCGTGAGAATCACGCCGTCCAGCTCCAGCCGCTGATCGAACGATTTGGCCGTGTTGACCGCGTCCTGGCCGGTCATGGCGTCAAGAACGAGGTAAATCTGGTGCGGCTGGGTGATCTCGGCGATTTTCGAGACCTCGGTCATCATCTCCTCGTCGATGGCCAAGCGCCCGGCCGTATCGAGGATGACGACGTCGCGGTCCAGCTTGCGCGAGTTCATGACCGCGTTGCGGCAGACTTTCACGGCGTTCTGGTGGTCGCGTTCGACGTAGACCGGTACTCCGACCTGCGTGCCCAGCACTTCAAGCTGATCGATAGCCGCGGGCCGCTTCAGGTCGGCCGCGACCATCATGGGCTTTTTGCCCTTCTGCAAGCAGTAGCGGGCGAGCTTGGCGCAGGTGGTGGTTTTGCCAGAGCCCTGCAAGCCGGCCATGAGGATGATGGTCGGCGGCTGTGAGACGAAGGGGATGCGGGTTTCGATGGGGCCCATGAGGCGGACCAGCTCATCGTGCACAACCTTGATCATGACCTGCTCGGGCCGCAGGGTTTCGAGGACCTGCATGCCCAGAGCCTTCTGCAGGCACGCGTCGCAGAACTTGCGGGCCACCTCGATGTGCACGTCGGCCTCGAGCAGGGCCGTCCGCACCTCGCGCATGGCCTCGCGCACGTTGTCCTCGGTGATGCGCCCGCGTCCACGCAGGCTGCGCAAGACTCCGTTCAGTTTCTCGGAAAGAGCGTCGAACATGCAGAGTACTGTATCGCGCCGCCAGGCGCTTTTCACGCGGCCCGGGTTGTCAGGCGGGGAGGCGTAGAAAAGGGCGGGCATGCCGCCGCCCAGTAATAGAACAGTGACCCCGATCCGCCGGCGGATCGGGCTCGCCTACGTTTGTTCGGACCCGGCGTAAGCAGCGCGTCGAGCTGGCTCGGATGACTTGCGAGCCCAACTCGCAGGCCGGCGGCTGGGTACGCACTACCGCGCCGCCGCGTGCCGCAGTCACCTGAGGGAGTTGGAGGGCTGGGGCGCCGAAAGCTGCGGTGTGCGCGGATGAAGCAATGCAAGCGGGCAAGGATGATCGCCGGGTCATTGCAACTTCAGGGCGTACCGCCCTGGCAGGCCTGGATCACGGCCCGTCCGGCAAGGGCTGGCGGCGGCTCTTGGCAACTGCAGGCGCACCATTTGGGACTACCCGCTCATTGGTTCGATCGATCAGTCTTGCCAGCCTGGAACGTAGAAAGCGCCGGACCGCATACGATGAGTACGCCGGTGGTCTGGAAGGACGCGTGCCACGAGGCGCCCTCTCACCAAATTGGGTGAGCATTTCCGGCGGAGTGAATCGCGATTTTGTAGCATCTGTGCATGTGAAACGGGGGCGCAGGTGTCCGATCTGTAGCGTCGGAAACCGTGAACGGGTGCGGAAAAGCTATCGAAATGTTTTGAGTTCGCGGCGCAGGCAGCCGTAAGTCTTTATACCACAAGCGGTTGCCGTTGTGTAGATTTCGGAGTACCGCAGTCGGAAATATGTTGACTAATCGGGAACTGCGGGTTAGACTTCCCATGAAGGAGTAAGGAGAAGAGCGCCACCTACTGCTCATAGCGACACCCCGATCGCGTCAGGCATGCGCGTTTTTTGGTGACGTTGCAGCTCGACGACCGGTAGTCTCGGTGGTCGAACGTGCGTTGGCGCTATTGAGGGGAAAGTCGATGGCCGTAGGGCGTAATCCCGCCAAATGGCGCCACCTATTCTGCCGCTCACCTTGCGCGTCCCAGCCGCCGACTTAAAACCCGTATTTGTTGTTGCTTTGTGAGCAACACCGGGTCGGGACGGAGAACCCGATTGCCTCATGATTTATAGGACCTGAGGCAACGGTTTTTTTTTTTTTTCGTCTTGTGTCGAACGATCCAGTTCAATGAGGAGGTAAGAGAATGGTTTGCAAGAAATCGCTATGTATTGCAGGAGTCGTACTCCTGTCGGCCAGCGTCCTGGTTGCAGGCGTGGCCAGTTTCCAGCCGGCGACGCCCGGTGGGAACATGGGGGCCGTTGTGCAGCAAAGCCGCAATGCCACGCCAGCCTCGCTGGTGGGCTCGAACACGGCCGGACAGTCCAACGCTGTGACCGCCGCGGCTGAGAAATTAATCCCGGCCAACGCGGGCGGCTTTGTTTCCCCGACACCCGCCAGGACGATCGTGGTGGCGCCGGCAGCCAGCCGGCTGTACGACTTTGACACCAGCGTCGGGTCGGCGGCCCCGCCGGATACGCTGGGCGGGTATGTCATGACCCCTTTTGGGCCTGATCCTTCGGGTGCACCTAGCTGGGTGACCAGCGTCGCGAGTCCGTGCCCGATTCCCGGCTCGATCCAATTCAGCAGGCGGGTGAGCCACCGCCGCGCCGGTTCCAGCTGGTCGAGCTGGAGCCACGGCTACACGGGCGATGTGTACTTCACCGTTGGCGCCCAAAGTATGACGATCACGCTGCCGACGTCGAGCTGTGCGTTCTACTTCTACGTCCAGCCGAGTTCCTACGATCTGTTCACGTTCACCGTTACGGCCGATGATGGCACCTCGGCGTCGTTCGACGCCCATGGCTCGGCCGGGGCCGCGTATTGCGGCGTGTACGGTGAGGACCTGAGCTCGGTGGCGATTTCGAGCAGCGTTGACTTTGCGATTGGCGAATTCGCCCTGGCCTGCGCGTGCGGGTCGGTGGGTCGCGCTTGCTGCTATGAGGCCGTTCCGGAGGCTTACTGCGAGACGGACGTTGACGTTATGGAGTGCCTCGCCACCGGCGGGCGCTCGGACGTCAACGTCTTCGAGTGCGAGGACTTGGACCCGCCCTGCGGTGAATACATAGGTGCCTGCTGCTATGGCGCCATCGCTGACCCAGGCTATGAGCCCTGGCAGTGCATTGGCGACATGCTCCAGTGGGAGTGCCTGTTCCTGAGCGAGTCCACGAACTGGACCGGCGGCGAGAGCTGCTCCGATCCGTCCTTCCTCTGCCCGGGCACGCCGGCTTACTGCGATGCGTCCGGCGGCTGCATGGAGCACATCGCCCGCGTGCAGATCGGCGATATCGACAACCCCAGCATTTGCGAGGGCTACGGCGATTACACCACGATGTGGACGATGGTGATCCCGGGCCTGGATTACCCCCTCACGGTGACCAACGGCCGGCCCCACCCGATGGACACCTGCTCGGTCTGGGTTGACTGGAACCGGGACAAAACTTTCGAGGATGAGGGCGACGAGTGGATCGGCGATTTGGGTGGCGGCGGACCCTACAACTTTACGCTGACGATTCCGTCCAGCTTCACGCCGGGTTACACGCGGATGCGCATCCGTATCGATTACGGCAATCCGAATCCGGATCCGTGCGGCACGACGGGCTACGGTGATGTCGAGGATTACTCGCTGCTAGTCGTCGGTGACGAGGCGGCCTGCTGCAACATCTACGACGGTCATTGCGTCGACGACGTGGTGGCGCTGGATTGCTTCGCCATGGGCGCCGCCTACCAGTACCGCTACGGAGAGACGTGCGCGGGGATGGATCCGCCGTGCGGCGATCCGGGTTGCTGCTGCGACTCCCCCGAACCGGGCGAGGTAACCGCCCCTCACACGGAATTCCGCGTCAACTGCGACGGGCGCTTCCTGGCCGGCGTTGTCGCGGCAGAGTGCATCGCCCAGGCCTGGTTCGAACCCTGCGGTCTGTGGAGCCCGCACAACGTGTTGTACGCTCCGGCCTGGACCGACAATGCCGGCTTCCGCGCTGCCCTGTCGGCTCTGCTGATGTCGGATGTTGATTACTGGGATGCTTCCTCCTCTGGTACTCCGCCGCTGGCCACCATGCTCGATTACGCCGCGGTCATCACCTGGGTCAACCAGCGGTACGGCGACGCGGTTGGCATGGGCGACACCCTGGCCGACTACGTCGATGCCGGCGGACGCGTGATCCTGGGTCAGTGGTGCAAGCGGAGCACCCAGCCGAACTACCTCTTGGGCCGCATCATGGATGACCCGGCCTACTGCCCGGTCCTGGCCTGCAGCACCGCCAGCGGCTCGGGCGCGTATAACAACGACGGCGTCGTGTGCCCGCACAACGGGCCGGCCGGCGCGGTCGGTGACCATGACACCCCGTATCTGGACGTGGTCTCGAGCATCGCGCCTGGTGCTCTGACCGACGGCACCATCGGCGAGACCTTCTCCGTCGTCAGCACGCCAACCGCGGGCGTCTGGTACGTCCCCGGCTTCACCGCCGCCCAATTCGGCAACGGGGCTGCGGAATGGACGAAGAAGATCGCCAACGTGGTGCTCTGCGATTGGATGATTCCGGGCGCTTGCTGCAATGTCACGAACGCTGAGTGCCAGGACGACGTGCTGATCGCGGATTGCGCTGCCATGGGCTTGCAGTGGAGGGCGGATTACGGCGTCACTTGCGAAGAAATGGTCCCGCCCTGCGGCGATCCGGGCGCTTGCTGCAACATCTACACCGGTGAGTGCGCCGACGATGTGCTGAAGGCGAACTGCCAAGGCCAGCACCACAGCGGCATAGGCTGCGGCGAAATGAATCCGCGTTGCGGTAATCCGGGCTGCTGCTGCGAGTCGCCTGAGGAAGGCGTAGTTACGAATCCGGTCGAGTCGCTCCGCGCTAACTGCTTGGGCCGGTTCGTCTCTCTGGCCGACGGTGAACCGTGCACGGCCGACCTGTTTACGCCGGAGTGCGGTCTTTGGGTCCCAACGGGCGTGCTGTATTGCCCGGCGAATTCCTACGCCGATGAGAACTTCCTCAGCACTCTGTCCACCCTGCTGGGTGGGCAGCCCGTGGAATTTGTCAACGCGATGTACACGACCCCGAGCGTCGAGGAAATGCGCAACTACGCGGCCGTGTTCGTGTGGGTCGACTTCGCATTGGCCGACAAGGTCGCGATGGGTAACAACCTGGCCGACTATGTCGACATGGGCGGCCGCGTGATCCTGGGGCAGTGGTGCTTCCCGACCGCCAACAACTACTTGGCCGGACGCATCATGGATGATCCGGCCTACTGCCCGGTTGCTTCCGCGGCCGGCTGGACCGCTGGCCCAAGCTTATACATGGGCGACGGCGAGATGTGCGCGACCGCGGACGTCACCACACTCCAAACCAACGCCCTGGATATAATCATCGGGTTGCAGCCCGGCGCTATGTGGGATGGCCACATTGGCGACAGCTACGCGGCCATCTGGAACGCCAACTGGAACGTCTGGTACAGCCCGGGCAACAAGGGCGGCTGGAACCAGTCGGGCGATTGGGCGCGGCTCACGTACAACGAAATAGTCTGCAGAAACGTGCCCGGCCCATGCTGCAATATCCACACGGCTGAGTGCGTTGACGACCTGCGGCCGATGGAATGCCACGACCACGGCAACGGCTGGCAGTGGCATTCTGTTGGAACGTGCGCGACGTTGGTTCCGCCGTGCGGCGATCCGGGCTGCTGCTGCGAACGGCCTGAGGAAGGCGAACTCAAGGAGCCGGTCGAGGCGCTCCGTGCGAACTGCGACGGGCGCTTCCTCAGCGGCGTTCTCGGCGCTGATTGCGTGGTCGATGCCTGGGATCCGCCTTGCGGCGAGTGGATCGCGCGTGACGTGCTGTACGCCCCGACCCGAAGCGACAAAGCCGACTTCCGCGCGGCTTTGGCTGCTCTGTTGGGCAACCGCAACGTTGACTACTATGACGCCCGCATTGGCACGCCGTCGCTGGACAGCCTGCGCCAGTACGCGGCGGTCATTACCTGGGTCGACTATGCGTACGCCGACGCGGTCGGCATGGGTAACGTCCTGGCCGACTACGTCGATGCCGGCGGACGCGTGATCCTGGGACAATGGTGCAGGAAGAGCAACCAGAATAGCTGCCTGAAGGGTCGCATCATGGACGACCCGGCCTACTGCCCGGTCCTGGCCTGCAGCGGCTTCAGCTCGGGCGTGTACAACCAGGACGGCACGGGTTGCCCGCACAACGGGTCGGCCGGCGTGGTCGGCGCCCATGCCAGCAATTTGCTGGATTTGGTCACGACTATCGCGCCTGACGCCATAGTCGACGGCACGATCGGCACTCCGCCCCAGACGACCCCCTCCGTCGTCGGCAACCCAAGCGCGTCGGTCTGGTATCTGCCGGGCTTCACCGCCGGCCATTATGGCATCGGCGACTGGGTCACGAAGGCCGCCAACGTTGTGGTATGCAATTGGGATATGCCGAGTGCGTGCTGCAACATTATGACGGCCCAGTGCGACGATGACGTTTCAGTCACCGACTGCGCCACCCGCGGCTCGCAGTGGAAGGCTAACGCCTTCATGGCGTGCGCCGATCTGGTTCCGCCGTGCGGCGATCCGGGTGCTTGCTGCGACATCCACAGCGGCGCTTGCCTCGACGACGTGCTCGCAATCGTGTGCAAGCAGATGGGACGTGAGGCCCACTCGCGCGTGCTATGCGACGAACTCGAGCCGGCTTGCGGCGATCCGGGTTGCTGCTGCGACTTCCCGGAGCCGGGTTACATGGTTGACCCGCACTTCGCGTTCCGCGCGAACTGCGCCGGCCGCTTCATCCCCGGCGCGTTCGTCCTGTGCGGTGACCTGGACGAGAACGGCGTGGTCGACATGACCGACTACAACGCGTTCCTGGATGCCTTCGGCAAGTGCACCGGGCAGTCGGGCTTCATCGCCGCGGCTGATCTGGACGGCGACGGCTGCATCACGCTGGTTGACTTCCAGGCGTGGCGCAACTGCTACCAGTACCAGGGCACGAATTGCTACGCGGAAGCCTTCGACCCGCCGTGCGGTGAGGAACAGCTCTCCTGCGATGCTGGTCCCGGCACTGCTGCTCCGCCGACTGACCTGTGCGGCCTGCCGATGACTCCGTTCCCGACCGATAACCGGGCGCTGTACAGCGACATCATCGACTTGCCGGCGCCTTGCCCGATTCCGGACACGGGCATTCTGTTCAGTCGAGCAGTCAACCACCGCCGCATCAATGAGGGCTGGACGAGCTGGAGCCACGGCTACACCGGCGACGTGTACTACACGAATGGCGCGACCAGCATCACCCTGACCATGCCGGTTGGCACCTCGGCGGTGTACTTCTACGTTGAGCCGAATCCGCTGGCGCTGCACACCTTCCAGGTGACGGTCAACGGTTGGTTCGTGTGCGAAGAGTTCACCGCTCACGGTTCGGCCGGCGCGGCGTACATTGGCGTGTGCGGCAACCCGGTTAAGATGGTCACGGTGACCTGCACCAGCGGCGTTCCCTTCGCAATCGGCGAATTCGGCATCAAGTGCGACGACGTGCCAGGCGCTTGCTGCGACGAAGCCGCCGGCACCTGCACGGACGATGTCTTGGCGACGGAGTGCGCTTTGCGGTTCAAGGCGTCCCGCACGTGCGACCAGCTGAACCCGCCGTGCGGCGAAATCCGTGGTGCGTGCTGCTACGGCCAGGAGTGCTCCTATGAGCGGCCCTCCGAGTGCGCCGGCGAATACCAGGGCGACGGCGCGCCGTGCGATCCGAACCCCTGCCTGTGTTACGACCTCTGGGTCTATCCGCAAGGCGATCCGCCTCTGGTCCTGACCGGTACCACCTGCGGCATGGGCGACGACTGCGCGCTGCGGCCTACTGAGGACGCGATCATCGCGGTCGAGATCGGTTGGCCGGGCACCTGGACGTTCAGCCTGTGCGGCACGAGCTTTGACTCGTTCTGGTTCTTCGGGAACGACTGCTGCACCGCCTACTGGTCGCAGGACGACTCGCCGGAGTGCGGCATGGCCGGATACCTGTCGACCCACTTTGAACCTGGTGTGTACTACATCCACCTCGAAGGGTCTAACGGCTGCGGCAACTACACGCTGACGATCTCCGGTCCGCCGGAGCCGGCACCCGGCGCCTGCTGCGACGACTTGAGCTTTGCTTGCACGGATGGCGTGATGCCAGCCGACTGCATCGGGCAGCACATGCGCCACGATCAGGGCGGCAAATGCGACGAGCTGTCCCCCGCGTGTGGCAACGGCGCTTGCTGCGATGACGAGACCGGCGAGTGCGTGGATGACGTGAACGAGCTCCAGTGCAATGCCAGCCGATTTGCTGTCGGCGTCCTGTGCGAGGCCTTGAACCCGCCGTGCACCCCGTGCGAGGACGTTCAGTTGATAGCTCCGGGCATTTGGAGCGGCACCACGGTCGGCGCAGGCGACGACTGCGCCCTGCGCGCCGGCCAGGACATCATCGTGAAGGTGACCGTCCCGACCGACGGCGACTGGCGCTTTGACCTGTGCGCTTCCAGCCCCGCCTGGGATACGTACATGCACATCGGCACCGAGTGCTGCCAGAGCACCTGGTCTAACGATGACGGCTGCGCGAGTTACTGGCCTTTGTCGACTATCGTCCTGACCGGCATTCCGGCTGGCGACTACTACGTTGACATTGAGCCTTCGAATGGCATTGCCAGCGCCCCCGTCACTCTGATGGTTTGGGAAGCCGCGCCTGCGGATCGTACCGCGGCCCCGGCCGAGGTTGCTCCGAGCAAGCTCGAGCAGCTTACGCCGGCAGCCCGCTAGTTGATTGATCCCGATTCTGCCGGCGGCCGTAACTCGGCCGCCGGCAGGTCCGGTTGTTCGAGGCGACATCCGCCCCGAGGTTAAGAGTTGAGAATGAGCCAAAACGCTCTAAGGAGGACGAGGAACTATGAAGATTAGACTTGTTTGTTGTGCCGCCCTGCTGGGGCTGTTGATCAGCCCGGCGATGGCCGACATCGCCGTGACCCTGGAGAAGGGCGCCGGCCTGACCGGCTTGGTCTATGCGGACATTCCGCTGCAAGACGCGATCGTCGGCTTCGGCTTGGATGCCATCATCCAAACGCCGGCCGACCTGTCGTATGTTGGCTTCGTGCCCGGCCCGGCTTTCGATCCGGCCGGTTCGCTTGACGGCGATGGCTTCGCCGGCATGGTATTCCCGCCGGACGCGGTGTACGGTGAGCACGTGCTGCTAGGCACGCTGACGTTCGCCGGCACCGGCAGCTGGGTCGATCTGGGCGCGACGCCCGGCGACCTGACTGAAGGCTTTGCTCTGCCCGGAGTCGGAACCTTTGCCAATGCGACGTTCAGCGGCGCCTACATCCCGGAACCGGCCGCGCTGGTTCTGCTGGCGTTGGGCGCCTTGGCGCTGCGTCGGCGCTAGGAAGCTCTAATGTCCGCTG
>Ga0123332_1005704_pt1 | contig 10465 bp, 11 predicted proteins | sample BioC12SIPDNA_4_FD_89958 | JGI IMG/M metagenome (GOLD analysis project Ga0123332, IMG submission 89958) | Anaerobic biogas reactor microbial communites from Washington, USA - Biogas_R2_A C12 SIP DNA | ecosystem: Engineered > Bioreactor > Anaerobic > Unclassified | place: Washington, USA... | reverse complement strand
CCAGATGACGCCCCTCGCGGCGTCCTCGTCCTTGCGGTTGGACAAGGCAGGCGCGTCGTCCTGCGTCCTTGCGAGGGACGTCCCTGGCTCGCCGGTTCCCTGCCGAGCGCTACGAGACACCCCACTAGCGGGGCGAGCCCGTCGCGGTCCGCCGCGGGCGGGGTGCCCGGCGAACCTACGATCGGGTCGTGGCCAGCCTGGAGGAGATCGCGCGCACGCAGACCGATCTCGGTGAGGGAGCGGTCGCCCACCTCCAGCGGCTGATCGCATCCTGGGGCATCGTCGCCGACTTCTGCTTCTCGGACCTCCTGCTCTTCGTCCCGACCGACCCCGAGGGCTCGCACTTCGTCGTCGCCGGGCAGGTCCGGCCCACGACCAACCAGACGCTCTACGTGCGAGACCTGCTCGGCGAGATCGCGGACGAGGAGGAGCGGCCCCTGATCGCCCGGTCGTGGCGTCGCGGCGAGATCATCGAGGGCGAGGTCACCGACCCGATCATCCACGAGCGGGTGCGGATGCTGTGCATCCCGGTGCGCCACGCGGGCGAGACGGTGGCGGTGATGAGCCGGGAGTCGACGCCGGCGGTCGGCCGGGCGTCGGGCGAGCTCGAGCGCACCTACCAGGAGATCTTCAACCGCTTCGCGCGGATGATCAGCACCGGTTGGTTCCCGTTCGACACCGAGGACACCGACCCCGGCTCGACCCTCCGCGTCGGCGACGGCTGCCTCGTGCTCGACCGGTCGGCGCGGGTCACCTACGCCTCGCCCAACGCGGTGTCGACGCTGCACCGCATAGGGGTGCACGCCAACACCGAGGGCCTGCGCCTCGGCGAGCTGGGCCTCGACGACGACGCGGTCCGCAGCGCGTTCCTGTCCGCCAAGCCGACGACCGAGGAGATCGAGCCGCGGTCGGGCGTGACGGTGCTGGTGCGGTGCATCCCGCTCGTCGACGGCGGGCACGTCACCGGGGCGGTGCTGATCCTCCGCGACGTGTCGGAGCTACGACGGCGGGACCGCATGCTCCTGTCGAAGGACGCCACGATCCGCGAGATCCACCACCGGGTGAAGAACAACCTCCAGACGATCTCGTCGCTGCTGCGGCTCCAGGCCCGGCGGCTGTCGTCGGCGGACGGCAAGCGGGCGCTCGGCGAGTCGGTGCGGCGCATCTCCTCGATCGCGCTGGTGCACGACATCCTCGCTCGGGAGGCCACCGAGGACATCCCCTTCGTCGAGGTGCTGCGCCCGCTGGTGCGCATGGTCGAGGAGAGCCTGAGCTCGCCCGAGCGGCAGGTGCGCTTCACCGTGCAGGGCGAGCCCGGGACCCTGCCCGCGGCGATCGCCACGCCGATGGCGGTGGTGCTCAACGAGCTGCTCCAGAACACGATGGACCCCGCCTTCCCCGAGCGCGAGGGCGAGAAGGTCTCCGGGGCGGTGCGGGTCGAGATGGAGAACGACGGCGTCGAGCTGGTCGCCCGGGTGATCGACGACGGCATCGGCCTGCCCGAGGGGTTCTCGGTGGCGTCGAGCACCGGCCTGGGCCTGTCGATCGTGCGGGCGCTGGTCACCTCGGACCTGGCCGGGACGATCGACATGTTCGAGCCGCTCGACGGCGGCCGGGGCACCGAGGTGGAGCTCCGCGTCCCGCTCGACGTCGAGATGGGATGACCGCCTCCCGGTCGACCGCGGTCGACCGCGGTCGACCGCGCCCCGGGGCCGGGACCCCCGCGACGCGGGCCCGGACGCGACGACGCCCGGGGCGGGCCCCGGGCGTGTGGTCAGGTCGGGTGGCGGCGACGTCGCCGCCCGGCGAGGGTCAGGCGGTCTGGCGGGCCCGCTGCTGGGCGGCCTTGCGCATCTGGCGGCGCTCGTCCTCGGAGGTGCCGCCCCAGATGCCGGAGTCCTGGTTGGTGTCGATGGCGTACTCGAGGCACAGGGTCTGCGCCGAGCACTGCCGACAGACGGCTTTCGCCGTCTCGATCTGCTCGATCGCCGGGCCGGTGGTACCGACCGGGAAGAAGAGGTCGGGATCCGTGTCCCGGCAGGCGGCGTCTCGGCGCCACTCGGCCGAGGCGACGGTCAGGGACAGCAGATGGCTAGGGCTTAGAGCCACGGGGACCTCCGTTGGGGAGCCGAACGGGAGCGCTCGTGACTCCCTTCACATGCGTCGCACCCGCGTGGAACCGTACGGTGTGCGCGGACAGGGGGAGGGTACCCCTGCTTGCTAACCCCGGCAAGCAGTTCTTGAAAAAATGTTTGGGGAACCGGCGACGCGTGTTGCAGGGTCCGCCGCCATTCTGATCCGGAGGACAGTGTGACCACCAATCGCCCGACGATCATCGCCCACCGCGGCGCGTCGAAGGCCCACCGCGAGAACACCGTCGAGGCCTTCGCCGCAGCCGGCCCCCTCGGGGCCGAGGCGGTGGAGCTCGACGTGCGCCGCACCGCCGACGGCACCCTCGTGATCCATCACGACCCGGCGCTCGACGACGGTCGCACGATCCTCGACCTCGCCCTCGCCGACCTGCCCGGGCACGTGCCGACGTTGGCCCAGGCGCTCGACGCCTGTGGAGGCCTCGTCGTCAACGTCGAGATCAAGAACGACCCGTCCGAGCCCGACTTCGACGCGGACGAGTCGGTCGCCGCGGGCGTGGTCGACGAGATCGACCGCCGGGGCACCGCGGCCCGCATCCTCGTCTCGTCGTTCCACCGGCCCACGATCGACCGTGTCCGGGCCCTCATGCCGGAGCTGGCTACCGCGCTGCTCCACGCCGATCCCGATCGGGCGGCCCGGCTCGCGGAGGCGGTCGACCACGGCCACCGCGCCCTGCACCCGTGGTTCGGCTTCGTCGACGAGGCGCTCGTCGACGAAGCCCACGCGGCGGGCGTGGCGGTCAACGTGTGGACCGTCGACGAGCCCGAGGCGATGGTCCGCCTCGCCGCGGCGGGGGTCGACGGCATCGTCACCAACGTCCCCGACGTGGCGCTCGCGACCCTGGGCCCGCGCCCGGCCTGATCCGGCCCGACGGTCGGAGGCCGCCGAGACGGCTCGACGGGGCTCGGTCGGTCAGCGGCCGAGGAGACCGCCGGCCAGCCCGGCGATGCCGCCGCCCCCCGACGGCTGCGCGGCCTGACCGCTCTGGTTCATCGTCGCCAGGTCGAGCTCCGCCGGCTGCACGACCACCCAGCCCTGGCCGTGGAAGCCGATCTGCATCGCCTCGCCGCTACCGCGGCCGATCAGACTGCCGATCTTGAACGTCGACGCGATCTGGGTCTGGAGGTTCGCCGACCAGCAGACGACGGCGTTGCTGTCCGCGAAGGTCGGGGCGTCGGTCGAGAGCACGACGGGGGTGCCGCGGGTGGTGATCGCCACCCAGCCGTGGCCCGAGATGATCGTGTTGAACAGGCCGCCGGCGGCGATGCCGGCACCGCCGACGAAGTGGACGTCGACGTCGAGGCCGGCCTGGTAGGCGAGCAGGCTGCGGCCGTTGACCGACACCGCGTCGCCCTCGAGCTGGAGCAGGTGCACGTCGGCGGCGAGATCGGCGAAGAACACCTCGGCCTGACCGGTGACCCGCATGGCGGCGAGACCCTCGCCCGCGAGCTTCTGCTTGATCGCCTTGCCGATGCCGCCCGAACCCTGGAAGTCGAAGGTCGCCTGGCCCTGGTACGCCACCATCGATCCCTGCTTGGCGATCACCTCGCCCGGGTGGCCGTCGAGTCCGAGGCGGACCTTCAGCAGCTTGGAGTTCTGGAGCGCGAACGCGTCGGTCGACTGCGTCTCGGCGTTGGCGAAGATGTCGCTCTTCATGACGGTGAACCTACGGATCGTCGGGCGCGGCGAAAAGGGCTCGACCGCGGGAGGGGGACGGGACACCACCCCGTCGGCCGCGAACGCGCGCGCTCCAGCCAAACGCCGCGCGTTCGAGCGCGATGGCGGTCAGGGGGTCGGGACCACCAGGCGGATGGCGTCGGGGACGTGGCGGATCTCCATGCGCTCGACGGCGCCGAGGTGGTCGCCGTCGAGCTGGTACGGGAACGGGCGGTGGCCGACGACGTCGACCGCGCTCACGTCGAGGCGCTCGTCGACCTTCCCGATGCGGCCGACCCGCCCACCGCCCTGGATCGCGGCGGCCGCGACCCGGAGGATCACGTCGATGCGCATGCGCCGGATCGTGATCACCGCCAGGCCGGTGTCGAGCGTCGTCTCCGGCGAGACGTCGAGCGCCCGGTTCCCCAGGTACGTGTAGGGGTTGCTGTTCAGGACGACGGTGAAGTAGCCGTCGTCGACCACCCGCCCGGCGTCGGGGCCCTCGGGGAACGTCAGCCGGAACCCCGGCCGGGCGTGGTCGAAGTGCCGGAACCAGGTGGCGAACGCCGAGTACACGAACAGCGGGTGGCCCATGTACCGCTTCACCTGCGGGCGCCGCTCGACCTGCTCGATCACGGCGGCGTCGAACCCCAGGCCGAGGTTGAACAGGAAGTACCGCCCGTTGGCCTGGCCGAGCCCGACCCGCCGGATCGACCGCTGGGCGAGGGCGTCGAGCAGGGCGCCGGTGGCCTCGATCGGGTCGTTGGGCAGGCCGATCGTGCGGGCGAACACGTTGGTCGACCCACCGGGGAGCGTGGCCAGGGCGGTGTCGGTGCCGACGAGGCCGTTGGCCGCCTCGTTGAGCGTGCCGTCGCCGCCGAGGACGACGACCACCTCGGCCCCGTCGGCGGCGGCCCCCTTGGCCAGGCGGGTGGCGTGGTCGCGCCGGCTCGTCTCGACCATCTCGACGTCGTGGTCGGCCGACAGCGCCTTGCGGATGACGACCCTCGCCCTCGCCGTCACCGACGACGAGAACGGGTTGACGATCAGGACGACGCGCACCGTGCCACGCTAGGAGCGGCCGCCGCCCCGCCGGGATTCGCCGCGCCCGGCGCCCGCGGCCCGCCGGGATCCGCCTCCCGGGCCGTCACGCTCCGCCTCCCCGGCGGTCACGCTCCGTCGATCGCGCGGCGGGCCTCGGCGGGGAAGTCGGTGACGACGCCGTCGGGCCGGCACGCGAGCACCGGCGCCTGGGCGTCGAGGGTCCGCACCCAGCAGTGGACGGTCAGGCCCCGCTCGTGGCCGGCGGCGACCACGGCGGGCGTGAGCGACACGTCCATCACGCTCACCGCGGTGGCGCCGACGGCGACGGCGTCGTCGAGGTACGCGAGGGCGGCCGCCTCGGTCTCGGTGTTGCGCAGGAAGGCCCGCTCGCCGCCGGGCGCCTCGGCGGCGGCGACCGCGACCGCCCGGCGATCGCCGCTCCAGAGGCGGGCCCGGTCGAGCATCCCGTGGGCGGCGAGCACCTCGATCGCGGCGGCCATCGCCCGGCCGTCCTTGACGTCGACCGCGAGGTCGAGGCCGTCGGGCAGCACGGCCAGGGCGTCGGCCAACGACGGCAGCGGCTCGTCGGCGCCGAGGAGCGCCAGCCCGGTCAGCCGGGTCGACGCCGTCCACCGCACCCTCCGGCGCCGGCCGGTCACGCGCCGCACCGTCGTGTCGTGGCTGAGCACCGGCACGCCGTCGCGGGCGGGACGGACGTCGATCTCCACCAGGTCCGCCCCGAGCCGGGCGGCGGTCGCGATTCCCTCGCGGCTGTTCTCCGGCGCGTCGAGGGGGCAAGTCCGGTGGGCGATCACCAGGGTCCGGCCGTCGGCGGTCACGAGCCGTCGTCGCCGTCGTTCTCGTCGCCCGGGGTCGCGTCGGCCAGGGCGGGCGTCCGCCCGTCGGCCAGCGCGCCCCGCCGGGCCACCGCGCCGGCCGCCGCGCACACCGGCACGGAGATCAGCACGCCGATCGCCCACCCGCCGACCACGTCGAGCGGCAGGTGGACGCCGACGAACATGCGGGCCACCCCGGCGAGCACGGCAAACGCGGCGAACGCGGCCCACCACCGGGGCCACGCCCACGCCCCGACGACCGCCAGGGCGGTCGCGCAGGCGGTGTGGGTCGACGTGTAGCCGGCGGAGGACGGGAGGTGCTGGCGGAGGACCACGTCGGCGACGAACTCCGGCGGCCGCCCCCGTTCGAGCACGGTCTTGATCGTGCGGCTGGCCCACCGCGTCACCGTCCACGCGGCCACCGCGGCGATGGCCACCGCGCTCCGGCGTCGCACCAGCGCGACGGCGACGAGCAGGACCAGACCGATCGGCGTGGCCAGGTGCATCGCCGGTTCGAGGACCCACCCGAGACCCGCCGGGAGCCCGTTCGCCCACCGGAACGCGCCCGTCTCGCCGGGTGCCAGGTCGCCCGCGACGGCGTACGGCCACGACGCCACCAGGGCGAGGAGCGCCGCGCCGACCAGGGTCGCGACGGCGGTCCGCACCCGCGGGCGGGCCTCTCCGGGGCGATTTGGCGAGCCGAACATGAGCCGACAGACTCCCACCCATGAACGTGGTCGTCTGTGTCAAGCAGATCCCGGACCCTGCCGATCCCGGTGCTCTCAACCCGGATCACACCCTCAAGCGGGACGGGAAGCTCATCCTCGACGAGTCTGATACCTACGGCGTGGAGATGGCGCTGCAGCTCGTCGACAAGGCCGGGGAGGGCGAGGTCACCCTCGTCTCCATGGCCCCGAACGGCGAGGTCGCCGGACTCCGGCAGGCGCTCGCCATGGGGGCCGCCAAGGCCGTCCTCGTCAGCGACGACGCCCTCGCCGGCGCCGGTGCGCTCGACACCGCCAAGGTGCTCGCCGCCGCCATCGGCCGCGTCGACGGCTACGACCTGGTGATCGCCGGGGTCGAGTCGTCCGACGGCTACACCGGCGTCGTGCCCGAGCAGATCGCGGCGGTCCTCGACCTGCCGTCGGTCGGTTTCGCCAAGTCGGTCGACGTCGCCGACGGCCAGGTGCAGGTCCAGCGCCAGACCGAGGCCGGCTACGACCAGGTCACCAGCCCGCTCCCCGCCGTGGTCTCCGTGACCGCCGGCGTGGTCGAGCCCCGCTACCCCTCCTTCAAGGGGATCATGGCCGCCAAGTCCAAGCCGGTCGACACCGTCACCGTCGCCGACCTCGGCATCGACAGCGGCATCGTCGGCTGGTCCGGCGCCGGTCAGGAGATCGTCGACGTCGCCGCCGCCCCCGAGCGCGAGGCGGGCGAGGTCATCGAGGACGACGGCGAGGCCCACGTGAAGATCGTCGAGTTCCTCGACGGTCTGAAGGTCCTCTGAGGAACGGAAGGCAACGACTGATGGCTCTCTCCAAGATCTGGGTCCACGTCGAGGTGAACGAAGGCGCGGTCGCGCCGATCACGCTCGAGATCCTCGCCAAGGCCCGCACCCTCGCCGACACGGTCGAGGCGTTCGTCGGCGGCTCCGCCGACGGCCTCGCCGAGACCCTCGGCGCCCACGGCGCCAGCAAGGTCTGGGCGACCGGCGACCTCGGTGGTGTGCTCCAGGGCGCCCACGTGGGCGCCGCCCTGGCCGCCGCGGTCGGCACCGAGGCGCCCGACGCGGTGTTCTTCGGCACCACCTACGACGGCCGCGACATCGCCGCCCGCCTGTCGGTGAAGATCGACAAGCCGGTGATCTCCAACAACGTCGACGTCGAGCTCGACGGCGACGCCCTCGTCGTCTCGGCCCCGGTCTTCGGCGGCACGCAGATCGTCAAGACCAAGTTCGTCGCCGGCAGCCCGGCGATCGCCCTCTTCCGGCCCAAGTCCTTCGTGGCCGAGGAGGCCGGCGGCGGCGCCGCCGAGGTCGCTGAGCTCGCCACGGTCGACACCGGTGCCGCCGGTGCCGCCCAGGTGCTCGACCGCCACGTCGAGGAGACGTCCGGCCCGAAGCTCGACGAGGCCCCCGTGGTCGTCGCCGGCGGCCGCGGCCTCGGCGAGGCCGACAAGTTCGGGATGATCGAGGAGCTGGCCAAGCTCCTCAAGGGTGCCCCCGGCGCCTCCCGGGCGATCGTCGACGCCGGCTGGGTGCCCTACGCCCTGCAGGTCGGCCAGACCGGCAAGGTCGTGAAGCCGACCGTCTACATCGCCGCCGGCATCTCGGGCGCCACCCAGCACATGGTGGGCATGAAGGGCTCGAAGAACATCATCGCCATCAACAAGGACCCGGAGGCCCCCATCTTCGGGGTCGCCGACCTCGGCATCGTGGGCGACGTCCACAAGGTCCTGCCGAAGCTCATCGAGGCCCTCAAGGCCCGCTGATCACCGGCTTGGAACGCAACGCGGCCCCGGGCTCGTCCCGGGGCCGCGCCGCGTCCGGCCCCGGAGCGTCGTGACGTCGAGCCCCCGATTCCGCTGGCGCCGGGCCCGCCGGGAGACCGCCGAACGGCGCGACCGACTCGCGGCGGGGGATCCGGTCGTGCTGCCCGTGCGCGCCCGGCGCACGACCTCGCGCGGCTGGGGCGAGTGGGTCGACGGCCGCCTGTCGCTGCCGGGCCCCGACGACCCGGCGCGGGCGTCCTTCGTCGTCGACGACCCCACGGCGGTCGCCCTGGTGACCCGCCACGGCGAGGCTCCGGTCGTCGTCGAGCCGCCGCTCGACGTCACCGTCCGCCCCGTCCGCTACAAGGCCGAGGCGTTCCACGGCACCGACGCCGAGATCGTGGTCGCCACCACCGAGCGGCGGGTCGTGGAGCTGGCCCTCCCGCGCGAGGAGGTCGACCCCGTCGCCCGCCGCCTCGCCGACCTCGGCCCCGGGCTGGACGAACCCGCCCCCTGACGCCGGGCCCGGCCTGGACGACCCCGCCCGCTGACGCCGGGCCCGACCGGCCGCCGCTACGGTCGGGCGGCGATGGACCTGCTCCGCCGCCGGGCCGCCGACGAGGGGAGCCGGGAGCGCTCGGAGGATCGGGTACGAGGCCGAGGGTGGTCGGCGATCGCCGACCGCGTCGCGGCGCACCGGCGGGCGATCCCGGGGCTGCTCGGCGCGACCCTGCTCCTCGGCGGTCTCGGCCTCCACCTCGCCCTGAGCGCCGGCTCGTACCGGTGGGATGAGCCGGCCCACGTCGGCTACGTGGTCAGCTTGCGTCAGGGCGTGCTCCCCACCATCGACACCCGCCTGCCCCACGACCCGAGCTCGCCGGAGCTCGACGCCCTGCGCAACCGACCGCCGTCGGGGTTCTCGTCCCCCGACGTGTACGTCGCCAACAACCCCCCGTTCACGTACCTGGCGCACCAGCCGCTGGCAGCGCTCACCTCGTGGCTGGGGATGGAGGGCGGCCCGCTCCTCGGCGTGAGGATCGGAGGCGTGCTCGGGGCGATGGCCGCGGTCCCGTTCACCTACCTGCTCACGTGGGAGCTCACCCGACGGCGGGACGCCGCGCTCGTGGCGGCGGCGCTCCTGGCGAGCACCCCGGCGGTGGCGGCGGTGACCTCGTACGCGTCGTTGGACGGCCCGGCGTTGGCGACCGCCGCCGCCGTCGCCTGGGCGCTGGTCCGGCTGCTGGTCCGCCCGTACTCCGACCGCGACGCCCTCCTGCTCGGCCTGGGGTGCGCGGCCTCGGCGGCGGTGCGGCCGATGGGCCTCGCCTTCGCCGTCGCCGCCGGCACCATCGGAGTGGTCGCCGTCGTGGCCGCCGAGCGCCGGGCCGCTCCGGCGATCGGGGCGGCGTGGCGCATCGGCCTGCCGACCGTCGTCCTGACCGGCTGGTTCTACGTGCTCAACGTCGTCCGGTACGGCGACCTCACCGGCTCGGACGCGCTGTTCGCGAAGTTCGGGTTCGAGGGTCGCGGCGCGGGCGTCGGCTTCGGCGACGTCCTCCTCAGCCGACGTTCGCTCGTGGACCCACTCGGCTTCGTCCTCCGCGACGACTACCGGGTGACGGCGTTCGGGTTCGGCGCGTCGGACGCCGGCATCCGCGTGGCGGTGCTGGTCCTGGCGGCGTGGCTCGTCGCCGCGGTGGTGGCCTCGGTGCGCCCTCCGGACCGTCCCGGTCCGTCCCGCCGCGGTCCGTCCCGCCCGCCCGAGGCGGTCGCGTGGGTTGCGTTGGCCGCCCTCGCGGCGGTCCCGTCGGTGCTGTTGGCGGTGCACGTCGCCGGCGGCGGCGGCGGTCACCCCCGCTACCTGTTCCCGATGCTGCCGATCCTCGCGGCGGGTGTCGCCGGCCTGCTCGTCCGCATCCACCGCTGGGTGCCGCCGGTGGTCGTGGCGGCCGCGGTCGTCTCGGGCCTGCTGCGGGTCGCCGATGTGGGTTCGTCCCTACGGGCGGCGGCCGCCAACCCCCGGTTCGGCGTCGGCGGCCCGGTGGTCGACCGGCCCCTACAGGTCGCCGCGCTGGTCGCGGCGGCCGCGGCCGCGGCGCTCTGCGTGGCCGGGACGGTCCGACTCTCGCTCCGGCCCGAAGGCGGCGTCGACGGGTCGATCGCCGACCCCTGAACCCAAACCACACGAGGTGCCTGGAGGCCGAGCCGACAGGCGAGGCCGACCCAGCAAGCACGGCACCGCAAGTTCCGAGCGCAGCGAGGAATCCGTCTAGCGGCGACGCTCGCTG
>Ga0123332_1005695_pt1 | contig 10474 bp, 10 predicted proteins | sample BioC12SIPDNA_4_FD_89958 | JGI IMG/M metagenome (GOLD analysis project Ga0123332, IMG submission 89958) | Anaerobic biogas reactor microbial communites from Washington, USA - Biogas_R2_A C12 SIP DNA | ecosystem: Engineered > Bioreactor > Anaerobic > Unclassified | place: Washington, USA... | reverse complement strand
GAGCGCGGGCTGCGCAACCGCATGGGCTTCAACAACGAGGGAGCCGTCGCGGCCGCCGCCCGCCTGCGGGCCCTGCGACGCCGCACCCGGGGCCGGGCCGCCGTCGTCGGCGTGAACATCGGCAAGTCGAAGGTGACCCCGCCCGAGCGGGCCGCCGAGGACTACGCCTTCTCGGCCTCTCAGCTCGCGCCGTACGCGGACTACCTCGTCGTCAACGTCTCCTCGCCCAACACCCCGGGACTGCGCGACCTGCAGTCGGTCGACGCGCTGCGCCCGATCCTGCGCGAGGTGCGCTCGGCCGCCGACGCCGTCGTCGGCGGGCGGCACGTGCCGCTCCTGGTCAAGATCGCCCCCGACCTCGCCGACGAGGACGTCGACGCGGTCGCACGCCTCGCCGACGAGCTCGGTCTCGACGGGGTCGTCGCGGTCAACACGACGATCGCCCACGACCTCGGCCCCGGTGGGGTCAGCGGGCCCCGACTGCTCGAGCGCGGCGTCGAGGTCGTGCGCCGGCTGCGCACGGCGCTCGGGCCGGACACCGTGATCATCGGGGTGGGAGGCATCACGACGGGCGCGGACGCCGCACGCTACGTCGAGGCCGGTGCGACGCTCGTCCAGGGCTACACAGGGCTCGTCTACGTGGGCCCCGCATTCGCCGCGCGGGTCAACCGGCACCTCGCACGGAGCGCGCCGTGATGGTCCCGCGCTGGGTCTGGGCCTTCGACGACGCGCGCGGCGACGAGGTCGCCGAGCCCGTGAGCCCCGTGTTCACGACCCAGTTCGACGCCGAGGCGTGGCTTGGCGAGCACTGGCGGACGATCTCGCGCGAGGGCGTGCGCACCGCGCGGCTCCTGCACGACGGCGAGCCCGCGAGCCCGGCCGTTCCGGTGCCCCCCGTCGAGGACTGACCCGAGTCGCCTCGGGCCAGTCCTCGAAAGCCTCACGCGACGCGCGACTGCGGTGCGTTGCGCGCCGTGAGCGCGGGGTCGCGGACGACGACGTCGCCGAGCGCGCCGTCGATCGCGGCCATGACCTCGGGCTCGAGGCGCACGCCCGAGGCCTTGACGTTCTCGGCGATCTGCTCGGGCCGCGAGGCGCCGATGATCGCAGCGGCCACGTTGTCGTTCTGGAGCACCCACGCGAGCGCGAGCTGAGCGGGTGTGAGGCCGAGGTCGGCGGCGATCGGCACGAAGCGCTGCACTGCCTCGAGCACGGCCTGGTCGTCGACGAGGCGCGAGATGAAGTTCTTGCCGCTCTTCTCGTCGGTCGCACGCGACCCGGCGGGCGGGGCCTCGCCCGGCTTGTACTTGCCCGTGAGCACGCCCTGCGCGACGGGCGAGAACACGATCTGGGAGATACCGACCTCGCGCGAGGCGGGGACGACCTCCTCCTCGATCACGCGGTAGAGCGCGGAGTACTGCGGCTGGTTCGACACGAAGGGGATGCGCATCTCCTTCGCGAGCGCCGCGCCCGCGCGGATCTGCTCGGCCGTCCACTCGCTCACCCCGATGTAGAGGGCCTTGCCCTGGCGCACGACGTCGGCGAACGCGACCATCGTCTCCTCGAGCGGGGTCTGGGTGTCGAAGCGGTGCGCCTGGTACAGGTCGACGTAGTCCATGCCGAGGCGGCGCAGCGATCCGTCGATCGACTCCATGATGTGCTTGCGCGACAGGCCGGTGTCGTTCGGGCCGCCCGGTCCCGTGGGCCAGTAGACCTTCGTGAACACCTCGAGGGACTCGCGGCGCTGCCCCTTGAGTGCCGCGCCGAGCACCTCTTCGGCGACGCCGTTCGCGTAGGCGTCCGCGGTGTCGAACGAGGTGATGCCCGCGTCGAGCGCGGCGTGCACGCAGCGCGTCGCGGTGTCGTTCTCGACCTGCAGGCCGTGCGTGATCCAGTTGCCGTAGACGAGCTCGGTGATCTTCAGGCCCGAGGAGCCGAGGAAGCGGTAGTTGACCATGCGACGATCCTAACGCCGCACCCGAATCGTTTCGATGGGATGAATCGTGGCGCGCTCGGGCGCCCGGGCTCTGCTCAGCGCGTCGTCTTCGGGTGCTCGCCGCGCTTGACCATCGGGCGAGGTAGTCGTGACCGGCGGATCTGCAGCGAGCGCATGACCCCGTACATGAGGTTGCCCTTCGCGAGCCCCGCCTCGCCGAACCGTGCCTCGAGGGCCTTGCGCAGCTTGCGCGAGGTGATCCACGCCTGGAGCACCGTCGCGATGATCACACCGTAGAGCGCGACCAGGATCACGAGGGCGAGCACGGCGTCCTGCTGCGAGAACGCGGTCAGCAGGACGAACACGATCGCGATCGGAAGGAAGAACTCCCCGAGCGACCAGCGCGCGTCGATGAAGTCCCGGATGAACCGCTTGACCGGACCACGGTCGCGCAGCGGCATGTTCTTCTCGTCGCCGGTCTTCATCGCCTCGAACTCGCGGTCACGGATCTCGCGCGAACGCGCACGCGCGGCACGCACGGCCGCCTTCCGGTCACCCGGCACGAGAGGGCGCCGGCGCTGTGCCTCGACGTCCTTGCGCCGCGGGGTCGGGCGTCCCTTGCCCTCGGGCTTCGGGGCGGGGGTCGGGTTCTGCGTGTCGGACACGCCCACAGGGTAGTCGAGCCGGGCGCGCAGGTAGCGTGACGTCCATGGCCGAAGACCCCCGGACGACCGAGCTGCGCGCTCGTACCGCAGCCACCTTCCCCCTCGTGCGCGAGCAGCTCGAGGCTCTCGTGCGCATCCCGAGCGTCTCGAACCCGAGCTTCGACCAGGCTCACGTGCGCACGAGCGCCGAGCACGTCGCGCAGCTGCTGCGCGAGGCCGGGCTCGACGAGGTCCACGTGCTCGACGCCCCCGCGCCCGACGGCGGTCGGGGCGCTCCTGCGGTCGTCGCGCGGCGGCCCGGCCCGGCCGGGGCCCCGCACGTCCTGCTCTACGCCCACCACGACGTCCAGCCGCCGGGTGACCGCGGGGAGTGGGACACCGAGCCCTTCGAGCCGACCGAGCGCGACGGACGTCTTTACGGCCGTGGTGCGGCGGACGACAAGGCCGGGATCGTCGCCCACCTCGGGGCGCTGCGGGTGCTCGGCGCCGAGCTCGGGGTCGGCGTGAGCGTGTTCGTCGAGGGCGAGGAGGAGATCGGCTCGCCGAGCTTCGCGGCCTTCCTCGCCGAGCACCGCGAGCTGCTCGCGGCCGACGTCATCGTGGTCGCCGACTCGGTCAACTGGAAGGTCGGCGTGCCCGCCCTGACGACCTCGCTGCGCGGCATGGCCGACCTCGAGGTCGAGGTCGCGGTGACCGAGCACGCGATCCACTCGGGGATGTTCGGTGGCCCCGTGCTCGACGCGAACGTCCTGCTCGCACGGCTCGTCTCGACCCTGCACGACGACGACGGCGACGTCGCGGTCGAGGGTCTGGAACGCGCCCCGGACCCCGAGGTCGACCAGGACGAGGCCGAGCTGCGCGCGGAGGCCGCCGTGCTCGCCGGCGTGCGTCTCGCGGGCACCGGACCGCTCACGGCGCGCTTGTGGTCCCGGCCCGCGATCAGCGTGATCGGGATCGACGCGACGCGCGTCGACGAGGCCTCGAACACGATCGCGCCGCGGGCCCGCGCGAAGCTCTCGCTGCGCGTCGCACCGGGGCAGGACCCCCTCGAGGCGCGGGCCGCGCTGCGCCGCCACCTCGAGCAGCACGCGCCGTTCGGTGCGCGGGTGACCGTGACCGAGCGTGACGCGGGCAAGGGCTTCGCGGCACCCCTCGACTCGCCCGCGATGCAGGCCGCGCGTGAGGCGTTCGCTGCCTCGTGGGGGACCGCGCCGGTCGACACGGGGCTCGGCGGGTCGATCCCGTTCATCGCCGACCTGCTCGAGTCCTTCCCCGCGGCGCAGATCCTCGTCACGGGCGTCGAGGACCCTGACTCACGCGCGCACGGCGCGAACGAGTCGGTCCACCTCGGCGAGCTCGAGAAGGTCGTGCTCGCCGAGGCGCTCCTGCTCGACCGGCTCGCACGCTAGGCGCGCGGCGCAGCGTCGACCGCGATCCCGCGGGGCGCCTCAGATGCCCGGCAGGGCGAGCATCTGGTCGAGCGCGACGCGCGCCCAGTGCGCGTCGTCGGCGTCGACCACGATCTGGTTCGGCACGCGCCCCGCGACGAGGGACTCCATCGCCCACACGAGGTGCGGCAGGTCGATGCGGTTCATCGTCGAGCAGATGCACACCGTCGAGTCGAGATAGTGCACCTGGCGGTCGGGAAAGCGGTGCGCGAGGCGGCGCACGAGGTTGAGCTCGGTGCCGATCGCCCACGCCGAGCCCGGCTCGGACGCCTCGAGCGCGCGGACGATGAACTCGGTCGAGCCCACGAGGTCCGCCGCGGAGACGACGTCGTGCGTGCACTCGGGGTGCACGAGGACGTTGACGCCCGGGACCTTCGCGCGGATCTCCTCGACGTTGCGCACCGAGAAGCGCCCGTGCACCGAGCAGTGCCCGCGCCACAGGATCATGCGCGCGCGACGCAGCTCCTCGGCGCTCACGCCGCCCCCCGGGCGGCGCGGGTCGAACACGACGCAGTCCTCGAGCGAGAGCCCCAGCTCACGCACCGCGGTGTTGCGCCCCAGGTGCTGGTCGGGCAGGAAGAAGACCTTGCCGTCGCCGTGGGTCCCGCCCACCTGGTCGAAGGCCCAGCGCAGGGCGACCTGGGCGTTCGACGAGGTGCACACGGTCCCGCCGTGGCGGCCCGTGAAGGCCTTGATCGCGGCCGAGGAGTTCATGTAGGTCACGGGGACCGTGCGGTCCGCGACCCCGGCCTCGACGAGCACGTCCCAGGCCTCGTCGACCTGGTTGATGCGCGCCATGTCCGCCATCGAGCAGCCTGCCGCGAGGTCGGGCAGGATCACGCGCTGGGCGTCGCTCGTGAGGATGTCGGCCGACTCGGCCATGAAGTGCACGCCGCAGAAGATGATGAACTCCGCGTCGGGGCGGGCCGCAGCCTCGCGCGCGAGCTTGAAGGAGTCCCCCGTGACGTCGGCGAAGGCGATGACCTCGTCGCGCTGGTAGTGGTGACCAAGCACGAAGGCGCGGTCCCCGAGGGCCTCGCGTGCGGCCCGGGCACGCTCGACGAGCGCGGGGTCGGACGGGGAGGGGAGCTCGCCCGTGCACTCGACGCCGCGTTCCGAGGCGAGGTCGACCCCCTGGCCGAGCAGGTGCAGGAGGGGCGAGGCGGTCGGTTCGGTGAAGGTGGCGCTCACGGCCCTGATCTTCGCACACCGCGTCACCTGCGAGGATGGGCGCATGCGTGTGCTCGTCGCCCCCGACTGCTTCACCGGGACCCTCACGGCACCCGAGGCGGCTGCGGCGATCGCCCGCGGGTGGCGTCTGGCAGCTCCCGACGACGACGTCCTCGAGGTGCCCCTCGCTGACGGCGGGCCCGGGTTCGTCCAGGTCGTGCACGCCTCGCTCGGGGGCGAGCTCGAACCGGTCACGGTCACGGGTCCGCTCGGCGAGCCCGTCCCGGCGGCCTTCCTGCTCGTGCACGAGGAGGGGCGGGCGACCGCCTACCTCGAGGCCGCGCATGCCGTCGGGCTCGACCTCGTCGCGCCCGAGCGCCGCGACCCGGGCCGGACGAGCTCGATCGGCCTCGGCCAGCTCGTCCGAGCCGCGCTCGAGGCAGGCGCGACGCGCGTCGTCGTCGGCGTCGGGGGGACCGCGACCAACGACGGTGGCGCAGGCCTGCTCGCGGGCCTCGGCGTGACAGCTGCCGACGGCGTCCTCGGCGCGGGCGGGGGAGCCCTCGGGGCGGTCACGAACGCCGACCTCGCCGGGCTGGGCGAGCTCGCGCGCGAGCTCGCGCACGTCGACCTCGTCGCGGCCGTCGACGTCGACGTCCCGCTGCTCGGCCTGCACGGCGCGAGCGCGGGCTTCGCGGCGCAGAAGGGTGCCTCGCCCGAGCTCGCCCAGCATCTCGAGCGGTGCCTGAGCCACTTCGCGCACCTCGCCGAGCAGCGCGTCGAGCGGGACGGCCCGCCTCGCGCGCGCCCCCTCAAGCTCGCCGCGCCCCACGCAGGGCACTCGCACAGCTCGGGTCATTCCCACGGCACGGGACGCTCGACCCGGCTCTCGGGACTTCCCGGGGCGGGCGCGGGCGGGGGGATCGGCTTCGGGCTCGCGCTGCTCGGTGCCCGGCTCGTGCCGGGCGCACAGCTCGTCGCCGAGGCGGTCGACCTTGCGGGCAAGGTCGCCGCGAGCGACCTCGTCGTCACGGGCGAGGGCCGCTTCGACTGGCAGTCCTTGCGGGGCAAGGCCGTCACGGCGGTCGCCGAGGCGGCGCTCGCGACCGGGGTCCCCGCCGTCGTCCTCGCCGGTCAGGTCGAGGTCGGGCGGCGCGAGTGGTCCTCGGCGGGCTTCAGCGCGGTGTACGCGGTCGCCGAGACGCCCGACGACGTCCCGGCCGCCCTCGCCGACCCCGTGGGCACGCTCGAGGCGCGTGCACAGCGGCTCGGGAAGAACTGGTCGCACTAGCCGGTTGCACCACGACGTACCCTGGAGGTAACCGATGCGCTCACGGGCGCAGGAGCGAACTGGAGCCAGCATGTCCGAGACCGTCCAGACCGCCACCCACGGCGTCAACCTCACCGACGTCGCGGCAGGCAAGGTCCGCAGCCTCCTCGAGCAGGAGGGCCGTGACGACCTGCGCCTGCGCGTCGCGGTCCAGCCCGGTGGGTGCTCGGGGCTCATCTACCAGCTGTACTTCGACGAGCGTCTGCTCGACGGTGACGCGACGCGCGACTTCGACGGCGTCGAGGTCGTGGTCGACAAGATGAGCGTCCCCTACCTCGAGGGCGCGACGATCGACTTCGCCGACACGATCGAGAAGCAGGGCTTCACGATCGACAACCCCAACGCGGGCAGCTCGTGCGCCTGCGGCGGGTCGTTCACCTAGACCCGGACCACCACGACGACGACGGCGGCCTGCGGGTCGCCGTCGTCGTCCTTCGAGGCCTCGAGCGGGCGCGCCCCGAGCACCTCGTGACCGCGCATGCGCGCCCAGGCCCGCACGTCAGGCTCGGCGGCCGGGTCGGTCGTCCACAGCTCGAGCGTCGAGCCCGCGGGGGCGTCCTGCGCGGCACGGGCGAGACGCAGGACGGGGAGCGGGCAGCGCAGCCCGCGTGCGTCGACGATCACAGGCCGCCCGCCCCCAGGAGCTCGCGAACCTCGGCGACGACGCGCGGGAGCACCGCGCAGAACCGCTCGACGTCCGCGTCCGTCACGGAGCGGTGCAGCGCGAGTCGCAGGTTGCCGTGCGTGAGGGCGCCCGTCGCGGCGAGCACGTGCGAGGGCTCGCCCGTGAGCGAGGTGCACGCCGAGCCGGAGGCGACCACGAAGCCCTCCCGGTCGAGGGCCCGCACGAGCGCCTCGCCGTCGGCGTACAGGAACGAGAAGGTCACGACGTGCGGGAGCCGTTCGCCGGCGGCACCGACGACGTCGACGTCGGGGATCGTCGCGGGGACGCGCTCGCGCAGGACGGCGACCTGGCGGCGCCGGCGGGCCTCGGCCTCGCTGCGGTCCGCGAGGGCGGCCTCGAGCGCGGCCGCCGCAGCGTAGGCCGCGGGCACGCTGACCCCGCCGGGCTGCCACTCGTCCTCCTCGCGCGGCCAGTCCGGCGCCCAGCGCACGCGGGGGCGCACCGCGAGCACGCCGAGCCCCGACGGACCGCCCCAGTCCCCAGGGTCCGCTGCGAGGAGGTCCCACGCGTGAGGCACCGCGACGTGCCCGACGCTCGCCCCCGCGTCGACGAGCAGGGGCACGCCGGCAGCGCGGGCCGCCTCGTGCACCGCGTGGACCGGCTGGAGGGTCCCGACCTCGCCGTTCGCGTGCTGGAGCGCAGCGAGCGCGACCCCCTCGCGCGAGAGCGCCGCGGCGAACGCGTGGGCGTCGACCCGCCCGGTCGCGTCGACCCCGACCTTCTCGAGCTCGCCTGCGAAGCGTGCGGCCTCGAGCACCGCGGTCCTCTCGACCGCGCTCGCGACGACCCGGGTGCCGACGCGGCGGCGCCCCGCGAGGACCGCTCGGACGGCCGCGTGCAGGCTGTGCGTGTGCGAGGCCGTGAGGTGCACCTCCTCGGTGCGCGCGCCGAGCCCCGCGGCGAGCGACTCGCGTGCGGCCTCGAGCAGCATCCGGGCGCGTCGTCCTTCGCTCGCGAGCCGTCGAGGGTCGGCCCAGCCCTGCTCGACCACGGCCGCGAAGGCCTCGCGCGCCGCGGGGTGCCACGGGCTGTGGCCCGCGACCTCGAGGAGTGCTCGAGGGGCCTGCGCAGGGCCCGGGGGAGTGGTGCCGGTCACGCCCTCACGCTAGCGCCCTGCAGGACGCCGTGACCCGGGCGGACGCGCGGGCGCGGTCTGGGCGATGGACCGCGCAAACGGCGCTAGGCTGGCCCGGTACAGGACGATGGTCCCGGGTCAGGCGTGCACCGCGCACGCCCGTGCGGGACGGTACTGGAGAGGTCAGGACTTGCAGGCTTCCACCCCCCGCCGGGTCCGTCGCACAGCGAGGCTGCTGAGCGTCGTGACGGCCCTCGCGGTCGTTCTCGCTGGCTGTTCCCCCGAGGTCCGTCGCGGCTGGATGCCCGGCTACGAGGACGGACAGGTCACCAACCAGACGGGTCGGATCACCGACCTGTGGGTCAACTCGTGGATCGCGCTGCTCATCGTCGGCGCGATCACGTGGGGCCTGATGATCTGGTGCATCGTGGTCTACCGCAAGCGCAAGGGTGACGAGCGGCTGCCCGTCCAGCTCCGCTACCACGTCCCGCTCGAGATCATGTACATCGTGCTGCCGCTGCTCATGGTCGGCGTGTTCTTCTACTACACCGCGCGCGACATGGCCGAGATCGAGGACGTCTCCCAGGAACCCGACGTCACCGTCCAGGTGATCGGCAAGCAGTGGAGCTTCGACTTCAACTACCTCGACGACGACGTCTACGAGGCCGGCGTGCACGCCGAGGACATCGGTCTGGGCGGCGCCGAGGAGACGCTCCCGACCCTCTACCTGCCCGTCGGCGAACGGGTCGAGATCATCCTCGACTCGCGCGACGTCATCCACTCGTTCTGGGTACCGGCGTTCCTCTACAAGAAGGACATGATCCCCTGGTACACGAACAAGTTCCAGATCGTCCCCGAGCGTGAGGGGGTCTACGCGGGCAAGTGTGCCGAGCTGTGCGGCGCATGGCACTCGGCGATGTTGTTCAACGTCGCCGTCGTCGACCGCGAGACCTACGACGCGCAGATGCAGGCCCTGCGGGACAAGGGCCAGACGGGTGCGCTCGAGCTCGAGCTGAGCCGCGAGCAGCACTTCCACGACGCCCCGAGGAGTGAGAACTGATGGTTGCCACGCACGACACGGTCCCGGGGCTCGCGCCCCGGCGACAGACCCTCGGGCGGACCGTCGTCAAGTGGATCACCTCGACCGACCACAAGACGATCGGTCACCTGTACCTGATCGCGTCGTTCATCTTCTTCTGCATCGCGGGCGTCATGGCCCTCGTGATCCGTGCCGAGCTCTTCGAGCCGGGGATCCAGGTCGTGCAGTCGCTCGAGCAGTACAACCAGCTGTTCACGATGCACGGCACGATCATGCTGCTGCTGTTCGCGACTCCGCTCTTCGCGGGCTTCGCGAACGTCGTCATGCCGCTGCAGATCGGTGCCCCGGACGTCGCGTTCCCGCGTCTGAACATGCTGTCGTTCTGGTTCTTCCTGTTCGGCGGCCTCATCGCGTGCGCGGGCTTCTTCACGCCCAAGGGTGCGGCCTCGTTCGGCTGGTTCGGGTACGCCCCGCTCGCCAACACGACGTTCTCGCCGGGGCTCGGCGGTGACCTGTGGGTCTTCGGCCTCGCCTTCGCGGGCTTCGGCACGATCCTCGGTGCGGTCAACTTCATCACGACGATCGTCACGATGCGCGCGCCCGGCATGACGATGTTCCGGATGCCGATCTTCACGTGGAACACGCTCATCACGGGTCTGCTGATCCTCATGGCGTTCCCGCCGCTCGCCTCGGCGCTCTTCGCGCTCGGCTCGGACCGTCGCCTCAACTCCCAGGTGTTCAACCCCGAGAACGGTGGGGCGATCCTCTGGCAGCACCTGTTCTGGTTCTTCGGGCACCCCGAGGTGTACATCATCGCGCTGCCGTTCTTCGGCATCGTCTCGGAGATCCTGCCGGTGTTCAGCCGCAAGCCGATCTTCGGCTACAAGGGCCTCGTGTACGCGACGATCGCGATCGCGGCGCTCTCGGTCACGGTCTGGGCGCACCACATGTACGTCACGGGCGCGGTGCTCCTGCCGTTCTTCGCCCTCATGACGATGCTCATCGCGGTGCCCACCGGAGTGAAGTTCTTCAACTGGATCGGCACGATGTGGCGCGGCAAGCTCACCTTCGAGACGCCGATGCTGTGGTCGATCGGCTTCCTCGTGACCTTCCTCTTCGGGGGCCT
>Ga0123332_1005693_pt1 | contig 10475 bp, 12 predicted proteins | sample BioC12SIPDNA_4_FD_89958 | JGI IMG/M metagenome (GOLD analysis project Ga0123332, IMG submission 89958) | Anaerobic biogas reactor microbial communites from Washington, USA - Biogas_R2_A C12 SIP DNA | ecosystem: Engineered > Bioreactor > Anaerobic > Unclassified | place: Washington, USA... | reverse complement strand
CCGGTCACCTACCTCCGCCTCGACGAGGCCGACCACGTGAGCATGTTCGTCGGCGTCGACGGCGAGCTGTTCGACGAGGCGGTGCTCGCCTTCCTCGACGCCGAGCTGCGCGACGACCCCGCCGCCCTCGACTCGCTCGGTGACACTGTCGCCGCGTCGGGGCGCGGCGAGCTGCGCTCCGGCTGAACCGCGACGCCGGGACGCCTCGGTCAGATCAACTCGTGGGGGTAGTGGCTGCGGCAGGCGGAGCACCAGCGCTCGACGTCGGGGTCGCGGGTGACGTTGCCCTCGGTGTCCCACGCCTCGGGCGTGACGTACAGGCGGTGCAGGGCGATCAGGTCGTCGCGGCCGGGGTCGCCGCAGGAGTCGCAGGTGCCGGAATCCACCCTCCGACCCTACGTCGGACCCGGCGGGCGGTTGGCAGGGCCGCCGGGGACCGCTAGGCAGGGGCGGTGATCAGGACCGTCCAGGGAACCCCCGTGCCCGCGATCGGCTTCGGGACGTGGGAGCTCGTGGGGGACGACACCGTCCCCGGCGTGCTCGCCGCGCTCGAGCTCGGCTACCGCCACCTCGACACCGCCCAGGTGTACGAGAACGAGGCCGAGGTCGGCGCCGCGCTCGCGTCGTCCGGCGTCGACCGCGACGACGTCTTCCTCACCACCAAGGTGTGGACCGACAACCTCACGCCGGAGCTCATCGAGACCTCGACGCACGAGAGCCTGCGCAAGCTCGGCGTCGACCACGTCGACCTCCTCCACTACCACTGGCCGGTCGGCCTCGACCGCCTGGAGGCGAACCTCGAGGCGTTCGTCCGCCTGCGCGACGCCGGGGTCACCCGCCACATCGGGGTCTCGAACTTCACGCCCGACCTCCTGACCCGGGCCCTCGCCGTGGCGCCGGTGTTCTCGCTCCAGGTCGAGCACCACGCCTACCTCGCCCAGCCCGACCTGCTGGCGATGTGCGCCGAGCACGACCTGCTCTTCACCGCCTACTCGCCGCTGGCCCGGGGCGAGCTGCTGGACGACCCGGCGGTGCGATCGATCGCCGAGGAGCGCGGCGCCACCGCGGCCCAGGTGCTGCTCCGGTGGATCCTCGACGAGGGCGACCACGTGTCGGTCATCCCGAAGGCCACCGCCCGCGAGCGCATCGCCGAGAACCTGGCGGCCCTCGACGTCGAGCTGACCGACGGCGACCGCGACGCCCTCGCCTCCCTCGACCGGGGCCGTCGCACGGTCGACCCGCCCTGGGCGCCCGACTGGACCCGCTGACCGCCGCTCCTGCGACCGCCGCCCCTGTGACCTGACGCCTGCGACCGCTGACACCTGCGGCGGAGGTCACACCATGGATCGGCCCCGGGCGGGAAGACGCGACCGGGGCTTGATCGTTTCCGGGGGGTGCCGGTTACAGTTTTCCGGCACAGACCGCCGGCAGCCACCGAGGCGCTGGACGGAGAAGGAGGTGGCCCATGGGCTCGACCGACACCGGCGCGACGCGCCGACCTCTGACGGCACCCGCCATCCGGGCGCGGAAGGTGCGCGACGGCGCCGAACCGCTCGTCATGGTCACCGCCTACGACGCCCCCGGCGCCCGCATCGCGGACGCGGGCGGGGTCGACATGATCCTCGTGGGGGACTCCCTCGCGATGGTGGTCCTCGGCTACGACGACACCCTCCAGGTGACCGTCGAGGACATGGCCCACCACACCGCCGCGGTCGCCCGGGCCAGGCCCGCCGCGCTCGTCGTCGGCGACCTGCCGTGGATGAGCTACCACGTCGACCGGGCCGACACGGTCCGCAACGCCGCCGCCCTGATCCGCGCCGGCGCCGGGGCGGTGAAGCTCGAGGGCGGCCGCAAGCGCCTGCCGATGGTCGAGGCCCTCGTCGACGCCGAGATCCCGGTCATGGGCCACATCGGCCTCACCCCGCAGTCGGTGCACGCGATGGGCGGGTTCAAGGTCCAGGGCCGCACGAGCGAGGCCGCGACCCAGCTCGTCGGCGCGGCCAAGGCGCTCGCCCACGCCGGCGCCTTCGCCATCGTGCTCGAGGGCATCCCCGACGAGGTCGGCCGCATGGTCACCGAGGCGGTCGACGTGCCCACCGTCGGCATCGGCGCCGGCCCCCACTGCGACGGTCAGGTGCTCGTGTACCACGACGTCCTCGGCATCGAGGAGCGCATGGCGCCCAAGTTCGTGCGTCGCTACGCGTCGATCGGCGCCGATTCCACCGCCGCGATCGGGCGCTTCGCCGCCGACGTCCGCTCCGGCGACTTCCCCGGCCCCGACGAGAGCTACCACCTCTCCGCCGAGGTCGCCGAGACCCTCGGCCTCTACGGGAGTTGAGCACCCGCCCGACGCGCCCCCAACCGTGAGCGGAAGGAGGACACCGGTGTCCTGGTTCCGCTCACGGTTGTCGTGGGCCGGTCTGCTGGCCGCGGCGGTCGCGGTCGCGGGCGCCTGTTCCGACGACGCCGCGGCGCCGGTCGACGCCGCGACGATCGAGGACGCGGGGACGGCGTTGGCCGACTTCGACTGGCCCGACCCGGGGACGGCCACCGCCGGTGGGCGCACGCCGCTCGACGGCTTCGCCGAGGTCGAGGTGCGCGTGGTCGAGGGCCCCGACGGCGAGCCGGTCGTGCTGTGCGTGCTGGTCGCCGAGACCCCCGAGCAGCGGGCCCGGGGCCTGATGGAGGTCACCGACCTCGGCGGCTACGACGGGATGATCTTCGTGTACGACACGGAGGTCGAGAACGGCTTCTGGATGCGCGACACCCCGATGCCGCTGTCGATCGCCCACCTCGACGCGGCGGGCGAGGTCGTCGGCACCGTCGACATGGAGCCCTGCCTCGACGCCGGCCCCGACTGTCCCCGGTACCCGCCGGCGGCTCCGTTCCGCTTCGCGCTGGAGGTGCCGCAGGGCGACCTCGACGCGGTCGGCGTGGTCGTCGGCGCCCGCCTGGAGGTGACCGGCGCCTGCGCCCCCGCGACGTAGCCGGGTCTCGCTGTCACACCCCCCGGGCATGATCGGGGCCATGGTCGATCGAACGGCTCCCACCGAATGGGCGGCGCGTGGCGCCTTCCTCTACGGTTGCCCGGTCCAATCGACCCTGCTCCGGACCGACCGGGGCCCCGGCACCACCGGGTCCAGAGGGAGGTGATGCTCGCCGTGCGAGCCTACGAACTGATGGTCATCTTCGACGGTGACCTCGACGAATCGACCGTCCAGGGCGTGATCAACCGGATCCACGCCCAGGTCTCGGAGCTGGAGGGCGAGACGGCCACCACCGACAAGTGGGGCCGGCGTCGCTTCGCCTACGAGATCAACCACAAGACGGAGGGGTTCTACGTCGTGTTCGAGCTGCTGGGTGAGCCCGGCGCGTTCGACCGGCTCGAGAACTCGCTCCGGCTAGCGGACGAGGTGGTCCGCCACAAGCTGATCCGGCTGCCCGACGCCGAGGCCACCCGCCGTGGTCTGCTCGGCGACGGCCGGCCGGAACCCGCCCCGGCCGAGGCCGAGGCCTAGTCCGGAGGACGATTCGACATGGCAGCAGACAACAACGTGACCCTCACGGGGAACATCACCCGTGATCCCGAGCTCCGCTTCACGCCGAGCGGACAGGCGGTGGCCACCTTCGGCCTCGCCGTGAACCGGCGCTGGCAGAACCGCCAGACCAACGACTGGGAGGAGCAGACCTCCTTCTTCGACATCAAGTGCTGGGCCCAGATGGCCGAGAACGTGTCCGAGTCCCTCGGGCGCGGCACCCGCGTCATCGTCAGCGGTCGCCTCGAGCAGCGCTCGTGGGAGACCGACAACGGCGAGAAGCGCTCGAAGGTCGAGGTCGTCGCCGACGAGATCGCGCCGAGCCTCCGCTGGGCGACCGCGCAGGTCACCAAGAACGAGCGCCGCGAGGGCGACTCCGGCGGCAACCGCGGTGGCGGCGGTGGCGGCCGCGGCGGCGACGGCGGTGGGAACCGCGGCGGGTACGACGACGGTGGCCGCGGGCCCTCCTCCAACGGGGGCGGCGGTCAGAGCATGGACGAGGAGCCGTTCTGATGGCAGCGAAGCCGAAGCGGGGCAAGAACAAGGACAACGCCCGCCGCAGCAAGAAGAAGGTCAGCATCCTCTCGCAGGAGAAGGTGACCTACGTCGACTACAAGGACGTGACGCTGCTGAAGCGGTTCATCTCCGACCGGGCCAAGATCCGTGCCCGGCGGGTGACGGGCAACAGCGCCCAGCAGCAGCGGGAGGTCGCCATGGCGATCAAGAACGCCCGCGAGATGGCGCTGATCCCCTACACCAACCGCATCACCCAGCAGCGGGGCAACCGCGACCGCTCCGACCGGGGCGAGCGCGGCCTGCGCCCCGACGGGCCGATGCCGCGCCCGTCGGCGCCGCCGCCCGGCCCGTCCGGTGAGGCCGACGAGCCCGGCGTCGACGTCGAGGCCACCGAGGTCGAGACCGAGGAGGTCGAGGCCTGATGCGCGTCGTCCTGCACGCCGACGTCGAGGGCGTCGGCACCAAGGGTGAGGTGGTCGACGTCGCCGACGGCTTCGCCCGGAACCTCCTCCTCCCCACCCGGCGGGCCGTCAAGGCCACCGCGGGGGCCGAGGCCCAGGCCGAGGGCATGCGCCGGCGGCGGGCCCTGAAGGACGCCACCGACCGTGCCGCGGCCGAGGAGGTCGCCAAGGTCCTGGTGCCCACCACGGTCACCGTCACCGCCAAGGCCGGCGCCGAGGGCCGCCTGTTCGGGTCGGTCACCTCCGCCGAGGTGGCCGAGGCGATCGAGGCCCAGACCGGCATCGTCATCGACAAGCGCAAGCTCGTCGTCGGCGAGGCCATCAAGGAGGTCGGCGAGCACCAGCTCACCGCCCAGCTGCACCCCGACGTGCAGTTCCCGGTCAACATCGAGGTCGTGGCGGGCTGATGCCCGTCGGTCCGGCTCCCGTCGCCGGACCGAAGCCACCGCCACCCACCGACCGCGCCGACGACGCGCGCCCTCGCGGCCGCGCCGTCGGGCGGCCCCGGCGCTTCCCCTCGTCCACAGGACCGGCCCGGTCGTCCCCGTTGTCCACCGGTCGATCCACACCTTGCGCGCCTAGCGATCCACAGGCCCGGTGGGCGAAGGTGGGCGGCGGGGAGAGGTCCGGCACCGGCTCCCGTCCGGCTCCGGCCGGACCGGGTGAGCCCGCCCGCGCGCCCGGCCCCTCATCACGCGACCCCCGACGACGGCACCACCCATGAGCGACGCCCCCTACTTCGACGACGAACCACCGCTCGACGACGAGCCCGGCCCCCGGCGGATCCAGCGGGTCCCGCCCCACAACCTCGACGCCGAGCGGGCGTTGCTCGGCGCCCTCCTGCTGTCGCGCGACGCGGTCGCCGCCGCCGCCGAGGTCCTGCCCGGCTCCGACGTCTTCTACCGGCCGGCCCACGCCCACGTCTACGACGCGGTCACCGTGCTCACCACCCGCGGCGAGGTCGCCGACCCGATCACCGTCGCCGACGAGCTGCGCCGCCGCGACCTCCTCGACGCCGTCGGCGGCACCACCGCCCTGGTCGACCTCCAGGCCGACGCGCCGGGCACCGCCAACGCCGCGCACTACGCCCGCATCGTCCACGACCACGCCCTGCTGCGCCGGTTGATCTCGGCGTCGTCGGTGATCTCGGAGAAGGCCTACGGGCTCCCCGAGGACGTCCGCAAGGTCGTCGACGAGGCCGAGTCGATCGTGTTCGACATCGCCCGCCACGAGGGTGAGGGCTCCACCGCCCGCCTGGCCGACCTGCTGAGCGACACGCTCACCCGCATCGAGGAGCTCCACGACCGCGGCTCGGAGATCACCGGCACCCCCACCGGCTACTACGACATCGACGAGCTGACCGCCGGCCTCCAGCCCGGCGCCCTGGTCGTCGTCGGCGCCCGGCCCGCCATGGGCAAGACCGCGTTCGCCCTCGGCATGGCCACCCACGCCGCCATGCGGGCCGGCAAGACGGTGCTGCTGTTCTCGCTGGAGATGAGCAAGACCGAGCTGGTGCAGCGGATGCTGTGCACCGAGGCCCGCGTCGACTCGAAGAAGATCCGCAACGGGCGGCTCTCCGACAGCGACTGGAGCGGGATCGCCGCCGCCATGGGCCGTCTCGGCGACGCCAAGGTCTGGATCGACGACAACCCGAACGTCTCGGTGATGGAGATCCGGTCCAAGGCCCGGCGGCTCCAGACCGAGGTCGGCGACCTCGGCATGGTGATCGTCGACTACATCCAGCTCATGACCGGCCGCAGCAACGCCGAGAACCGTCAGGTCGAGGTGGCCGAGATCTCCCGGAACCTGAAGCTCCTCGCCCGCGAGCTGGAGTGCCCGGTCGTCGCCCTCGCGCAGCTCAACCGCGGCCTCGAGCAGCGCGCCGACAAGCGCCCCGTCCTCAGCGACCTCCGCGAGTCGGGGTGCCTCACCGCGTCGACCCGCCTGCTCCGGGCCGACACCGGCGCCGAGGTGACGCTCGGCGAGCTGGTGGAGACCGGTGCCCGCGACGTGCCGGTGTGGAGCCTCGACGATCGCTGGCGGCTGGTGCCGGCCACTCTGACCCGCGCCTTCCCGAGCGGCACCAAGCCGGTCTTCCGCATGCGTCTGGCGTCGGGCCGAGTGGTCGAGGCCACCGCCAACCACCGGTTTCGCACGATCGACGGATGGACGCCGCTAGGGGATCTCACCGAAGGCTCCCGGATCGCCGTCCCCCGCCGCCTCGACGTGCCCGACGAGGTGACCACGCTCGACTCGGACGAGCTGGTCCTCCTCGCCGAGCGCAGCCACGAGAAGTTCGTGCCCGATTTGGTCTTCGGTGCGCCGACGGAGCAGGTCCGAACGTTCCTGCATCACCTGTGGGCCACCGACGGCACGATCGTTCTCAACCGCACCGGACGCGGGCCGCGGGTGCGGATCGCCTACGCGACGACTTCGCGGCGGCTGGCCGACGACGTGCAGCGACTGCTGCTGCGTTGCGGCGTGCAGAGCCGGATCTCGGTCGTCGCCCAGGGGGCCCACCGGCCGTCGCACCACGTTCGCATCGAGGGCGTCGATCATCAGCGTCGGTTCCTGACCGACATCGGTGCCCACGGTCAGCGCGGTCTCCGGGTCGAGCCTGCCCTCGATCTCCTCGACGGCGTCGTGACCAATCCCAACGTCGACACGATCCCCTACGACGTCCGGCCCCTCGTCGTCGAAGCCCTCGCCGACGCCGGCCTGAGCCAGCGGGACCTTGCGTCCGAGCTCGGCGAGGCCTACTGCGGGTCGTACCTGCTCGGGTCGCCGAAGCGCCCTCGGTCGATGCGTCGGGCTCGTCTCGCGTCCATCGCGGAGATCACCGGGTCGAAGGCCCTCGCCGACCTAGCCCGGTCCGACGTGCTGTGGGACCGGGTGGTCGAGATCGAGTCGATCGGGGAGCACCCGGTGTTCGACGCCACGGTCCTCGGTACCCACAACTTCGTGGCCGACGGCATCGTCGCGCACAACTCCCTCGAGCAGGACGCCGACGTGGTGATGTTCCTGTTCCGCGAGGAGGTCTACGAACCGACGCCGGAGAACGCGGGGCTCGCCGAGGTCATCATCGCCAAGCAGCGCAACGGCCCGATCGGCACCGCCCGGCTCAGCTTCCTCGGCCACTTCACCCGCTTCGAGTCGATGCCCCGCGACTGACGCCGCGGCCCCGATCGGCGCGGCCGTCAGATCACCAGGCCGAGGCCACCGTCGACGAGAAGGGTCTGCCCGGTCGCGTAGCGGGTGTCGATCAGGGCCTCGCACGCGTCGGCGATGTCGTCGGGGGTGGCCACCCGGTGGAGCGGGGCGATGGCGGAGACGCCGTCCTTGAGCTGGTCCCACGTCTCGGTCCACGGGGTGGCGACCAGGCCCGGCGCCACCGCGTTGACCCGCACCCCGTCGCCGGCGTGCTTCGCGAGGATCGTCGTCAGGTGGTCGAGCGCCGCCTTCGACACCGCGTAGGGGAGCGAGCTGCCGGTCTGGCGGATGCCGGCGATCGACGTGACGTTGACGATCCAGCCGCCGTCGGCCCGGCGGAGCAGGGGCAGGGCGGCCTGGGACACGAGGAACGTGCCGACGACGTTGACGCCGAGCACCCGGTTCCAGTGCTCGACGGTGACCGCCTCGATGTCGGGCATCGGCACGTCGACGGTCACGCCGGCGTTGTTGACGACCCCGTCGAGGCGACCCCAGCGCTCCTCGGCGGCGGCGACGAGTGCGGTGCCGGTGGCCGGGTCGGACACGTCGCCCTGCACGTAGCAGGCGTCGGGGAGGTCGGCGGCGACCCGCTCGCCCGCCTCGACCGACGAGGCCGAGTTGACGACGATGCGGGCGCCGCGTCCCGCTAGGCGTCGGGCGACCGCCTCGCCGATGCCGCTGGAGGAGCCGGTGACGATGACGACGTGATCGGTGAGGTCCATCCCGACAGCGTCCCGCAAGCGGTCACCTCCCCGCACGCGGACCGGCCGCCCGGGTGGACCGGGCGGCCGGTGGAGCGGGCTCGGTGCCCGGCCGGGCGGGGCTCAGCCGCCCGAGTGGTCCATGGTCGAGTGGTCGACCTCGGGGGCGACCTGGGAGTGCTCCATCGCCGCCATCGACCCGCCGATGTGGCACAGGTCGTTCGGGTCCCAGACGGTCCCGCCGCTCTTGATGCACGGGATCATCCCCGCGTACACGTCGGGCGTGTAGTGCATGCCCTCGGTGCTCCAGACGTGGAGCATGTAGTAGTTCGACAGGTTCACGTTGACGCCGCCGACGTTGGTGCACGCGCTGTCGCTCATGTTGAACCCGATCTGCTGGGCATCGCTGTAGCGGTGGCAGATCCACGGGTGGTGGTGCCACCAGTCGTTGTTGCCCGGGAAGCCCTCGGGCGGCAGGCCGGTGTCGGTGCGGACGTAGTAGTCGAAGCCGACGAGGCGGGCGTTGGGCCCGTTGCCGTCGAACTGGAGCACGTCGGGCCGGGTCGGGTCGAACACCCCGTCGAGGCCGACCGCGTCGAGGATCGGGTCGTGCCGGTCGAACTCCGGGTCGACGAGCATCGCCGGCGTGACTCCGCCGCGGACGTTGTGCGTGCCCATGCCGGGGAAGTACGGCGTGACCCGCACCCAACCGTCGGCCGCGGCGGCCGCCTGGGTCGGCCACTGCGAAACCCATTCGTTGGCCTCGTCGATCCACTGGGAGAGCTGGTGGCACTGGGCCCAGGTGAGCGGCGACTTGTGGGTGCCGGCGTACCAGTCGACGTTGCCGGAGGCGGGGCCGTCGGTGACGGGGATCTCCTCGGTGGGGTTGCACCACCACGGCACCGGTTTGCCGTTGTCCTGGTTCTGCTGGGCCAACGCCGCGAAGCGACACGACGAGGCGACGAGGACGAGGACGGCGGCGACGGCGACGAGCCGGAACTTGGGCATGAGGGGAACCCCCTGGGAGGCGATGGACCGGACCGTACATGCTGCTGTGCCCGCCGTCACCTGACGCGTCCGCTCGTGCGCTCGGGCGGTGGGGCGTGGTGATGCCAACCTGGGTCGGTGCCCGCCGGTCGCTACGCCCCCAGCCCCACCGGCCTCCTGCACCTCGGGAACCTCCGGACGGCGCTGGTGGCCTGGCTCGCCGCCCGCCGGGACGGGTCGGCGTTCCGGCTCCGGAGCGACGACCTGGACCCCGCCGCCCGCCCCGAGTTCGAGGCCGAGCAGCTCGCCGACCTGGCCGCGCTCGGCCTCGAGTGGGACGGGCCCGTCGTCCGCCAGTCGCAGCGTCGACCGCGGTACGAGGAGGCCATCGCGACGCTGGTCGAGGCGGGCGCCACCTATCCCTGCTACTGCACCCGGAGCGAGATCCGGGAGGCGACGCGGGCCCCGCACGGCGAGGCGCCCGACGGTGCGTACCCGGGCACGTGCCGCGATCTGACCGACGCCGAGCGGGCCGGGCGGGAGCGCGACGGCCGCCCCCCGGCGCTGCGGCTGCGGGCCGACGGCGTGACCCAGGGCGTCGTCGACCACAACCTGGGACGGACGATCGGCGTCGTCGACGACTTCGTCCTCCGCCGCAACGACGGCCTCCCCGCGTACAACCTGACCACCGTGGTCGACGACGCGGCGATGGGCGTCGAGGAGGTCGTCCGGGGCGACGACCTGTGGAGCTCGACGCCCCGGCAGGCCTACCTCGCCACGATGCTCGGCCTCCCGGTCCCCGCCTACCTGCACGTGCCGCTCGTGCTGGGTCCCGACGGGGCGCGCCTGGCCAAGCGGCACGGTGCGGTGACCCTCGCCGACCGCCTCGCCGCCGGTGAGTCGCCCGACGACGTCCGCGCCCGGTTGGCGGCGTCGCTCGGGCTCGTCGGCGCCGGCGACGACGCGTCGCCCGGCGCCCTGCTCACCCGGTTCGACCCGGGTCGCCTACCCCGGGAGCCCTGGACGTTCGACGGCTGAGCGTCCCGGGCGCGACGCGTCCCGGG
>Ga0123332_1005692_pt1 | contig 10477 bp, 9 predicted proteins | sample BioC12SIPDNA_4_FD_89958 | JGI IMG/M metagenome (GOLD analysis project Ga0123332, IMG submission 89958) | Anaerobic biogas reactor microbial communites from Washington, USA - Biogas_R2_A C12 SIP DNA | ecosystem: Engineered > Bioreactor > Anaerobic > Unclassified | place: Washington, USA... | reverse complement strand
TGGGCTACTTCACCACGTTGGCGGCGCCGCATGGAGACCGCTTCAAGTACGTCAAGGGCGACGTCTCCGATCTGGAGCAGGTCCTGGCCGTCGCCAGCGAGAACAAGGTCGACGCCATCATCAACTGGGCCATGATCCTGTCGAAGGACCCCTATCCCCGGGAGAACACCAAGATCGGTGTGCTCGGCATGTGCAACGTCTTCGAGACGGCCCGGCTGCTCGGCATCAAGCGGGTGGTGTTCGCCAGCTCGGAGACCGTGTACGGAGAGCAGTCCGACTACGGCGACCGCGAGATAGTGGAAGACGACCGGCTGATGCCCTTCCAGGGCAGTTTCTACGCGCTGGCCAAGACTCTGTCCGAGGTGATCGCCGCCGAGTACGACCAGCTGTACGGCATCAAAGCCACGGCGCTCCGGCCCACCATCGGCTACGGCCACGGGGGCAAGAACCCCAAGTTCGTGCGCTGGTTCTCTGAGATCGTGTCACTGCCGGCCGTAGGCAAGCCCGTCGCGCTGGAGTGCAAGGGCGATTGGCTCTTCTCCACCGTCCTCTCCGACGAGATAGGCGAGTTCGCCCACCTGGCCGTGAAGACGCCATCGTCGCCGCATCCGGCCTACAACCTGGGCGGACCGCCGGTCTCACTCCGCGACTTCGCCGCTGCGGTCAAGAAGTTCATCCCCGACGCCGAGATCACGTTCGGAGACGAGCCGGAGAACTGTGAGCTGCCCTGGAAGGTAAGCGGCGCCCGGGCGAAAGAAGACTACGGCTTCACCGTCATGCCGGTGGAGGACGCGGTCTTCAAGCTCATCAACGAAGCGCGGGCCGAGGAGGGCATGCCGCCGGTAGAACGATAAGGCGTCGGCCTTCTTGAGCGGTGCGGCTATGAGCGGTGAGACCATCCACATCCTCGGCATCCCGGGGAGCCTGCGGGCGGGCTCCTACAACCTGGGGCTGCTCCGGGCGGCGCTGGAGCTGCTGCCGGACGGCGCGCGTCTCGAGATAGTCGGCCTGGCAGATATCCCGCCCTACAACGCCGACGTGCAGAGTCAGGGAGATCCTGAGCCGGTGGTGCAGCTCAAGCAGCGCGTGGAGGCCGCCGACGTGGTCCTGATAGCCACCCCGGAGTACAACTACTCGATACCCGGCGTGCTCAAGAATGCCATCGATTGGGTTTCGAGACCGCCGAAGACCACTCCTTTGCGCAAGAAACCCATAGGGCTCATGGGCGCGTCGGGCGGCGAGAGCGGCACGATGAGAGGGCAGCTGGCCATCCGTCAGGTCTTCGTGTTCCTCGACTCGTATGTCATGGGACAGCCTGAGCTGCGGGTCACCAACGCGGGGCAGAGGTTCGACGCCGAAGGCAGGCTCATCGACGAGGAGCTGCGCGAGCGTCTGCACGCCTATCTGGCTGCTCTTGTCGAGTGGACCCGTCTGGTGAGACGCGGCTAGCAGCCCGCTAGGTCTTGACCCGGTGCCTGGCGAGGAGGTCGTAGATCTGCTTGACCCCGGACAGGACGGCCAGCGCCAGCGCCAGCCAGAGTAGGTAGACCGAGATGTCCACCCACGTCTCGAGTTCGAGGATGCCCGAGATCAGGAACATGAGCAGGGCGATGCTCTGCACGATCATCTTCGTCTTGCCGAAGGCATTGGACGAACGGGCGCTCCGCTCGCGCAACAGGATGCTCGCCCCCACGGCGGAGAGCACCAACTCGAGGACTATGAAGGCCAGGATGATCTGCACGACCAGGTAGTCGTATCCGATCCAGGCCAGCACCGCCGCCACCAGGAGTTTGTCGGCCACCGGGTCCGCATAGGTGCCCAAGATGGTGATCTGGTCGCGGGTGCGGGCCATGGCGCCGTCGATGAAGTCGGTCGATAGCGCGACGACGAACGTCCCGAGGGCCCACCAGTCGAGATCCAGATACAGGAGCACCAGGACCACCGGCGTCAGGATGAACCGGGCGAGAGTCAGGTGATTGGGCCTTATCCGGGTGGGAAAGGCCCACAGGAAGAGAGTCTCTATGAGGCCGTCGATGGAGCGTTGAATCGCAGGCCGGTCCTCGGTCTTGTCGGTCCGCGTCTCGTCGAGATGGAGTGGCGTTTCGTCGGGAATCATTGAGGCATGGTACTAGGTGGAGGTGATTCTGTCGAACCTGGGAGTGGCCCGTGGACCGGCAGAGGCCTTCGCGAAGCACTGCGGAGTACCGCAAAGCTTCGCTCCGGCCTCTGCCGGTCCACGGGCAGCCTTCCACTCAGGGCTCCGTTCGTTCGCGCCGGCTTCCGCTCGGGCTCCCGGCCGATGATATGCTGATACCAGAACCAAACGCGACATCTGGAGCGACCGATATGAAGACTCCTGACCTCAGCCTCTCCGACCTTGGCTCGTATTTCCCCGATGATTTCACTCCTGAGCAGAGGGCCAAGGCTCAGACCGTCTTCCTGAAGGAGCTGGCGGGCTCCGTCCACAAGTTCTATCGGGGCAAGACGGTGAGTATGCCGAAGGCGGGCATCTACGGCTTCAACTGGTTCAACGTCTACTACACGCCCGGCGTGTCCATGATCTCCACCACCATCCGGGACAACAACGACGCCTCGTTCGAGCTCAGCAACAGGGGAAATCTGGTAGCGGTGGTCTCTGACTCCACCCGCGTCCTTGGCGACGGCGACGTCACCCCCTCCGGCGGCCTGGGAGTCATGGAGGGCAAGGCCTTCCTCATGAAGTACCTGGGCGGCGTCGACGGCGTGGCGCTGTGCTGCAACAGCTACAACAAGGCCGGCAAGCACGATCCGGACAAGATCATCGATTTCGTGAAAATGCTCGAGCCTTCTTTCGGCGCCGTCAACCTGGAAGACATCAGCCAGCCCAACTGCTTCAAAGTGCTGGATACGCTGCGCGAGGAGTGCGACATCCCCGTGTGGCACGACGACGCCCAGGGAACCGCCAGCGTGACGCTGGCCGGTCTCACCAACGCCCTCAAGGTGGTGGGCAAGGAGATGAAGGACGTCCGCGTGGTCCTCATGGGGGCCGGCGCCGCCAACAGCACCATCGCCCGGCTGATCCTCGCCGATGGAGCCGACCCCGAGAAGATGATCGTGTTCGACACAAAGGGCGGTCTGCACAAGGGCCGCGACGACGTGAAGGCCGACACCGCCTTCTACCGTAAGTGGGAGATCTGCGAGGCCACCAACCCCAAGCGCGTCGACAAGGAAGAAGAGGCCTTCCAGGGCGCCGACGTGGTGATCGGGGCGTCGCAGCCCGGCGCCATCAAGCCGGAATGGATCAAGACCATGGCGCCCAAGGCCATCGTCTTCGCCTGCGCCAACCCGGTGCCTGAGATCTACCCCTACGCCGCGAAAGAGGCGGGCGCCTATGTGGTGGCCACGGGGCGGGGCGACTTCCCCAACCAGGTGAACAACTCCATCGGCTTCCCGGGCATCCTCAAGGGCGCCCTGATGGTGCGGGCCCGCAAGATCACCGACGAGATGGCCATCGCCGCCGCCCATGCCGTGGCCAAGTTCGCCGAGGAGAAGAAGGGCATCAACGCCGACTACATCATGCCCACCATGCAGGAGACCGAGGTCTTTGCCGTGGAGGCCGCCGACGTGGCCATGCAGGCCATAAAGGACGGCGTGGCCCGGGTGGAGCTGACCTGGGACGAGGTCTACAAGACCACTCTGGCCGACATCCAGGAGGCGCGGTCCATCATCGACCTGTTGCAGAAGAACGAGTTCATCAAGGCTCCCGATCTGAAGATGCTGGAAGAGGCCAGGGACAAAGCCATCGCCGCCGCGAAGTAGCCGCGAAGTAGTAGCATCAGCTCCACAGCAACGGGCGCTTGTCGAGGAGGTCTGTCGTGGCAAGTCTCAAGGAGATCGAGGGGATCGGGCCGGTGTACGCGGAGAAGCTGGCAGCCGCGGGGCTCAAGACGACCGAGGCGTTGCTCAAAGCCGGTGGCGGCAAGAAGGGCCGGGCCGACCTGGCCGCCACCACGGAGATCAGCGAGAAGCTCATCCTGCGCTGGGTGAACATGGCCGATCTTTTCCGGATCAAGGGCGTGGGTGAGCAGTACTCCGACCTGCTGGAGGCCGCGGGGGTCGACACTGTGGCCGAGCTGGCTCAGCGGAAGGCCGAGAACCTCCAGCCCAAGATGGTCGAGGTGAACGAACAGAAGAAGCTGGTGCGCCGGGTCCCCACGCTGCCGGAAGTGATCAACTGGGTCGAGGCCGCGAAGGCTCTGCCCAAGGCCGTCACCTACTAGCAGTACAACCGCGTGTAGGGAGCGCGGGCGGCGAGAAGCGGGCCCGGGCGGCGCGCGGCGCCGGGCCCGCTTCGAGGACGTCCGCGCTCACTTGGAAAGGGAACCTATGTCAGACGTGTGGCCGATGCGGATGCTCGCGTTCGTGTTCATCGCCGCCGCCGGCATCCTCTTCAGCGTCTTCTTCTTGCTCACGATGCGAGAGACGTTGCGGCGCGTGAGCGGCGAGAACCGGGCCATGCCGGCCGACCACGTCTGGCTCTTCTTCATCCCAGTGTTCGGCTACTTCTGGTTCATCTACATGGTCGTCAAGGTGCGGGATTCGCTCCGGGCTGAGTACCACAGCCGCGGTTTGCCGGTCGAAGGCGATTTCGGCTACAGCGTCGGTCTTGCGGCCGGCATTCTCGCCATCATCTGCGCGGCGTGGTCGTGGGCGCCGAGCGGCTTCCTGCTGGCGGGGTTCGTTCTGGCGGTCGGCCAGTTGGTCTGCTGGGTGATCTACTGGGTCAGAATCGCCTGGGCGAAGGCCCGGCTCGGGGGGTCGCCGGAGGGCGGTCCCCTTTACGACGCGATGGACCCGGATTATCCGGATGACCGGGATGATCCGGATGACCTGGGTGATGACGCCGGATACTGCGGGGTTTGCGGTACGCCTGTCCTGCCGGACGACCGCTACTGCTGGCGTTGCGGCTCGTCGTTGCCCTGACAGCGGCCGCCGGTATTCCGGCGCCTGACGCGGAGTGCCGGAAGGGGCCTGGGGTGTATCATGCCCTGGCAGGTCCGCGGCGTCATCAGGGGTCGGGATGTGGGCGACCTCGGACGAGAGAGAGGAAGGGTGAAGCACCATGTACAACTGGTCTTGGGATTGGGGTTGGGGTTGGGGCTGGGCGGCCACCGTCGGTACCATCCTGGCTCTCGCGATCTTCGTGCTGCCGTGGTTCTTCTTCCTTCTCAATCTGAACACCCTTCTGGACCGGGTCAGGGCCGAGAACCGGGCCATAGCTCCCTCGCACGTGTGGCTGAACTTCATCCCCGTCTTCAATCTGGGTTGGTTCCTCTACACTGTGGTCAAGGTCCGCGACTCCGTGAGGGCCGAGTACGCCTCGCGCGGCTGGCCGGCGGAGGATGACTTCGGATATAATGTCGGTCTCGTCGCCGGGATCCTGTGGCTGGCCTCGTTCTTCTTGTGGTGGGTGCCGCTCATCGGCTGGGCGGCGGGCATCGGCTGGCTGGTGTGCTGGATCATCTACTGGCTGAAGACCTCTGATCTGAAGAACCGTCTGGGGGAGGGCGAGGCCTGGAACTATGGATCCGCCCATCAGCGTTATTCCACTCCGGGGGGTCCCTTCGCCGGCCCGTACTCGACGCCGGGCACGTATCCTCCTCCGGCGCCTGGCGGGCAGCCCGGCGCTCAAACCGGAGCGGACCCCTATGCCCAGCCTGGTCCTTACACTCAGCCTACGCCTTATGCCCAACCTGGGCCTTACACCCAGCCTACGCCTTATGCCCAACCTGGGCCTTACACCCGGCCTGCTCCCTACAATGAGCCTGCGCCCTATGCCCAGCCGGGACCGTCCCCCCGGCCGGCTCCGTCCACCCCGTCTGTGACACACACTCAACCTGAACCTTACGCTGGGTCTTCGCCTCGCACTCAGCCCGAAGACTCCGCAGACGCCGGGCCCCAAGACGATCCGTCGAAGCGCTGTGCGGCCTGCGGGGCCGGGTACGACTCGGATGACAAGTTCTGCCGGGCCTGCGGGTTGCCCTTGCCGTAGGCCGCTCTCAGGTCTTTAGGGTCACTCGGTTGCGACCGGCCGACTTGCTCTCATAGAGCAGCCGGTCGGCGCGGGCGACTATCGTCTGGACGGTATCTCCAGGCCGGGCCAACGTTGCTCCTATGGAGATGGTGACGTGCAGTTCGGCCCCCTCGATGTCGAGGAAAGAGCTGGCCACCAGGGCGCGCAGTTTTTCTGCCGTCGCGGCAAGGCCCGTCTCGTCGACATGTTTGACGAGGGTCAAGAACTCTTCGCCTCCCCAACGTCCGACGACATCCGTGTCCCGAAGGTTGTGGTCGATGGTGTTGGCAACCATCCTCAGGACGCGGTCGCCGGCGTCATGGCCGCAGGTGTCGTTCACATGCTTGAAGAAATCGATGTCGATGAATAACACGCCTCCGGGGTCGCCGAGCTCGCTGCTCTGGAGCAGCCATGACTCGAGCTGCATCTCCATGCCTTTGCGGTTGCGGATGCCGGTGAGGGCGTCGGTCTCGGCTTCCACGCTGAGTTCGTCTACCCGTCTCAGCGCGGCGAGGAGATTGGAGTTGTCCGTGAAGGTCTCGACCACGCCTTCCACTCTTCCATCGGGCCCGTGGATGGGGAAGGTGCGGAGGACCACGGGAACGCGATGGCCCGCGCTGTGATGGACATAAGCCTGGGTCTCGTGCTCTCGGCCGTCGATCATGGACTGCAACAGTGGACAACCCTCTTCGCAGAGACTCGAGCCTCGCTCGTCCACGTGCACCAGGAACCCGTCGGCACAAGAGACGCCCACCATGCCCTCCGAGGTGTAGCCGGTGATGCGCTCTGCCCCCCGGCTCCAATAGGAGATGCGCCGGTCCATGTCGCAGAAGTAGACGCCGTCGCTGACGTTGTCCAGTATGGTCCGGTAGAGATCGACCTCATCGTCCACGTCAGCCCTCCCCGGCTCGTTCACCCGGTCAGGTGTCGCCGTTCAGGAAATGTCTCTCCGTCCGGTCAAGGGCGATGTCGCACGTTATCTCGTAGTTGATGGTGCCCAACCTACGGGCCACTTCTTCCACGGTGATGCGGTCTTGCCCGTCGGCCCCGATGAGTGTAACCGTGTCAGAGACCTTGACGCTTCCATCGGTACCCACATCCACGCCGAACGAATCCATGGAGATGCGGCCGGCGACCGGGTAGCGACGTCCGTTAATGAGGACCTCGCCGTGGTTGCTGAAAGCGCGGAACACCCCGTCCCCGTATCCGATCGGCACCAGGGCCACATCGGTGGGGCGGTCGGGGCGGAAGGCGTGGCCGTAGCCCACGCCCTCGCCTGCCGCCACCCTCTTGACTAGGGCTACCTGGGACTTCCAGGCGAGGGCCGGGCGCAGCCCCTCCGCGACGGCGTCTTCCTGCCAGGGCGACAGACCGTAGACCGCACAGCCACACCGGACCATGTCCAGATGCGAGTGAGGGGCGTGGACCGTGGCGGCGCTGTTGGCTGCGTGCGCGATCACCCCGGGCCACTCCCGACGGACCTTCTCCACGGCCGGAAGGAATCTGCCGAGCTGGAAGTTCACGGTGGCCGGGTCTTCCGGCACGCAGGCGAAGTGGGTCATGACCCCGACCAACTCGATCTCGGGGATGTCGCGGATGGAATCCAGGAAAGGAGCGACCGATTCAGGGAAGAGCCCTTGACGGTTCATGCCGCTGTCGATCTTGAGGTGAACGCGGGCCCGCAGGCCGGAGCCCCGCAGACCGGGCAGCGCGGCGGCCATGTGGTCGCTGACCACGGCGAAATCGACGCTCTGACGGGCCATCTCCTCGTACTGGTCGAAGCTGTAAAGGGGGCCCATGACCAGGATGGTCTCGGCGTAGCCCGCGTCGCGGAGCGCCACCGCCTCCTCGGCGGTGGCGACGGCCACACCCTGGGCGCCCGCGGCCACGGCGGCGCGGGCTACAGGGAGCGTCCCATGCCCGTAGCCGTCGGCCTTGACCGCCACGAGCAGGCGGCTGCCCGGAGCGAGCATGTCGACAAGGTGGGCCACGTTGTGGCGGACGGCGGCCAGGTCTATGAGTACGCTGCTGCGCGGAGAGGTCTTCATCGGCGAGAAAGCCTAGCACACCGGTCGGCGCGTAGCTACGAGACTATCCGGAAGACCCCTCGTCCCTGGTGGTGATGAGCAGTATGGCGACGTCGTCGGCGAAGTGGTCGCCGCTGGCGGTCTCGATCTCGGCCATGAGAGCGTCCACCGTGGCGCCGTCCGGGGCCGGTCTGCTCCCATCGGGAGCGCCGGTCCAGGCGGCCAGCCGCTCCTTGAGCCGGTCCTCGCCAAAACGCTCTGATGAGCCCGGGGCCACGCGCACGTCCGTCAGTCCGTCTGTGTAGCAGAACATGGACCAGCGTCGCGGGAGCGGGAAATCGCTGCGGGCCCAAGCGGCGCCGCTGTCGAAGCCCAGGGGAGCCGCCGGCTTGTTCTCCAGCGGGATGACCCTATCGGTCACGAGAAGAGGCGGGAGATGCCCCGCGTTGACGAACGAGACGTCGCGGCCGTCCGCGCCTATGTGCCCGGCTATGAGGGTGACGAAGGAATTGGGCTCGGTCTTGTCGGTCGCGAGCACCTGGCGCATGACGCCGACGATCTCGGGGAGGCCTTGTCCGGCCAGCGCAAGCGCCTTCCAGGTGGAACGGAGGGTCGCACCCAGGCCGGCAGCGTCGGGGCCGTGGCCACTCACGTCGCCGATGACGAAGTGCAGCCCGCCGTCCGGGGCCGGGATGGCGCCCACGAAATCGCCGCCCAACCTCAAGCGTTGCTCGCCGGTGCGGTAGCGGGTCAACACGTGGAAGGCGGGATGATCCACTTTGGTCGAAGGGAGCAGGCTGGCCTGGAGTCGGTCGTGGAGTCTCTGCGCCGAAGCATTGGTGAGCGCCAGAGCCAACTGGTCGGCGAACCGCTCGACGATGACGAGGAAGTTCTCGTCAGGCGTCTCCCGTGGCTCGTCCCAGGAGAGGATGAGCAGGTTCTGAGGCCCGTCTGCATCGAAGCGCACTGGAACATAGAGGGCGGATGCGACGCTCGCCTGATCGAGGACCTTGAGCGGCCAAGGCCCTATATACCGTGAGGGGTCGGCCGCGTCAGCGACGAAGGTGGGCCTGCGGGACATGATCTCGCGCGCCAGCGGCATGTCGTCTCGGAGAGGGAACGTCGTCCCGGGCGAGATGGAATCCAGCGGAGGCCTGCGGTCCAGAACATGCAGTCTGTCGCCTTCGATGCGGTACAGTGCGGCTCCCGTGCAGTCGAACGTGACCAACGCGGCCTCGCACATGGCCTTGGCCACCTCTTCGCGGGAGCCGGTTATGTGGAAGCTGGGAGCCATGGCCACCAGGCGTTCGAGCGTGGCATGAAGCGTGTCCGCCTGGCGTTGGGCCTCCGTCCTCAGAGCGGTCTGCCAGGCTATCGCCGCCTGATCGGCGAAGCGCTGCATGATCGCCAGCAGATCCTCCCCGGGACGTTCGATGGCGTGGTCCCACCCGAGGGCCAGCAGTCCGGTGATCCCGGCCGGGCTGAAGATGGGTAGGCGGACGGTGGAGACGAGGCTGAGCTCGTGTTGGAGCGTGAGCGCCGAGCCCTTGAGCCGGGTGGCGCGGACGTCGCGGATGAATGAGGGCCGATGGTGCTCCAGCATATCGTCGAGTTCGGGCAGATCGTCTCTTTCCAGCGTGAAACCCGGCTTGATGTGGTCGGAGGGCGGGCAGAGCGCCACGATCTCGAGCTTGTTCCCCTCTATGGTGAACAGCCGGGCGCCGTCGGCTCCGAAGGTCTCCACGGCGCTTGCGCAGACCGTTCCGAGCAGGTCTGCCGAATCCTCCGCTCCGTAGAACTGGGGGCTGAACTCCAGGACCCGCTCGATCTGCTCCTTGGCGTAAAGGGTGCGGTGGAGGGCCTGCTCGAGTGCGGCCTCCCGGCGCGCCACTTGGCGGCGGAGATACCTGGCCATGAGGCCGGCCGCCAACGCCGTCCCACACCAGATGAGGGAGGATGCGACCGCGTTGACCGTGCCGGCCGCCGTCCCGAAGTCGGCCAGGAGGACGAGGGCCGTGATGACCCCCACGAGAGCGGTGCCGATGCCTGCCAGGGCACCGCCGAGCCCCGCGGCGACGACGGAGAAGAAGACCACCGCGGCGCCGACCGGCGCCAGAGGGTGGAGGGTCGCGTCCGCCCAATGGACGATGAGGAGCAGCAGCACCTCGGCGGCGGCGATTACCACCAGCACTACCCAGCGGTAGCGTTGCAGGCGGCCCTTCGGCGCGAGGAGAAGATCGCCTAGTGGCCGCGTGTTCCCTGGTCTGTGGACGGCAGACATCACACGTAGGCTATCAAGCCGGAAACCTTGGAGCAACCCGGATGGCGAGGCCGCTGAGGCCGGTTGGCCGCCGGACGCTGGTGTGCTAGCATCTCCCGGCTGTGAGCGGCGGACCGG
>Ga0123332_1005688_pt1 | contig 10482 bp, 9 predicted proteins | sample BioC12SIPDNA_4_FD_89958 | JGI IMG/M metagenome (GOLD analysis project Ga0123332, IMG submission 89958) | Anaerobic biogas reactor microbial communites from Washington, USA - Biogas_R2_A C12 SIP DNA | ecosystem: Engineered > Bioreactor > Anaerobic > Unclassified | place: Washington, USA... | reverse complement strand
TTCCTCCGCCGCCTGTGCGGAGCGGCCACGGCTCAGTGCTTGCCTTCCGCGCGTGGAAACTCCCTCCCCCGCTCGCGGGGGAGGGCTGGGGTGGGGGCGAGAGCAGCGACCGGTTCACCGTCAGCCGCCCTGCAGCACCGGAGGCCGCCACATGAGCTTCGATCCCCGCCGCCGCGAGGCGCTGAAGGCTGCCGCGCTCGCCGCCGTGGCCGGCAGTGCGGGCGAAAGAGCAAAGCCGGGACGGGTGCGGGTACGTGGCGACCTGACTGCCCCCACCCCAGCCCTCCCCCGCGAGCGGGGGAGGGAGCCGAGCAGGTGCTGGTTGCTCCTTCCTCCCCCGCGCAGCGGGGGAAGGCCGGGATGGGGGCGCGCGCCGAAGGCGCGTGGGCGCGCCCGGGCTACTTCAGCTTGATTTCCCGCAGCCGCTGCTCGAGGAAGCCGTGCGCGGTGATCGGCTCGGGATAGCGGCTGGGGTTGCCGGGCGTGATGCACGAGGGCAGCACGTCGATCAGGAAATCCGGATTGGGGTGCAGGAAGAACGGCACCGAATAGCGCGGCTTGCGCGCCTCCTCGCCCGGCGGATTGACCACCCGGTGGATGGTCGACGGGTAGACGTGGTTGGTCAGGCGCTCGAGCATGTCGCCGATGTTGACCACGATGGTGTCGCCCTCTGAGGTGAACGGCACCCACTCGCCCTTGTGCGACTGCACCTCCAGGCCCGCGGTCGAGGCGCCCACCAGCAGGGTGATGAAGTTGATGTCGCCGTGCGCGCCGGCGCGCACGTTGGGGATGTCGTCGGCGGTGATCGGCGGATAGTGGATCGGGCGCAGGATCGAGTTGCCGAAGTCGGTCTTGTCGGCGAAGTAGTCCGCCGGCAGGCCGATGTGCAGCGCCAGCGCCGACAGCACCCGCGAGCCGAGCGCGTCGAGCGCGTTGTACAGCGCCAGGCCGTGCTCGCGGAACTCCGGCACCTCGGCCGGCCACACGTTCGGCGGCATCACGTCGCGGTACTTCGAGTCGCGCGGCAGCTCGCGGCCGATGTGGTAGAACTCCTTGAGGTCGTAGTGCTTCGAGCCCTTCGCCGTCTCCACGCCGAACGGCGTGTAGCCGCGGGCGCCGCCCTGGCCGGGGATGTGGTAGCGGTGCTTGACCTCCTCGGGCAGCGCGAAGAAGCGCCGGAACGCCTCGTAGGCGTCGTCGATCAGCGACTGGGGGATGCCGTGGTGGCTGATGCCCGCGAAACCCCACTCGCGGTAGGCGGCGCCCAGCTCGGCCACGAAGGCGTCGCGGTCGCTGTCGTAGCGGCGGATGTCGAGGGTCGGGATCCTGGAACTCATGGTGGTGTCCTGCAACTGCCGGCGCGCATGCCAATTGGGCCACGGCGCCGCGCCGGACGCCGTGAAAACGTGCCCGCTCAGGCTTCGGCGGCGGCCCTCACCGCGGCGGCCAGCTGGTCGAGGGTCGACTGCATCAGCGCCTCGTCGTCGGCTTCCACCGTCACCCGCACCACCGGCTCGGTGCCCGACGGGCGCAGGAAGGCGCGCCCGTGCCCGTCCACCGCCGCCTCGGCCCGCGCCAGCGCTTCCAGCACGGCCGCCGACTCGGCCGGCCGCGCGCCGTTGGCATAGCGCACGTTCACCGTCCTCTGCGGCAGCTTGCGCACGCCGGCCAGCGCCTGCTGCAGCGTGGTGCGGCGCCGGCGCAGCACTTCGAGCACCTGCAGCGCGCTGATGATGCCGTCGCCGGTGGTGGCCCGGTCCAGGCACAGCAGGTGGCCGGACGCCTCGCCGCCGAGGATGCCGCCATGCTCGAGCAGGGCCTGGTGCACGTAGCGGTCGCCGACCCGGGTGCGCAGGAACCCGATCCCGGCCTGGCCGAGCGCCAGTTCCAGGCCGTAGTTGCTCATCAGCGTGCCCACCACCGGCCCGCGCAGGCGGCCGGTCTCCTTCCAGTCGGTGGCCAGCACGTAGAGCAGGTCGTCGCCATCGCGGACCACGCCGTCGCTGTCGACGAACAGCAGCCGGTCGCCGTCGCCGTCGAAGGCGATGCCGCAGTCGGCGCCGGTGGCGCGGACGTGTTCGCACAAGCCTTCCGGGTGCATCGAACCGACGCCGGCGTTGATGTTGGTGCCGTTGGGCTCCACCCCGATGGTGTCGACCTGGGCGTCGAGTTCGCGCAGCACCAGCGGGGCGATCTGGTAGGTGGCGCCATGGGCGCAGTCGACCACGATCCGCATGCCGGTGAGGTTGAAGCTGCGCGGCACCGAGTTCTTGCATGCCTCGACGTAGCGCCCGACCGCGTCGCGGGTGCGCACCGCCTTGCCCAGGCGTTCGGACGCCACGGTGGTGAACGGCCGGTCCAGCGCCGCCTCGATCGCGAGCTCGGTGGCGTCGTCGAGCTTCTCGCCCTCGGCGGAGAAGAACTTGATGCCGTTGTCGTAGTGCGGGTTGTGCGAGGCCGAGATCACGATGCCGCCGTCGGCGCGCATCGAGCGGGTCATGTGCGCCACCGCCGGGGTCGGCATCGGGCCCATCAGCTGCACGTGCACGCCGGCCGCGACCAGTCCCGCCTCGAGCGCGGCTTCGAACATGTAGTTGGAGATGCGCGTGTCCTTGCCGATCACCACCAGCGGCTTGCGGCGGTCGCCGCGCGCCTCGGCGGCCTCGCGCAGGGTGTGGCCGTAGGCATTGCCCAGGCGCAGCACGAAGTCGGCCGAGATCGGGCCCTCGCCCACCCGGCCGCGGATGCCGTCGGTTCCGAACCAGCGCCTGCTCATGCGGCCTCGTCCCTGGGCATCGGCTGGCGCAGCATCATCGCCATCAGGGTGGCGATGCGGTCGCGCAGCTGGCGGCGGTCGCAGATCTGGTCGATCGCCCCGTGCTCGAGCAGGAACTCCGAGCGCTGGAAGCCCTCGGGCAGGGTCTCGCGCACGGTCTGTTCGATCACGCGCGGGCCGGCGAAGCCGATCAGGGCATCAGGCTCGGCGATGTTGACGTCGCCCAGCATCGCGAACGAGGCCGAGACGCCGCCGGTGGTGGGATGGGTCATCACCGAGATGTAGGGCAGCCCGGCCGCGCGCAGCTTGCCCAGCGCGGCCGAAGTCTTGGCCATCTGCAGCAGCGAGAACAGGCTCTCCTGCATCCGCGCGCCGCCGCTGGCCGAGAAGCACACGTAGCCGGCACCCAGCTCCAGCGCGCGTTCGGCGCCGCGGGCGAAGCGCTCGCCGACCACCGAGCCCATCGACCCGCCCATGAAGGCGAAGTCGAACGCGGCCGCCACCATCGGCATCCGCTTCAGGCTGCCTTCCATCACCACCAGCGCGTCGCGTTCGCCGGTGGCCTTCTGCGCGGCGCGGATGCGGTCGGAGTACTTCTTCTGGTCGCGGAACCGGAGCACGTCGGTCGGGGCCAGCTCGCCGCCGATCTCGCGCAGCCCGTCCGGATCCAGGAAGGCCGCGAGCCTGGCCCGCGCCCGGATCGGGCGGTGGAACGCGCACTTCGGGCAGACCTCGAGGTTCTCTTCCAGTTCCGGTCCGTACAGGACCGCGCCGCAGCGCTCGCACTTCTCCCACAGCCCCTCGGGCACGCTGCGCTTGCGGGTCGCGGCGCTGTCGGTGCGGATGCGCGGTGGCACCAGTTTCTTCAGCCAGCTCATGCCAGGTCGGCTCCCATCGCGGCAAGGGCCGCCAAAGCGGCGCAGTTTAGCGCACGGGACGCCGGGCGCTGCGCGCGGCTGCGGGCTCAGTCCAGCGCGGCACGCAGCGGCGCCAGGAATGCCGCCGCACGGCGCGCCGCCTCGGCGGCATCGGGCGCCTGGGCCATCGCCGCCACCAGGGCGCTGCCGACCACCACGCCGTCGGCGTCGCGGGCCATGGCCGCGGCGCTGGCGGCGTCGCGGATGCCGAACCCGGCGACCACCGGAACCGGGCTGTCGGCCCGGATCCGGCGCATGTGCGTGGCGGCGGCGGCCGGGTCGAGCCGCTCCGACGCACCGGTCACCCCGGCGAAGCTGACGTAGTAGAGGTAGCCGCGGGCGTTGGCCAGGAGCAGCGCCAGGCGCGCGTCGGGGGTGGTCGGCGAGGCCAGCAGGACCAAGGCCACGCCGTGCGCGGCGAAGGCCTCGCGGAACTCCGGCGCCTCCTCCGGCGGCAGGTCGACCAGCAGCATGCCGTCCACCCCGGCGTCCGCCGCCTGGCGGGCGAAGCCCGCCGCGCCGCGGATCTCGACCGGGTTGAGATAGCCCATCAGCACCACCGGCGTGTCGCCGTCGCGGTCGCGGAACCTGCGCACCGCCTCCAGCACCCAGGCCATCCCGGCCCCGCGCGCCAGGGCGCGCTCGGAGCTGCGCTGGATGGTGGGGCCGTCGGCCATCGGGTCGGAGAACGGCACCCCCAGCTCGATGACGTCGGCGCCGGCCCCGACCAACGCATGCATCACCGGCACCGTGGCCTCGAGCGACGGGTCGCCGGCGGTAATGAACGGGATCAGCGCCTTGCGCCCGGCGGACGCCAGCGCGGCGAAAGTGCGCTCGAGCCGGCCCGTCGCCGGGCCCGCGCTGGTGGCAGGGGGGATGGCGCCGGCGGTCACAGCACGATCCCCTCGCGCGCCGCGATGGTGTGCACGTCCTTGTCACCGCGCCCGGACAGGTTGCACAGCACCAGGGCGTCGCTGGGCAGTTCGCGCGCGAGCTTGATAGCCTGTGCCACCGCGTGGCTGGATTCGAGCGCGGGCAGGATGCCCTCCGTGCGGGTCAGGCGGTGGAATGCATCCAGCGCCTCGTGGTCGCTCACGCCCACGTATTCGGCGCGGCCGGTGTCCTTGAGGAAGGCGTGCTCCGGGCCCACGCCAGGGTAGTCGAGGCCCGCGGAAATCGAATGGGTCTCGATGATCTGGCCGTCGTCGTCGCAGATCACGTAGGTGCGGTTGCCGTGCAGCACCCCCACCCGCCCGGCCGACAGCGAGGCGGCATGGCGGCCGCTGTCGATGCCGTCGCCGGCGGCTTCCGCGCCGACGATGCGCACCGAGGCGTCGTTGAGGAAGGCGTGGAACAGGCCGATGGCATTGCTGCCGCCGCCCACGCAGGCGGTGATCGCGTCCGGCAGCCGGCCGTACTCGGCCAGCATCTGCGCCCGGGCCTCGCGCCCGACCACGGCGTTGAAGTCGCGCACCATGCGCGGGTACGGGTCGGGGCCGGCCACGGTGCCGATGATGTAGAAGGTGTCGTGGACGTTGGTCACCCAGTCGCGCATCGCCTCGTTGAGCGCGTCCTTGAGCGTGGCCGAACCGCTGGTGACCGGGACCACCTTCGCCCCGAGCAGGGTCATGCGGTAGACGTTGATCTTCTGCCGCTCGATGTCGGTGGCGCCCATGTAGACCACGCATTCCAGGCCCAGGCGCGTGGCCACCGTGGCGCTGGCCACGCCGTGCTGGCCGGCGCCGGTCTCGGCGATGATCCGCTTCTTGCCCATGCGCGCTGCCAGCAGCGCCTGGCCGATGGTGTTGTTGATCTTGTGCGCGCCGGTGTGGTTGAGGTCCTCGCGCTTGAGCAGGATCTGCGCGCCGCCCACTTCCCGGCTCAGCCGCTGCGCGTGGTAGATCGGGCTGGGCCGGCCGACGTAGCGCTTGAGGTCCTTCTCGAACGCGGCGATGAACTCCCGATCGGCGCGCGCGGCGTCGTAGGCGGCGGCCAGTTCCTCCAGCGGCCCCATCAGGGTCTCGGCCACGAAGCGGCCGCCGTGGCGGCCGAAATGGCCGGCGGCATCGGGCCAGGCGTGGAAGTCCTGCGGGGCGGGGGTGCTCATGGAACGTCCGGGGCTGCGGTTATTGCCAGCTTATCGCACATCGACCCCCCTTAAAATCGATATTATCTGACATCAATTGTGATCTGGAATCACATATGGCCGACCCCGGACTGCCGTCGCTCAACGCCCTGCGCGCCTTCGAGGCGGCGGCCCGCCGGGGCAACCTGTCGCGGGCGGCCGACGAGCTCCACGTCACCCATGGCGCGGTCAGCCGCCAGGTGCGGCTGCTGGAAGAAGAGCTGGGCGTGGCGCTGTTCCACCGCGACGGGCGGCGCCTGCGCCTGACCGCCGCCGGGCGGCGCCTGGCCGAGGCGGCCGGCAGTGCGTTCGCCGGGATCCAGGCCACGGTGCGCGCGCTGCGACGCGCCGGCGAGCCCGGTACCCGCGTCATCGGCTGCCCGGGAAGCCTGCTCGCGCGCTGGATGATCCCGCGGCTGGAGCGGCTGCGCGCCGAGCTGCCCGGCCTGCAGCTGCACCTGTCGCCGCACGAAGGGGACTTCGCCCCCGCCCTGCCCGGGCTCGACGCGGCGCTGCTGATCGGCGCGCCGCCGTGGCCGCCGCAGTGGCGGGTGCACGTGCTGGCCCCGGAACGCGTCGGCCCGGTCGTCGATCCCCGCCACCCCGCCGCCGCGCGCCTGGCCGGACGGCCGCCCTCCGCGCTGCTGCAGGAGGACCTGCTGCATACCGCCTCGCGGCCCCAGGCCTGGCCCGGGTGGGCCCGGCGCCAGGGCCTGGATCCGGTCGCGCTGCGCCTGGGCACCGGGTTCGAGCACCTGTACTACCTGCTCGAAGCCGCGCTCGCCGGGCTGGGCGTGGCGATCGCGCCGCAGCCGCTGGTGGCGGCCGAGGTGGCGGCGGGCCGGCTGCTGGCGCCCTGGGGCTTCGTCGACACCGGCGCGCAGTGGTGCCTGTGCACGCGCGCCGGCGACGACCCCGAACTCGAGCGCCTGGCCGACTGGCTGCGCGCGCAGCTGGCCGCGACGGACTGACCGCGCCCTCAGCCGCAGTCGGCGCGACGCACCTCTTCCACGAACCGGCGCATGCGCGTGCCGTCCTTGATCCCCGGGGAGCCGCCCTCGAGCTCCACCCCGCTGGCCACGTCCACACCCCACGGGCGCGTGGCCACGACCGCGTCGTGGACGTTCTCCGGCGTCAGTCCACCGGCCACCAGGATCGGTTTGGTCAGGCCGCGGGGGACCTTCGACCAGTCGAAGGCGCGGCCACCGCCGCCGGGCTCGCCCGGCGCGTGCGCATCCAGCAGGAAGCCCGCCGCGCTGGGGAAGCGCGCGTGCAGGGCCAGCGGATCGGGCGGCTCGTCCGCGCCCATCGGCACCGCCTTGAGGTAGGGCAGGCCGAAGCTGCGGCAGAAACCCTCGTCCTCGTCCCCGTGGAACTGGAGCAGCGACGGGCGCACGGCCGCGACCACCTGGCGCACCTCGTCGGCCGGGTTGTCCATGAACAGCGCCACGGCATCGACCATCGGCGCCAGCGCCTCGCGCATCGCGACCGCCTGCCCGGGCTCGACCCGCCGCCGGCTGCGCACCGCGAACACGAAGCCCACCGCATCCACCCCCAGCTCCCCCGCCAGGCGCACGTCGCCCGGCCGGGTCATGCCGCAGAACTTGATGCGGGTGCGGAACGGTTGGAATGCCATGGGAACGCCGGGACAGGGGTGGTGCTAGAGCCTAACGCGTCGCCGGCGTCCTTGCAGTGGACGGGCTACGCGCCGGGCCGGGCGTCCGCGTCGTCCACCAGCACCTCTTCGGGCAGCGGCCAGCGGCGCGGGTAGCACGGTCCCAGGAACACCAGACCGCCCGCCGGCGCGGTCGGCCCGGCCCGGGTCCGGTCGCGGCCGGCCAGGACCTCGGCGATCCAGCTGTCCGGGCGCGTGCCCCGCCCCACCTCAAGCAGCGAGCCGACGATGTTGCGCACCATGTGGTGCAGGAATGCGTTGGCCTGCACGTCGATGGTGACCAGGTCGCCCTCGCGCACCACCGAAATGCGCTGCAGCTCCCGCCTCGCATGCGTGGCCTCGCACTCGGCGGAGCGGAAGGCGCCGAAGTCGTGCTCGCCCACCAGCGCCTGGGCCGCGCGGTGCATGGCGGCGGCATCCAGCGGCGACCACACCCACGCCAGCCATTGCCGCTCCAGCGCCGGGCGCACCTGGCGATTGAGGATCCGGTAGCGGTAGCGCCGGGCCACTGCCGAGAAGCGCGCGCTGAAGTCCTGGTCCACCGGCCGGCACCAGAGCACGCTCACCGAAGGCGGCAGGCGGGTGGTCGTGCCCAGGGTCCAGGCGCGCGGGTCGCGCACCGCGTCGCTGTCGAAATGCACCACCTGGCACCGGGCGTGGACGCCGGCATCCGTGCGTCCCGCGCAGACCGTGGACACCGGCGCGTCGGCCACCGAGGACAGCGCCGCCTCGAGCGCGCCCTGCACCGTGTCCGAATCGGGCTGGCCGGGCCTGCTCAGCCGCTGCCAGCCGCGGAACCCGCTGCCGTCGTACTCGACGCCTATCGCGTAGCGTTGCACACCGCTCAGGCCAGTTCGCGCAGCAGCTGCAGCGCCTCGTCGCGCGGGCCCGGGTCGCCGAAGTCGGCCACTTCCTGCAACAGGCTGCGCGCGGTGTCGGTGTCGCCGAGGTCGAGATAGGCGCGTGCCAGCTCGATCCTGTCCCGCCCGGCCGGCCCGGCGTCGAGCGGCGGCAGCTCGGCCCCCGAACGCGGCTCCACCCGCACGTCCCCGCCCGCGTGCCAGGTGGGCGAGGCCCCGGTCGCGGCCGGCGGCGCCGCGGTCCAGGTGGCCGCGCTGCGCAGGGGCGCCGGCGCATCCGCCAGCCCGGGCTCCGCCGGCCCGGGCTCCGCCGGCACGGGCTCCGCCGGGACGGGCGCGGCGTCGGGCACCGGCACCGGGGCAGGCGTGCGCTGTGCGGCGGGCGCGCCCGGACGGCCTCTCCCGGCCGCCGAGGCGAAGCCCGGCACGGACCCGCGGCCGCTGGGCCTGGACGGACGCCGCGCCAGCAGCCAGGCCGCCAGCAGGGCCGCGGCCACCAGCGCCAGGCCGATCCACAGCCACGGCAGCCCGCCGCCATCGGCGCCGGCGGCATTGTGCTCGGCCAGGCGCTGCTGCGCGGCGGCCAGCTCGCTGTCCTTCATCTCGATCAGCTGGGCCTGCTGCTGCTGCAACTGCTCCAGTTCGGCCAGCCGCGACTTGAGTTCCTCCAGTTCGGCCTCGCGCGCGGCCAGCGTTTCGCGGGTCTGGACCAGTTCCTGTTGCTGCAGCATGTCGCCCTCGCCGCCGGCGGCGGTGCCGGTCTGTGTGCCTGTGCCGCTGGCGCCGTCGGCCATCGCGGGCACGATCTCCAGCCTGGCGTCGGCCGCGCCCGGTGCCGCGGGTGAAGCACCGCCCGACCGCGCCGGCGCTGCGTCCGCGCCGGCGGTACCGGCCGGATCGCCTGCGACCGCCTCGGGCTGCGGCACCGGGCGGCGCATCTCGCGCCAGCGCGCCACGTGCTCGCGCACGATCGCGTTGGCCTCGGCCACACTGGTCTGCGACCAGGCCTCGCCCGGCGGGATGCGCAACACCGCGCCCTGCCGGAGCAGGTTGATGTTGCCGCCGATGAAGGCCTCGGGATTGGAACGCAGCAAGGCCAGCATCACCTGGTTGAGGCTGTGGCCACTGCCGGCCGCCAGCGAGGCGGCGATCTCGCTCAGGGTCTGGCCGCGCTGGACCGGTCCGTATTCGCCGCCCGGGGCGGCAACCGGGCGGGCGGCGGGCGCCCGCGGCGCCGCAGGCGCGGGCTGGACCGGCGCGGGCTCCGGCGCCGCTACGGGTTCTTCCGCCGCGACCCCGGCGGCTTCCTGCGCCGCGTCGTCGGTCCCGGCCGCGTCGGCCGCCGGCGCGGGACCGGCCGCCACCGCAGGGCGTTCAATCAGGTTCGACGGTGCCGGTTGCGGCGCCTGGATCGGCGGCTGGGCCGGCGCGGCCACCGTGTCGGGGGCATCGACGAGCGCCGAATACTCGCGCACCAGCCGGCCCTGGCCCCACTCCACCTCGACCAGGAAGTTGAGCACCGGCTGCTGCACCGGCTGCTCGGTGGTGATGCGCACCACCGGGCGACCGCGCGCATCGAGCGCGATGGTGAAGCGCAGGTCCGACACCAGGCCCGAGGGCGGATCAAGGCCGATGCGGCGGAAGGTATCCGGCGAAGCCAGCCGCGCCTGCAGGTGCTCGAGCTCGGACGGGTCGCTGGAGATGATCGGGATCTCCGCCAGCAACGGCTCGCCGGCACGCGAACGCACCTCGACCTGGCCCAGGCCCAGGGCGAACGCCGGCCAGGCGAGCACGGACAGCAGCAAGCCGGCGAACAGCGCCGCCAGGCGGCGGCGCGGGGCATTGGACGTGTGCTGCGACGCAGGCATGGCCGCGACTCTAGCCGCCCCGGCGCCGCCTCCGCAATCTTTCGCGCGCCCGCGGCGGCGCGGACGAGGCCCGCGCGTTGCGTCGGGCCACGATACCCTTCGCATGCGCACCCGCCCGCGCATGCAGGCACGGCATGTCTCAGCCTTCGGCGGCGACGAGCTCGGCCAGCTGCACCGCATTGAGCGCGGCGCCCTTGCGGATGTTGTCCGAGACGATCCACAGGTTCAGGCCGCGCGGGTGCGAGATGTCCTCGCGGATGC
>Ga0123332_1005687_pt1 | contig 10484 bp, 12 predicted proteins | sample BioC12SIPDNA_4_FD_89958 | JGI IMG/M metagenome (GOLD analysis project Ga0123332, IMG submission 89958) | Anaerobic biogas reactor microbial communites from Washington, USA - Biogas_R2_A C12 SIP DNA | ecosystem: Engineered > Bioreactor > Anaerobic > Unclassified | place: Washington, USA... | reverse complement strand
TCGGTGAGCTGGTCCGGGGACAGCCGGCTGAGGTCGGCTGGCCCGGAGATGCTGCTGAGCAGACCCACGATGCGTCGGTGCCTTTCCTCCGGGGACGTGGCCCCCGAGTCTACGACCAGTTCGCTGGGACCACCCTGACAGCCACCCCCTCCCCGACCGAGCGCGCCGTGTTGCGGCCCACCACCCAACCGAGCGCATGGCGTTGCGCTCCCAGGGGCGACCGGGCGCACCGTCGGTCGATCGTCGTACACTTGTTCTATGTCAGGACCTCCCGGGTGGCCAGAGCGTGTGCCGCCGACCGGGGTGCCCGGATGGGAGGAGGCCGCGGTGGCGTGGCTGCTCGATCAGTGCCCGGCCGACTACCGCGCCTACCGCGCGTGGCGACGGCACCCCGTGGCCCTGGCCTGGATCACCGTCCGACACCTGCGGGCCGAACTCGACGCGATGCGGGATGCCTGGCGTGACGTCCGCGCCGACCTCGGCCCGCTCCTGCCACCGGGCTCGCTCGGGGACGTGCTCGGATCGCTCACTCAGGAAGGGCTGCGCCTCCGGGCGGCGCTGCGCGGCGCCGAGTTGCTCCTGGAGGCGATGCGGGTGCGCGCACCGATCCGCTCCTGAGCCCAGGCCGCAGCTCCACACGCCCGGTTGCGGAGAAACCCGCCACCCCACGCGCTCGGTCGCGGGGAAACGCGCCACTCCACACGTCCGGTCGCTGAGAAACCCGCCACTCCACGCGCCCGGTCGCGGAGAAGGCCGCAACCGAGGGGCGGAATATCCTGTGAGATATGCGACACGGTGATGTTTGCTAAATGCCCCCGACGGGGGTTAGGTTTCCCTTACCTACGTCATACTGACCGTCTTCCAGCATCGGAGAACGCAACCCATGAACCTGCGCCACCACACCGTGCCGGCCCTGAGCCTGATCGCAGCCCTCACGCTCACCGCCTGTGGCGGCGACAGCAGCGCAGACGACGGCCAGGGCGAGCAGGCCGGCGGCGAGACCGTCTCGATCACCGACGCCCAGGGACGCACGGTCGAGGTGCCCGTCGACGCGGAGGTCGTGGTGACCACCGACTGGAGCGTGGCCCGGACCCTCTCCGACCTCGGCGTCGAGCTCGACGGCGTGCCGGCCTCCAACACCGCGCTCCCGGAGGACCTCTCGGAGTACGACGGCGGAGACGTCCCGACGCTGGGCACCGTCGTGGAGCCGGACTACGAGGCCATCAACGAGCTCGAGCCCGACGTGATCATCATCGGCTCGCGCACCGGCACCCCCGAGGTGCTCGCGGAGATGGAGAAGATCTCACCGGTGGTCATCGACATGTCGGTCCGCTTCGAGGAGTCCTCCGAGCAGATCCCGGCCACGCAGGAGCGCGTCGTGCAGCTCGGCTCGATCTTCGGCAAGGAGGCCGAGGCGCAGGAGCTGATGGACGACCTCACCACCCAGATCGAGGAAGTGGGCACCCAGGCCGCCGACAGCGGTGAGACCGCCCTGTTCGTCCAGGTGTCCGGCGGCACGGCCAGCGCCTACGGGCCCGGATCCCGGTTCGGCATCGTCTACGACGCCTTCGGCTACGCCCCCACCGACGCCCCGGTCGACGACGAGGGCTCGCACGGCCAGGAGATCAGCCAGGAGTTCTTCTCCGAGTACAACCCCGGCGTGCTGCTGGTGCTGGACCGCGCCGCCGCCATCGGCTCGGACGAGGCCCCCGCGCTCGAGGTCCTGGACAACGACCTGGTCAACTCCACCGACGCCGCGACCAACGACAAGATCCACGTGGTCGACGGCTTCTCCTGGTACATCGCCACCGCCGCCCCCAGCTCGATCAAGCAGATGATCGACGACATGAAGGCCACCCTCTGAGCGTGACCACGACGACCACTCGCCCCGTCCCGGCACCGAGCCGGGGCGGGGTGCGTGCCGTCCACCTGTGGGTCGCGACCGGCGTCCTCCTGGTCGGCAGCTACCTGTCCCTGGGCATCGGCGCCGCGAGCAGCGTCGGGGTGGCCGACCTCTTCCCGCCGACCGCCGACGAGTGGCACATCCTGGCCACCTCGCGCATCCCCCGACTGGCGGCCGTGCTGCTGGCCGGCGCCTCGCTGTCGGTGGCCGGTCTGATCATGCAGCGGATCACCGCCAACCGGTTCGTCTCCCCCAGCACCTCGGGCACCGTCGAGGCGGCCGTGCTCGGCATCCTCATCGCCACCATGCTGTTCAGCTCCACCTCACTGGTCGTCAAGATGCTGATCGCGATCGTCACCGCCATCGCGGGCACCATGGTCTTCCTGCAGATGCTCCAGCGGATCCAGCACCGCGAGGGGATCGTGGTCGCCCTGGTCGGGCTCATGTATGGCGGGGTGCTCGCCGCGATCACCACCTTCGTGGCCTACCAGCGCGACATGGTGCAGTACCTCGACATCTGGACGACCGGCTCGTTCTCCGGGATCCTCGAGGGCCGCTACGAGCCGCTCTACATCGTGCTGGTCGTCGGCGTCATCGGCTATCTGTTCGCCGACCGGTTCACCGTCATCGGGATGGGCGAGTCCTTCGCCACCAACCTCGGCCTGAACTACCAGCGCATCCTCTACATCGGCCTGATCGTCGTCTCCGTGATGGCCGCCGTGGTCGTCGTGGTCGTCGGCGCGATCCCGTTCCTCGGCCTCATCGTGCCCAACGTGGTCACCCTGCTGCTCGGCGACAACGTCAAGAAGGTGCTGCCGCTCACGGCACTCGCCGGGGCCGGCTTCGTCCTGGCCTGCGACGTCGTCGGCCGCACGGCGATCCACCCCTACGAGCTGCCCGTCGCCACGATCGCCGGCGGCATCGGCGGGGTCGTCTTCATCTGGCTGATCCTGCGCTCCGCGAAGGGGGCGTCAGTATGACGTTGCTCCAGTCGCGCAGCGACCGCGCCACCCGCGCCGCGGCCAACCTCGAGCACAGCAGCCCGGAGGAGCGCCGGCGTCGCCGGCGGGTGCGGCTGATCCTCACCGTCCTGGGGCTGGCGTGCCTGCTCGCCGCGGTGGCCTACCTGACCTACGACGTGAGAGGTTCGTGGGACTACGCCATGGACCTGCGCACCCGCCAGGTCGGCTCCCTGCTCGTCGTGGGGGCGGCGGTCGGCGCCTCCAGCCTGGTCTTCCAGACGATCGCCGGCAGCCGGATCCTGACCCCCAGCGTGATGGGCTTCGACGCCCTCTACCTGCTGGTGCAGACGATCATCGTCTTCTTCTTCGGCAGCGCGACCTTCCTGATGATGGGCGTGGCCGAGCGGTTCCTGATCAACGCCGGGGCACTGGTCGTGTTCGGGATGCTCCTCTTCCGCTGGCTGTTCGGCCGCAACAGCCGCAACCTGCTGGTCCTGGTGCTGGTCGGCATCGTCATCGGCTCGCTGTTCAACTCCCTCACCTCGCTGGCCTCGCGCGTGCTCAGCCCGAACGACTTCCTGACCCTGCAGGACGTCATGTTCGCGACCTTCAACACCGTCGACGGCGACCTGCTGTGGATCGTGGCCGTCGTCTGCGTGGTGGGGCTGTTGGCCCTGGTCCCGTTGCTGCGCTACCTCGACGTGGTCGACCTGGGCTATGACAGCGCCATCGCCCTCGGCCTCCCCTACCACCGGGTGGTCACCCTCACCCTCGCGGTCGTGACCCTGCTGGTGGCGGTCTCCACCGCCCTGGTGGGGCCGATGCTCTTCCTCGGTCTCATCGTCGCCAACCTGGCGCGGCAGGTGGTCCCGAGCCACCGGCATACTGACCTGGTCCTCGGTTCGGTCTTCGTCGGGATCCTGGCTACCGTGGGAGGACAGTTCGTCGTGGGCCACCTGATGGACAACGCCACCACGCTCAGCGTCGTCGTCAACCTGGTCGGCGGCATCTATTTCATCCTGCTCCTGATGAGGACGGTCCGACTGTGATCCGCGTGCGCGACGTCACCCACCGCTACGACAAGCAGGTGGTGCTCGACGAGGTGGGGCTGACCCTCCCCGTCGGTCAGCTGACCTCGATCGTGGGCGCGAACGGCGCGGGCAAGTCCACGCTGCTGTCGGTGATCAGCCGGTTGATTCGGCCCGAGCAGGGCACGGTCTTCATCGACGACCTCGACGTCGGGACGGCCGGTGCGGACGCGATCTCCAAGCGACTGGCCGTGCTGCGCCAGGACAACCGCATCACGGCCCGCCTCAGCGTCATCGACCTGGTGCGCTTCGGCCGGTTCCCCTACAGCAAGGGCCGGCTGACCCCCGAGGACCACGTGGTGGTGGAGGAGGCCCTGGACTACCTGGACCTGCAGCTGTTCCGGGACCGCTACCTGGACCAGCTCTCCGGCGGTCAGCGACAGCGTGCCTACATCGCCATGATCCTGGCCCAGGACACGGACTACATCCTGCTGGACGAGCCGCTGAACAACCTCGACATGAAGCACGCCTCCTCGATGATGACGCTGCTGCGGCGGGCGGCCGACGAGCTGGGCAAGACGATCGTGCTGGTCCTGCACGACATCAACTTCGCCTCCTGCTTCTCCGACCACATCGTGGCGATGCGCGACGGCAAGGTCGTGGTGCAGGGCACTCCCGCCGAGATCATGCAGCGGGAGACCCTCCGCGAGGTCTTCGACATGGACATCCACGTGCAGGACCTGCACGGCATGCGCCTGGGCATCTTCTGGACCACGGGTGCACCCGTGGGTCCCGGCCCGGTGGTGGCCGCGCCCGCGGACGCCAGCGGGGCGGAGCTGGGGACCGTCAGCCGGGCCTAGGTGCGCACAGCTCGTTCCCGGGCACGCAGCACCACGCAGCACCGGCCCGGCTCCGGCTCGAGGCTGGCGGTCAGGCAGCCCGGCGCGAGCTCGCCGGTGAAGCCCTCCAGCATGGCGTGGGTCATGCCGCAGACGAGTCCGGTGTGCCGTTGCGCGAGGTCGTGGAACGGGCAGTTGGCCAGCACCAGGCGGTCCTCCTCCTCACGGGGCCGGAACCCGCGCAAGGCCAGCACCTCGGCGGCCACCCGCGCCGCCTCGGCCGGGTCGGTCAGCGCCTCCCCCTCCGGGCGGGCCTCCCGCGCCAGGTCGACCCCCCTGACCGCCGCCACCTCCTCGAGCACGTCGAGCACCGGGCGCCCGGAGGCCACGGACTCCTCGACCGCCTCGGCGAGCACCTCCCCGGCGAGGGCGTACTCCCGCGGGGGCAACGACATACTGACCTCGGTGTCGGCCGGAAAGTAGACCTTGGCCGGTCGTCCCGCCCCCGGCCCGGACCTGTCGCCGAGCCGCTGGTAGTCCACCGCCAGCAGGCCGTCGCTCGCCAGCTTGTCGAGGTGGAACTTCACCGAGTGGTGCGCGATGCCGGTCGCGGCCGCGACCTCCTCGCGGCCGACCGGCTCGTCCCTGCCGCAGACATAGCGGTAGAGCTCGCGGCGCACCGGCTCGCGCAGCGAACCGATCCCGGTGGCCGCCCGGGCAACGTCCTCGTCCTCCATCTGACCGCCTTGCGTCATCGTCGATCTGGGTCTAACGTCGATACTACTCTCCGTTAGAAGCAGACGCCAGGAGGACTCGCGTGACCACTTCCCCGGACCTCGCCCCCGGTCCCACGCACGCCCCGGACCGGATCGAGCTGGCCACCCAGGCCGCGGCCGCCTTCCTGTCCGCGCTGGGCGTCGACTGCGACCCCGAGGGCATGGCGCGCAGCCCCCGGCGGATGGCCCAGGCCTACGCCGCCATGCTCACGGCCCGGCCGTTCGAGATGACGACCTTCGACAACGACGAGGGCTATGACGAGCTCGTCCTGGTGCGCTCGATCCCGGTCCAGTCGCTGTGTGAGCACCACTTCCTGCCGTTCACCGGCATCGCGCACGTCGGCTACCTGCCCGGCGCGCGCATCCTGGGCCTGTCCAAGTTCGCCCGCGTGGTCGAGCTGTTCGCCCGTCGCCCGCAGGTCCAGGAGCGCCTCACCCAGCAGGTCGCCGACTGGATCGACCACGAGCTGAGCCCCCGCGGCGTCGGCGTCGTGATCGAGGCCGAGCACAGTTGTATGACGTTGCGCGGCGTGCGCGCGACCGGCACCACCACGCGCACATCGGCGCTGCGGGGCACCCTGCGCGAGCCCGCGGCCCGCGCCGAGTTCCTCAGCCTGATCTCCTGACCCATCCCCCTCACCTCCCGAAAGGACCGTGCCATGGTCAACCCATCCACCGCAGGAGTCGTCGTGGTCGGGGGCGGCCTGGCCGGCGCCCACGTCGTCACCGCGCTGCGCGAGCGGCAGTATGCCGGACGCCTCACCCTCGTCGGTGAGGAGGACCAGCTCCCCTACGAGCGCCCGCCCCTGAGCAAGGGCTACCTGCAGGGGGCGGAGGAGATCGACGGCGCCTTCGTCCACCCTGCGCAGTGGTACGCCGAGCACGACGTGACCACCCGTCTCGGCGAGGCCGTGGTCGCCATCGACCGCGAGTCGCACGAGGTCGAGCTGTCCGGCGGCGAGCGCCTCCCCTACGGCACGCTCGTGCTGGCCACCGGCGCCGAGCCGCGCCGCCTCCCCCTGCCGGGCGCCGACCTGGCGGGCGTGGTGACGCTGCGGCGGATCGCCGACAGCGACGCACTGAAGTCCGCGATCGGCGAGCACCGGCGGATTGTGATCGTCGGTGGCGGCTGGATCGGCCTGGAGGTCGCCGCGGCAGCCCGCCTCGGCGGGTCCGAGGTCACCGTGCTCGAGATGGCCGAGCTGCCGCTGCTCCAGGTGCTGGGGGCCGAGGTCGCCCAGCACTTCGCCCGGCTGCACCGCGACCACGGCGTGGACCTGCGGACCGGGGTGGGCGTCTCGGAGCTGACCGGCGAGGGCGGCCGGGTCACCGGCGTCGTGGTGGACGGCGAGACCCTCCCCGCCGACGTGGTGCTGCTGGGCGTGGGCGCCGCCCCCAACACCGGGCTGGCCCGGGAGGCCGGACTGTCGGTGGGTTCGGGCATCCTGGTGGACGAGCACCTGCGCTCGGTCGACGACCCCGACATCCTGGCGGTCGGCGACGTGGCCGAGGCACGGCATACTGCCTCGGGTGCTCCGCTGCGCGTCGAGCACTGGGACAACGCGATCCGCCAGGGCAAGCTCGCGGCCGCGACCATCACCGGGGCCGACGAGGTCTATGACTGGGCGCCCTACTTCTACACCGACCAGTTCGACCTGGGCATGGAGTATGTCGGGCGCGGCAGCGCCGAGGACGACGTCGTGATCCGGAGCGACCTGGCCTCGGGCGAGTTCATCGCCTTCTGGCTGCGCGACGGCGCGGTGAGCGCGGCGATGAATGTCAACATCTGGGACGTCAACGACGACCTGCGCGCCCTCATCGGCCGCCAGATCGCACCCGAGCGCCTCGCCGACCCCGAGGTCGCACTCACCGACCTCTGAGCCCGCGCCCCCTCCCGACCGGACGCGTGGGACGTAGCCCCCAACCCCGACCGGACGCGCCGGACGTAGCCCCCAACCCCGACCGGACGCGCCGGACGTAGCCCCTCACCGCGACCGGACGCTCGGGACTGCGCTCAGATCCCCCACCGAACACGCGGTGCCACGTGCGTCAGAGCAGCAACATGATGATGAAGCCCCCGAGGCCACCGAGCCGCCACCGCCCCGGGATCCGCCCGCGGGCGCCCCCGAGCAGGTAGGCAGGGACCGCGACGACCAGTGCCGGGCTGAACAGCAGCCACACCCACGCCCAGCGGGTCGCCAGCCGGGGCTCGGGGGAGTTCACCAGCACGAGCAGGAAGGCGATGATCAGCAGGCCCGGCAGGTAGGCCGCCGTGCCGTCCACCTCCCAGCCGGCGATCGAGCTGTAGATGCCGCCAGCGCGCTCCGCCCTGACGATCTCGACCCCCGGTGACCAGTCACGCAGGGTCTCCTCGGCGTCGCCGATGATGAAGGTCCCGCCCCTGACCTCGAAGCCCTGGCGCTCCAGCTCCTCCACGGAGCTGGCCAGCTTGACCTCCGCGGCGCTGCGGTGCCAGCCGTCCTGCCATACGAAGTCGACGGTGGTGACGCCCTGCGCCCCGTCGGCGGTGAAATCCAGCGACTCGCCGTAGCTCCCTACGACGCGCACCTGTGACACCGCACCGCGCTCCAGGTCGGACCGCAGGTCGTCCAGGGTGCCCACACGCACCCCGGTGAGGACGGTGACCAGCATCGTCACGGCATACAGCCCGAGGGTGACCCAGCGCGCCACCTGCCAGAGGTCGCCCGCCCGGTCCCGCGTCCCCACCTCGGGGGCAACCGTCGCCGTTGCCATGCCCGCGACGCTACCCGACAGGTGGGGCCGGCACCCGGCATACTCGCCGCTGCTCACAGCAGCGCGGGCTTCCTCCGCGGCGTTCGGCGGCGCAGCCTGGGAGCATGAGCACCGAGACGATCGACCCCGCCCAGGGGCTGGACCAGGAGATCCACCGACAACTCTTCGACCGGCGCACGCTGCTGCTCGGCGAGGCCCTGGAGGAACGCAACAGCAACCGGTTGTGCGCCGCGCTCCTGCTGCTGGCCGACGCCGACCCGCGCGCTGACATCCGGTTGCTGATCAACTCCGTCGGCGGCTCGGTCCCGGGGATGCTGGCGATCCGCGACTGCATGCGGGTCATCCCCAACGACGTGGTGACGGTCAACCTCGGGATGGCCTACAGCGCAGGGCAGTTCCTGCTGTCGTCGGGGACGAGGGGCCGACGGCTGGCCCTGCCGCACTCCAAGGTGCTGCTGCACCAGGGGTCGGCCGGCATCGGCGGCACGGCGATGGACATCGCGATCCAGGCCGACGACCTGCGGCTTACCCGCGACACCGTGCTGGGCTGCATCGCCGAGGACACCGGTCAGCCCGTCGCGCGGGTCGAGGAGGACTCCCGGCGGGACCGCTGGTTCTCGGCGCAGGAGGCCATGGACTACGGCTTCGTCGACGCGATCGTGAGCTCGTTGGGCGAGGTGATGCCGGACCGGACCTCCTCGATCGGGCTGGGCGGTGGTGCGCGATGAGCACCTACTCGATCCCCTACGTGACCACGCAGAGCCCGCGGGGCGAGCGCACGCTCGACATCTACAGCCGCCTGCTGGCCGACCGCATCGTCTACCTCGGCACCGGCATCGACGAGGGCGTCGCTAACGCCGTCATCGCCCAGCTGCTGCACCTGGAGAACGACAACCCGGACGCCCCCATCGCGCTCTATCTCAACTCGGTCGGGGGTTCCATCCCGGCCACCCTGGCCATCTATGACGCCATGCAGTTCGTCCGCCCGCGGGTCGACACCACGTGCGTGGGTCAGGTGGTCGCCAGCTCCGCGGTCCTGCTCGCCGGTGGCGCCGCAGGCCACCGTTCGATCCTGCCCCACGGCCGAGTGGTCATCCACGCGCCGGCCGCCGAGGGCCGCGGCACCGTCCCCGACCTGATCCTCGAGGCTGATGAGGTCGAGCGGGTCCGCCGGATGCAGGAGGAGATCCTCGGGCTGCACACCGGCCACTCCCCCGAGCAGGTGCGGGCCGACACCGACCGCGACCTGATCCTCACCGCGCAGGCGGCCGTGGAGTATGCCGTGGTGGACCGGGTGCTCGCCTCCCGTGAGGTGTCGGCGCTGAGTGCCTGACCTGTCCCCGGAGCGCACGGCACCGCTGCGAACTCAGGCGGCGAGCAGCACCGGTCCGCCGCCGGCCTGCGGTAGCGGCTTCGACTGGGGCTGGGGCTGCACCAGGCTGAGTTGCGTCCCGGCACGCCGGGTCAGGTCCACGACCGAGAGATCCAGCGCGCCGGCGAGTGCCTCGAGCATCTCCGATGACGGGTCCTTCTTGCCGCGCTCCAACTCGGAGAGGTACTGCGGCGAGAGTCCCGCCCGGCCGGCAACGTCCGCGATCCGCTCGCCGCGGAACTGACGCTCCCCCCGGAGCTGCCGCCCGAGCGCCTCGCGCCACAGCGGCGCAGGCTCCCGGTGCGCAGCACGACCGTTCCCGAGCCCTCGCGACTCCGAACGATCCGGCAGCCGGACCACCTTTCCCATGAACCCGACGCTAACGCCGGCAGCCCCCCGCCGCGAGGGATTTCTCTCTCGGCGGAGGGCTGGCTGGCCCGCAGAGTAACGGGACCACGGGTGAGCGTGACACCGATCAGGTGAGCGGGCCGGAGCTGGTGCGCCCCGGCATACTGCCCGTGCTCAGGCGTCGGCGGACCGCACGTTGATCAGGTTGGCCCACGGGTCGTCGAAGGACACCGTGCGGCCGTCGTCGCGGGTCTGCACGCCGAAGTGCTTCATCCGCTCGGTCAGCGCACCGACCTCGTCGGCGGTCGGGACGATGATGTCGACCTGGCCCAGGCCGAGGGTGCGCTGGCGGCGGCCGGCGCCGCGGGAGTTCCAGACGTTCATCGCCATGTGGTGGTGGTACCCGCCGTCGGAGACGAACAGGGCCTGGCCGCCCATGAGGAAGGTCTGGTCGAAGCCGAGGGCGTCGACGTAGAACTTCTGCGCGGATGCGATGTCGCCC
>Ga0123332_1005686_pt1 | contig 10484 bp, 7 predicted proteins | sample BioC12SIPDNA_4_FD_89958 | JGI IMG/M metagenome (GOLD analysis project Ga0123332, IMG submission 89958) | Anaerobic biogas reactor microbial communites from Washington, USA - Biogas_R2_A C12 SIP DNA | ecosystem: Engineered > Bioreactor > Anaerobic > Unclassified | place: Washington, USA... | reverse complement strand
GGGGTCACGATCTTCATCAGCACGCCCTACATGGACGAGGCGGAGCGCTGCTCGCGCGTCGGCCTGATGTATGAAGGCCGGCTGATCGAGTGCGCGAGCCCCGACGAGCTGCGCCGCAACACACGGGGCGAGTTGCTCGCCGTGTCCACGCCCCAGGTGCTGGCGGGCCGCGACGCGTTGCAGGCAGCCCTGCTGCCCGGGGTCGTCGAGGTGCAGGTGTACGGCGACGTGCTGCACGTCTTCGTCGACGACGCTGATGCCGCGGAACCCGGGCTCGCCGCGCTCTTCGCACGCGCGGGCATCCCGGTGACCGCCATGCGCCGGACGACGCCGCGCGTGGAGGAAGCGTTCATCTCGCTCATCCGCGCGGCCAAGGAGGGCGCATGACCGCCGCGGTCGTCACGCAGGCGCTCACCAAGCGCTTCGATCGCTTCACCGCGGTCGATGGCGTCACGTTCAGCGTGCCGCGCGGGGCCATCTTCGGCTTCCTGGGCCCCAACGGCTCGGGCAAGACGACCACGATCCGCATGCTGCTCGGCCTGCTGAAGCCGACGTCCGGAACAGCCACCGTGGCCGGCTACGACTGCGTGCGCCAGACCGCAGAGATCAGGCGCCGCGCGGGCTACATGTCGCAGCGCTTCAGCCTCTACAACGACCTGACGGTGGGTGAGAATCTGAACTTCTACGGTCGCACCTACGGCGTCCCGCGCAGCCGTTTTGCAGAACGCAAAGCGGCCGTCCTGCAGATGGCCGGCCTGCAGGGCCGCGAGCGTGAGCTCACGGGCAACCTGGCGGGCGGCTGGAAGCAGCGCCTGGCCCTCGGCGCGGCCATCCTCCACGAGCCCGAGATCGTCATCCTGGACGAGCCGACCGCGGGGGTCGACCCCGTGTCGCGCCGCCAGTTCTGGGAGTTGCTCTACGGCCTCGCGCAGGGAGGCGCCACCATCTTCGTCACCACCCACTACATGGACGAAGCCGAGCAATGCCAGCAGCTGGCGTTCATCCACCGGGGCAGAATCATCGCGGAGGGCAGCCCCGCGGAGATCAAGGCCGGCCAGATGCGCGGGGAGGTGCTCGAGATTGAATGCCGGCCGACCGAAGTTGCGCTGCCGGTCCTAAAGGGACTTGAGGGACTGGATGAGATCGCGCTCTACGGCACGCGCATCCACGTCGTGGCCGACCGGGTTGCGGAACAGATGCCTCGCATCGGGCAGGCGCTCGCGGCGGCCGGCGTAACGACGGGCGAAATGCTCGTGATCCCGCCGAGCCTGGAAGATGTCTTCATCTCGAGGATCCGCTGATGCGCAAGTTCATCCCGTGGATCGTTCTCCTCCTGGCCGTGGCCGCGGCGATCGCCTTCCGTGAACCGCTTGCGACCTGGGCCGGGGCGCGCTGGGCCGGCATCTCGGGGCAGGCCGCGGAAGCGGTGGCCTCCGGTCCGTTGGTGGCCTCAGGAGCGATCGAGGCGCGCGACCTGGCCGCTGCAGCCGCGGCCGGCGGGCGCGTCGTCGCGGTCCACGCCCGCGAGGGCGACCAGGTTGTGGCCGGCGAGGTGATCGCGACGCTCGACACGACGTTGCTGGACGCGCAGATAGCCGAGGCCCGCGCCCGTGCGGCCGTTGCAGACGCGCAGGTGGCGCTGCTGCGCGCCGGCCCGCGGGAGGCCGACCTGGCGGTGGCCATGGCCGCGGTCGAACAGGCTGCGGCGGCCGCCGCAGCAGCCCGCGTGGCGGCAGACGACGCCGGGGCCCTGGTGTCTGCGCCGGGCGCGCTGGACGTCAGCATCGCCCGCGCCGGCGCCGCGGTGGAGGTCGCCACGGAGGAGGTGGCTGCAGCCGCGGCCGCGGCGACGGCCGCCGACCTGGAGCAGCAGCTGTGGGGCCGCATCGTGCAGCGACTGGAGCAGGGCGCGGATGTCAGCCTGCCCCCGGAGCTGGGCGGCGGCTCGCGCCATGTGGATGCACCGGCCGAGCAACTGGCGGAGGCGCGGCTGACCTGGAACCTCAGGAGCCAGGCCGCCTGGCGCGCGCATGCGGACCACGTGGCCGCGGCCGCGGCGCGCGATGCGGCGCGGCGGTCGCTGGCCGACCTGCGCGGCCAGAAGGACGAGCCGATCGCCCTGCAAGGCCAGGCGGACGCCGCGGCCGCCGCCATCCCGGTCGCCGATGCAACGGTGGCGGCCGCGCGTGCAGACCTGGCGCTGCTGGAGGCCGGCGCGGCGCCTGCGCAGATTGCCGTGGCGGAGTCGCTTGCGCGGCAGGCCCATGCCGCAGCCGGCAGCATCGAGGCGACGCGGGCCGACTACGCGGTCCGCGCCCCCGAGGCAGGCACGATCACCGCCCTCGTGCTGCACGCGGGCGAGGTCGCAGCCCCGGGCGCAGCCATCGCACGCCTGGCAGACCTGGCCGAGGTCACGTTGACGGTGTATGTGCCCCAAGCGCGCATGGCCGAGGTGCGCGTGGGCGGCGCTGTCGTAGCGCGCGTCGACGCATACGCAGATCGCACCTTCAGCGGGACGGTGAGGTTTGTGGCAGATCGGGCGGAGTTCACCCCCAAGAGCGTGCAGACCCAGGAGGAACGGGCCGCCACCGTGTATGCCGTCGAGATCACCCTGCCCAACGAGGACCGCGCGCTGAAGCCGGGCATGCCCGCAGACGCCGTGTTTTGCGCCGCCGCGGAGGGTGGCGCCGCCGGCTGCGCGTTCCCCGAGGCCGCCGCGGATGCGCCGCGCACGGGGCTCAGTGCACTGCTGCGGCGCGCTGAGCCGGCCGCCACCCCCACGCCGCCGGCCGCGCCCGCGTATGCCGGCGCGATCGAGGCGACCACCGTCCGGATCGCGGCCGAGGTGGGCGGCCGCGCCGTCGAGGCGCCGGTGAGCCAGGGCGACAAGGTGGCGGCCGGGCAGGTGCTGCTACTGCTGGACGACACGGAACTGGAGGCAAAGCGGCTGGAGGCTGGCGCCGCGATCGCGGCCGCGCGCGCGGAGCTGGACCGGGTGCAGGCGGCCCCGCAGCCCGAGCGCATCGTCCGGGCCCAGGTCGCCGTGCAACAGGCCGAAGCCGCGCTGAACGCCGCACAGGCGCGGCTGGATGCGGCTCGCCGGTCGCTGGAGAAGCCGCAGGAACTCGACGCCCAGATCAACGACGCGCGCCAGCAGGTCAGCGTGGCCTCGGCCGCAGTCGATTCGGCGCGGGCCAGCGTCAGGACGGCCCAGGTGCTGCAGGAGAGCCTGCCCAACCCCGGATCCGACGAGGACCGCACCCGCCGCGCCATGTACGACCAGCAGGCGGCCGCGGCGGGGGCCGCACTGCGCGCCGCAACCGCCCGGGTGCGCGGCGCGGAGGTGGTCCTGGCGCGCTTGCTGGCGATCCGCGGGCAGCCGGTGGCGCTGGAGGCCGCGGTGCACGCCGCGGAGAACGACGTGCGCATGGCCGAGGCTGCCCGCGCGGTGGCGCGCGCCGGGCTCGCCCAGGTCACTGCGGCCGCGCACCCTGCGTCGGTGGCGCTGGCCCGGGCGCAGGTGGCGGACGCAGAGGCTGGCCTCGCGGTGATCCAAGCGGCCGCGGCCAGGTTGCAGGTGCGCAGCCCGATTGCGGGCGAGGTCGTCCTGAAGGCCATCCATGGGGGCGAAGTGGCCGCGCCAGGCAGCCCTCTCTTCACCGTCGCCGACCTGAGCTCGGTTAAGCTGACGGTCTACGTCCCGGTTGCTGAGGTCGGACAGGTTCAGATCGGACAGGCGGCGCAGGTGACCGTAGACGCCTACCCCGGGCGCACGTTCGCGGGCTCCGTGACGCACATCGCAGGCCGCACCGAGTTCACCCCGAAGAACGTGCAGACAGCCGACGAACGCGCACGCATGGTCGTGGCCGTGGAGGTGACGCTACCGAATGCTGACGGTGCGTTGCGGTCAGGCATGGCGGCCGAGGCCACCTGGTAAGGGATCACTCCAGGCGCCGCGCTGCGGTGCGCACGGCCACACTCCCCATCACCAGCCCGATCAGTGCGAGCCACACCGCCTGGGGCCAGAGCACCGCGGGCCCGGCGCCCCGCAGCATGATCGCGCGGATTGCGACGAGGTAGTGCTGCAGCGGCGATGACTGGGCGATCGCGTTGAAGACGGCCGGCATGTTCTTCACCGGCACCAGGTAGCCGCTCAGCGCGATGTCCATCATGGCGAGGACGAACACGTAGAGGATGGCCTGCTGCTGGGTGCGCGCGAAGCTCGAGAGGATCACGCCGTAGGTGATCTCCACCGCCACGAAGAGCAGGCTGAACCCCAGCAACAGCGCAAACGAGCCGCGCAGCGGCACATCGAAGAAGCGCCGCACCACCCACAGCATCACCAGGAAATCCAGGCTGCCCGCGAGCCAGGCCAGCAGCGCCTTGCCCGTGATCAGCTCGATGCGCCGCAGCGGCGTCACCAGCAGCCCCTCCAGCGTCCCCAGCTCCCGCTCGCGCGCGAACGCGAGCGAGGCAACGGCCAGCGTCACCTGGTAAACGATGAACCCCATCTGCGACGGAATGGTGAAGAGCCGCGAGCTGAGCGCCGGATTGTAGGCCGCCGCGGTCAGCAGCACCAACGGGAGGCTGGCCGCCGCGCCGCCCGGGGCGGATGACTGGCGCACCAGGTCGTTGACCACGCCCTCCACCGCGAACTGTGCGGTGTAGGCCACGTTGGTGGAGGTGCCGTCGAGGATCAGCTGGACCTGGGGCATGCTGCGCCCCGCCACGCTGGCCGCGCCGAAGCCCGGCGGGATGATGACCGTGGCGACCGCCTGCGAGCGCTTCAGTAGCTCGCCGGCCGCCTCCGGAGAAGCCGGCAGGTGTCCCACGACGAGCTCACGCACGTTGTCGAGCGCGAGGATCAGGCGGCGGCTCTCGGCGGAGCGGTCCTGATCGACCACCGCAATGACCAGGTCGTTGATGCCCTGGCCCGTCGCGCTGGCCAGCAGCACCAGCTGCATCACGGGGAACAGCGCGATCAGCAACAACATGCGCCGGTCCCGCACCAGCTGGATGAATTCCTTGACCGTCAGGCTGGCGATGCGCGCGATCATACGACACGCTTCCGGAAGGTCAGCAGGCTGAACGCCAGGCTGGCGATCGCGATCAGGGCAAGCAGCGCCGCGGGCCGGGCCAGTTCGGGGAGCGTCATCCCCTTCAGAAAGATCCCACGCGCGATCTGCACGAAGTGCGTCGTGGGCAGGCTATAGGAGAGCAGCGTGGAGCCCAGCGACGACGTGTTGACGGGCAGGATCAGGCCGGACAGGAAGAAGCCGGGCACGAAGAAGACGAGCAGCACCACCAGCATGGCCGTCTGCTGCGAGCTCACCAGCCGCGCGATGAGCAGGGCCAGGCCCATCGTCGCCAGGTAGAAATCGACCGTCAGCCAGACCAGCAGCGGGAAGCTGCCGCGGAAGGGCACGCGGAACCAGAGCACGGCCAGGCCCACCGCGAGCACAAGGCTGACCAGGCCGCTGAGGACATACGCGATCACCTTGCCCAACAGGTACTCGCTGCCCCGGATGGGAGAGGCCACGAGGGCTTCCAGCGTGCCGACCTCCGACTCGCGCGTGACCGCCAGCGTCAGCGCCAGGGCCGGCAGCGTCAGGACGATGGCCAGCAGCCCCGGGACCATGCCCCATTGCGATTTGAGCGCGGCGTTGTACCAGATGCGCGTCGCGACGGGGCCGGCCGTGACCGCGCTGCCCGGCGCGACCTCCCCGACCAGGCCCGCGCTGAAGGCGGCCGTCTGCCCGCCCAGGTTCACCAGCGCTTGTGTGGCAGAGAGCGCATCCGCGCCGTCGGCTACGGCGAGCACCTGCGCGCCGGGCGCGCGACCGGCTGCGGCGGCCCAACGGTCGATCTGCGCCGCGAAGCCGCGCGGCACGTGGACCGCGACCTCGACGCTGGCCGCCGTCAGCGCAGCATCGAGCGCGCCGCGGCTGTCGACCATCCGCGCCTCGACCCGGTACGGACGGACCTGGCCTCCTGCGGGAGCGTCCGCGCCGGCCGTGATCGCGGCCAGGTAGGCGCGCGACCGCGGGGTGCGATCCTCATCCAGCCAGGCGACGCGGACGGTGCTGATATCGAACGAGAACAGGTAGGAGAGGACGAACAGGATGAAGGGGGGAGAGAGGGTGACCAGGAAGAAGATGCGGGCATCGCGCGTGACGTGGCGCAGCTCCTTCCGGGTCATGGCTAACAGGCGGCGAATGGAGAACATGGCGCCATTATACAACCGCAAGGGGAGATTGTTTCCTTGCGCGAGAGCCGTCCGGCAGCGTATACTAGCTGCCAGTGCGAGCTGACCAGCCTTCGGGGGAAGCATGAAATCCGACATTGCAGCTGCGGCGCGCTGCCGCTCACATGTCGATCGCCTCGTGGTCCTGACCGGCGCGGGCGTCTCCAAGGAATCGGGGATCGCGACTTTCCGCGAGGCCCAGGACGGCCTCTGGGCCCAATACGACCCCATGGAGATGGCCACGGAGGAGGGCTACCTGCGCAATCCGGCGCTGGTGTGGGCGTGGTATGAGTACCGCTTCGGCATGGTGGCGACCGCGCAGCCGAACGACGGGCATCGCGCCATCGCCGCGCTGGAAGACCTGATCCCCCACGTGACCGTGGTCACGCAGAACATCGACGGGCTGCACCAGGCCGCCGGCTCCACGCGCGTGATCGAGCTGCACGGCAGCATCCGGCGCTACAAGTGCATCACCGGGCGGCACGAGGGCTTCTCACCCGACGACTTCGCGAACCAGCCCGAGAAGCCGCCGCGCTGCCCGCACTGTGGCGACCTGCTCCGGCCGGACGTCGTCTGGTTCGGCGAGTATCTCTCGGAGCGCGTCCTGACGGCCGCCTACGACGCGTGCATGAGCTGCCAGGCCATGCTCGTCGTCGGCACTTCGGGCGTGGTGCAGCCGGCCGCATCTCTGCCATACCTGGCAGCGCGGTCCGGCGCGCAGGTGATCGACGTCAATCCGGAGCCGGACGAGATCTCCGAGATGGCCGGCATCTTCCTGCAAGGCCCGGGCGGCGTCGTGCTGCCCCAGGTGGTGGCAGCCATGCGTTCGAACAAGGTGTGAGAAATGAATGAAACGACACTGATCCGCAACGGCACGCTGGTTCTCCCGGACGGCGAACGGCAGGGCGACCTGCTGCTGGCCCGGGGGAGCATCGGGGCAATCGGCCCTGCGCTGCCCACAGAGGGCGCGGGCGAGGTCATCGATGCGGCGGGCTGCGTGGTGCTGCCCGGCCTGGTCGATCCGCACACGCACATCGTGCTCGACACGGGCATCTACAAGTCGCCGGACGACTGGGAGGTGGGGACGAGGACGGCCGCGTGCGGCGGCGTGACCACGGTCATCGACTTCGCGACGCAGTTCCCGGGCCAGGACATGCACCAGGCACTGGCAGGCCGCGAGGCTGAGATCGGCGGCCTCGCCCAGATCGACTACGGCCTTCACATGATGCTCACGCAGCTGCCCGAGGACGATGTCACGCTCCATCGCTGGATGGCCGACCTGCTGGGGCTCGGCATCAGTGCGGTCAAGGTCTATACCACGTACCGGCCGAACTACTACCAGACCGATGCAGAGTTGCTCCGCGTCCTGGCCGCGGCCGCCGCACATGACATGGTCGTGATGGTGCACTGCGAAAACGACGACCTGGTGACCGCAGCACGTGAGGCGCTGGAGAGGGCAGGAACGACAAGCCTGGCCTATCACGGCAAGGCGCGGCCGGCACTCGCTGAAACGGAGGCCGCCAACCGCGTGCTCTTCCTGGGTCGCGCCGCGGGCGATCCCCTCATCTACGTGGTGCATTGCTCCGCCAGCGGCACGGTGGCGGAGGTGACCCAGGCCGCGCAGCGCGGGCAGCGCGCCATCGCAGAGACCACGGTCCAGTACCTGACGATCGACGAGTCGGTCTACACGGGACCGCACCCGGAGTGGGGCATCATGCAGCCGCCGCTCCGCGCACCGGAGGAGAAGGAGCGGCTGTGGGACCAGGTCGTGCGGGGCGAGATCTCGACGATCGGCACGGACCACTGCGATTACACGATCGACCAGAAGCGCGAGCATACCGACTTCCGCAAGACGCCGGGCGGCATCCCCGGCCTGGAGACGATGCTCCCCCTGCTGGCGACGCACGGCGTGGCGTCCGGTCGCATCAGCTGGTCGCGCCTGGCCGAGCTGACCAGCGGCAACCCGGCCCGCATCTTCGGGCTGGCGCGCAAGGGGGCGCTGGCCGAGGGCATGGACGCGGATGTGGTCGTCTATGACCCGCGCGTGGAGACGACCATCCGCGCGGACCGGCTGCACAATCTGGCCGGCTACACGCCCTACGAGGGCATGCGCGTCCAGGGCGCAGTGCGCGACGTCTTCGTGCGCGGGCGCGGCCTCGTGCGCGACGGCGCGTTCCACCCCGCACCAGGCTGGGGCCATTACGTGCGCAGCGAATAGGCGCCGATGCGCCGGACTCCTACGGAACAGAGAAGATGACAGTGACGGGCGCCGGGAGTGCGGCGCCCGTCTATCACCGCCGCAATGCACGAGCTGACCGGCATCGTTCGCGACGCCATGCTGCCCGACCCGGACGTGAGATAGACCTTCGCTCAAAATCAGGTATTGACAAGCCCCGTCCCATGTAATATAATCTTGCACACGTGTGCAACGATCGTTGACGAACACGTAACCCGTTGCGCAACCCTGACGATTTGCATTGACGCGTGCAGGTGACAGGCCTTGTCGAACGTCTCCATCAAGGATATTGCCCGGGCAGCGGGCATCTCCCACTCGACTGTCTCCCGAGCGTTGAACGACAGCCCGCTGGTCAACGCTGAGACGAAGGCGCGCATCCGCCGGTTGGCTGACACGTTGGGCTACTCGCCCGACGCAGGGGCGCGCAGCCTCGTCATGGGCCGCTCCCATACGATCGGCGTCGTCGTGACCACCATCGCGGACCCGTTTGCCGCTGAGGTCGTCGAGGGGATCGAATGCACCGCATATGCCCACGGTTACTCCCTGATCCTGGCTGCGTCGAACGATAACCCGGAGCGGGAAATCGCTGCGGTCGAGATGCTCCGCTCCAAACGCGTCGATTCCATCATCGTCACCTCATCACGCGTCGGTGCGCTGCACCAGGAACGGCTGCACACCACCGGCGTGCCGGTGATCCTGCTCAACAGCCACAGCCAGCGAGGCATGCCCAATGCCTACTCGGTACGCGTGGACGATTTTCACGGCGGCCGCCTGGCTACCGGGCACCTGATCGGGCTGGGCCACCGGCGCATCGCCCACGTCGCGGGCCTCGAAGGGCACAGCGTGAGCGCCGATCGCCTGGCGGGCTACCAGCATGCGCTCGCCACTGCCTGCCTGGATTGCGATCCGGCGTGCGTCGTGCCCGGAAACGGCCAGTTCGATGGTGGCCGGACGGCACTGGAGGCACTGCTGGCGTTGCGCGAACGACCCACGGCCGTCTTCTGCTACAACGATATGACTGCCATCGGGCTGCTCTCCGCGGCCAGACAGGCCGGCATCGCCGTGCCCCGCGACCTGGCCGTGGTCGGCTTCGACAACATCCCCTTCGCGGCCCACGTCTGCCCCGCGCTCACGACGGTGGCCCAGCCCATGTTCGATCTGGGCAAGCGCGCGATGGATATGGCGCTCGCATTGATGGGGTGCCAGGGAAACACGCCCTGCGATGTGACGGACGTGGTACTGCCGGGACAACTGATCGTCCGGGACTCTACTCGGACCAGCTAAATCAACGACCCAATATTGATGGGAGGCATCCATGGACAAGATGAAGGCACTCGTGTTTCGCAACCCCGGAAAGCTCGAACTGACCGAGATTCCCATTCCCAAGGTCACCCAGCCGGATGACGTGCTCCTGAAGATAAAGGCGGTCGGGATTTGCGGCACCGATGTCAAGATCCTCGAGGGCAAGCACCACTTCAAGCCGGACACGGTGCTGGGCCACGAATTCTGCGGCGAGGTCATCGAGGTCGGCTCGCACGTGAACTACATCAAGGTGGGCGACCGGGTTGCGATCGACAATAACATCCGCTGCGGCTTCTGCTCCTTCTGCCGCATGGGGATGTCCAGCCAGTGCGTCGAGATCAAGTTCAACGCACTGGGCGTCATGCGTGATGGCGGTTATGCCGAGTACTGTGTCGTGCCGGAGAAGCAATGCTTCGTGCTGCCGGACGAGATCGACGACGTGCTGGGCACCCAGGTCGAGACCCTGGCGACGGTCGTGAACGGCATGAACACGCTGCAGATGCTGCCCTACGACTACGTGATGATCCTGGGCTTCGGACCCATCGGCTACCTGTTCGCCCAGTTCGCCAAGAACATCGCCGCCAAGGTCGCGGTGACCGAGATCGACCCGTTCCGGATCGGCGTGGCCAGGGAGTGCGGGCTGACCGTCTGGAACCCGCATGAAGTGGACGTAGTGGAGAAGATCACCGAGTTCACCTACGG
>Ga0123332_1005682_pt1 | contig 10487 bp, 8 predicted proteins | sample BioC12SIPDNA_4_FD_89958 | JGI IMG/M metagenome (GOLD analysis project Ga0123332, IMG submission 89958) | Anaerobic biogas reactor microbial communites from Washington, USA - Biogas_R2_A C12 SIP DNA | ecosystem: Engineered > Bioreactor > Anaerobic > Unclassified | place: Washington, USA... | reverse complement strand
GGTCCGCGACGCTTACGATGAACTCGAAGTCGTCCCGGCCCGCTATGAGTGGGTCGAGGAGCGCGTGTGTGTCAAAGAGGCTTCGGAGGAACTCAGAGTAGTGCCGGCGCAATTCGCCATGCGGCCGGTGACCTTTGAGGCGCAGGCGGGGGGCACGGAGTGGCAGGTTAACGCCAATCCGACCTGTGTGGCCTACCCCCGTCAGCCCGCGCAGGACGTGTTCTGCCTGGTGAGCCATCCACCGATTCTGCAGACGATACCCACGCAAACTTTGGTGAAGCCGGCCCACGTGGAGAAGGTCCGCATCCCGGCTCAGTTTCAGACCATCCGGCGGCAGAAGCTGGTCTCACCGGCCATGGTGCGGCGGGTGACTATTCCGGCCGAGTACCGGGACATTCAGAAGAACATCAAGGTCTGCGACGGAAAGATGGTGTGGAAGCGAATTGAATGCAACGCCGGCCAGGGTGTCGTGAGCGACGCGTCCGACACCACACGGCAGACGCCGCCTGCGACCGCGCTGGCCGCAGACCGGGATTAGTTAGTCGTTAGTCGTCGGGTGCCGTTAGCGCCGGCGTTTAACGCGGTTCTTACTGTACACCGCTGTGCGACGCCGGGCAGTGCCCGCGTGGAGCGCTTAGAGCGGCGTGGGCGGCTTTGGCGACGGCAGTCCCATAGGGACGATTGAGCCTTCCGTCGTTCGGAGCCTTCGATCGTCCCTACGGGACTAAAGGATTGCGTCTCCAAACTTTCCCCAGCACTGCGTGCTGGGCTATTTTCAGCCGTCCCCACGGGACTGACGGACAACCCCCCCACGGCAGTGCGCGCTGCGCGCCACTGCGCTGCGTGCCGGACGTGCGACCTGAGCGATTGGCGGTACTCTGGTCATATTCCGGCTCGACACGAGCCGGCTCTGCTACTAATCGTGAAAGAGCTCCTGAAGCATCCCTACATCGACGAGGTCTAAATGCCCGTCGTCGTTCAGATCAAATGCGCGGCACTCCTGACTGAGCGCCGCGCCAACTGCCTCCAGGCACGCCGGCAGAAGCGCCCAGTCATCAGAATCCAGGTCGCCATCGCGGTCCGCATCCGCAAGGATGGGCGACAGACGGTAAATGCCGTACGTCCCATCCGTGAAGGGGATGCGCTTGACTACCACGCCGCGATCGTTGAGATTTTGTGGCCATCCGTCGGCGCCACCGCCGGACAGCATTGCAAAATCAAGTTCGTAACCCGCGTAGATGTTTCGACCCTCGATCAGATCACCGCTGCGTAGCAACGGGATCCAGCGCTTCAGCACGTGGTGGCGCATCCAAAGGACCACGTGGTTGACGCCCTCAATCACGCCCGGCCCTTGAATGCAGGACGGACCAACAATGTCGCCGACGTCGTTCATGGCCGAGCTGACGCTCATGTTCCTAAGCGCGGTGACTGTAAACCCATCGGGAAAGCCGGGGGCGCGATCGCCGTCCCTCAGGATCATTCGGGCGGCCCCGATCGGTCCGAAGTGCACGCACCATTGGTTGGACGAAGTGATGCCCGGGCCAGCCAGCATCACACCGTATAAGACGTCGCTGCGATTGTTTACCCAGAAAATGCCAAACCCCGCCATCCGTACACCGGCGCCTGCCTCAGGTACGGGATCTCCCTCGCGGGCCAAAACCTGGAGGTTCCCAGGCTCGCCCACGACGGCAACCGCATTATTCTCAGCAGTGACGCCCTCGCCCTGAATGGCGCCAGATTCACCCGTCAGGCCGAACGCATTAATGGTGCCCAGCGAGCCCCCAATGACCTCCCAGCTTTGCGCGCCGCCAAACCACGGCACCGGATCGCCCTCACGCGCGATCTTGATCAGGCCGACACCGGGGTCGAACATCCAACGCCCAAATCGATTGAGACTTGTCACGCCAGGCCCGCGCAGACCCGCGCGGAACGTCAGTTGCCCGGCGTCGTTGTGTCCCACCATATCCGGGTATTGCAAAGTCACGCCCGGCGCACAATCCGGGGCTTGCATCCCGGTTCTTACTGCAAGCTGCAAGCTCTCGCGCGTGCCGACCCACATAGCCCGGTCATTCCAGGTGGTCACGCCCGGGCCCGCCAAGTCGGCGCACACTCGCAGCGTCGCGCGGTCGCTGAGAAAGCCGCCGAAGCCAATGTCGGAAGTCACGTCGATATAAACGCCCGGCTCGCAGCCGGGCGCCTAGTCGCCGCCTCTCAGCACTGGCTGAAGATCGTCCGGCGGCCCGGCGTAGAAAATGCGGTCATTAAAGCCCGGAGTGACGCCCGGCCCTGAAATGTCGATCGTCAGCGAAATCCAGCCCGGCTCGTCATCAGAAACACAGCCGGGAGCGGTTTCCGACAGCCGCTCACCAGCGTAGTACAAACTGCTGACGATTACGCCAGCAGGCATACACGGGGCCGGATCCCCCTCTTGAATCAACTTCCTGATGCTGCCGGGCTGACCGTAGAAGATGGCCCAATCGTTGGCGGTGGTCACTCCCGGCCCGGTCAACCAGCTTTTGAAAAGAACATTCCCCAGGCAATCAATCCGCCCCCCGGCCAAGTACGAGAAGATCACGCCCTCAGGCATACCGAAAGCCTGCTCACCCTCGTGCGCGACATGCTCGATGCGCACCTTGACTGGGTTCTTTGGGTAAGGGCGAAGTGCGGAATCCGAGTGCGCGGCCGGCCCCGGCACCGGACCTGGCCCCCAGTGTCCCCCCACGGGAGGCGAAGCCAGCGCGCAGCGCGGCGGCGGATCAAGCCCCGCGGCCAGCGCGCACCGGGCGGATGGAGATTCTTGCGCCATTCCGGGCGGAGGGTGTAGTCGCAGTGATTATTGCCCGGATGGGGGTGCGGCAGTCCGGGGCGAGCCCCAGAGGCGGCGCGGGCAACTGCGCGAATGTAACATTATCTGTGGCATTTCGGGGCGGCACGCCGGATGCGAGACGGGCAACTGCGCGGATGGGAGATTTTGGGCGGCATTCCGGGGCGACACGCCCCGGCTCTGCTCTTTATACCTCTTGATCCCTCAATCCCTTGATCCCTCGATCCCTTCGATGTTCTGGGCGGCACGCCGCGGCACTGCTACTAACACGCGGCGTCAGCCTTATCTGCGAATGTTGCGTTAGCGGTTGGGCGTCTGTCGGCCAGGCGTCTGAATAGCAGCAACTCGCCGACAAATAGGATTAGGATCAATACTGCCAGGACTTTGCGCAGGTCGCGGATGTTGAACAGACGCGCCCACAGTCCGAGCCGCTCTGCCGAAGCGCTGTCGGTCGACTCGAGCCGCACGTCTTTCACTCCCAACGCCTGCTCGAGTTTCGCCGCCGTGATCGGCGCAAGGACACTCTCTTCGGTCGGCCAGTTGACGGTGTAGGCCGCCGCCAGTTGGCCCGCGCCGGCCGGTTCGAGCGCGTATGCACCGGCCTTGTCGGTCGGCCAGAACTGTTCCGGGGCCTGGTTCTTTAACCTGATCCATTCGGGCTTCGCGTTTCTCGCGCCCTGCGGTGCGACGCGAATCAAACCGCCGGCCGGCAGCGTAGGAAAGGAGTTGCGGGCCGGCTCGCCCAGCGCGAAGTCGGCGACGGCATCTGGCGGACCGAGCGCCTCGTCAACCAGCAGGTGCAGCCAGCTTAACAGCCCGGCCGCCCGAATCCCCAGGTCGCTCCACTGCGGATCTGGCGCGGTGGTAAGTAGAAACAGGCGTCCCGAGCCGCGCCGGCGAGAAACGACGGCCGGCCGCTCGTCCGCATACTGTGCGTGAACCTCGACCTCTTTCTGTAATTCCCCCAGCCGTAGACGGCGTAGAACGCCACAGCGTGACAGCTCAATCAACTCGGATTGGCCGGCAAACTCTGACTCCGGCTTCCAGACGAATGAAGTGGGCTCGGAAAGTTCCTCATCGGCCGGCAAATCATCGCTCAGCAGTTGGCGCAGCCCGGGCCAGTCGCACTCGCCGCTAGTCGAAGCCGGCGCGAGCACAACGGTCATTCCACGCTCGAGCTGGCGCAGCAAAACCGCTTGAGCCTCACGCGACAGATCCGCATTCGAGAGCACGACTGCCAGAACCGGCGGCGAATCGCTATCCGCTGCCTTGCCCGCTGCGCTCGGCGATCGTCCGCTGCCGGCCGCCAGTTGCTCCCCAGACAAAGGTAGCAACTTGACGCGCTGCTGCTCGGCGCTGAGCACTTCGGGCGCCAACAGATTGCGGTAGATCACCGCCGATAGGTCATTATCCGTGTCACCGGCCCCGATCAACCACACGACCGGCGGCTCAGCGGTCTGAACGGCCACGAACCGCTGCTGGTCGAAGTCTAGGCGGTCGGCCGGCTCCAGCTCGAACGTCAGCAAGTGCGGGCCGGGCGGCAGAGGCGGCAGATCGAATTCCACGTGCTTGAGCGAGCCCGCGTGGACCTGTATTGGCCCGACTCGATGCAGCTTCTGCCCGGCGGCGTGCACCGTGAGCCAACATTCGGTATCCACGCCCTCCGCCGTGATCGCCGCCCGCACGGGGATTCTGGCCGTGGCGGGTTGCAGCCGCTGCGGCCCCTCCGCGGACGTGAGGGCCAGATTGCTTTGCGGCTGCCCACCGCTGGTGACGACGCGTACGGCCAAATTCTCAATGCCGGCCAAGGCCGCTGGATTGACGTCGCGCCACGCCGCGGCCGCGCCATCCGAGAAGACCACCAGGCGCCGCACGGGCTGTTGTGCCGTTCTAAGCACTTGGGCGGCGGCGGAGATGGCGGTGCCGAGTGGTTTTGCGCTGTCGCGCAGGCCGGCGCCTCCGAGGCGTGCCAGCAGCGCGGGGCGGTCGTTGCCCGGTTCGGGCAGGCTCTCGTCGGGCATGGCGCTCGTGAGCACGACGAGTGCAGAGCCTTCCGGCCAGGTAGCCGACTGGTGCACGAAGTCCGTCGCGGCGGCGCGCGAAAGGTCGAGGCGCGTTGTGGCGCCGTCCACGCGGTAGTTCATGCTGGCTGACTCGTCCAGGACGACCGCGCACAGCAGCGGATCAGAACCGACGAAGTCGACCGTGCCGTCGGTGCGCACCGGAGCGGCCAGCAGCAGCGCCAGCAGAGCCAGGAACGCCGCGCGCACCAGCATCAGCATCAGGTTTTGGAATCGGCTGGAGCGCTGCCCGGTGAGGACCACCCGGCGCAGCAGCACAATGGCAGGAAAGCGTGTGCGGCGCGGGCGCGGCCGCAGTAGCAGGTGGATTACGATTGGCACAGCCGCCAGCGCAATTCCGCCAAGCAGGGCCGGTTGGGCGAATAGAATCTCAGCAAGGGCGAGCCGCATCAGGCAATCCGATTTATGATTTTGGCCTGTACAGACGCGTTTGGCAAAGCTACCCTAGGATTTGCGCGCGTGGTCAGTACCGGGTTTTCTGAACTGTCGGGGACCGTATGAGCGGCGTGAAACCATTTGAAACGGCCGAGGGGGCTGAGTACCACGGGTGCCGGCAGCTCAACATTTTCCTCGAAAACCGGCTGGGGCAGTTGTTGCGCATCACGCGGCTGTTGGAGGCGGAGCCGATCCGTATTCTCGGACTTTCGGTCGAGGGGAAGGTGGATTGTGCTATCGTTCGCATGCTGGTGGACGACCCGGACGCGGCCGACCGCATGTGTTCGGAGGCCGGCTTCGCCTGCACCGAAAGCGAGGTGCTGGTGGTGGAACTACCGGCCGGCAAGCGCGCCATCATGACGGTCTGCGCGGCGCTTATTTCCGCCGAAGTGAACATCAACTATGTTTACACCGCTTGGGCGGGGGATGAGCAAAAACCCGCGCTGGTGATTCAGGTCGATAATCTGCCGCAGGCCATGCGGGTGCTGGCTCACAAGGGGTTCTCCATGCTGGCGCAAGACGAACTCTGAGCCAAAGCCATGCGGCGCCCGTCGATTACGCCTCAAATTCAGTCCTGGAAAATGAGCGATGGGTACGAGCTGCGGGGCCGGGTGTGGCCGCCGCGCAATCCGGCGGCCGGCGTTATTCTTTATTTTCACGGCATCCAGTCGCACGGCGGCTGGTTCGAGTGGTCCGCTTCGTTGTTGGGCGAAAGCGGGGCGGGAGTGCTGCTGGTCGATCGGCGTGGCAGCGGGCTGAACCAGGTTGCCCGGGGTGACGCGCCCTCGGTCGAGCGCTGGCTGCGAGACATCGATGAATGCGCCGCCTGGGCAGGCCGTGAGTTTGGCGCGACGCGCTTTCCGCTCGTCGGTGTGAGCTGGGGCGGAAAGCTGGCGGCCGCGTGGGCGGCGCGCCGGCCGGATGTCGCCGGGGCCGTCCTGCTGATCGCACCCGGTTTTTTCTCGGCGGTCGATTTGTCCGTCTTGGCCAAGCTCGGGGTGGGCTTGGCACTGCTGGCGGGCGGCGGCTGGTTGTTCGAAATTCCCTTGGATGACCCGGCTCTGTTCACGGACAACCCGGCCGGCCGAGAGTACATCCAATCCGATCCGATTCGCCTGAGACGCGTCACGGCCCGTTTTATGTGGCACTCGCGGCAGCTCAACAAGCTCGTGCGAGGGTTGAAAGCGGGAGCGCTGGGATCTCAAGTAACGCTGCTTCTGGCCGGGCGCGAGCGCATCATTCGAAATACGATTACCGAACTCTGGGTGCGCAGCATCTGCGAGACGGCGCGGGTGGTGCGCTTTCCCGACGCCGCCCATACGCTCGAATTCGAACCAAATCTGTCGGAATTCTCGGCCGCACTGCGGAATTGGGCGCGGCATCCGGCACGTGATATCGGTTAATTTGCATCTTCATATGCAACCGCGGCTTGTCCGGCAGGTACAACCCCGTATAATTCACGGGACCTCGGCGCGGCGAGCAACCCCCGGAGGCTCGGAAGTAAGGGCGAAATCCGGGCGCGACAACGACGATGCCCCTTTGCGGCAGAATGGGCTGAGCCGCTTGCGGTATGGAGCTACCAATGAAGACTGCCCGCCGCGGGGTGCTGTACGCGACAGCCGGATTCGTGGCCGCTGGGCCGTTGCTGGTTTGGTTTTTGGCACATGCACCGCAGCGCGCGGCCGGCCGAGACGCCGTGCCGGCGGCAATGTTGGGGCCCATTCAAAAAGAGGGGAGTTCGGGGCTGTGCGCGAGCAGCGACAGTTCGCTTTGGTTGCTGGCGCAGACTGATCCCATGGCGCTGGCCCGGATGGGTCACGAGCGCTATCAGAACGAGATCAACGACTATCACTGCGTGCTGATGAAGCAAGAGCGATTGCCGGGGGGCCTCAGCGACGTCCAAGAAATCGAGGTTCGCTTCCGCAAGGAACCGCGCTCCGTTTACATGATCTGGCGTGAGAACGCGAGTGATGCCAAGCGCGCCCTGTTCATGCCCGAGGACCCACGCTTCACCGACGACCGCGGCAACCTCATGGCACGCGTCGAACCCGCCGGCTCGGTGGTGCGGCTGTTTGTAAAAGACCTTTACATACCAATACATAGTGAGCGGGCGCGCAACGCCAGCCGGCGCACGATCGACGAATGCGGCTTCGGGGCGATGTTCGAAATGCTTTCGCAGATAAACAACCTGGCGCGCGAGCGGGGCGTGCTGGACCTGAAGTTCGCCGGCGCCGGCGAGGTGGACGACCGTCCCACGTTCGTGTTGGTGCGCAAGCTGCCGTACACGGGCGAGAAGGGTGTCTTCCCCGACGCGCGCATGGTTCTGCACATTGATCAGCAGTGGCTGCTGCCGGTGGCGGTTGAATCTTTTGCCGACGACGGCGGCGCGCAACTGCTCGGCCGGTACGTCTTTACCGACATCCACTTGAACCCCGGTCTGACCGAGAAGGACTTCACGTTCTAGGTTAGATATACGTGAGCCAAAAGGGCGCGGCCCGGTCGAGCGGCGCTCGGCGGGGCCGCGCTTTTTTGCATCGCCACACGAGGTCCGGCGCTTACTTATTGAGCAGCGCCATCATTGATTCCGGATAGCGCGTGCCCGCGGCCGCGCCCGGCGGGAACAGCTCATCCAGACGCTGCATGTCGTCGGGAGTAAGTTGGACCTCCAGCGCGCGAATGTTCTCTTCCAGGCGCTGAATCCGGCGTGTGCCGGGAATCGGAACGATGTCCTTGCCGCGCGCCAGCAGCCAGGCCAGCGCCACCTGCGCCGATGTGCAGCCCTTCCCTGCGGCGAACTCCTCCAACTGCTGTACCAGCGCCAGATTGCGGCTGAAGTTCTCGCGCGCGAACCGCGGATTGAAGCGCCGCCAATCATTCTCCGCCAGATCCTCAAGCCGGCGCACCTGCCCGGCCAGAAAGCCGCGCCCCAGCGGTGAATAAGCGACAAAACCCACGCCCAATTCGCGACAGGTCTTTAGGATTTCCTGCTCCACGTCGCGCGTCCACAGCGAATACTCCGACTGCAGGGCCGTGATCGGATGAACAGCCGCGGCCCGCCGCAACGTCTCCGCCCCCGCTTCCGACAGCCCCAGGAATCGTACTTTGCCGGCCTGCACCAACTCGGCCATGGCCCCGACGGTGTCCTCGATCGGCACCTGCGGATCGACGCGGTGCTGGTAGTAAACATCGATCGTGTCCACCGCGAGTCGCTTCAGCGAAGCGTCGCAGCAAGCCTTCACGTACTTGGGATGGCCGCTGACGCCGCGCGCCTCCGGGTCTGCGCTGCGCACAATGCCGAACTTGCTCGCCAGTATCACGCGGTTGCGCCGCCCGCGAATGGCCCGGCCCACCAACTCCTCATTGTGCCCGCGCCCGTACACGTCGGCCGTATCCAGGAAATTCACCGCCAGGTCCAAGGCGCGCCGAATGGTGTTGACCGACTGCTCGTCGTCGTGCGGGCCGTAGAACTCCGACATGGCCATGCAGCCCAGACCGATGGCGGAAACCTCCGGCCCATTTCGCCCCAATACGCGGAATTCCATCTGCGTGCTCCTTCTGCCTGATGAACCGGCCGTGGCCCCCGGCCTCACCCCGCCGCAAGGCACGGCGCGATTGGAAGCACTTTTCATGTGCCGTTCGCAACGTTGACTGCGATGCTATTATGATAATCAGCCGCCGTCCTGACGTCCAAGGGCGGGCGAGCTTGCCAACGGGCCAACGGAAGCGAAAGTTGACTTTTTCGGCGGGCAGGACAGGATTTCTGGTTGAGGAAGACGGCCATCCTATCCCGCCCCAAGCGGGCCGGATACGGAGGGTTGCAGGTGTGCGTCGACGTGGAGAGCGCCTTCGTCAACATCGACTCGAATCAAGAACCTGAGCGCGGCCGGTCGTGGCGCGATGCGCTCTTGTACCCCTACGCGTACCTGCTGTACATTTTGTTATCATCGCTGGACATCATCTTCACCTGGACGATCCTGCGAGCGGGCGGGCGGGAGTTGAACGTCATCGCCGACTGGGTGATTCGCAACTATGACCGCGTGGGCGTGGTGGTGTACAAATTCGCGCTGCTGGTCATCGTCGTTCTCATCTGCGAAACCGTCGGCCGTCGAAACCCGACTGTCGGCCAGAGGCTGGCGTACTGGGCGGTCGCGTTGACGGCCTTTCCGGTAGTGGTCGGCCTGGTCCACTTGCTATCGGCAATGCTCGCATACCGAGCGCCGGCTCTATAGTGCGCTGTGTGTGGCGCTGCTGAAGCAGGCGCTTCAATAGAGCACAAACCTATGGCCTACCCACTCGACGCCGTTGACCGGGGGCATGCCCGCGCTTACAGCTTGGGCATGGCACCCACTCATCCACCCCATCCACTCATCCACCCATTCACCCATTCACCCATTCACCTATTCACCTATGCGCCTTGGCCGTAGAACTTGGCGATGCCTTCCACGACCGCTCTCTGCTGCTGTTCCGTCAGTTCGGGATAGATGGGCAGCGCGAGCACCTCGCGGGCCGCGGCTTCGGCCACTGGGAAGTCGCCCGGCTTATGGCCGAGGTGCTTGAAGCACGTCTGCAAGTGCAGTGGCAGAGGATAGTACACGCCGCAGCCGATCTTGCGCTGCTTCAGGAATTCCGCCAATTCGTCGCGACGCTGGGCGCGGATCACGTATTGGTGATAAACGTGCCGGCCGCGGAGAACTGTTGGTGGGCGCACGTGTTCTGGTACCAGGCCGGCGGCTTCCAATAGTTGGGTATAGCGCGCCGCGCGGGCGATGCGCTGCTCCGTCCACGTTTCGAGGTGCTTGAGCTTGATCGTCAACAAGGCGGCCTGGATTGCATCAATGCGGAAGTTGCCGCCGATGCGGTCGTGGTAGTATGTATGGCCGCTGCCGTGAACGCGCAGTTTGCGCAGGATTTCGTCCAGTCTGGAGTCATCGGTCAGGACCGCGCCGGCGTCGCCTAATGCACCAAGATTCTTGGTCGGGTAGAAACTGAGTGCGCCCATGCAGGCAAAGCTGCCGGCCATCTTGCGGCCGGACTGCGGAGCCGGCCCCGCGCTGGCCTCCGGGCTATTTATATCGCAGTGTGCACCAATGGCCTGCGCGGCATCTTCAATTACAGGGATGTTCCGACGGTTCGCAATTTCCAGGACT
>Ga0123332_1005681_pt1 | contig 10487 bp, 8 predicted proteins | sample BioC12SIPDNA_4_FD_89958 | JGI IMG/M metagenome (GOLD analysis project Ga0123332, IMG submission 89958) | Anaerobic biogas reactor microbial communites from Washington, USA - Biogas_R2_A C12 SIP DNA | ecosystem: Engineered > Bioreactor > Anaerobic > Unclassified | place: Washington, USA... | reverse complement strand
GCGGCTGCAGGGCAACGTACTCACCGACGAGAAAGTGATGGGCACGGTCCACATTGCGATCGGGCACAACGCGCTGGCCTCGTATGGCGGGCAGAACCGCGCCCCGCTGCACCTCGACGGCGTGATCGGCCAGCCGACGCTGGTCGTCGACGGCGCGACGCTGATCGAGGATGGGTCGTACCGGGTGTAGGGGCAGGAGAGCGAGGATGATCACCGCACTGGTTACCGGGGGTACGGGCTTCGTCGGGTCGCACGTGGCGCGGGCGCTCGTCCAGCGCGGCTACGGGGTGCGCATCCTGCGCCGGACGACCAGCCGCCTGGACGCCATCGCTGATCTGGACTGCGAGCACGCCATCGGCGACGTGATGGATCCCGAGTCCCTGACTGCGGCGATGCAGGGCGTCGATTGGGTGTTCCACACAGCGGCGGTAGCCGATTACTGGCGCAACGATCCGGCGCGTATCTACGCCGTCAACGTGGACGGCACGCGCAACGTGCTGCTGGCGGCGGAAGCGGCGGGCGTCAAACGGGTGATCTTCACCAGCAGCGCGGCGGCGATGGGCTACCGGACCGACCTGCGCCCGGTCGATGAGTCGGTGCGCTTCAACTTCGACCAGCACATCACGCCCTACGGCCACAGCAAGTTTCTGGCCGAGGCGGAAGTCTACCGCGCGATCCGGCGCGGGCTGGACTGCGTGATCCTCAACCCGACCGTGATCATCGGGCCGGGCGACCTGAACCAGATTTCGAGCAGCGTGGTGGTCGAGGCGGCGCGGGGCAACGTCCCGCCGACCGCGCCCCCTGGCGGCGTGACGCTCATCGACGTGCGCGACGTGGCCGAGGCGCACGTCGCCGCCGCCGAGCGCGGGCGCACCGGCGAGCGCTATCTGCTGGGCGCGGTCGATCTGACGCACAAGGCCTGGCTGCGCCTGACCGCCCACACGGTGGGCCGCAGCCGGATGGCAGTGACGCTGCCGGCGCCGCTGGTGCGGGGGGTGGCGGTCGCGGCGGACGTCCTGCGCCGCTATGGCGTCCCAGTGCCGATCGAAGGCAACCAGCTCCGCCTGAGCACCAACATGATGTTCTACGACTGCCGCAAGTCGTGGCTCGAGCTGGGCGCGCCGCGTGTGCCGATCCAGCAGAGCCTGCGCGAAGCCTACGAGTGGTATCGCGCGCACGGCGATCTTTAGCGGCGGACGGGTGGCCGGGCGCCGGTGATCGATCGCTGCTCGCCGCGCCGCTTCACTTGCCCCGGACAGACCCCCAGCGTACACTAGCAGCATCGCTTACCACGCCACCGAGGGCCGCGCGATGGATGCCAACCCGTACAACCCACTCCAGCCGATGACGGATCCGCATCGTTTCTTTGGCCGGGCCGATGTCTTCGCGTTTTTCCGGCAGCACCTGGTTGGCACGCCCCACGCTCACGCCCTGGTCCTGATCGGGCGCTTCGGGCTGGGGCAGAGCTCGATCCTGCACCAACTCCATCACCAGCTCGATGAACGCTACGTGACGTGCATCGTGGACCTGGGCGCGCCGGAGGTCGAGAGCGAGGAGCGCTTCTTCGCCACGCTGATGGACGAGATCCGGCTGGCGCTGGAGGACGCCGGGGCCAGCACCTACCGCCTGCCCGACTGGCCGCCGCCGGAGGACGAGTCCGGCGCGCCGGCGCCCGAGCTGCGCGCATGGTTCCGCGATGAATACATGGATGTCGTGCTGGCCGCGCTGCGCACCCGGCATCTCGTGCTGGCGCTGGACAATGCCTACGTGCTGCTGGACGCCATCGACCGGGGGACGCTGCCCGCCGATCTGCTCGATTATCTGGCCGGGCTGCTGCGCTCCGACCCCCGCCTGGACATGATCGTAGTGCTCGACCAGGCGGTTGAAGACCGCGCACTGAGCATCGACCTGATGAACGATCCCGCGCTGCACATTCGCATCGCGGAGTTGGGACGCGACGCCGCCGCGCGCCTGGTGACCGAGCCGATCGAGGGGATCTGCCATTACGAGAGCGGGCTGGCCGAGCGGATTCTCGACCTGGGCGGGGGGCATCCCTTCCTGCTGCATTCGATCTGCCGCCTGCTGTTCCGCCGGTCGGAGGAGCGCGGCCACGCCGGGCCGATCACCAACCTCGACCTGACGGCCGTGTACGACGCCGTGGTCGAACAGGCCGGGGACGTCTACGGCCCGCTGTGGGAGCGCGCGCCGCAGAACGAGCGCCTGACGCTGCTCGCCCTGATCGATCTGCTCGAGGCGGGCGGTGAGCCGGCCTCGTTCGAGACAATCTACGACCGCCTGACCGCGAGCGGGTATGCCGTTAACCGGACGCAGCTCGCCGCCGCGCTGCGCAGCCTGGGTTACCAGGGCCTGATCCGTTCCGAAGCCGATAGCTATTCCCTGAGCGCTGGGCTGGTGGCGCGCTGGGCCAAAGCCAATGCCGAACCGCTGCACGCTGCCGCGCCCAAGCGCGGCGCGCCCGCCGACCGGTCGCGCTGGATGCTGGGGCTGGGCCTGGTGGCCGCCGTGGCGATCATCGCCGGGCTGGGGATCGCGGCGCTGGCGGGGGTGTTCGATGCGGACGACGACGGGACCGAGCCGGCCCAGCCCGCCGCGCCAACGGTGACGCTCTCGCTCAACCTGGAAGCCACGCGCCAGGCGGACTACGCCACCCAGACCGAGCAGGCGCGCCCCACCCGCACGCCCACGCTGACGCTCGCACCGACCCGGACGCTCAGGCCAACCCGAACGCTCACGCCAACCGACACGGCGACGCCGTCCGACACGCCTACGCCCGCACCGACCGATACCCCCACGGCGACGGACGAGCCGACCGCGACGCGCACGCCGCGCCCGACCCGTACGCCGGTGCCCACCGACACGCCGAGTCCCACCGACACGCCGACTGCCACTGAGACGCTGGCCGATACGCCCACGCGCACGCCATCGCCGATGCGTACCGCGTCGCCCACGCGGATGCCGACGCTGGAGCCAGGGGACTAGGTGAGGCCGCGTTGCCGCACCGATCGGCCCGCGCTATACTTCGCCGCATGGGGAACCCAACCGTCCTGAAGCGCTTCGTTTGCGCCGCGGCCTGGCTGCTGGCCGTCAGCCTGATCGCGGTGGGGTGCGGCCCGGTGGCCGACGTCATCGGCGATCGCAAGCCGCCCACGCCGACGAGCGTCCCCTTCTCGACGGCCACGCCGGGCGGGCGGCTGTCGGTCTGGCTGGTGACGCCGACCGGCCAGTTCAGCAGCGACTCCGCGCCGGGCACGCCCGCGCCGGGCAGCATTCCGGGCGGCAACCCCGTCGGCCCGGCGGCGACCGCGACCGCGGCCATCGCCACCATCCAGGCCGCCACCCAGATCGCGGCAGCGCCTCCGCCCGCGCCGAACTACCAGCCCAGCGAATGCCCCGCTCCCGGCTCGCCCGCGCCCCCGGCTCGCCCCGATAATTTCAACGAGGCCAGCGCGATCATTGGCCGGTACCTGTCGGCGGGCGGATCGTCGACGGTGCTCGAGGCGACGCTGCGCAACTGGGGCGCGCTCACCGATACCGGCGGCGTGGTCCAGGCCGATACCGACCTGACCGGCGACGGCGTGCTGGAAGTGATCGTCACGCTCTACAACCCGGCGGCCTATAACCCCGACGCGCTTCTCAACGCCGGGCAACTGCTGGTCTACGGCTGCGATGGTGGTGGCTACCGGCTGCTGTATGGCACGCAATTCAACTCCGGCGTGGCGCTGCCGGTGCTGGGCCGCGTGGGGGATATGAACGCCGACGTGCGCAACGAGCTCGTGTTCTATACCGAGACGTGCAGCGCCGCGATGTGCACCAAGGACGCCAAGATCCTGACCTGGAACGCCATCGTCGGCGCGTTCCAGGAGCTGAACAACGGCCAGATCGTCGCCATCAACGGGCGCGTCGGGATCGTGGATGTGGACGGCGACGGCGTGCTCGAGCTGAGCGCGCAGATCAACCCGCCGGGCAATGCCTCCGCCGGGCCGCCGCGCAGTGTGGTCGATATCTGGGATTGGAACGGCGAGGAGTACGTGCTTGCCCTGCGCGAGTCCGAGGGGCCGCGCTACCGTATCCACGCCATTTACGACGCGGACGACGTGTTCCGCAATGGGAGCCTGCGCGAGGCGATCAGCGCCTACGCCGAGGCCCGCGACGACGGTGACCTGCTGGCGTGGTCGGTGGCCGGCGAGCGCGAAATCCTGCGGGCCTATGCCGCCTTCCGCATCATGATCGCCTATGCACGCCTGGGCAACGCCCGCGCCGAAGACTGGTTCAATGTGCTGCAGGGCGAGAACCCGCCCGGCTCGTCCGGCCACGGTCTGGCGCAAATGGGCGCAGCCTTCATGGACAACTTCCGCGCCACCGGCGACGCCCGCGCGGCCTGCGCCGCCTCGCTGGGCGCGGGGGCGGGCGTGCTCGGCGCGCTCAACAGCTACGGCACCAGCAACCGGTCCTACCAGTTGGGGGATCTGTGCCCGTTCTGACGCCCGGCGAAACGCCGCGCCAGGTCTACGACCGGCTGTGGGCCGAGGCGCAGGACTGGTTCGCGGCGGGCCGCGCCCGGCTCGATCCGCATCTGCCCGATCGCTCCGGCGACGAGCGGCGCGGCCTGTCGCTGATCATCCGGCCCGACCCGCCCACCGTCGCGCGGGTGATGGCCGCTCTCGACGGGCTGCGCCAACGCGCGCCGGGCCAGCACGTCTATCGCGCCGACGAGTTGCACATCACGGCCCTGTCGCTGATCGGGGCGGCGCCGGGCTTCGACCTGGACGCCGTGCCGCTGGACCGGTACCGGGCGGTTCTGTCCGGCGTGTTTGCGGAGGTTGCGCCGTTCGCGGTGCAGTTTACCGGGCTGACGGCCAGCCCGGAGAGCGTGATGGTCTGCGGCGACGCGCCGGGCGACGCGCTCAACCGCCTGCGCGACCGGCTCCGCGAGCAGTTGGCGGCGGCGGGCCTGGGCGCGACGCTGGACCGGCGCTACCGGAGCGTGACCGCCCACATGACGATCCTGCGCTTTCAGGCACCCCCGCGCGATCTGCCGGGGATGGCGGCGTACCTGGCGGCGCTGCGCGATCACGCTTTCGGGCAGTTCGCCGTCGAGCAGGTTGACCTGGTGACGAATAACTGGTATATGTCCCATGATGCGGTGACCGTCCTGGAGCGGTACGCGCTGGAAGGCTGACGCCCCTCCCCCCTGCGCGCCCGCCGGGTTATACTGACACACGGTTTTTCAAGCCCTGACTACGCCGGAGCTCTCGCACACATCACAAGGTGGTTCTGCCATGTCCGATCTGTTGGAATTCTTCACCGCTCGCACCGAGCAAATGGTCGAGAAGCTGGGGCGGCTGGTCCTGTTCGAGTCCCCTTCGCACAGCAAGGAGCACGTCGACAAGCTGGCCGAATATGTCGCCTGGATGTGCACAGCGCTCGATGCCGAGGTCGAGGTCTACCCGCTCGAACGGGCGGGAGACGTGCGCCTGGCGAAGTGGAACACCGACGCGCCCGGCAAGCCCATCATGATGCTGGCGCACCTGGATACCGTCTGGCCCGTGGGCACGCTGGAAACCATGCCGCTGCGCGAAGAGGGCGATCTGCTGTTCGGTCCTGGCGCGCTGGACATGAAGGCCGGCGTCGTGGTGGGGCTGGAAGCGATCCGCGGCCTGCGCGACCGGGGCGAGCTGCCCGACCGCCCGATCTGGCTGTTCCTGAACACCGACGAGGAGATCGGCAGCATCAACACGCGGGCGCTCATCGAGGAGAAAGCCGCCCAGGCCGGGCTGGTGCTGGTGTTGGAGCCAGCCGCGGAAGCCGAGGCGCTCAAGGCATGGCGCAAGGGCATCGCCCGCTACGTCGTGCGGACGGTGGGCCGCGCGGCCCATTCCGGCAACGCGCCGGAAGCCGGGATCAACGCCGTGATCGAGGCGGCGCACCAGGCGCTGTTTCTGCACAGCCTGAACGACCTGAGGAACGGCACGTCCGTTTCGGTGACGGTCATCAAGGGCGGCATCGCGACCAACGTCATCCCGCCCGAAGCCGAGCTGGAGGTCGATGTCCGCTTCCTGACTGCGGCGGAAGCGCAGCGCGTGGACGGCGCCATCCAGCATCTGACGCCCGTTCTGCCCGGCGCGGATGTCATCGTGGAGGGCGGGATCGACCGCGGACCGATGGAGTTCAACGAGCAGATGATCCGCGTGGTGCGCCAGGCGCAAGCCATCGCCCGCACGCTGGGCCTGGAGCTGCGCGAGGATGGCAGCGGCGGCGCCAGCGACGGCAACTTCACCGCCGCGCTGGGCATTCCTACGCTGGACGGCCTGGGCGCGGGCGGCGTGGGGATGCACGCCGCGCACGAGCAGGTGGCGATCCGCACCCTGCCGCGCCGGGCGGCCCTGGTGGCGAAGCTGTTGTGCGACTGGGACATGGACGCGGTGTAATCGCGCTGCTGCCTGGTCCGCCATAGATAGAACGCGACGCCCGGCCCCTGGCTGCCGGGCGTTTTGTGTGACTCAGCCGCGCGCCGCGTCCAGTGCAGCCAGCAGCTCGGCGCGTGTGGTGATGCCGCGGATCGTGTCCATCCAGGCGCGCAGGTCCGGGCTGAGGGCGCGCAGCTCTTCCAGCCCTGGCCCGATCGGGTCCGCGCCGCCCGCGCCCGGCTCGCCCTGGTACCCGCCATAAAAGGCGAAATACGCCTGGTTGAGCTTGCGGATCGGGTGGCCGTGGCGGGCGAACTCCCGCCGCCGGTATTCCATGACTGTCTCCGCCGCTTCGATCTGGCCCTGGCTCAGCAGGAAGTCCACCTGGACGCGCGTCAGGTTGAGCTCTCGAGCGAAGTCGAACGGCCCCTCCACGTCCGGATCGCGGGGTGGGGAGTCCTCGTCAGCGGGTGGGGCTGCGGGCGCGCTGAACGACGGGTAGACCGGCGGGGGGCTCTCCGGGTAATAGCGCGCCATCACCTTGAGCGCGATCTCGCGGCCAAAAAACGTGGCTGCCGTCTCGTTGAGGATGCGCGTCTCGGCCAGCCGCGAGTATTCCAGGCCGAGCGGGAAGAAAAACAGGTAGTGGTGCGCCCACTCATGGGCCGTCACCTCGACGGCGCGGGCGATGCTCGCCGTCTCCACGATCATGCTGGGGTACATGCTCAGCCCGCCCAGGGGCACGACCAGCGACGACACGCCCAGCTCCCGGTCGATCCGCGCCTCGAGTTGCTCGCGCTCGGGGACCGGCAGCGGGTCGAGGTTGAGATCGACGGCGAATTCGATCCGGTCGCGCGGGGAGATGACCAGCAGCGTCGGCACCGGCGTCACGTGCATCGAGACGGGCGGCAGCACCTGGCCCAGCAGCCCGAACCCCTCGTCGGCCAGCACGGCGGATACCTGGTTTTCGAGGATGCTCTCGACCAGCGGCTGGCGCTCGGCCAGTTGGGCGCGCAGGGCGTCGCGCTCGCCGCGCAGGCCGGACGTCTCGGCGGCGGGATCATCGATCGCCGGGTCGCTGTAGATCGCCTCGATCTGGTTTTCGATCTGCCGGGTCTGGTCGAGCAGGGCGAAATAGTACACGACCTGCGCGCGCGCCGCGTCGTGGTCCAGATAGGGCCCGGCGCCCAGCAGCTCTTCCTGGGCTTTGGCCCACAGCGCGTCGACCTCCCAGCCGACGTAATCGAACAGGTGCGGGCGAGCCAGCGCCGTCACCCGGGCGCGCAGCGATGTGTCGCGGAGCGTGCCATCGCCCAACAGCGCCAGCAGGACGATCAGCAGGCCGAGCCGCACCGCCGTCCGCCACAGCCAGCGAACCAGCCGACGGGCAGCGGCCAGCGACGCGGTGAACCTATGCGGGCGGTCGATCGGTGTGGTGTGGGCCATGAGTCGATTCTAGCAGCAGATCCTCAGGTCTACTTCAACTGTATCACACGTGATGTCCAAATGGCGGCGGTGATGGCGCGCGTGTGGGGAGATTGTGCCCGTCGAAAACAGTGCCAACCCCGTTTTGTGTCTTGACATATTTGGCATCCGGGCCGATCATAATCTAAATGTTGGTGAATAAATTGGTTCGGAACGCGCAAACCCGCAAGGCGAGGGTTTTTTATTTTTTATGGGGTTCGCTTGATGGGGTGCCTTCGGGCAACGGAACTTCATAAATATGGAAAACACAGACGACTCATCATCACTGACTACATCCGAACTGGCCGAGCGCAACTTCACGCGTCTGGTGCTCGACATTGCCTGGTTCGGACTCGCCGTTCCGGCCACGGCGCGTTTCCTCTCCGTGTACGCCATCCGGCTCGATGCCAGCCCCGTGTTGTTAGGCTGGTTGACGGCCCTACCCGCGATCATCGCCCTGGCGACGTCCGGACTGTCGGCGTGGTGGCGCCGGCGCCATGCCACGACCGTTCAGGCGATCGTGTGGCCGGGCCTGGGCTACCGCTTCATTTTCCTGCTGCCGGCCTTCACGCCCTTTTTGCCGGAGGCGTGGCAGCCCTGGTGGCTAGTGCTGGCGGTGGCGCTGCCGGCCTTTCCACAGGGCATCTCGTCGGTGATGTTCCTGGTGATGCTGCGCGAGAGCGTCGAGAACTCGCGCATCACCGCCTTGATGAGCCGCCGGTCGCTGATCTTCAACGTGACCGTGGCGGTGGGCACGCTGGCCTTTGGCGTGTGGCTCGAAGAGGCGCCCTTTCCGCTCAACTATCAGGTGATGTTCCTGGCGGCGTTCGTCTTCTCGCTGATGAGCTATCTGAACGTCCAGCGCGTGCAGGCGCTGGCGCCGGAGCCGGTCACCCCGGAGCCGGGCGCGGTGGCGCCGGTCAAGCCGTGGAAATCGCTGGCCTTTCAGCGCGTGGCGTTCATTTGCATCGTCATGCACGTGTCGTTCTTCACGCTGTCGCCGATCATCCCGCTCCACCTGGTGGACGGGCTGGGCGCGAGTGAAGGGTTCATGTCGATTTTCGCCGTGGCCGAGCTGATCGCCGCAGCCGCGATGGCTGCCCTCACGAACCGGATCGTGCGGCGGATCGGCACCCGGCCCACCATCGCGGCGGGCATGTTCGTCACCGCGGTCTCCAGCCTGATCCTGGCCCTCACACCCTATCTGCCGGTGACCCTGTTCGCCTCGGCGCTGTCCGGCGCGGGCTGGACGGTGGCGGCGATCAGCCTGTTCGCCTTTTTCAGCGAGAACACGCCCGCCGACAGCCTGACGCCGTATTCGACTCTCTACAACCAGATTGTGATGCTGTCGGTCTTCGTCGGGCCGATCCTGGGCAGCCAGCTCGCCAGCAGCTCGATCGACCTGACGGCGGTGCTGCTGATCGGCACCGTCCTGCGGGTGATCGCCGCGCTGCTGATCCCGCTCGACCTGTTTGGCCGGCCCAACCGCCAGCGCCGGGCTTTCTCGGCCCGCGGCCTGAAATGACGCCTCCGCCGCCCCACGCCGGGGCGGTTTGGTTTCACGGCTTGCGCCGCAGGTCTTTCCGGTACTCTTTCAGCGCTCGCTCGTAGTCTCGCTCGGCAAAGCGCGGGCTGTGCAGCCGGGCCCAGTCCAACGCCAGCTTGCGACCCACCAGCCGCCCGGCTTCCTCGCAGCGCCAGTAGCCGGTGTGGCTGACCAGGTTCCAGCCGGTGAGCCAGGTGCCCGCCCCGACCGCCCGATCGATCACGCCCGCCGCCCGGTACGACTCGATGGGCTCCAGCGGGAACGCGATTGGGTCCTGCGGATCGAACAGGTTGAGCCACAACCCGCCATCTGGGTCGACGGTGATCGGGCTGTCCAGCGCCTCGCGGATGCTGGGCTGCTGGCCGTAGGCGTTGTTGCGCAGGCTGTAGAGTGCCATCGGCGAGCCCATCGCCACGAAGTTGACCAGCGACAGGTTCGCCTCGTGCAGCACGTGCGGCAGCGCGCCCCGCTGCGTGTGATCCCACACGTAATCCGAGGCGATCACGCTGCCCAGACTGTGCCCGACGATGGTCAGGGGAGCCGGATCGCCCGCGCCCCCCTCCGCCCGGCTGGCCTCGCTCAGCCGGCCTATCGACCGGGCGAGCTCTTCGTGGATCGCGCGGTAGACGGCGTTATCCGGGCCGCCCTCGTAAGCGATCACGTCGCCCAACAGCGACACCAGATTGCGCCGGAAAGCCAGCGTCAGCTTGAGTCGCGCGAACAGGCCGGTGCGCCCGAACATCACGCGCAGCAGCGCATCCTGGGGTTTCTGGGTGACGGCATCCCACAGGGCCGCCTCGAAGCGCAGCGCGCTCCCCGCACGCGCCGCGCGCCCATCGACGTCGCGGAGGCGCAGTTGGCGGAGCGCCTGGTCGAAGCCGCGCCGGATGCCGTCCTGTAGGGGCCGGGCATAACTGGTGTTGCGCCCGCCCGATCCAATTCCGTGCACGATCAAAACATTGAGAGTAGTCATGGTGCCCCATCACACGCGCTCGAAGATGCCCGCCGCGCCCTGGCCACCGCCGATGCACATCGTCACCATCCCGTAG
>Ga0123332_1005674_pt1 | contig 10497 bp, 7 predicted proteins | sample BioC12SIPDNA_4_FD_89958 | JGI IMG/M metagenome (GOLD analysis project Ga0123332, IMG submission 89958) | Anaerobic biogas reactor microbial communites from Washington, USA - Biogas_R2_A C12 SIP DNA | ecosystem: Engineered > Bioreactor > Anaerobic > Unclassified | place: Washington, USA... | reverse complement strand
TGTCACCATCCAGCGCCACGGCGGCGCCGAAGTCCTTCTGCCCATAAGCCGACACGGGATGGACCGTTGACTGGCGGCTCCACGTCGCGCCCGCGCGGGCGAACACCGTAACAGCGCCTTCCGCCTGGTCCTCGCCAATGGCCAGCCGGTCGCCTTCAAGCGCGAGAGCGAAGCCGAATTTGGCATCCTGCGATGGCGTTTCCGCCTGGAAGATCGCCGTTTCGCTCCAGGCCACGCCGCTGCGCGTGAACACGTAGGCCGCGCCACAGTCGACGAGGGGCGCGAGATCGCGGTGCGGCGCGCCGATGGCTGCCGTATCACCGTCCAGCGCAACGGCCCACCCGAACTGATCGGTATCGTCAAAATCGCTGGCGGTCAGCGCGGCTTGCAGGCTCCAGGTCGCGCCGCTGCGCGTGAACACGTAAGCCGCGCCAACATCGCTGTACCCGGCAACATCCGCGTAGGGCGCGCCGACCAGCGCCGTGTCGCCGCTAAGTGCAACGGCATGCCCAAAAGCAGCGTTGATTTCCGCTGCCGGGTTGGGGATTGCCGCCTGCTCGATCCAGCCGCTCCCGTCCCACACCAGCACATAGGCGACGCCCACCCCGCCCGCAACGCCCGGCGCGCCGACGAGCGCGGTCGTGCCATCGAGCGCCATGGCCGATCCGAACCCAGCCGACGCCTGAGGATCCGGCGCGGCCAGCGGGACCGGCGAGGTGACCAGCGGCGGCGCGGGCGCGCCGTCCTGCGCGAGCGCGCTCCCGGCCAACCCGGTCCAGACAACCAACCCCAGTAACGAGAAAAGCCGACGCATGTGCCCCCCTTTCCACGCTGTTTATCCCCAGCATACTGGAAAGTGGTGGCGCTGTCGCCAGAGATTATGAAATATTTCCGAAAACGGGTGAATTTGCGGACAACACAGGGCCGGCGCGCGCTGCAACTCACGGACGCGCGCCGGCCATCATGTCATGATTCTACGTACCGCGCATCCGCGGATCCAGGGCATCCCGCAGACCGTCGCCCAGGAAGTTGAACGACAGCGTCGTGAGCACCAGTGCGATGCTCGGCACCAGCAGAATGTGCCGGTTGGAGAAGAACCCGCCGCGGTTTCGCACCTCGCTGATCATCGCCCCCCAACTCGGCGTGCCTGGCTGCACACCCAGCCCGATGAAGCTCAGGAACGCTTCGGTGAAAATGTAGCCCGGAATCGCCAGCGTCTCCAGCACGATCAGCGGCCCCAGAATGTTCGGCAGCAGGTGCACAAAGATGATCCGGCGGTTGTTGGCCCCCACCGCCCGCGCCGCCTCCACGAATTCCTTCTCGCGGTACGACAGCACCAGCCCGCGCGCCTGCCGCGCCATCCCGATCCAGTTCAGCACCCCCAGCGCGATGAACAGGAACAACAGACCGCCCATGTCCTTGTTCAATTTGAGCACAAACCCGGCGATCCCCTCGCGCCCGGCATCCTGGTACTGGCGCGCCACCTCCGTGAAGTACACCTGCATCAGGATGATGAACACCAGCGTCGGAAAGCCGTACATGAAATCGACGAAACGCATCATGATCATGTCGACTCGCCCGCCATAGTAGCCCGAAATCATGCCGTAGATCAGCCCGACGACCAGGCTCATTGTCGCCCCGACGACGCCCACCGCCAGCGACACCTGCGCGCCGTAGACGGTCTGCGACAGCCAGTCCTTGCCATTGCTGTCGCCGCCCAGGACGTAGCACCACTGCTTCTGGCTGTAGTCCGGCTCGGGGCGGAAGCAGTACTTGTTCTGCACGCTCACCAATGCCTCAGGGCTGAGCCAGCTGCACCAGTACGGGTTGCTGTTCAGGCCATCGCGCGCGCAGACGCCCGGATCGGGGTACGGATCTTCGGAGGTCAGGTTGACCGGGTTGAGGGTATGGCGGGCTTGCGCGCCGGTGCGCGCGTCGAGCAGGCCAGCCTGGCGCCACAGCGACGCCGTGATCGCGATGAAGAAAATGAGGCTCAGGACGGTCAAGGCGACCATGGCCGCCTTGTTGCGGCGAAACAGCCGCCAGGCGTCCAACCAGGGATTCGAACGGCGTTCTTCAATCAGTGAGATAGGCTCAGCGCCTGCAGTCGTTGTAGTCACCGACTCTCCCTCCTGCTCCGAGAGCCAATGAATGAGCTTACAATGCTGGTGAAATCCTGTAATAATTACACGCTGCCGGGCGCGCTGGTTCACGTCTTGCGCGTTCTGCGTTTCGCAGACGATGTGCGGTACAATAACCTCATCGACCGGCAACCCATAAGCGACGATTCCATGAACGATCTGTCGGGCTCGGCTTTGGGCCCATACCAACTCAAAACGATTATCGGCAAAGGCGGCATGGCGACCGTCTATCGCGCGTACCAGCCCAGCATGGATCGCGACGTCGCGATCAAAATCCTGGCGCCCGACCTGACGCACGATCCGGAGTTCATCGCACGGTTCGAGCGCGAAGCCCAAATCATCGCCGCGCTGCAGCACTCACACATTCTGACCGTCTACGACTTCGGGCGCGCCAACGACCTGATTTACCTCGTCATGCAGTTGATGGAAGGCGGTAACCTGGCCCGCGAGCTGAAACGCGGCGCGATGAGCCCGGAGCGCGCGCTCCGCCTGACGCGCCAGATCGCCACGGCGCTCGACTACGCGCACCGGCGGGGAATCGTCCACCGCGACCTGAAGCCGACCAACGTGCTGCTCGATGAGCAGGACAACGCCTACCTGACCGACTTCGGCATCGCCAAGATGATCACCGGCACGCCCGCCGCCGGGCTGACCATGACCGGCACCGTGATGGGCACGCCGACCTACATGGCGCCCGAGCAGTGGCGCTCGGAGCCGGTCGACGGGCGCACCGACGTCTACGCGCTGGGCATCATTCTTTACCAGATGCTGGCCGGCAAGGTGCCCTTTCATGCCGAAACGCCGCACGGCCTGATGTACCAGCACCTGGACGCCAGGCCGCCCGCGCTGCGCTCGATCCGGCCCGATCTGCCGCCGTCGCTGGAGCCGGTGCTGGGCAAAGCCCTGGCGAAGCGGCGAGAAGATCGCTATCCGTCGGCATCCGATCTCGTGCGCGACCTCGAGCACGCGCTCCAATCTCCCCAGCGCCTGCCCGAAGAAAGCCGCATCGACCTGCCGCCCGCCCGGCCCGGCCGCACGCTCGACGACGATCTGCACGATCAGATGCTGGAAGACGAATTGATGGCCCTGGCCGGGACAGATGAGGAAGCCGATCTGCAGGCCACGCTGCCGCCAACCGCGCCCCAGCCAACCTACGAGCCGCCGCAGGTCACCATCCAATCGCCGGTCCGCGTCGCGCCGCCGCCCCCCTACCAGCCTCCGATCCAGGGCCCGCAGCCCAGCGCACCGCCTCCCCAGTGGCCGGGCGGCGTCTACACCGGCCCGGTGTCGGAGTCGGTCGAGCCGTACCGCGAACCGTTGCGGGGCGATAATCCTGTCCACGGCATATGGATGATCGCCGCCGTGGTGATCGGCCTGATCGCCATCATCGGGATCGCCGTGCTCGGGATCGTGCTGCTGCCCGGCGACGATACACCCGCCGAGCCGACCGCCCCGCCCACCCAGACCAGCGTGCCCACGCCGACCACGAACCCTGCGCTGCGGCCTAACGTGTTCATCACCGCGCCCTACGAGAACGCCGCCGTTGAGCTGGGCAGCGCGGTCCAGATCGAGTTCAATTCCAGCGGCTCCCAGGGCATCACGCGCATCGAGCTGCGCCGTTTCGGGCAGGTGTTGGACGCTGTCGAGGCGGGCGGCGTGCCGAGTTTCCAGGGCTGGTTCACGTACTATCCCGACAGCACCGGCCCGCACGCGTTGGAGGTCGTCGCCCGCAGCGGCGAACTGGAAAGCCTCCCGGCGCACCTGACGATTCAGGTCCGCTGATCCGGCCCTCGTTCCTACCGCACACCATGCCAGCGATTTCGACCTCTCACCGCTGAAAGGATCACGCCATGACCGATCCCACAGACCCGATTCTGCTCGACTTTCCCGACCAGTTCGAGACGGAGCGGCTGATCATCCGCGCCCCGCGCCCCGGCGATGGCCGGCGGGTCAACGAGGCGATCCGCGAGTCGCTCGACGAGCTGCGCCCCTGGATGCCGTGGGCGCAGGCTGCCCCCTCCGCCGAAGACACGGAGGCGCTTCTGCGGCGCAAGGCAGCCCAGTGGCTGGCTCGCGAAGACCTGATGCTGACGCTGTGGCGCAAAGCGAACGGGCTGTTTGTGGGGGCCAGCGGCCTACACCGCATCGACTGGAAAGCGCGCAGCTTCGAGATCGGCTACTGGATTCGCACCGGCCTGAGCGGGCAGGGATACATGACGGAGGCGGTGCGCGGGATCACGCAATTCGCGTTCACGTACCTGGGCGCGCAGCGGATCGAGATCCGGTGCGACGCGCGCAACACGCGCAGCGCCGCCGTGGCCGAGCGCGCCGGTTACACGCTGGAGGCGCGTTTGCAGCGTCAGGCGCGGGGCGTGGATGGGAGCTTGCGTGATACGCTGATTTACGTCCGGCTCAGTGAGACGCCGTGACCGGTGGGGCCGGGTTTACGCGGGGGTGAGTCCGCAGCACGGCCAGTGCTTCGTCGAGCGTCTGGCGGAAGATGAAATCGCGCGTGCCGCTGGTCAGCCCCAGGCTGATCGCCAGGGCGCGCAGATACGAATTGGCACCGATCACCACCACGACGCCGAAGCGGGCATCCGTCATCAGTCGCATGTGCTGGAGCCGGGGAAATAGCGGCGCTCCGATCGTTTCCAGCGCGGAGAAATCGGCGATCGCGCCCAGGCAGCGGTCACCCGGCAGGTCGGCGCAGGCGGATTCCTCGGCGGCATGCAGCGCGTCGAAATCGTCCAGCCTGACATGCCCGGTGAAGCGATAGTACAGACAGGTGTCGGATGTCAGGGTTTCAACGGATATCGGCACAGCGTTCGAGACCTCCCGCCTGAGCGTGACCCACCCGCATTATGTGCCCCCGGATGGCGTGGTGTATCTCCATTATAGAGGAAACATTGCGCCTGTAACGGTCCCGCGGCCACATTTCATGGGAAATTCAGGGCTCAGCAGGCGGTATCTCAGCCTCACGGCTGGACCGGCGGCAGCGTGAAACACACGTCCGGCCAGGTCACCACATCGGCGCGCACCCAGGTGTCGTCGGCTAGACGCCACCAGGTGAATCCCTCGGCATCCTGAGCCCAGCCCGTCGCCGCGCTCGGCGCATCGAGCGCCAGAGTGCCCGCCACGTCATAGCCGGTGCCGGGGCCAGCCCGCACGTTGATTTCACTGTAGCGCGCGGTGACCAGACACCCCGCCGGGTCGGGCGTGCCCGTGGGCACAGCAGCGGCATTGGCCGCGGACAGCGTGGGCAGCATATCGTCGGGGCCATCGAGCAGGGGTAGCGTCGCGGTGGGGACCGGTTCGCTCGCCATGTCTGTGCGGCGCACGCCCCACAGCGCCAGATACGACGCACCGCCCACAGCCAGCCGAGTTCCATCCGGGCTAAACGCCACATCGTTGACCGGCGCGTTGGGATCGGGATACAGCACGCGCAGCGACGCGCCGGTGACAGGATTCCACACGCGCACCGTATTATCCTGAATCCCGCTGCCCGCCGACACCAGCAGCCCGCCATCCGGGCTGAACGCGGCGCCGCTCACGCTCTCGGTGTGTCCTTCCAACACGGCGAGCGCCGTCTGTGTCGCCACATCCCATACGCGCACGGTCGGATCGCCGCTGGTCGCCGTGGAGGCCAGCCGAGTCCCGTCCGGGCTGAACGTCACGCTCGAGATATTGGCCGTGTGTCCCCGCAGCACGCCCAGGCCGGCGCCGGTGGGCACCTTCCACAGCCGGACGGTATCGTCTTCGCCGCCCGCGGCGACCACGGTACCATCCGGGTTGAAGGCCACGCTCGTCACGTAGGACGTATGGCCCTCGAGGGTGACTAGCACCCCGTCCTCCGGCTGCTCCAGGTCCCAGACGTATACCCGCCCGTCGTCGCTCCCGGCGGCCAGCAGCTTGTCGCGCGGGCTGAAAGCCAGGCTCTTGACCGGCCCGGTCGGCCCGGACAGCGGCGCCAGCGCGACCCCGCTCGTCAGATCCCACAAGCGCACGAGGTTATCCTGCCCGCCAGCGGCGAGTACCATGCCATCAGCGCTGATCGCCACGCTCTCGACCCATTCGCTCTGGCTGCTGAAAGCAGCCAGCTCTGTCCCGGTCGCCACGTCCCACACGCGAATGCCGCCGCCCCGGTCGCCGGAGGCCAGGCGCGATCCGTCCGGGCTGAACGCCAGGCTGCTCACCGCATCGCTGTGGCCCATCAGCCGCTTCTGAAGCTCCAGACGCCCGACCGTATCCGCGGTGATCGCCACCAGGACCGCCGGCGGCTGCGTCGGGGCGAGGGTGGGCGGTTGGGTCGGCGCGGGGAGGGCCGGCGTCTGAGTCGGCAGGGTGATCTGGGTGGGCTCATTGTCCTGCCCGTAAGGCACGATCCGGTATTCCGGATCGCCGCCGAACACCAGCGGCCCCACCAGGAAATAGATCAGGCCGCAGGCGGCCGCCGACACGACCAACACGACGACCAGCAGCCGGACATTCAGGCTGCTCTCTTCGGCCTCGCCGCGCCTGTTCTTAATCTTACGCTTGATAATCCTCATGACCTTGCTTCTGGCTATCCTGCCCCCATAAATGGATCTACGCGGGAAGCGACCCGGACGTTGTGCCCGCCGCGCCATCAGGGCGATTCTGGCGCGGCTGCGCGGGCGGGATTGCGGTAGAGCACGATATCGCCCGCCGTGAAGACTGCGGGCCAGTTCGCCTCGACGTCGTCCATCATCGCGCCGACTTCTTCCATGTTATCCGCCGCCCAGTTGCGCCACAGGTTATCGACAATCACGTAATTCGCGGTGGTGTAGCGCGCGTCGAACAGATAACGGTCAGCGGGGATGTCACCCGGGAGATGCTCCGTTTTCTTGCCCAGCGCTGTGACAGCCATCTGAAAGTCGGCCACGTGGGCGTCCAGCAGCCAGCCCATCGTGGGCGAGACGATCAGCACATCGTCCGGCGCGGCCATCTCGTTGGCGACCCGCGCTACGGCGCGCGCGTCGTCTGGATCGAGCAGCACCTTGTCGATCTCGGTTTCAAGCCCGTTCGTCACTTCGTAGACCGTGAACACGGAAAAAAACAGGAACGAGTGTACCGCCACCATGTACACGACCAGCATGGTCCCAATCGACACCGCCCGGTTTTCCAGCCAGCGCCAGCGCGGTCCCTCCGGCCACCAAGTCCAGCTGGAAAACACGGCCCGCAACCCGCCGGATACCGTCGCCGTCAGGAACGGCACGCCGCGCACGATCAGCGCCGCCGTGCCAAGCACCAGCAGCGGCAGTACTGAGATGAAGTAGTAGAAGCTGAGGTGGCTCAGCCCAACCGTCCGCTGCAGCGCGATGATCATCAACCAGCAGACCAGCAGGGCCAACCGCTGAAAGCGGAGCGGGCGCAGCAGGAACAAGCCCACTACGCCGGGCAGCAGCCAGATGTCGAGCAGCATGACAAACGCCACGAAATTGATCAGGACGTTGGGCACCTGCATGATGAAGCTTCCAGCTCCCATGCGCCCCAGCGTAAACCGCAGGTCGTACAGGAAGGCATCCGGCACCGTGAGCAGGCTCGCCGCCGCGTAGATCCCGAACGGGACGAGCGCTAGCGGCACGCTCCACAGCAGATCGCGCGGGCGGCGACTGAGAATGACGACCGCGAACGGGACCAGCAAGTTCAGCGCCAGCAGGTCCGACATGATGCCCGCGCCAATTGCGCAGGCCGCCAGCGCCAGCCAGCGTCGCCGCGACGAGTCGAGATACAGCCACAGTCCCCATACCATGATCAACACCAGAACGGCCAACAGGTTGTAGCTGAAGGCGATCCGGCTGAGGACGACCGCGGATTTGGACGTGGCCAGGAGCGCCGCCGCCACCAGGGCCAGCGCGCGGCCAGATGGCTCGCGGCGGGTCGCGGTGCGGGCCACGGCGTAGAGCAGCACGACCGCCAGCGTGTTGAGCAGCGCGCTCAATGTCCGCGCCGCCAGGATGCTGTCGGCGCCGTACAGATCGAACGCGAGCATGGCGCGCGAGATCAGCCACGGAAACACCGGCATGCGCGCCACCAGCAGCGTCGTCTGGTTGAACGCCATGTACTGCGTGCGTCCCTCGGCGGCATGGCGGGCGATCTCCAGGTGGGTGGCCTCATCCGTGTACCAGCCAGGATTGTCGCGCAGGTTCGCCAGTCGCAGGTAGGCTGCGAACGCCACGATCGCGACCAGCAGAAGCCCCTCGAGCGCCAGGGCGGCGGATCGCCCCCTCAATCTAGACGTCTCGTGCATGAGATGCTGTGTCTTCCCCTCTCGCCAGGGCCACCCGCGCCCTGAAAAAACCGGTCGCCGGGGAATGTTGCGTGACAGCGCGGTTACAGCACGCCATCAGCCGCCGCCCAACGTGGCTTTGATGTTCTCCGCAATGTCGCGCGTGATGCCCGGCACGGCGATCAGATCCTCGATGCTGGCGGTGCGAATCGCCTCGATGTCCCGGTCGAAGGCGCGCAGCAGCGCCTTGCGCCGCGCAGGACCCACGCCAGGCACCTCCTCGAGTTGGCTGGCCAGCCCGGCCTTGTGGCGGCGCGCGCGGTGGCTGGTGATGGCGAAACGGTGCGCCTCGTCGCGCACCCGCTGAAGCAGGTACAGTCCCTCGCTCCGGCGCGGCAGCAAAATCGACCGGGGGCGGTCCGGCAGGAAGATTTCCTCGAACTGCTTGGCCAGCCCGCAGACCGGCACACGATCGCGCAGGTCGAACGCCTCCAACACCTCGACCGCCACACCCAGCTGGCCTTTGCCACCGTCCACGATCAGCAGGTCGGGCAGCATGCGCCACGTCTCGTCACGATCCTGCTTGCCGGGGGCCACCGCCGCCGGGTTCTCGACCGTATCGACGTACCGCCTGAAGCGCCGCGTCAGCGCCTCGCGCATGGACTGGTAATCGTCGGAGCCTTCGTGCGCCACCGTCTGGATGTTGAAGCGGCGGTATTCGCTCTTGCGCGGGACGCCCTGCGCGAAGACGACCCGGCTGGCGACGATCGCCGTGCCCTGGGTCGTACTGATGTCGTAACACTCGATGCGGTTGGGCGGCCTGGGCAGGTCCAGCGCCTCCTGGATCTCGCGCATGGCCGTCTCCTGCTTGACGGTGTCGCTGGCCCACTGCGAGCGCAGGATGCCCAACTTCTCCGCGGCGGTCTGCGCGGCCAGTTGGACCAGCTCGCGTTTGTTGCCGCGCTTGGGCACTGTCAGCTTCACTTTCTGGCCGCCGCGCCGGTCGCGCAGCCACCGTTCGATGATGAGCGCCTCGTCGACCTCGTTGGGCAGCACCACCTCGCGCGGGATGTCGGTCGCTTCCTGGTAAAACTGGGTCAGGAAGCTCTCGACGATGTCTTCGGCCTGCTCGTCCTCGGCGCCTTCCAGCGCGAAATACTCGCTGCCGATCAGGCGCCCGTTGCGGATCAGGAACATCTGCACCACGGCGTCGCTGCCCTCCTGGGCAAACGCGATGATGTCCTGATCGGCCCTGACGTCGGCCACCAGCCGCTGGCGGGCCGAGATCTGGGCCACGACCTTAATCCGGTCGCGCAAAATCGCCGCGCGCTCGAAGTCCAGGTCTTCCGAGGCGGCTTCCATCTGCGCGCGCAGATCGCGCAGCACCTCCTCGGCGTGGCCGCTCAGCACGCGCATCAGGCCGTTGATGTTCTCCCAGTATTCGTCCCGGGTCTGCGCGCCGATGCACGGCCCGCCGCACATGCGAATGTCGTAATACAGGCAGGCGCGTTTGTCCTGCCCGGTGATCACGCGGTCGCAGGTCAGGTAAGGAAACGCCCGGCGCAGCACGTCCAGCGTCTCGCGCACGCCGCCCGCCGACGTGAACGGCCCGAAATAGCGGTGGCGGTCGCCCCGGTCCACCCGGCGCGTCATCTCCACGGTCGGAAACGCGTCGCCGGTCGTCACGCGGATGTAGGGATAGCGTTTGTCGTCTTTGAGCAGCACGTTATAGCGCGGCTTGTGCACGCGGATCAGCTCAGCCTCGGTGATCAGGGCTTTGAGCTCGTCGCCGGTCAGGATGAACTGGATGTCGGCGGCGTCGTGGCGGATGCGCAGCACCTTGGGATCGTGGTTGGACGGCTGGAAATAGCTGCGCACGCGGCTGCGCAGGTTTTTGGCCTTGCCCACGTAGATGATCTTGCCGGTGGGGTCTTTGATCTGGTAGACGCCCGGATCGCTCGGCAAGTTCTGGAGTATGTCCTGGATATGGTCGGAGGGTGCGTATTCAGCCATCGTGTCTTACTGCTTTTTTACGTCATTTTTAACGCGATATCGAGAAATCAGCCAGTGCCCCGATTTTAGCACATTTGTGCGAATTGCCTACCCCGA
>Ga0123332_1005672_pt1 | contig 10502 bp, 9 predicted proteins | sample BioC12SIPDNA_4_FD_89958 | JGI IMG/M metagenome (GOLD analysis project Ga0123332, IMG submission 89958) | Anaerobic biogas reactor microbial communites from Washington, USA - Biogas_R2_A C12 SIP DNA | ecosystem: Engineered > Bioreactor > Anaerobic > Unclassified | place: Washington, USA... | reverse complement strand
AGGCCAAGATCAAAGAAGCGCTGGAATCCGTCGGGCAGTGACGCCGGCCAGTGCCGCATGCTACCCGCGGTGTCCCCCGGGCTGACGGCGGGCTGATTGACTGGCGGGCTCCCCCCGGCCGCTTACTCCGAATCCGACAGGCTCAGGTTCGGCGCGATCCGCTGTAACTCGTCGCGCATGAAGTGCTTTTCGCGTGCTCCACGATGTGGCAACCGGGTGGCCGGTTGACAAATGGCCCCACGTCGTTCGGGGGGTGCGCGAGGTCTGTAAGTCGTTGACTGCTTGTGGCTTGCGGAAGGTCCGCAGCCACAAGTCATCGGTTGTAGCCGTCCGGCGAGGGTACTATACTGTGGTGCTTTACGATCCCAGGACAGGCAGGCTGATGAGGCGTTCCCGGGGCCGTTGCTCGGCGGGTCGGCGGGGACGATTGACTAGGACGAGTATTGGAGATATTGCGCATGGCACCCACGAAAGACGAAGTATTTGCAAAGGTCAAGGAAGCTCTAGTTGACGCTTTGGGTGTGGATGATGACGAAGTCACGGCCGAGGCAACATTGGTCGGCGACTTGGGTGCCGAGTCCATTGACTTTCTGGACATCGTGTTCCGGCTCGAAAAGGCCTTCGAAATCGAGATCCCGCGGTCGGAACTCTTTCCAGAAGATGTTTTGACCAGTTCCGAGTATGTCCAGGAAGGGAAGGTGACGCCGGAAGGCATCGGCGAACTCAAGAAACGCATGCCCTTTGCGGATCTCTCGAAGTTTGAAGACAACCCGGCGGTCCAGGAGTTCAGCAACCTGTTGACGGTTCAGGATCTGTGCCGTTACGTGGGAAGCAAAGTCGGGGCCCAGTAAGCAGTACCGCGGATTGGCTCATTGTGGGGTCGTGACGAATGAGACGACGTGTCGTCATAACGGGGATCGGTTGCGTCAACCCGATGGGGCATGACGTGGAGTCTGTCTGGTCCGGTCTGAAGGAAGGCAAGTCGGGTGTCGCGCAGACGACGCTCTTCGACGCCTCCACGTTCCCCACGACGATCTCGGCCGAAGTGAAGAACTGGGACATTTCGCAGGTGGGAGAGGACCCGGCCGTGTGGAACAATCGCGGACGCCACTCCCGCTTCGCAGCCGGAGCGGCCCGGCAGGCCGTCCAGGCCTCCGGCGTCCTCGACTCCCCGGACCTGGATCCGGAGCGGTTCGGCGTGTATCTGGGCAGCGGCGAGGGAAGCCAGGATTTTTTCTCCTTTGCCGACATGATGGCCGCCGCCCTGACCACTGGTTCGTTCGACGTCGAACGCTTCATTCAACGCGGACTGGAGCTGCTCAACCCAGCCGTCGAACTCGAACAGGAGCCGAACATGCCGGCCGGCCATGTGGCCGCCATGTTCGACGCGCGCGGGCCCAATTTCAATTGCCTCACCGCCTGCGCTGCCAGCAGTCAGGCCGTGGGCGAGGCTACCGAGATCATCCGGCGTGGCGATGCAGATGTCATGCTCTCTGGGGGCACCCACAGCATGATCCACCCCCTCGGCGTGACCGGTTTCAACCTGCTCACCGCCCTGTCCCGCCGCAATGACGAACCGACGCGGGCCTCGCGCCCCTTCGACCGCCTGCGCGATGGCTTCGTAATCGGCGAAGGCTCCGCCATGGTCGTGCTCGAAGAACTCGACCGGGCCAAACGGCGGGGAGCCACCATCTACGGTGAAATCGTCGGGTACGGAGCCACTGCAGATGCCTATCGCATCACCGACATCCACCCCCAGGGTCGTGGAGCGATCGCCTGCATGCGCATGGCCCTGGCCGACGCCTCACTCGACGCCTCCGACATCCACTATGTCAACGCGCATGGGACCAGCACCGCCGTGAACGACCGCGTGGAAACCGTTGCCTGCAAGGAAGTCTTCGGTCAGCGCGCCTATGAGGTGCCGATCTCCAGCACCAAGAGCATGATGGGCCATCTGATCGCGGCTGCCGGAGTCACCGAACTGATCGTCTGCCTCATGGCCATTCGTGATCAGGTCCTGCCCCCCACGATCAATTACGAGAATCCAGATCCCGATTGCGATCTGGATTACGTGCCGAATGTGGCGCGCGAAGCTCCATGCGACATCGCGCTGAATAACAGCTTTGGATTCGGCGGTCAGAATATCACGCTCATCGTACGCCGATTCGCCGACTAAGCCGCTATACCACGGCTATCCCCGCCCCCCGGAGAACTGCCCCACCGTCAATACCCGATGGTCGACGGCTGGTTCAGAAAGAAGTCCCGCGGTCCACGTACCGTGTAGTACGGATAGGCATAAGCAGCAGTCGGCGGGCCGGCCGGCTCTATCCGATTGTAGTAGTCCTTGGGTATGTACGGCACATAGTCGGGTGATCCAGCCGTGTTGCCCCCGAGACCGCTGCGAACGACATTACCACACCCGAAATGAGCACGCCCGAAAACCGGACCGCATTTCTGGCATTGCCTGTTGGCCATACGGCAGTGCGATTGGCAGCCTAGACTCACCAAGCACACGAACGCCACGAATAACAACGCACGTTTCATCGGGTCCATCCTTCTGTTGCGATGTCTGGGTCAGGCTCGGTATCGACCCGGTCAGCTTGCGGAATCTGGCTGACGGGGGGTGGCCTGCAAATGGGAAGCGCAGACCTCACCGATGCTGTTACGGAAATCATCGGCGGCACAAATGGGAAAATTGAACGAATCGCTAGGCCCCCTAGCCGCTGGCCATACAGCCCCCACAACCGCTATAATCAGCGTGTCAAGAAATTCCGAACACGTAAAAGATGCCTGTTCTGGACGAATACGGTGTTTGGCTAAATGTGGAAGTTTTAGCAGACGATACGTGTTCATGACTTCGGCAGGTCGAGCTTGCTGAGTTTTTGCCAGAGTCAGCGTCGGGCCGCCGCCCAGGAGTGCAAACGCGGGGCCGGCGGCCGCGCAAAGTTCGAGTGTCAACGTTACACGTGTTTCTGGATCGAGGAGCCCTCCCAATGAAGAGTCGTATGTTTGTCCCCGCCCTGTTGGCGGTCGGCCTGTTCTGTTTGATCAGCACTTCGAGTGCGAAGGCCGGTCTGTTCGGTCGCTGTGTGGCGGACCCGTGTTGTGGTTGCGAAGTGGTCGAGCCCGCCTGTGGTGCCGAAGCCGCGTGCTGCGACCCGTGCTGTGCGCCGCGCGTGGGCCTGCTGGACCGCCTGCGTGCCAAGTGTGCTGCCAAACGCGCCTGCTGCGAAGTCACCTGCTGTGAGCCCGCCTGTGACGCCGAGCCCGCTTGTGGCGCCGAAGTCGCGTGCTGCGATCCATGCTGCGAGCCGCGCGTGGGCCTGTTGGCCCGCCTGCATGCCAAGTGCGCTGCCAAGCGCGCCTGCCGTGCGGCCGTGTGCTGCGAGCCCGCTTGTGGCGCTGAGCCCGCTTGTGGCGCTGAGCCCGCTTGCGGCGCTGAGCCCGCTTGCGAAGCGGCTTGTGATCCCTGCTGCGTTCCGGATCGCTGCGGTCTGCTTGAGCGTCTTAGCGCGCGTTTCGCTGCCAAGCGTGCCTGCCGCGCTGCCGTCTGCTGCGAGACCGTCTGCTGTGAGCCGGCTTGTGGCGCAGAGCCCAGCTGTGGCTGCAACTAACGCAACACTTTTAGCGGGGGCACGGGCACTTGGCCCACACACCGGGCCGGTGCGTGCCGTACGCAAACACCTTCACAGAGCCCCTGATCGAGTGATTAGGGGCTCTGTTTGTTTTGGTTTTGTCCGGCGTCAATCACCGGCCCCGCCGTGGGTCGGTGTTTCGTCGACCGCTCCCTCGTCGAGGATGCGGAGTTGTTCGGTCACGTGGATCGTCTCAATCGCCACCGTTCCGGCCCGCGTGCCGGGGAGCACGAACACGACGCCCAGGTCCTGTCGTGCTTCGCAGTATGCGCGTGTGGCGTCGACCCCGAGCACGAAGAAGGCCGTGGACAGTGCGTCGGCTTCGGCCGCATCGGGCGCCAGCACGGTAGCGGACAGCACCCCTTCGGCCGGCCTACCGGAACGCGGATCCAGCACGTGACCGTAGCGGCGACCGCGATGGTAGAAGAACTGCTGGCCGGATCCGGACGTGCCGACCCCGCCGCTGCACACCTGCAGTTCGGCGAGTCGCCGCTCGGCGCGCAGCGGATGGCGCAGCGCAATGCTCCACCCGGGTAGAACGCCGTCCGGATCGCGTGCGCCATGGGCCAGGATGCTGCTGTGCCCTCCATGGATCAGAAAGTCCTGCACCCCGGCTGCCGAGAGGACCTCCGCGCAGCGGTCCAGCGCGTATCCCTTCCCGACACTGCCGAGATTCAACTCCATACCCGGCCGGTCGAAACGCACCGTCTGCTGGTCGCGATCGAGCGTCAGGTGCCGACTGCCGCTGCGCTGCATGGCCTCGTGTACCTCGTCGGCGGTAGGAAAGCGTCCGCTGCGTGTGTGGAATCCCCAGATCTTAACCAGCGGAGCGGCCGTGATATCGTACGCGCCGCCGGTCGCCTGGTTCCAGTCGGCGCAGCGGCAGAGCAAGGCGAACAGGCGGGATTCGACGCGGCACGGCCGGTCGCCGGCCTGGCGATTGATCGCACTCACGTCGCTCTCCGGCCGGAACACTGACAGCTGGTCTTCCAGGTGCTGGACGAGATCCAGGGCTTCGTTCGCGGCTTCGACCGCGCCGGCGTGCTGGCCGGCGTTGAGATACACCTGGAACTCACAGGCCATGGCCCGGCGTCCGAGCTGGAGCAGGTAGTCCTGTGTGGCACGCCGTGCGCCGCTGGCCGGCTTCCACGATGCGCCGCCGCCCAGGTCTGCACCGCTCGACAACCCGGCCAGGGCGTCGCGGGCGGCTTGGCCGGTGAGGAATTCGCGGCGCGTCGACTTGTGGCGGGAGTTCATGGTTGGAAGTCACAGGGCAGCGCTTCGAGATCGATCAGTTCTGCAAGGCCCGCCTGCGCGAACTCCGGTCCGGAGACGTACCGACCGGGACGCATCCAGGCCTGCAGCTGTTCGTACGGCAGGCCCAACTGCTGGGCCAGCAGGCGGTCCATGTCCTGTTCCAGCCGCGCGAAGTGCCGGGCCCACTCGGCCGCTTCATCCAGCTGCACATGCTCCTCACTCTGCCATTTCATCGGATGAAACAGCAGGACGCTGTACGGCGTGACCAGGCGGCGAACGCAAGCCGCCAGAGGCCACAGGGCCGCCGACGAACACTCGCCGGTCACGACCCCCGTCACCTGCAGGTTCCGCAACCGGATCAAGGTCATGAGGGAGATCGCCGTGTAGGCGCTGCCACCCGGCGAGTTGATATACAGCGTGCAGGGGGAGCCAGGGGCGACGCCCAGCAGCTTGTCATAGCAGTCGGGCTCGTGTTCGGTGAGGTCTCCGATCAGGGCCACTTCGAGCGGTCCTTCCGGTGCGTCATCGGCGGGTCGAGCGGCAGAATCCATGGCAGTATGCGGTCCGGTGCGGGGGGAACGCGGCACCCAAGTCGGCCCACGCGGCAGCGGTGCAGCGGTATGTTGGTATAGTCGCCGCGGTACGTCGACGCAAGGAGCCGTCTGGCTTCACAAGCCCTGATTCCCTTTTATAATGGATCCCATGGGAATCAAGTTTCGCTGCCATGCATGTGACAAGAAACTGCACGTGAAGGCGTTCCTGGCGGGCAAGCGGGGGGTGTGCCCGAAGTGCGGTGCAAAAGTGCGCATACCGCTCACCAGCCAGGATCCGTCGAACGGGGCGGCGGGACAGGACGAGCGGCCGGCGGGAGCCAGCGCAGCGGTTTCGGCGGCCGTGGCGCCGGATGCCGCCCACACCGCTGCCGATCCCACAGCCACCGAACGTCGCGCCGGTTCGCAGGCGCGCACATCGTCCGGGCCCGACCCGATCGCGGAAGCGCCGGATGCAGTCTGGTACGTGCGACCGCCCACGGGCGGTCAGTTCGGACCGGCTGACGGAAAGATCATGCGCCGCTGGCTCATGGAGGGGCGGGTGAGCGCCGATGCGCTGGTGTGGCGGGAAGGGTGGCCCGACTGGAGGTCGGCCGGTCCCGTGTTCCCGGCGCTGGAAGGTCCGGATCTCGTCTTGCCGGTCTCCCCACCGGCGCTGGCCGTTGCTGACGAGAGTTTCGCGGTCGCCGGCGCTCGCCATGCGGTCGAACGCTATCGTGCGCCGTCCCAACCCGACTCGCGTATCCGCCTTATGATGTTCATCGCGTCTCTGGTGGCGCTGGGCGTCGTGTTGCTTGTGACGCTCATACTGATGCTGCGTGCCGGACGTTGAAGAACCGGAACAGGAGCTACAGACGCATGACGCATTCACGACGGCCGCTGGTCGGCATCGTCATGGGCAGCGACAGCGATTGGCCGAAGATCCGCGGGGCGCGCGCGGCGTTGGAGGAATTCGACGTCGTGTCGGAGGTGCGGGTGATGAGCGCCCATCGGACGCCGGCCGTGGTGCGGGAGTACGCAGCGACGGCGCGCCAGCGCGGTTTGAAGGTCCTCATCGCGGCCGCCGGCGGCGCGGCGCATCTGGCGGGTGTGGTGGCCGCCCACACGACTCTGCCTGTGATCGGATTACCGGTCCCGACCGCGGAGTTGGGGGGACTGGATTCCCTGCTCTCGACTGTACAGATGCCGGGCGATGTGCCGGTGGCCACCGTGGCGGTCGGCATGGGGGGGGCGCGCAACGCGGGGTTGCTGGCCGTACAGATCCTGGCGGTGGCGGACGACGCGCTGGCGGAGAAGTTCGCCGAGTTCAAACGAGGGCTGGAGCAGCAGATCGCCACCAAGGATGCGCGACTGCAGGAGATCATCCACGAAGATGCCGAGTAGTTGGGAGACGCTGCGGTGGGTCGGCGGCCTCGCGGGCCAGCTGGTGCTGCTCGATCAGACCTGCCTGCCGGGGGAGCTGCGCGAGATCACCTGCCGGGATGTGAGCGCGGTGGTGGAGGCGATTCGCGCGCTGCGCGTGCGGGGGGCGCCGGCCATCGGTATCGCCGCCGCTTACGGGCTCGTGCTGGGTCTGCAGCCGGCTGCGGCGGCGGGCACCGACGCCTTGTTCGCCGCGCTGGAAGAGACGCGTCAACTGCTCTCCGCCAGCCGTCCGACCGCCGTCAACCTGAACTGGGCCCTGGAGCGGATGGGGCACCGGGCACGGCAGCTGCGAGGGGTACTGGAACCGCCCGGGATCCTCGCCGCGCTGTTGGCCGAGGCGCAGGCGATTCACGACGAGGACCGGGCCACCTGCCGCGCGATCGGGCGCCACGGCGCCGCGCTGCTGCGCGATGGCATGGGGATCCTGACCCATTGCAATGCCGGCGCGCTGGCGGCGTCGGAGTATGGGACGGCCCTGGCGGTCATCTACACAGCGCACGAAGCCGGCCTGCGGCTCCACGTGTTCGCAGACGAAACCCGCCCGCTGCTCCAGGGAGCGCGGCTCACCGCCTGGGAACTCGTCGAACGCGGCGTCGACACCACGCTCATCTGTGACTCCATGGCCGCCCAGGTCATGCGCGAGGGGCGGGTACAGGCGGTGATCACCGGCGCGGATCGCATCGCCGCTAACGGCGACGCCGCTAACAAGATCGGCACCTACGCCCTGGCTGTCCTGGCAGACGCCCACCAGATTCCGTTCTACATCGCCGCCCCGCACTCCACGTTCGACCTGACGCTCGACTGCGGCGCTGCCATCCCCATCGAACAACGCGATCCGCGGGAAATCACGCACGGGTTCGGCCGGATGACGGCACCCGCCGGCGTGCAGGTGTACAACCCGGCGTTCGACGTGACCCCCGCACGGCTGATCCGTGCGCTGATCACCGACCGCGGGCTGATCGCGCCCGTGACCGCCCCGCGCATCGCGGCTGTGCTGCAGGAAACAGCCCCGGCAGGAGGCGCACAGCGTCCTGCAGGAACTGGAAACTCCGCTGCGGGTGAGTGATCACCGGGGGCATCTCGCCCCCCGCGTTCCGGTTCAGATGTCGTAGTACAGGCAGAACTCGTAGGGATGCGGGCGCAGCCGCATGGCATCCACTTCGTTCTTCATCTTGTAGTTGATCCAGGTCGAGATCACGTCCGAGGTGAATACGTCCCCCTTGAGCAGGAACTCATGATCGCTCCGCAACGCCTCGAGAGCGGCTTCGAGCGATGCCGGCGTCTTCGAGACCAGCTTGGCCTCCTCGGGCGGCAGGTCATAGATATCCTTGTCCAGCGGTTCACCGGGGTGGGTCTTGTTCTGGATCCCGTCAATGACAGCCATCAGGATCGCCGAGAACGCCAGGTAGGGGTTGCAGCTCGGATCGGGGCAGCGGAATTCCAGCCGCTTGGCCTTCGGGCTCGGACTGTACATCGGGATCCGGATCGAGGCCGAACGATTCCGCTGCGAATAGGCCAGGTTCACCGGCGCTTCGTAACCGGGCACCAGCCGCTTGTAACTGTTCGTCGTGGGGTTGGTAAAGGCGAGGATCGCTGGCGCGTGGGCAAGCAACCCGCCGATGGCGTGCATCGCCATGTCGCTCAGCCCGGCATACGCACTGCCAGCAAACAACGGTTCGCCATCCTTCCACAGCGAGACGTGCGTGTGCATCCCCGAGCCGTTGTCACTGAAGATCGGCTTCGGCATGAAGGTCACGGACTTCTTGTGGCGGACCGCCACGTTCTTGATGATGTACTTGTACATCAACACCTTGTCAGCGATCTGCACCAGACTGCCGAACCGCAGGTCGATCTCCGACTGGCCGGCCGTTCCCACCTCGTGGTGCTGCGTCTCCACATCCAGTCCGCACTCGATCATCGTCTGCATCATCTCGTTGCGGATGTCCATCAACTGGTCGGATGGCGGTACGGGGAAGTAACCTTCCTTGTAACGCAGTTTGTAGCCCAGGTTGGGGTTCTCCACCCGTCCCCGGTTCCACTCCCCCTCGATGCTGTCGATGTGGTAGTAGGACTCGTGTGCGTTCTGGTCAAACCGGATGTCGTCGAAGATGAAGAACTCCGCCTCCGGGCCGAAATACGCGGTGTCCGCGATCCCGGTGCTCTTGAGATAGTTGACCGCCTTGCGGGCCACGTTCCGCGGGTCGCGCGAATAGTCCTCACGCGTAATCGGGTCCTGGATGTTGCAGATCATCACCAGCGTCGGGAGCTGCGTGAACGGATCGAGAAACGCGGTCTCCGGCTGCGGCACCACGAGCATGTCACTCTCGTGAATCCCCTGCCAGCCACGGATGCTCGAGCCGTCAAATCCCAGTCCATCCTCAAAGATGTCTTCGTCCAGTCTGGTCACCGGGATCGTGAAATGCTGCCACAACCCCGGAAAATCCATGAATCGCAGATCGACCGCCTTGACGTCTTTCTCCCGACACAAAGCCAACACTTCTTTTGGAGTCACTTCGCCTCCCCTTTCGCCAACAACCAGACACCGTTCCCCATCCAAGCCGTGGCCGAACATTCAGCGGAGATGCTGTACTGTTGCTCCGGCGTCACTCGACTGATGAGCAATCCGAGCGCCAATTGGAGTTCCGAGACGCAGGAATCCCGCAAGCTATTGTTCGGCAGATGGTTACGCGATCCTGCAGGCCATCGTGGCGGTTGCCGCCCGCACCCGGGATTGCCTGATCTGCGGGCACCCGGCGGCTATTACGTGAGCATTTGGCGTGATCGCCAGCGGCACAGCAGCGCGAGGAAGGCGGGAACGAGGATCGGGCGCACGACCAGCGTGTCCAGCAGTACACCCAGAGCCAGTGCGAAACCCATCTCCAGAATACTGTGCACCGGTCCGACCGACGAACTCCACCACCGCGCCAATGGAGCGGGGAGCAGGCTCGGCCACGCGGCACTGGTCATCGACAGGAACGTGGCGGCCATGATCACACCGCAACTGGTGATGATCCCGCCCGTCCTCACGACTGCCCGCCGCAGCCCCGCGAACAGACCGATCCGCGCCTGCTCCTCGAAAACACGGGTTGTCAGGTACACATTGTAGTCCTGGCCCACGGCCACCAGGATCACGAACAGGAACAAGGGGACTTTCCAGTCCAGGCCCTGGTAGGCGTCGCCGTAGGCGTACTGAAACAGCAGGGCGGTGATGCCTATCGTCACGTAGTAACTGAACAGCACGGTCAGCATCAGGTAGAGGCACACGGCGGGGCGCCGCAGGATCACCAGCAGCACGGCCAACACGGCGAGCACCACCAGGATCTGAATCCGCACATTGTCCTGCCGCGTCACCTGGCGCAAGTCGCGGATGGCCGCGGTGGTCCCCGTCAGCGCGAACTGTGCCCCGTGCCAGAACGAACCGGGGGTCTGGGTCAACGTCTGCAGCGCTTCCTGCACCTGATCGACCACGCGAATGGCGGTCAACGAGAACGGATCGTGTGTGAGAATCAACTCGAACCTCGCCACATTGCCAGCCAGTTCCTGGGTCTGCGCCACGAAGATCGATTTGGTCCGCGGGTGCGCGCGCAAGACGCGCAGCGTACGACCGCGGTCGCTCAACAGCCCCGGTTTCTCT
>Ga0123332_1005665_pt1 | contig 10515 bp, 11 predicted proteins | sample BioC12SIPDNA_4_FD_89958 | JGI IMG/M metagenome (GOLD analysis project Ga0123332, IMG submission 89958) | Anaerobic biogas reactor microbial communites from Washington, USA - Biogas_R2_A C12 SIP DNA | ecosystem: Engineered > Bioreactor > Anaerobic > Unclassified | place: Washington, USA... | reverse complement strand
TGCGCTTGCCCCACTCATCCACGCGCTCCACTTCGCCGCCATTTTTCTGAACAAGCTCGGAAAAGCGGTTGATCAGTTCGTTGCGCGCGCTGTCTTCCAGCGCGGCGTCGATGACGTACATGACTTCATACTGGTTCATGGATCATTTCACCTCCTTGTGGACTTCGGCCATAGCTCGTCGGCTATGGCAAGGATGCGCCAATTACATATTATATCAGAAAAACAGGCCCATTGCAAGCGGTCGCCGTGAAAAGATTGCGCGCAGATATGCGTGGATTCATGAGGCGCCGCCTACCGCCTCTCGAACGCGCACGGCTCCGGCAGTATCGCCTCGAACGCGTCGAGTATGCGCTTTTTCTCCTCCTCAAAGTCGAAGGCGCCCGCGTCGTCGTTCAGGCAGATCATCTTGGACGCGCGCGTCCGTATGCAGTTCGCGGCGGGAGCGGCCGCGTTGGGGCCGCGGAAGAAGAACGCGGTGCCCGGCGGAGGTCCGGGCATGAATTCGCCCTTGGCCAGCCGCCACGAGCGCGCCGCGAGCTGGCTCAGGTCCGCGTTCGTGCGGAAGCGGCGTCGGCAGGTCGCGTCGAGCCCGTCCGGTTCGGCGTTCCATATCTCCAAAAAGGTCCTCTTTTCATAGGCGACCGGCAGGTGGTGGTAAGAAAAGCCCGTGAAGTACGGCCAGGGCAGCAGCGTGAGCGTCTTGAACAGGTTTCTTCGTCCGTTTTTCGGGCTGAGCCACTTCCGGAGCGCGAGTTTTTGGCACGCCCGCCTGTTCAGGTGGCGGTTGATCAGCGCGGTGTTGTTCACGTAGACGTGCATGAACGTGCTGTTCAGCGACCGCGTGTGCGCGACGCCGAGGCCGCAGCTGTCCACGGGCACGCCGCGGCGGAAGAAGTCCTGCTCGCGGACGGGGTTCAGCAGAAATATGTCGTCGTTGAAGTAGACAAACCGGTCCGAGAGGCCCTCGATGCGGTGGATGTTGAGCTCAATCGGGTGCGAGCTGAACGTGGGCAGGTATTCGGGGGGTATGTAATCCGCGTGGCGCACGATGTTGAGCTTCGGGTGATCGGCGTTCAGCCACTCCGGAAGATGTCCCCAGGTGATCAGGTGCACGCGGTTGACCCACGGCGCGAACCGCTCGACGCCCCGGAACCAGTAATGCAGGTTGCCCCAATCGCGGAAGCGTATGTCGCGCGCGTCGCCGCCGACATCCGGCGCGTACTGCGCCTTTTCCGCGCGCCAGGCGGGGTCGTTTCCGTCCACCCACGGGAGTACGAAGTCTATCTGCAATGAAAACCCTCCTTTGGCTTCGCGGGAAGAACCGCGCGCGCGGGGCGTGTCACCGGCCGCGCGGTGCGCATACGATGCAGGGGAATTCCCCGGAACCGGGACCCATCGAAAGGAGAAATGACCGTGTCAACCAACAGGAACAATGGGCGCGCAGCGAACTACGGCCTGCTGAACTCCGTTCGCAATGCCGAGTGCGGCAGCGTGTTTTACCGCGGGCCCTGTCCGAGGGCAACCGCCGTAAGCCCCGGGATATGCATAAGTAGCGCAGGGGACGTCATCTCAGGATGCAGGATCCCCAGAGGAACGCGCCGCGCGCCGGTCTGCTGCGATCCGGACTGCATCGCGGAGGTCAGCGCAAGCGCCGATAACGACGATTGCTGCTGCCGCAACTGCCGCCTTCGCTGCCGCTGCTGGCGCCGCACCGACCAGAATGGAGACGCAAACGGGGCCGAGTCGGTCGTATGCCGCTGCCGCAGCACCGACAGCGACTGCGACGCCGTCACCGAGGTCGCCGTCCGCGAATCCGAGGTCGCCGCGGCGGATGCCGAGGACGCCGCCCGCGAGGCGGACTCCGGGGACTCCGCCCGCGAGGCCGATGTCCGGTCCGCCGAGGAAGAGGGCGAACCCGAGGAACAGCGCCGGTACGACGAGCGCGGGTACGACTACCGGCGCGGATACGACTATCGCCGCGGCACGTGGGTCGAATAGAGCCGCGGCGCGGGACAAAACGGCGCGACCGGATCGAAGGACCGGCCGCGCCGGATGTTTTTCGCCGCAGGAAAAACCTCGGTTCCGGTTCGGGCGGCTCCTCGCGCTATTTCGCCATCGCCCTGTACTTCCCGATGAGGGCGATGTCGTCGGTCATCTCGAGCTCAAACGCGTATTCCCTCGCCTCGCCGGGCTTCAGGAAGCCCAGCATGCCCTTGCTCCGCGCGTCCGCGCGGCCCGCGACGCCGGACGTCGTCGGCTCGAGGCCGAGCGCGTAGTCGCCCGCGCGCATGCACTTCCACTCGCACAGAAGCGGGAACGTTTCGGCGTCGAATCGCACGATCGCCGCGATGCCGAGCTTCTCGTTGTGCAGCATCGCGAAGCCGTCCTTCTCCATGCCGACGTGGAAATAGCACTGCTCGGCGCGGTCGATGCCCGGCTCCTCGATCAGGTCGTACTTCGAAAGCCCCTCCTCGGCGAACGCGTCGCGCGGCACGATCTCGCCGGCGTTTGAATAGACGCGCGCGCCCGCGTCGAGCAGCGGGTAGCCGAAGTTCACGTGGTAGACGAGCATCACCGGCGTCTCGGCGAAGCCCTGGTTCTCGACGCGGTCCGTGAGACGCACGACCGATCGCTCGGTCCCGACCCGTATCTCGCGGCTGAGCAGCACGTTTTCGTTGAACACGCACGCCTCGCGCACGCTTCCGGAGAGCCGGAGCACCGCCTCGTCGCCCTCGTACACGGTCTCGGAGAGCACGCTCTCGGCCGGCAGATTGCTGTACGGGCCGTGGAGCCCGAGCACCCTCCCGCCGTCCTCGCTCGGCGCGCCCGCGTAGGTGATGCCGCAGGTCGTCAAAAGCCCGCCGTTGAACTGCTTCAAAAACCCGCGCACACCCTCCTCGACGTAGAACTGCGGCGCGCGCACGCCGGTCTTCGACGCGAAGCCGACGTTTACGCCCTTGTAGCGCAGAAACGGTATGTCCATGCCGCGGTCGGCCATCACCGTCAGCGAAAGCCCCTTCCCGTTGCGCACGTCGAACGCGCGCACGCCGCGCGCCGGGACGTCGTTGAACAGGTGGTCCTTGATCCCGAAAACCGTGGACAGGTCTCCGACATACTTTCTCAGCTCGAACAGTTCGCTCTTCTTCATGCAATCTCCCCCTCGCCGTTATCGCGCTTATTCTGCCCTATAGTATACATTTTTTTACATCCCGGCACAAGGCCTGCGCGCATTTTTCCGCGCGACACCTTTATATAATCTTAATTTTCTCGCCCGGCGTTTGTGATATAATGGCCTCGGTGAGGGGAGGCCGGGCCATGCTGCGGAGAAAGGGCGGAAACAGGCGGGAGCGCATGTTCCTGTTTTCGTGGCGCGACGCCGGCGTCACGGCGCTGATCCTCGCGGCCGCGACGCTTCTGTGTTTCCTGATGCGCAACATCGGCGACGGGGAGAACTACGTGTCGATGGTGTTCCTGTTCGCGGTCGCGCTGGTCAGCCGGACGACCTCCGGCTATTTTTACGGCGTCGCGGCGTCGGTCGTGGGCGTGTTCGGCGTAAACTACGCGTTTACGAAGCCGTACATGGCGCTCTGCTTCTCGCTGACCGGCTATCCGCTGACGTTCATCACGATGCTCGCCGTCGCGGTCCTGATCAGCGGCATGACGACGCAGTTGAAGCGGCAGGTGCGGCAGAACTACAACGCCCGGCTCGAGGACATGCGCGCGAACCTGCTGCGCGCGGTGTCGCACGACCTGCGGACGCCGCTGACGTCGATCTCCGGCGCGGCGTCGGTGCTCTCGAGAAACCTCGGCAAGATCGACGAAAAGCGCCAGCGCGCGCTGCTCAACGAGATTTCCGGCGACGCGGAGTGGCTGATCCGGATGGTCGAGAACCTGTTGTCGATCACGCGCATCAACGCGGAGCGCGCCAGCGTCAAGAAGGTCCCGGAGGCCGCGGAGGAGATCGTCTCGGAGGCCGTGCGCAAGTACCGCAAGCGGTTCGGCGCGCCGGCGGCGGAGATCGCGATGCCCGGGGAATTGATCATGGCGCCGATGGACGCGATTTTGATCGAGCAGGTAATCACAAACCTGCTGGAAAACGCCGCGCTGCACGCCACGGGCGCGACGTGGGTCCGGGTCACGGTCAAGAAGCAGGGCTGCGAGGCCGTGTTTGAGGTCGAGGACAACGGCGGGGGCATCGAGCCGGACAAGCTGCCGGTGCTGTTCGACGGCTCCGCCAGCAGCTACAACGACAGCGCGGCGAACTCGCGCAGCATGGGCATCGGGCTCAGCGTCTGTCGGACGATCATATCGGCGCACGGGGGCACGCTCACCGCCGAAAACGTGCCCGGCGGCGGCGCGCGCTTCCGATTCACGCTGCCAACGGAGGAGGGAGAAGGCCATGCGCAATGCGGCAACCATACTCATCGTTGAGGACGACGAGCGCATACGCAACTACATGAGGACCGTGCTCGCAAGCTGCGACTACGCGGTGCTCGAGACGGGGAACGCGAAGACCGCGCTGTCGATCGTCGCCTCGCACAACCCGGACCTCGTGATACTGGACCTCGGCCTCCCCGACCGCGACGGGCAGGAGCTTCTGAGCGAGATGCGCCAGTGGTCGCGCGTGCCGGTCGTCGTGATTTCGGCGCGCGGGCTCGAAAAGGACAAGGTGACCGCGCTCGACAACGGCGCGGACGACTATATCACAAAGCCGTTCGGGACCGACGAGCTGCTTGCGCGCATACGCGCGGCGCTGCGCCACGGAAGGCAGCGAAACGAGGGCGAGCGCACCGTGTTTTCCGGGAACGGCCTCGTCGTCGACACGGAGCGAAGGATCGTGCGCGTCGACGGCCAGCCGATCCATTTGACGCAGATCGAGTACAAGATCGTGACGCTTTTGTGTCGGAACTCCGGAAAGGTGCTCACCCACGACTACATGATCCGCGAGGTCTGGGGCCCGTTCTCCAACTGCGACACGCAGCTTTTGCGCGTCAACATGGCCAACATCCGCAGGAAGATCGAGAAGGACCCGACGATGCCCGAGTACATCGCGACCGAGATCGGCGTGGGGTATAGAATGATTGAGATGGACTGATATTTGCACGGACAGCAAGGACCTGCGTCCATCGACGCAGGTCTTTGCTGCGCGGAAAAAGCCCTCCCCGAATCCCCTCCGGCGAAGATTCTCCGCCCATGGCGGACGGGCGGAGAATCGCGTTCCATCGGGCGACAGCAATCGGAAGCGGACACCGTCCGCAGCGAAGATTCTCCGCCCATGGCGGACGGGCGGAGAATCGTGAGCCGTCGCGCGGCAGCAATCGGAAGCGGACACCGTCCGCAGCGAAGATTCTCCGCCCATGGCGGACGGGCGGAGAATCGCGTTCCATCGGGCGGCAGCAATCGGAAGCGGACACCGTCCGCAGCGAAGATTCTCCGCCCATGGCGGACGGGCGGAGAATCGTGAGCCGTCGCGCGGCAGCAATCGGAAGCGGACACCGTCCGCTATTCCCAAAATAAATCGTCGAGCGTCTTGCCGAGCGCGCGGCAGATCGCGAGGCAGAGGCGTATCGTCGGGTTGTAGTCGCCCTTCTCGATCGCGTTGATCGTCTGCCGGGAGACGCCCACGCGGTCGGCGAGCTGCTGCTGGGACAGGTCCAGGGCGGCGCGCGCGGCCTTCAGGCGCAGGTTTTTCATGCGTCACGCTCCCCTCGGTCGCGGAGCCGCTTGATCCAAAGCGCCAGGAGGATCACCAAAAACACCACCGCGACGACGAAGTTCAGCGAGCGCACGGTCAGCATGCCGCCCGCGACGATCGGCTCGGAGGCCAAGACCGCCGCGATTCCGATCCCGAGGTTCGCCACGAATACCAGCGCGAACACCTTCAAATAGAGCCCCGGCCGCTCGCGCAGCGAAAAATACGCGTCGTCGCGGATACATTGGACGATCGCAACCAGCCCCGCCAGGCAGAACCCGATGAACGCCTGCATGAACGCGTCCGCCCAGACGATCTCCGTCAGGCGCACGAACAGCCCGTTCGCCAGCGTGTATACGGACAGCGCCCAGAACGCCGACGCGTACGCCCGCATGCGCGCCTTCTCCTGCCGCTCGTCGTATTGCGCCGCCTTCCGCCCCCGCGTCGTCCTTGCGTAAATCACCTTGAAAATCAGCGCGACGAGCAGGCCCACCCCCACCCCAATCGCATATGCCCCGTTGTACATGTCTGTCCCCCCTCTTTCCCGTCGATGGACACAGTATGCCACAGAGCTTCCGATTTGTCAAGTATCTTTGACATTATTTCGGGATTATTTTACAAAGAGATCCCCCCGCCGACAGATCGCCCCTTTATCCCGTCTCCCCAAAACGAAGATTCTCCGCCTATAGCCGGGCGGAGAATCGCGTTCCATCGGGCGGCAGCAATTGGCCGCGGGCCCCGCCCGCCCGCCCGCTAGTCCGCGGTCAGGGTGCAGTCCTGGAAGAACATCGTCTCGTAGGTGTCGTCCTCCCAGACCTCGAAGGTAAAGGTGATCTCGCGGGGGTTCTCCAGAGCGTAGGCGGTGACATCCTCCTCGCCCTCGATCGGCTCGAGCAGGAAGTAATCCGAGACGGTCGCGCCGTCGGCCACGTCGTAGACGCCGAGGCCATATACCTCGACGCCGTCGGCAACGGGGTCATTGACGGAGATGGAGATCGCCTTGCCGGTGTTGTTTTCCACGATGACGTAGAAGCGGATCATCTGGCTGTCCGCGTCGTAGGCGCTGTCGTAGAGGGACATCCGGACGCCGCGCTGGTCGATCAGCATGAGGCCGTCCTCGATCGAGGGAATGGGAGTCGGCTCCGGCGCGCGGGCGTCGAGTTCCTCATAGATGCGGTCGAGCAGGTCGTAGAGCTCCGCGTCGGTCATGGCCGTCAGGTCGAGCTCGCCGGCGCCGGGCGCGGGCGTGGTCACCGAAAAGCCGAGCTTCGGCGCCTGCGGCTCGACGGCGGGCGCCTCCGTCTGGGCAACGGGCACGTCCGTGCGCTTGTCCTTCAGGCCGAAGTTGAAGCTCATCGCGCTCGCGCACGTCGGCAGGAGCATAAGCGCAAGCGCCAAAATGCAGCAGATCCATCTCTTCATACCAAATTTCCCCCATCCTTTATTGCCGATTTCTCCCATCCAGATTATAGCATGTCCGGGGCCGAAAGACAAGGGAAAACCGAGGCCGGATGCCCGCCCGTCACTCCGCGACCAGAGACACAGCCTGGAGGAACATCGTCTCGTGGGCTTCGGTGTCCCAAACCTCGAAGGTAAAGCTGAACTCGCGCGGGTTTTTCAGAATGTCGCCGTAGAGCTCCTCCTGGCCCTCGAGCGGCTTGAGCGTGAACGAATTCCAGAACGTCTTGCCGTCGGGAACCGGGTAGAGGTCAAAGCCGTCCATTTCGACGCCGTCGACATAGGAATCCTTTACATAAATGCAAATCTCCCTGCCGGTGCTGTTTTCCACGAGCACATCGAAGTAGAGGCTCCCGTCCTCGATCAAATCGATCCAGTTAAGCGCCATCCGGACGCCGTCCCGGTCGAACAGGATCATTTCGTCCCTGATCCGGAGACCCTTGGGCTCCTCGGTCGGCGCGGGCGTCGCGGCGGTGCGGGCGTCGCGGCGGTGCGGGCGTCGATCTCCGCATCGACCCGGGCGTCCAGGTCGTTAAGCTCGTCGTCGGTCAGCCTCGAAAGGTCGAGGCCGTCGATGTCCGGCTCGGGAACGAGCAATTTGTAGCCGTGGCGCGGCCTGTTCGCCGGGTCGAGGGGAACGTCCATCGCGCTCGCGCTCACGGGCGGCAGAAGCAGAACAAGCGCCAAAGTGAACAAGACCCATTTCTTCATACCGGTGTACCATCCTTCGATGCAATTCGGGAAATCCATATTTTTCCAACCCGATTATAACACGCCGCGGCCCCAAACACAAGAAACCGGCTGGTTGACAATTTCCCGAAAACGTGCTATAAAGGATTGTAACCTTCCGAAAGGGGTGGAAAGATGCGCAGATAATCTCGCACGGAAATGGGTGTCGGCGTCGCCATGCTCATGTTCTGCGGGAGGGGCGCACTTTCTGTCTCGCCGCGCGCTGTGCGCGGAGGATGTATTTGGAAAGCGTCGCCTTTGCGCGGCGCTTTTACTTGCATAAGGGGGGTATTGCCTTGTCCGTGATCTCCATTCAAAACCTGCGCTTCCGCTACGAGGGTCGGACGGAGCCGGTGTTCGACGGCCTGACGCTCTCGCTCGACGACACGTGGCGGCTCGGGCTGATCGGCCGGAACGGCCGCGGCAAGACGACGCTGTTGAAGCTGCTCGCGGGGCAGTTGGACGCCGGCGGCGCGATTGCGGCGTCCGCGCGGTTCCTGTACTTCCCGTTTTCGGTGCCCGACCCTGACCAAACGACACGAGGCGTGCTCAAATCGCTCGGCGGCGCGGAGGACTGGCGGATCGAGCGCGAGATGTCGCTGCTGTCCGTCGGCGACGGGGCGCTGGAGCGGCCGTTTTCGACGCTCAGCAACGGCGAGCGCACGAAGGCGCTGCTCGCGGCGCTGTTTTTGCAGGACGGCGCGTTCCCGCTGATCGACGAGCCGACGAACCATCTGGACCTCGACGGCCGGCGCGCGGTCGCCGGCTACCTCTCGAAAAAGGGCGGGTTTCTGCTCGTCTCGCACGACCGCGACTTTTTAGACCGCGCGATCGACCACGTGCTCGCGCTGAACCTGGACGGCGCGGAGCTTCTGCGCGGCAACTTCTCGAGCTGGAATGCGGAGCGCGAGCGGCGCGAGGCGTTCGAGCGCGCAGAGAACGACAGGCTGCGGGGCGAAATCCGCAGGCTCGGCGAGGCCGCCCGGCGCGCGGAGGCGTGGTCCGGCAAGGCCGAGAAGGGCAAGCACAGGACCGCCGACAGCGACGGCCGGCCCGAGCGCGGCTTCGAGGGCCGCAAGGCGAAGAAGCTGATGAAGCGCGCGAAGGGCATCGAGGATCGCAGGCAGGAGGCCGCCGCCGAGAAGTCGAAATTGCTGCGCAGCGTCGAGGAGGCGGAGCCGCTGAAGTTGAGCCCGGAGCCGTACCACGCGGAGCGGCTCGCGTCCTTCGAAGGCGTCAGCGCGTTCTACGGAGGTCGTCCGGCCGTCCGGGATTTCAGCCTGACGCTCGGCGCGGGCGAGCGCGTCGCGCTCGTCGGCGGCAACGGCTCCGGCAAGACGACGATTTTGAAGCTCCTGACCGGCGCGGACATCGAGCGCGCGGGCCTCGTCCGGGTCGGCAGCGGCCTCAAAATCTCGTACGTGCCGCAGGACGCGTCGTTCCTGTCCGGCGCTCTGACCGCGTTCGCCGAGGCGCGCGGCATCCCGGTGACGCTGTTTCTGACGATCCTCCGCAAGCTCGGCTTCCCCCGCGCGCAGTTCGAAGCCGACCTCGGTGCGTTCAGCGACGGCCAGAAGAAGAAGGCGCTGCTCGCCGCGAGCCTGTCGGAGCGCGCGCACCTCTACGTCTGGGACGAGCCGCTCAACTACGTAGACGTGTTCTCGCGGATGCAGCTCGAGGAATTGATCCTCGAATACCGGCCCTCTCTTCTGTTCGTCGAGCACGACCGCCGGTTCGTCGAAAAGGTCGCCACGCGGACGGTCGAGCTCTAGATGACCTCGATGCCGAGCAGCCCGCACAGCTCGCGAATCTCCCGCGCGTGGTCGCCGTAGCACAGGATCACGTGCTGGCTCGAGACCTTCTGCGCGAACTCCGGAACCGTGCACGAATCCGGGAAGATCTCGAGGCTCACGAGCTGCGGAGCGGGCGGCGCCCAGCCGAACTCCTCCCACCTGGGCGGCTTCTTCGCCTCGCCGGTGTAGAGGTGCATGAAATACTTCCCCTTCTTGTAGACGAGCCGCGCGCAGGTCACGTAGCCGGCCTTCGCCTCGCTGACGTTGAGGAGCGACGCGCTCAACAGCCCGAACGCCGTCGGCAAGAGCTTCACGTCGCCGTCGGTGACCGCGGTCGGGATGTAGTCCGGCACGCCCGCGAGCACGCTCTCGCGGAAGAACTCGTAGTACTCCATGTACGGCGCCCGCTGCCCGGTCAGCGCCCGGACCATCAGCTGCGTCGCGTTTCCGAGTATGTCGTTCTCCGGCGTCGTCTCGACCCCGTACCACGCCTCGATGAGCATGAACACCAGAGCCGGCGGGAAGCCGAGCAGCTTCTTCATGCCGTCGACGTCGATCAGCGACACCGCGCCCCACCCGCGCTCCCGAATCTTCTTCCCGACCGCGAGCGCGTACTTAACGCCCTTTTCGATGACCTCGTCCTCGCATTCCTTCTCGAGCTTCCAATTTTCGCGCACGAACCGGACGCCCTTTTGCACCTCCGCGGGGTCGAGCTGGTCTGCGAGCTGCACCATCTCGAGCATCTCGAACGGCTCGACCTCGATGCCGATCTGCCCGCGCATCGAGTTTCCCTCGAACTGCGTGCCGTAGAGCAGCATGTCGCGGTAGCCCATCGTGCCGATC
>Ga0123332_1005659_pt1 | contig 10524 bp, 7 predicted proteins | sample BioC12SIPDNA_4_FD_89958 | JGI IMG/M metagenome (GOLD analysis project Ga0123332, IMG submission 89958) | Anaerobic biogas reactor microbial communites from Washington, USA - Biogas_R2_A C12 SIP DNA | ecosystem: Engineered > Bioreactor > Anaerobic > Unclassified | place: Washington, USA... | reverse complement strand
TCCGCGACAGTGATCTGCACGTGATCGACGTAGTTGCGGTTCCACAGAGGCTCGAAGATGGCATTGGCGAACCGCAGCGTCATGATGTTCTGGACCGTCTCCTTGCCCAGGTAGTGGTCGATGCGGTAGACCTGCTGCTCGTCGAAGACGGCGTGAACCTGCGCGTTCAGGTCTCGAGCGCTGTTCAGGTCATGCCCGAACGGCTTCTCCACGATGATACGAGTCCAGCCCCGTTCACTCCGGTTCAGCCCCGCTCGCCCCAGTTGCTCGATGATCGTGGGGTACAGTTCTGGAGGGGTGGCCAGGTAGAGGAGCCTGTTTCCGTGTGTGCCCCGCTCGTTGTCGAGTCTCTTCAGTCGGGCGGCCAAGTCGGTGTATGTCGATGGCTGGTCATAGTCGCCGGTGAGATAGCAGTGCCGGCTGGCAAACTCGGACCACAGCTCGCAGATGCCCGGCTTGAGCCGCGCGTAGTTGGTGATTCCCTCGTAGATTCGGTCTCGAAACGCCTCATCCGAGAGCTCGCTTCGCGCCACCCCGATGACGTGACTGTCCTCCGGCAGCAGCCCGCGGCACGTGAGGCTGTGTAGCGCGGGAGCCAGCTTTCGTTGTGTCAGGTCCCCTGACGCGCCAAAGATGACGATCGCGGCGGGACTGGCGCACTTCAGCTCTCCCATTCAGGGCTCCTTGTCTGGTACATTCTACCAGAATCCGCTGTGGACTCGCGTCGGGTCATACCGGGTCCGTGCCTCCTTGCGCTCCGCCGGGTGTCCAATCGCGATGAGGTTGTGCGGCACGATGTCCGATGGAATACGCAGTATTCGCCGGACAGCATCTATCCGCTCTTCGACGGGATAGATGCTCAGCCACATCGACCCCAGTCCGAGCACGGTGGCGGCCAGCAAGGTGTTCTCAGTCGCCGCCGAACACGCCTGTTGCCAGAGGTCTGGCGAGGCGGCCGGCTCACCGCACACGCAGATGCACAGCGGCGACTCCCGCATAGACAGTCCGTCGGGATGGAGTGTTGCGAGAGCGTCCAGTGTCTGACGCAGCGTGACCACGACGAAATGCCACGGCAAGCCGTCCGGTGATGAGGGGGCCGACATGGCGGCCTCCAACAGAGTCCTGATCTGCGCCTGCGTGATCGGCTCCGCTGTATAACGACGGATGCTACGACGGGCGAACATGGTCTCAATCAAGTCCCTGGCCACGGTCTCCCTCCTCATCGCCATCTAGCGTGGGATTGATCTTCGGCAGACGTGCGGATTATAGCAGAGAAGCGGACACATGGGTAATGTGAGCGCTGTGAGAGACCGAAGGGACTGACAGCGTGTTGGGCGCGAGCCTGCGAAGGGCCGGTTGCGCGACGATGTGTCGACTTGTGCGTGGGCGAGTTTGCGGTATGCTCGTGGCTGTATGGTGGGTATATCACGTCGCCGGTTTGTCTCCTCAGGCCTGGCCGCTGCGTTCGGAGTCTCACTGCGTCGACTGCGCGGCGGCCCGTCCGCGCGTGGCTCCGATGATCCGGGTCCAGATCTGACGCCCAGAGTCTACCTTCCGAGAGTAGCCTGCGAAGACCCGCGTCCCATCGTGGTGCACGTGCGCGACGCGGCCGCGACGACCTGGGACGGTAACGATCCCTTCTACTCGGCGGTCGACCAACCCATCGTCGACGCCATGGTGCTCGCCGGACTACAGCAGCTCACCGGCCAGAGCGCCTGGAGCGATGTCTGGGAAGCGCTCTTCACCTGCGTCGATCCCGCCGGATATGCGCCCGGCAGGAAGATCGCTATCAAGGTCAATCTGAACAACTCGAAACGAGACGATAACGGCTGCACCCGACACAACAACAAGATCGATGCGTTGCCGCAGCCCATCATCGGGCTGATCTCAGGGTTGGTCGCCGCGGGCGTGCAGGATGGCGACGTGATCGTCTACGATGCGACGGGAGAGGAGGGTGGGCGGCTGATCCCCGCCTACTTCCGCGATCCCATCCACGCGCGGTTCGCCAACGTCACCTTCATCGCCCACGGTGGTTGTCCCGGCGCCGTCGCGCCCAGCTACGGCAAGGACCCTAGCCTCACCGTGCACTTCCACGACCCCGACGGGAATCTACGCGATCGGTGTCTGGCGGATCTGCTGTACGACGCGGCGTTCCTGATCGACATACCGATCCTCAAGGCCCACACCGGCAACTCGTGGATGCCGGTGACGCTGGCCTTCAAGAACCATCTGGGCAGCGTGGACGACATCGTCCGTAGCGGCGAGGACAACCTGCACTACTATATGTTCAACGACGAGTCGTGGTACGATGCCACGTACAGCCCGCTAGTGGATATCTATGCCAACACGCACATCCGAGCGAAGACTGCGCTGATCCTCGGGGACGGTCTGTTTGGGGCCTTCGGTGTCTACGCGACGCCGCCGTCCGAGTGGGATACGTTCGGCGGCGCGTCCAACAGCCTGTTTTTCGCGACGGATCCGGTAGCCATCGACTGTGTGATGGCCGACTTCATCGTGGCCGAGGGTGTGATTACCAAGGCCCATACCTACGACACCATGTTCTGCGCGGCGGAGGCCGGACTGGGTGTGTGCGAGGGCACGCGGGATGATCCCGGCGGCGATCCCTGGCTCACGCCGTACGGCAGCGGATACCACTCGATCCGCTATGCGCGCGTCGATCTGTAGCGCCTCGCCGGGCCCTCTGCTCGCGCTACGTGCGTGCGTCGTCCGCTAGTCCTCGTTCGGGAACTCCCACAGGTGCACGTAGAGTGGTTCGGCCCAGCCGTGACTGGCGATGGCCATCCTCCCTGGCGTCGTCTCGAAGATTCTCACCCCGTCGTGGTGCTCGAAGCGGTCGTCCAGCGTGTACCGGTACCATCCGTGTCCGCGCGGGTCGGCCTGCTTGTAGGCCAGCAGACGGCTGCGGCTGCGGTACGGCCTGAACGGGTCGTGCTCGCCTACCACGATCTCCAGCCGCCCGTCGCCATCCAGGTCGGCTACATCCAGCGAATGGGGACTGCGCACAGTGTCGATCGTATGCACGGGCCACGGCGTCGATCGGGGATCCCCTGGGTTCTCGAGCCACCCGACCTCGACGAACGCGGCCACACGCTGGTCGTAGTCCACGTCCTCCTTGACAAACACGACGTCCGTCCGGCCGTTCCCGTTGACGTCCATCACGCGCACGCGTGCGATCCAGCCGGGCGCCGGGGCAATCTCGTGCGGCAGGAAGTCCCCATCGCCTGTGTTCTCTAGCCAATACCGCCCGGCCACCAGGTCCAGCTCGCCATTGCCCGTCAGGTCGCAGGCCACGAATTCCTCGCCGTACGGTATCTCGGCAAGGACACGGGACGGCCAGCACGACGAGGCCGAGTCTTCAGGAATTTCGAAGATCTCCGGGTAGGCGCCCTCGTCGGCGTTGTGATACCCGACGATCAGCGCCGGCCGATTGCCCGGGAGAACTGGCGCGATCAGTGCGCCGTGGGGCCAGTCGCCGCGGCCGGCGCCGATGGGATATGCCTCCCAGCGGCCCGCAGTCGGATCCAGAGCCCGCAGCCAGCACATATCGCTTGTGAGTCCTTCGTACCAGCTCCTGGCGCCCGTCCGCTTCCGTGTCGCGATCAATTCCTGGCGCCCGTCGCCGGTAATATCGTGGGCGGCGATGGCCTGGTAGATGCCGGGGATCGCGTAACGCTTCCAGGTGGGGTTCCGATACCACCACTCCCCACACACGATGTCGAGCAGCCCGTCGCCGTCCAGGTCCACCGCGAGGATGTCCGTGGCCGTATGCCCCTTTTCCCGGTCGAGGAACCGATGGACGGGCCGGGTGAACGCTGGCGGCTCGGCCTCCCGTCGTTTCCAGACCTGGACGCGTGGTCGCCAACACTCCTTACCCAGTAGCTCCCTATCGCCGTCGCCATCGATATCGAATGCGATGGCCTCGTGCGTCCCGGCTCCCCGATACGCTTCCTCCACCTGCCAACTCGCGCCGCCGTCATTGGTTGAGAGCACTAGCAGCCGTGCGTCCCAGTTGTAGGGTGGGTTCCACCCGCCCTGCGCCATCTCGGCCACGAAGACCCTGGTCCGGCCCGTCGCCGCATCGCGCCAGGCCGTCAAAGAGTGGGAGAAGTTCAGGGGGTGAAGCAGCCGGTGCTCGATCCAGCGTGGCGTCCCATCGCCGTCCGCGCAGTTCTCGAACCACGCGAGCCTGCCGTCGGGGTACTCCGACTCCGTGACCACCAGATCGAGCCGCCCGTTGCCGGTGATATCCACCAGGGCGACGCGGCACATCTCGCGGAAGTCGAATGCGAGGTGTCGCTGCTCCCATCGGCCGGCGAATGGCCCGTCGGGTGGGGCGGTGTACAGGTACGGTCCGGATATGATGTCGACCTGCCCATCGCCGGTCAGGTCGCCGGCCGCGGTGCCCTCGCCGGTGAAGCCCGATTGCACACAGTGCTTGCGCCACGGCTCCCGCACGTCGGCGAAAGGCTTGTAGACGTACAGTCCTGGGACGTTGCAGTACATATCGTTGGCGATGAGCTCCATCTGCCCGTCGCCATCGACGTCGGCGAAGACGAGATCGTGCGGTCCCCCGGCCGTGATCGGGTCGATCACGTGTTGGGTCCACGAATCGGACAGATCGCCGCCGCAGTCGTACCAACTGATCATCCACTCCTCAATATCGCTGCCCGCGCTCACCCGGTGTCCGGCCACGACCTCGGGCAACCCGTCGCCGTCGATGTCGCTCAGCGTGAGGCCGCAGTGCAGGTCGATGGCGGCGATCAGACCCCGCTCGAACGTCGCGGGTCGATACCACATCAGGTTGCCCGTGCCGCCGACCACGATCTCGGCGTTGCCATCGCCGTCCAGATCGCCGGCGGTGAGCGATCCATCGGTGCTCAGGTCGGCCCCCAGAATCAGCATATCCCAGTAGTGCGCGTCGTTCACGATCGGGTTCCTCCTCTGTCCCTCACCGTCCCCGCCCGATGGGTTACCCCAGCAGATCGCGGCGGGCAGCGTCAACGATGCGGTCGATATCGCGGGCCAGCGCCTCGTCGATCGGGGCGGGTTCGTGCGTCGCGAGAATCTCGTCGACGCGCGCAGCGGCCCGGTCGCCCAGTGAGCTGCCGCCCTCCTGGGCCCAATCATCCCACGGCTGGCGGGTCCACAGCGCATCGGGACGCCAGATCTCCTGGCGGAAGTGCCGCATCGTGTGTTCCTCCGAGAGGTAGTTGCCGCCCGGACCCACGGCGTGGACAACATCGGTGGCCAGTGTGTCGGGAGTGACCGAGAAACCGCGCTTCATCCGCTTGACGTATTCCATCAGGGCGTCGTCGACGACGAGCCACGGCAGGCTGGCGCCGTGGTCGGTGCCGCAGATGCCCGCGTGACCGAAGGTGTCCGCGCCAGCCAACACGCCCAACGTCATTGTCGAACCCTTCTCGATACCGGCCTGAGCGTCGAGCACCTTCGCGTCGGTGATGCCTACGTTGATGTAGACGGGCAGACCGTAGGATCTGGCGATCTGGACGAGCGCCACGCCCATCAGCGCCTGTTCCGGCGAACCGAACGAGCAGATGCTCGTGCGTGGGTCCATCACGTGGGGGATGCCGCCATACGTGACGGGAGTGCCCGGCGCCAGGACCTGCGTACAGACCAGCCCTGCCAGCACCTCGGCGTTCTCCTGCGCCAGCGTACCGGCTAACGTGGCCGGGGCGGTCCCCATCGCCATCGCCATCGGCCCGAAGCTCGCCGTCTGTCCCGCTTCGACGAAGGCCATCAGGATATCGATCCCATCGCCCGGGATCTGCAGCGGGCTGATCGGTTCCAGAAATGTCTCGATCATCGGCCGCTGACGCAGCGCCGCGTCGCCGCCCGCCGCCGTGCGGTAGATCTCGAGTACGTACTTTGCGGACCGTCCATTGGCGATGAAGCAGCGGGTCGGTTTGGTCGTGCGTTTGACCAGCTCGGCAGTCAAGAAGACATCGCGGTACTCCACGGGAACGTCGCTGACGACGGCCATGGCGCCGACGATCGTGACGTTGGGCAGGGCATCGGCCAGGCGGATCGCGTCGTGCAGGTCCTGGCGAGTGGGCGCGCGTCGCTGCCACGTCTTCGGGTCGACCCAGGCGTACTGCCCCGGACTCGACATCAGCACCTGATCGCCGTAGCCGAAGCGAGCGACGCGCTCAGGATCGCGTCCGTAGAGCGTGTACTGCTTCGTCGCCCTCTCAACACACGCCATCACGAGCGTCTCGGGCAGGCGCGCGACCGCGGTTGCGCGGTCGACCCGGGCGCCGGCTTCGGCCAACCGGGCCAGCATACGCTCGTGGTGAACCATCACACCGGTGTCGCGCAGAATTGTCAGGCTGGCGTCGTGGATGTCCCGGAGTTCGCGCTCTGATAGCGCCTGGACTGTCATCAATGCCATGGGCTTGCTCCTCTAGTCTCAGGGTCTGGATCTGGATTGAGGGCTCAACTGCAGAGCCTGCGCCATTCGTCAATGAGAACCGTCGCATTCCGGCGCGCCGTGGGAGTGTCCTCGCGTATGTTGTCGACTGGCGACAGAATGAACCCCCCGCCCGGCGCGAGCACCGCCATCGCCTCGCGGACGGCGGCGCGCACCTCATCCTCCGTGCCATGCTCCACCGTCAGGTGGCCGTTCACGCCGCCCCACAGACAGACTTTCCCGCCCAGTTTCTCCTTTGTCACGCGGAGATCCCATTCCATCGGATCGACGCCAATCAGAACATCGACGCCGCTCTCGGCCAGCAGGCCCAGCAGTGGCATGGTGTTGGACGTGATGAGGTACCCCATCCTCGCACCGCGGCTGTGGGCGAGTTCCGCATCCTCCCTGAGAATGGGCAATAGGTAATCGCGGAAAGTGCGGGGCGACCAGAAGTCGCAGTTGGCGTACCAGGCCCGCTTGATGTACAGGTCGATCCCCGCGTCCAGCACGACGGCCATTCGGGCGCGGTTCCATTCCGCGATGATGTCGAACATCTCGTGCACGAAATCGGGCTGGTCGTGGATGGCGAAGATCGTGTTCTCTAGCCCGTAGATCCAGCCGGCCATATCGGCGCCAACGCCCCAGCCCCCCGTCACGAGCAGGCCGTGTTCGCGCGCCACGTCGAGTACGGGTTGCGCCTCGGCGCGAAACGCCGCGACCTCATCTGCAGTCGGCGGGATTAGCAGGTATCGCAGTGCGGCCAGATCATCCGGGCCGCCGACGATGAATCTGCGCGAGCGCGGCGCCATGTAGTCATCCAGGAAGGGGACGTGATCGCCCCAGCGCCAGTCATCTGTCTGACGGACCTCAGCTCGCAGCGTTCCCTCGGGGGTGTGGTACTCTTTGACCATAATTGGCCACTGCTCGACGGGGTCGTTCTCGATCCATTCCTGAATCTCAACGCTAGGGTCATAGCTGACCGGCAGCCCGTGCAGGTTGTAGTGGTCGTTGACGACGATCGGAGGGCGGGGCGGGAGCTCCACGGTCGTGTCCAAGCCCATCGCTAACTGCTTTTCGACGAACTCCAGGTAGGTCGCGCATGTGGCCTTCAGCCCGTTGTAGAGCATGAAGCTGCACGGTGTGTGATCCGGCTGCTGGCTGCTGAGCGCGGCCAGCATGCGCTCGCGCGAGGTCATCTCAATTGCCATATCCCTGTTACTCCTTCGGTTAATGAAATCGACGGGCTGGGTCTCCAGCCCGACTGCTATGACTACAATTGCCCGGTCAGGCGCTTCCACTCGTCGATGAGCACCGCCACGTTGTCCAGCGTCTGCTGGGCGGGGTCGCGGACGTTCTCCACGGGCGACAGGATGAAGCCTCCGCCCGGCGCCATGACCTCCATGGCGCGCTGTGTCTCGGCCCGCACCTGATCGGCCGTGCCGTGTTCGACAGTGACGTAGCCGTTCACGCCGCCCCAAAGCGCGATCCGACCTGCGGCCTTCTCCGTGATCTGCGCCAGGTCGGTGACCTGTGGGTCAATTCCGGTGATGACGTCCAGCCCGGCCTCGACCAGCAGATCCACCAGCGGCAGCGTGCCTGTCGTCATCATCCCGCTGATGCGTGCGCCGGCCTGGTGCACCATCTCGGCGTCGGCCCGTAGGATCGGCAGCAGAAACTGCCGGTAGAGGCGGGGCGACCAGAAATCGGTGCTCTCGTAGAAGATGCGTTTGATGTACAGCTCAATGCCGGCGTCGAGCAGCACCTCCAGCCGCTTCCGGTTCCACCGGGCCACCATGTCCAGGAGGTCGCGAAAGAAGTCGGGCTGATCGACTGCCATGAATACCATAGGCTCAAATCCGGTCAGCCAGGCGACCGCGTCGACCGCCGCGCCCCAGCCGCCTGCCAACAACAGGCCGTGGCGCTCGGCCTGGGCCCGCGCCGGGTCAGCCTCGGCGCGAAAGGCCGCGATCTCGTCGTCGGTGAGGGGGACGAGCAGATACTGCAGCGCCTCCAGGTCCTCTGGCCGGGTGATGAGGGGCTTCTTCGAGCGAGGCGCCAGGTAATCGTCGAAGAACGGTACGTGATCTCCCCAGCGCCAGTCGTCCGTCTGGCGCACTTCCGTGCGCAGCACCCCGCCCGGCGTGTGGTATTCCTTGACCATGATCGGCCAGAACTCCCCGGGTTGTTCCTCAACCCACTCCGTGACCCCAACTCTGGGATCGTGGCTGACCGGGAGGCCGTGCAGGTTGTAGTAGTCATTCACGACGACCGGCGGACGAGGGGGAAGCTCAACGAACGCGTCGAGCCCCATCTCGACCTGCCGGTCGACGAACTCAGCGTAGCTCCGACAGTGCTCCTTCAGAGCGCCGAAGATCATGAACGAGCACGGGACGTGGTCAGCCTCCTCACGGTTGAGCGCTGCCAGCATGCGTTCTCTCGATGTCCAGTTTCTAGACAATGACCTATCTCTCCTACGCATCAAGGGATGCGTCGACGTGTCCATCATGGCACCGCTCGCTGCCGGATTTCCCACCGGAGCGGTGTGCTGCCGCGGTAAGCTCAGTGAATTGCTCTCTCAGCCGTCGCATAAATCCGATCGATCTCGTCGCGGCGAGTGGGGTCCAGCTCGAAGCTGTGCGAGGCGATGCGCCGGCGTACCTCATCCTTGAGCCGGTCCGACAGGTGGGGCCCTCCTCTTTCCATCCACGCGCCGATGGTGCCTCGCTCGAAGCGCTTGGGGAACCAGGTGTGTTTCAGGCAGTTGTCGAGCATGCTGCCCAGCGCCATGAAGCCGTGCTCGACGACGTTCTTGATCTCCGCCAGCCGCCATCTTCGCCCTCAGCTAGCCGTCGCCCAGTTCAACCGCCCAATCCTGGAGGAACACCGGGAAATAGGTGCGGTAGCTCACCTCCCCCATCCGCTGCGCGTAGATGTCGTAATTGTTGCCGTGGTACCAGCGCCGGTTGTCCTCCCACGCGACGAGTGCGCCGCCCGCGCCGTCGCTCACCAGCCGCGGATGGTGCTGCCCGGCCCCCTCGTTCACGTCGCACACCAACAGCGTCCCCGTCCAGCGCGCCGTCCCGTCAGGCCGCAGCCGCTGCGCATAGATGTTGATGCTTCGCCACACCACCCACGCGCCCCCCGCCCCGTCCGCCAGGATGTCGGGCGCTAGCTCAGCCCTGCCCTCCGTCGATACCCGCACCCCGTCGGTCGCCCAGGCCACCGTCCCGTCCGACAGCACCCGCTGCGCGTAGATCAGCGAATCGGACGCGCTCACGCGCTCATCCTGCCAGGCCACGAGCGCGCCCTCCGCTCCGTCGCTTGCGATCGCCGCGAACCACTGGTATCCCCCCGCCTGCGTCAGCGCCACGCCATCCGTCGCCCAGGCCACCGTCCCGTCCGACAGCACCCGCTGCGCGTAGAGGTCGATGTTGTACTCCCCCGCTCGCATATCCTGCCACACTACGAGCGCCCCGCCCGCGCCGTCACTATCCATTACCGGCCAGCCTCCCCCGCCCAGCGGAACCCCCCCAGCCACCCAGGCCGGCGTCCCGTCAGGCCCCACTCGCTGCGCACAGATGCTCGCCACTCCGCCGCACCCGCCGTGCCACACTACGATCCCGCCCCCCGCCCCGTCGGTCGTGATGCTGGCCCACCACTGATCGACGGCCAGCGCAGTCAGGGCGATTCCGTCCGTCGTCCACGCCGCCGTCCCGTCCGAGAGCACCCGTTGCACGTATACGTCAGCGTCGCCGTCCCGGTAGTCATCCCACACCACGATGGCGCCGCCCGCGCCATCGGGCGCGATGCCGTGCACGACCTGGTCGCCCGACGCCGCGCACACTGCAACGTCACCCGTCGCCCACGCCGCCGTCCCGTCCGATAGCACCCGCTGCGCGTACACGTCTCTGTCTCCAGCCCGCCAATCCATCCACACCACGAGCGCCCCGCCCGCCCCATCCGTTGCCAACAGCGGATATGACACCGAGCCGGGTTCCGACAGCGACACGCCGTTCGTCGCCCACGCCGCCGTCCCGTCCGAGAGCACCCGCTGCGCGTAGATCTGCGGATAAGGC
>Ga0123332_1005658_pt1 | contig 10525 bp, 11 predicted proteins | sample BioC12SIPDNA_4_FD_89958 | JGI IMG/M metagenome (GOLD analysis project Ga0123332, IMG submission 89958) | Anaerobic biogas reactor microbial communites from Washington, USA - Biogas_R2_A C12 SIP DNA | ecosystem: Engineered > Bioreactor > Anaerobic > Unclassified | place: Washington, USA... | reverse complement strand
GGTCTACGTCGTCTCGGCGTGGATCAAGCTCCGCCAAGAGGACGTGAAGCAGGCGAAGCAGGACGCCGACGAGGCCTTCGTCCTGGACGAGCTGGGAGAGGACACGGCGGACGTGCACCACGTGCGTGGTGCGGTCCTCTTCAACGCGGGCAACTACCAGAAGGCCGTGGAGAGCTTCGACCGCGCACTGGCCAAGGCGTCGACGGACGAGAAGCCGGAGATCTACACGCGCAAGGCCTGGGCCCTGGACAGGGACGGGAAACTGGACGACGCGCTCGATGCGTGCCTGGCCGGCTTCGAGCAGGGCGTCGAGATGACGAGCACGGTGGGCAGCCTGCTCGCGGACGTGACGGCCGGGGTCGTCGTGAGGAAGTGCGACGACCCGAACAAGCCGGATGCCAGCATCAAGGCCTACCAGGGAGTCCTCCAGCGTTTCGAGTCCGGGTTCGCCGACAGCGCCGCCAAGACCACGCTGGTCACCTACGTCAAGGAGCAGATCGCCCGCCAGGAGAAGCTGCGCACCAGGCTCAAGACCATCAAGGACCTGGAGTCGAAGCAGCGCCAGCTGGCAGGCGAGCGCAACCCGGGGAGCGACTCACCGGGCTTCCCCCTGCTCGCGATAGGCGCCGCGGCCTTCGGCTTCATGCTCACGCCGGCAGCGTCGTTCTTCGCGGTGATCGGGCTCGCAGCAGCGATCTGGGCCGGCTACCAGATCAAGCAGGGCATGGACTGGAAGGCCCAGAAGGCGGCGTACGAGGGTGCGCAGCACCAGTTGGTCGACGTCGAGAAGCGCCTGGAGAGGCTCAAGAAAGACGAGTCCCTGTTCGAGGTCCCGCCACTGAAGAAGAACTAGCGGACCGCGCGAGGTCTTCACATGCTCGACGTAGCCGAGAGTCTCGTCCTCGGTCAGCGCACGGTCCCACTCTTCGGCGCTGGGAACATCTGGGTCGAGGACTCGGTCCTAGACCGCACGTCACTGGGCTTGACGCAGCAGATCATGGCGCGCGCCCTCGAGGACACGCAGCCTGGTCAGCTGGAGCTCATCGTCTTCGACGACTCCCTCTCCGGGATCTCGGCGCCGTTCGAGGCGCTTAACGCGGGACGGGAGAAGGTCCTGACGGTCACCCACGACACGGTTGAGTTCGCGGAGCACCTGGCCTACCTGCGGGACCACATCCAGAGCGTCAACAACGTCATGCAGGGGCTGACGTCGACGCTCGTGGAGTTCCGCAAGATGGTGAACTACCCGGTCGAGGGCTACAAGCTGGTCGTCCTCTCCACGGACGTCTCCATGCTGAGCGAGGATCTCCAGAACGACCTGAGCACCCTCCTGCGGGCCGGGCCGCGCGCGGGCGTGAGCTTCCTGATCCACTCCGTGAAACTGGGTGTCGAGTATCTCGCCGAACCATGCGAGGTGGTCAGCACCAGGCAGGGCATGGTCGTGCCCGGCGGAAAGGTCGATCCCAGGGCCCTGATCGAGTCGGCGACGTCGGTCTCCCGCTCGATGGCGCAGGCCACCATGCTGCCCATCAGGTACTCGGAGATCGAGGACAGCGGTCGCTGGGAGGCCAGCAGCGCCGACGGCATCACCTTCGCGATCGGCCGCTACGGACTCTCGACCGTGCACATCACCTTGGGCGACGAGCTGAACCAGCGTCACAACGTCCTCATCACCGGCGCCGTCGGGCAGGGCAAGTCCAACCTCATCTCGGTGATGATCCACAGCCTGTGCCAGCGCTACTCACCCACCGAGCTCGAACTCGTCCTCCTAGACTTCAAGGAGGGAGTGACGCTCCAGGGCTTCTACGGCTCGGAGGGTGGGGAGTACCTGCCACATGCCCGGGTGCTGGGCCTGGAGTCCGACCGGGAGTTCGGGCAAAGCGTCTTCCAGCATCTCTTCAACACCTACCGGTCCCGCATGGCGACCTTCAAGGCTGCCGGTGTGCAGAACATCGCTCAGTATCGCGCCGCCGAGCCCGGGTCAGAGATGCCGCGCGTCGTCGTCATCATCGACGAGTTCCAGATGATGTTCGCCGACAACGACCGTCTCTCGGCCGAGATCGCCGACCTGCTCGTGCAGGGTGCGCGCCTGTTCCGGGCCTGCGGGATCCACATCGTCCTGGCCTCCCAGACGATCGGGGGGAACGTCTCCCTCATGGGGTCGGCCGGCGAGGGGCTGTTCGGACAGTTCCCGGTCCGGATCGCGCTGAAGAACTCGCTGTCCGAGTCGCACGCGACCCTCGGCAGCCGCAACGATGCCGCAGCTCACCTGCGGGCCCGTGAGGCGATCGTGAACGTGGACTACGGGCAGCTGAGCGCCAACCGCAAGACGACGATCGCGTTCGCCGACGAGCAGGTGATGCGGGAACTGCGACGTGACTGGTGGATGAACCGGCCGAGTGCCTCTCGGGCCCCCTACGTCTTCGAGGGCGACCGGGTGCGATCCCTGAGGGACGACCTCGCGGTCGTGCGAGGCCTCGTCTCCGCAGGCGGCGACCGCAAGGTGATGCTGGGGCAGCGGATCGGCGTGGACGGTGGTCCCCTCGCTCTGCCCTTCGGCCGGGAGGTGGGCCGGAACATCGTCGTCCTCGGGGGCGGTCCCGCGGTCCCGATGGTTCTCAACGCCGCGCTCGCGCTGTGCCTGCAGCCCCGGCAGCGGAGGCTGCGGTTCGTCGTGCTCGACTGCACCGGGGGCGAGTCGGACTGGGCCCGTCACCGCGACAGTTTCGTGCGCAGCATCTCCGGCCGGGGTCATCAGGTGGAGGTGGTCGCGGCGGAGGGCGTCGACGAGGCGATCGGGCGCCTCGCCGGGCCCGGCCCCGAGATGGGAAGCCCCGCCGATGAGGACGTCTACGTGCTTGCCCTCGGCCTCGAGCGCCGGCGGGCCATGCCCATGGAGTTCCAGGACCTCATCCAGACTGGCTCGGCCCGCGGGGTCCACCTGATCGCGTGGTGGCGCAAGTTCGAGGTCTTCCGGGAGCACGTCGGCTACGGAGGTGAGAGTTACTTCGACATCAAGGTGGCTCTCCGGTCCGACGCGCAGACGGTCCGCCAGTTCTTCAACGACCCCCTGCTCGCCTGGAAGGCCGCAGACAACCGCGCGCTCGTCTGGGACGCGACCGAGCTCTACGAGCCCACCCGAACCATTCCCTACGCACAGTTCGATCCAATCGGTGATGACCTGTCCACGCCCGGGCAGTCCTGAGAAGCGAGGTTCCACATGTCCTTGATGCAGGTGCTCCAGCAAGTCACCCAGCTGCAACGACAGGTCGATGACCAGGCGCGGCTCCTGGAGACCTTTGTCCGCGACAACCGGCAGAACATGACATTCGTCCAGGCGGAGCTGAAGGGAAGCTCCAAGGGCCACGACGTGAAGCTCATGGGGTCGATGAGACAGGCCGAGGACGGCCTGCGGAAGGCCGAGCGGGCGCTGGCCAACGCCTCGGTTGCGTTGCTGCGGGTCCGTGCGAAGTAGAGACGAGGAGATCTGACGATGACGTCGATTCAGGATGTGGTGACCGCGGCTCACCGGGTGAAGACCAGTTCCGAGGGTGTCTTGCACCGGACGGTGGTCAGCGCCGACATGCTGCGCCAGAACGCGGGGAAGCTCGAAGCCGTCGTCAAGGGCTCGCGAACCGGCGAACAGGCGGTGAAGGAGGTCCGCGTGGCCGAGCGCGCCCTGCGCGACTGCGCCACCAAGCTCCTCACCATGCAGAAGGACATCGACAACTTCATCAAGGACCTGACGAGTTAGCTGATGGACAAGGCGGAACAACTCGCGCGCGCGAGGCGGGCGCGCGCGAGCCTTGGCTTCGCGCTGAACCATGCGTCGTCGCTGCAGTCCCAGGCCAGGACTCTCCACGGGGCGACCCACCAAGAGGTCGGTGGGCACAACCTGGGGGACCTGCTGATCGCCGAGCTCGCGCGCGCCGCGGACACCCTCGGCGCGGCCATCACGGAGATCGGAGTTGCCCTGGACGCCGCAGCGAGGGTCGGGACCGCCGAGGACGGTCCGCCGGGGCAGGAGCAGCCACCGTGGATCTAGAGCGCACCGTGACGGTCCTCGGAACCCTTCGCGACGAGGCCGAGCGGCTCCGGCGCGCCTGCGAGGTGGTGATCGCCATGCTGGACGACGCGGCGAGCGAGCTCAAGGGTGTCGACGACCCTGCGGCGCTGGAGGCCCTCGAGGCCATCTGGCGGGCCTACGACCACGTGGGCAACACGGCCTACGGGTGGGTGGGCAACTACGTGAGACGCAACGGGGAGCTGGCGGTTCTGTTGCGCGACTGAGCGGGGGGACGCACCCACCGAACGCGACTAGATAGCCGCCAGGCCGTCAGCCCCCGACCGCCACGACCACCTTGCCGTGCGGGTGGCCGTCGCGGACGAACTGCACCGCCTCGACCGCCGCCTCGAACGGGAAGGCCCGGTCCAGCGGCACCCGCAGGTCGCCCGCGGCCAGGAGGTCGACGAGCTCCTGCAGCGTCTCCTTCGGCATCGTCGCCACCAGGCCGTGGAGGTGCTGCGGCACGAACGGGTTGCTGAGCGTCGCCTGCAGCATCCGGCCCATGCCGAGCCACTCGGTCCCGGTCGGCTCGCCACCGACGACGACCAGCCGGCCCCTCTTGGTGAGCAGTCGACGCAGCGACCCCTGCGGGCGCCGGCCGGCCAGCTCGATGATGCCGTCGAAGGTCCGCCCGGACTCCGTCACGTCCGTGGCGCGGTAGTCGATCACCTCGCTCGCCCCGAGCCCCCGCACGAGGTCCGCCTTGCCCGCGCTGCACACCGCGGTCACCTCGGCCCCGGCCCGCGCGGCGAGCTGCACCGCGAAGCCTCCGACGCCGCCGCCCGCGCCGATCACCGCGATCCGCTTCCCCGGCCCCGGCTGCACCGACTCAACTGCCTGGTATGCCGTGACTCCCGAGACCGGGAGCGCCGCCACTGCCGTCAGGTCGAGGGGGTCGGGGACGGTGACCAGTGTGCTCACCGGCGCCACGGCATACTCCTGGAACGTGCCGCGGGCCTGGCCGACGACGCGGTCCCCGACCGACAGCTCGGTGACGCTCGGACCAACCCGCACGACGGTGCCGGACAGGTCCCAGCCGGGAACCGGCCACTTCGGGCGACCCCAGCGGCCCCAGACGAGCCGCACCATGCGGGGGTTGGCGGTCACCAGGTGCCAGATGCTCGGGTCGACCCCGGCGGCGGTGACCTGCACGAGGACCTCGCCCGCGCCGGGCTGGGGGACCGGGACCTCACGGAGCTCGAGGTCGGTCAGCGGTCCGAACCGGTCCTGGGCGTAGGCCCGCATGGTCGTCGTGATCTCTTGCGTGGTCATGATTCCTCCGAGCGTCTCGCCCTTACGGCGTAAGGGAACTTACGCTGTAAGGTACTCTTACAACGTAAGGCCGTCAAGAGGTGCTCGCTGGCCACGCTCCTCGGGCCTACAGTGACTGCCGAGGAGGTGGCCGCGTGGCCTTGACCAGGGACCAGGTGCTGGGCGCCGCCGTCGCGCTCGCCGACGCCGAGGGTCTGTCCGCCGTCACGATGCGTCGGCTGGCCGGGGCGCTGGGCGTCGAGGCGATGTCGCTCTACCACCACGTCCGCGGCAAGGAGGCGCTGCTCGACGGGGCGGTCGAGGTGGTGATGGCCGAGGTGGCTGCGGCCATTGACGACCTCGGCATCCCGGAGCCGACGCAGGACTGGCAGGGGGACCTGCGCGCGACGATTCTCGCCTCCCGGGAGGTGCTGCTGCGCCACCCGTGGGTGCCCGGGCTGTTGGAGACCCGGGCCTCGCTGAGCCCCACGGTCGTCGCGCACCACGAGCACGTCCTGCGCCTGATGCACGAGGGCGGTTTCGGGTACGACCTGGCGCACCACGCGCTCCACGCCCTGGGCAGCCGCGCCCTCGGCTTCAGCCAGGAGCTCTTCCAGCCCGCGCCCGATGGCGAGGAGCAGGTTGACCTCGACCCCGCCGATTTCCCGCATCTGGGAGCGATGGTCGCCGAGGTGGCGCACACCGTGGACGACCCAACGCTGGGCTGGTGCGACGACCAGACCGAGTTCGAGTTCTCGCTCGACCTGCTGCTGGACGGTCTGGAACGGCTCCGGAGCGCCTGACCGGCATGGAGGACGTCGTCGTCATCGGCGCGGGCATCGTCGGTCTGGCGACCGCCCGGGCGCTGCTGCGCGCGCGGCCCGGCCTGTCCGTGACCGTCCTCGACAAGGCCGACGACGTCGCCACCGCGCAGACCGGCCACAACTCGGGCGTCATCCACGCGGGTCTCTACTACGCCCCCGGCTCGCTCAAGGCGCGGCTCTGCCGCGCGGGAGAGGCCGCGACCAAAGCCTTCTGCGAGGAGCACGGGATCCCGTATGCCGTGCCCGGCAAGTTGGTCGTCGCCACCGACGAGCCCGAGGTCGGCCGCCTGCGGGCGCTCGGTGATCGGGCGGCCCAGAACGGCATCGAGCTCGAGCCGGTCGGCGGTGCGCGACTGCGGGAGCTGGAGCCGAACGTGCGCGGCGTGGAGGCACTGCTGTCGCCGGCGACCGGCATCGTCGACTTCCGCGAGGTCGCGCGCGCCATGGCTGCCGAGGTCGTCGCGGCCGGTGGTCGGGTTGTCACCCGGGCCACCGTCCGGTCGATCGAGGAGCGCGGCTCGACGGTGCGCGTCCAGTCGGACATCGGTGAGCTCACGGCCCGAACCCTGGTGGCCTGCGCGGGACTGCAGGCCGACCGGGTCGCGCGGCTGGGCGGACTCGACATCGGGTTCCGGATCGTGCCCTTCCGCGGGGAGTACTACCAGCTGCCGGCCACCAAGTCAGACCTGGTCCGTCATCTCATCTACCCGGTGCCCGACCCGGACCTGCCCTTCCTCGGCGTGCACCTCTCGCCCACCATCGACGGACGGGTGACGGTCGGGCCCAACGCGGTCCTCGGCCTGGCTCGGGAGGGCTATCCCAGGGGAGCGGTCCGCCTGCGGGACGTGGCGTCATACGGCCTGTTCCCGGGGATGTGGCGGTTCGGGCGCGCCAACCTGCGGACCGGGCTCGCGGAGGCTCGGGACTCGGTCCTCCGGTCCGGCTACCTGCGGCAGGTGCAGAAGTACGCGCCGTCGCTCACGGTCGAGGACCTGCGGCCCTACCCGGCCGGGATCCGGGCGCAGGCGATCACCAGGACCGGGCGGCCGGTGGAGGACTTCCTGCTGCGCCGCACCGCCCGGCAGGTCCACGTGTGCAACGCCCCGTCGCCGGCCGCGACCTCGGCGATCCCGATCGGCGAGATGATCAGCCGTGAAGTCCTTGAGGCGATCGACGGATGACGCCCCGAGGCAGGCGGATGGTGTGGATCGCCCTGGTGGTCTACCTGGTGCTGCTGGGTGCGATCGGCCTGTGGCTCACCGCGGTCGACGACCCGGTGCGCGGTCAGGTCAACGACCTGGTCGACTGGCTGAAGGCGCGGGGCGCGCCCGAGGAGCTGCGCTACGGCTACGTCGAGGCGGCGGCCAACTTCGCGGTGTTCGTCCCGCTCGGCTTCCTCGTCGCGCTGCTGCTGCGGCCGGTCTGGTGGTTTCTCGCCGGGCTGCTGGGGGTGTTCATCTCCGCGGGGATCGAGCTCGCCCAGCTGGTCCTGCTCAGCGGTCGCACGCCCGACGAGATCGACCTGCTGATGAACTCTGCCGGGGCGTTCTTCGGGGCCGCGGTCGGTGGGCTGGTGCACCTCGTGCTGCGCCGTCGCCGCAGGTCAGGGCGGCACTCTCGGGGGACGTGACACCGGTGGGTCCCCGCGCACCAGATCAGGGGTGGTGCGTGTGGAGGCACCGGGCTACGGGTGGTGCGGGTGGAGGCACCGATGTCACGTCAGCGGGTGATGCCCAGGCTGGCGATGAGGTCCTCGTGCAGCTCGAACCACACCTTGTGGCAGGAGTCCACCGAGGTACCAGCGATGTAGGCCCTGTCCTCGTCGGCCCGGAACAACGCCGACGCGAACCGGGCGTGGTAGCCGGCGAACCGGTCTAGCTCCTCGCAGAGGCGTGCCTGCAGCACCTTCAGCTCGGCGGCGACCGACGAGAGCTCCTGCCAGGCCTGGTCGTAGGCGGCGCGCTCGGGGTCGAGCTGCACGGCGGTGCACGCGGCGGCGACGGTCTCGTTCAACGGGAGGAAGTCCTCGTGGACCTGGGTCACGGTGGCCCGGGCGCCGACCGCGTCGAGCTCCTCGGCCAGCTGCGCCTCGTTGTGCTGACGCCCCGCCTCGGTGAGGGACCACCCGCCCGCGTCCGCGAAGGAGGTCTCGGTCACCTCGCCGCGCTCGGCGGCCCTCTCGAGCACCGCGGTGACCACGGCCGGGTCGAGGTCGAACCGCGCGGCCAGCTGGGACAGGTCGGCATAGCCGAGCAGCCGCACCCCATGCAGGGCGAGCAGGTCGGGCGGGGAAGTATGCGGCACCGGTCACCTTGTCGTCGTCGGGAGCTTCAGTCGTCGGGAAGGGCCATCGTGCCACGCGTGCCGTCGACCACCACGGTCCGACCATCGGTGACCGCACCCATCGCACCTGCTGCTCCGACGATCGCGGGGATGCCGAACTCCCGGGCCACGATCGAGGCGTGGGACAGCGGTCCGCCGGTCTCGGTCACGACGGCGGACACCATCCGGAACAGTGGCGTCCATGCCGGGTCGGTCGTCCGGCAGACCAGCACGTCACCGACCCGGACCGTGCCGAAGCCGTCGACGCCGTGCACCAGCCGGGCCGGTCCCCGGACCCGACCGGGGCTGGCCGGTGCACCCGTGGCGAGCACCGTGGCCGGTGGCGGATCCTCGGCCGGAGTGACTGCGGTGGGAGCGCGCAGGGCCGTGACGGGGCGCGACTGCAGCATCCACAATTCCTCGCCGGCCACGGCCCACTCGATGTCCTGCGGACCGCCGAGCAGGCCCTCGGCCGCACGCGCGAGTTCCGCCACCGCGGCGACCTGCCCCGGAGCCAGGCACGGGCGCACCCGGTCGGGAAGTGCGACCGGCGTGCGCCGGAGGTCGGTCCCGACCAGGTCCAGCCGACTGGCCTTGCTCCCGACCCGGGAGGTCACGGGTGCCGCGCCCACGGGCACTGTGCCGCCGGTCTCTGCGCCGTCGGGCGGGACCCTGAAGGTGTCGGGCACGACCCGGCCGCTCACGACCGACTCGCCCAACCCCCAGGAGGCGTCTATCACCACGCTCTCAGCGCCACCCACGGGATCCATGCTGAAGGCCACCCCGGCGACCTCCGCCGCGACCAGACGCTGCACGATCACTGGCGTGCGGTCCTCGCCCGACGCCGCGGGTGAACCGGGTGCCGACCCCAGCCCCTCGGCATACTGCCGGACCCGGTCACCGGCCCCGGAGGCGGCGCAGCGCTCGACCGCGGCGACGACGTCAGCAGGCTCGACGACACCGAGCACCGTCTCGAGCTGCCCGGCGAAGGAGGCGTGCGCAGAGTCCTCGGCCAGCCCGGAGGAGCGCACGGCGACAGGCCCGCCCAGGTCGGCGAGCAGTTGGGTCGCCTCCTCGAGGGCGACGGGCGCCAGCACCACGAACCCCTCCGGCACCGCGAACCCAGCCCGGTGCAGCGCCCCCAGCCGCGCCGCCTTGCCGCCGCACGCGGCGTCGGCTCGGGCGATGGGCCTGATCACGCGCGCAGCAGCCCCGAGGCGTCCAGCCGGTCCAGCGCCTCGTCGATCTCCCCGGTGCCGCCGGCGAAGCTGAGCCGCACCCACTGGTTCCCGTGGGCGGTGTCGAAGTCCACGCCCGGTGTCAGCGCCACGCCGGTCGCGGCGAGCACCTCCTGGCACCAGCGAAGCGAGTCGTCGGTCAGGTGCGAGATGTCGCACCAGGCGTAGAACGCGCCGTCCGGCGGCGCGAACGAGCCCAGCCCCAGCTCGGGCAGGCGACGCAGCAGCAGGTCCCGGTTCTCGGCATACCGCGCGACGTGCCCGTCGAGCTCGCGCTTGGCCTCGGGGGAGAAGGCGGCCAGCGCGGCATACTGCGTGATCGCCGGCGGGCAGATGTTGAGGTTGCCGGTGAGGATTTCCATCGGGCGGCGCAGCCACTCCGGCACGATCGTCCAGCCCAGGCGCCACCCGGTCATTGAGAAGTACTTGCTGACCGACCCCACGACCACCGCTTCCCGGCTGGTCTGCCAGGCGCTCGCGACCGGTCGGCCGTAGGTCACGCCGTGGTAGATCTCGTCGCTGACCAGCAGGCAGCCGGCCTCCTCGCACCACCTAGCGATCGCGGCCAGTTCGTCCGCGTCGATCACCGTGCCGGTCGGGTTGGCCGGGCTGGCCACGATCAGGCCCTTCGGCGGCTCCGGCAGCGCCTCGAGCATCGCCACGGTCGGCTGGTAGCGCGTCTCCGGGCCGCAGTCGAGCTCGATGACCTCGCAGCCCAGCGCGGCCAGGGTGTTGCGGTAGGCGGGGTAGCCCGGCCGCGTCATCGCCACCCGGTCGCCCGCCTCGAACGCCGCGAGGAAGAGCGAGGTGAACGCCCCCGAGCT
>Ga0123332_1005657_pt1 | contig 10528 bp, 9 predicted proteins | sample BioC12SIPDNA_4_FD_89958 | JGI IMG/M metagenome (GOLD analysis project Ga0123332, IMG submission 89958) | Anaerobic biogas reactor microbial communites from Washington, USA - Biogas_R2_A C12 SIP DNA | ecosystem: Engineered > Bioreactor > Anaerobic > Unclassified | place: Washington, USA... | reverse complement strand
GATCGGGACGAGTACGCGACGCTAAAGCGCCAGAGACGGCAGGCCACCGGCTGTAAGCCTGCCCCGCCACCAGCCCGCCGAAAACCCCCCGAGAGTGAGCGCCTCAAATCCGGCCGCCGGCCACCGCATGACGCAGGGCCGACCGGGGAGTGTATGGTGCTCCGACTGGCCTCGTTACGGCCGATGAAGATAGCCGTCTCGCCTTGGTTTATTGTAGAGGCACAGCATGCTACGCCTCTATGGATTACAGATTGCAGGCGGGACGGCCAAATATTGGGTGGAACCGCGAAGCCCCTCGCCCCAACGGCGAGGGGCTTTTTTCTACTCTCAGCACACAGCACGCACGGCAGGAGAAGGATCATGCAAATCATGAAGTTTGGCGGCACCTCCGTCAACGACGCCCAGGCGATTTCCCAGGTCGCGTCCATCGTGGCCGGCCAGTTGCGCACCGATTCCCGGGTCGTGGTCGTCACCTCGGCCATGCGCGGGGTCACTGACCTCTTGATCAGCACGGCCAACGCGGCCGCCAGTGGCGATCGACAGGCATATCGCGACGCGCGGCTCACCTTGATCGCGCGTCATCGCGACGCTGCAGAGTCGCTGGTCGATGACCTGGACGATCTGGCCGCGATACAGGCGCAGACGGACGAGCGCGTGCGCGAGTTCGAGCGCCTCTGCATGGCGGTCGCGATCCTCGGCGAGCTGACCGATCGCGGGCTTGCGGTCATCTCGGGGCTGGGCGAACGTCTGATGGCGCCCATCCTGGCGGCCGCCATGCGCGCTCGCGGGGTCGAAGCGGAAGCGATCGACGCGGGCGAATTGATCGTCACCGACGACAACTACGCCGCGGCTGCACCCGACATGGACGCGACCTGGTCGGCAACGCGCGGCCGGCTACAGCCGCTGCTCGAAAGGGGCGTCACCCCCGTGGTCACGGGCTTCGTCGCGGCCACGCCCGCAGGCGTGCCGACGGTGCTGGGGCGGGGCGGCTCGGATTACTCTGCCGCGATCCTCGGTGCAGCGCTAGATGCGGACGAGATCCAGATCTGGACGGATGTGGACGGCGTGCTGACGGCCGACCCCCGTATCGTCAAGGGCGCGCGGCCGTTAAGAGAGCTGACATATGGCGAGGCCGCAGAGTTGGCCTACTTCGGCGCCAAGGTTCTGCACCCGAAGACCATGCTGCCGGCTATCGACCGGGGCATCCCGATCAGCGTGCGCAACACCTTCAACCCGGCCTTTTCCGGCACGCGCGTCGTGCCGAAATCGTCCAACGGCGGCACGGTGAAGGCGCTGACCGTAATCCGCGGGCTGGCGCTGGTCACCGTGGCAGGCCGCGGCATGATGGGCGTTCCCGGCATCGCGGCCCGCACCTTCGCATCGGTCGCACAGCGCGGGGCAAATGTACTGATGATCTCGCAAGCCTCCTCCGAGCAGAGCATTTGCTTCGTCGTGCCCGATTCCGACGCGCGGCCCGTAGGCGCAGCACTGGAGGCATCATTCGGAGAGGAGATCAAGCGCCGCCTGATCGATCGCGTGAGCATCGAGCCGGAAGTCGTGATCGTGGCCATCGTGGGTGAGGGGATGCGCGGCACGCCGGGCATTGCGGCTCGCCTGTTCTCTGCGCTCGGAGAAAACGGCGTCAACGTCATCGCGGTCGCCCAGGGATCCTCCGAGACGAACATCTCGCTGGTGCTCGGTGCGGCGGATGCGGATGCAGGCATCCGGTTCATTCACGATGCATTTGGATTGGGGGCAGTATGAAACGAGTTCCACTGATCATCTTCGGCGCCGGCAACGTGGGACGGGCGCTGGTGCGACAGCTGACCGAGGCCAGCCAGCTTCACGCGGAGCGCGACGGCCTGCGATTTCGCATCGTCGCCTGGTGCGATATCGACGGCGCTGCCGTGGACGAAGACGGCCTCAGTGCCGAGGATCTGCAAGCAATTGCGGGCGCCAAGAAGGCCGGCGAACCGTTCCCCCTGAGCCAGCCCAACTACGAGCCGGATCTCCGGGCCATCGTGGAAGTCGCTGGCACGGCGGGCTGCATCGTGGCGGATGTGACCGCGTCCCCCGCGACCGTGCCCGCGCTCCAGTTCGCACTGAGGAGCGGGTACCGGGCGGCCACGGCCAATAAGATCCCGCTGGTCGGGCCCCAGGCGGTCTTCGATGATCTGACCGGCAGCAAACGATTCCGATATGAGACCACCGTCGGTTCGGCCGTGCCCGTTATCGAGGCTACGCTCGGCCTGGTGCGGGCGGCCGACAAGGTCGAGTCGGTGCAGGGCGCGCTCAGCGGCACCCTGGGATTCCTCTGCACCGGGCTGCAGAGTGGCCGGCCCTTCTCCAGCCTGGTGGCAGAAGCCATGCAGGCAGGCTACACCGAGCCGGACCCTCGCATCGACCTGGGCGGCATGGATGTCGCGCGCAAGGCGCTGATCGTGGCGCGCACGTTAGGGTGGAAGCTGGAGTTGAGCGACGTGCAGGTGGCCGGATTGCTGCCGGCCGAGTATGCGGATCTCTCTCTGGACGGTTGCCTGGCGCGCCTGCCCGAACTGGATGCCGGCTTTGCAGCCCAGGTCGCCGAGGCTGCGGCGCAGGGCCAGGTGCTGCGCTACATCGCTGAGATCAAGGACGGTCGCGCGGCGGTCGGCATGCGAGCGGTGCCGGCCGATTCGGCGCTGGGCCAACTCAAGGGGAACGACAACCTGGTGGCGTTCCGCACGCGCTACTATCCCGACACCCCCCTCGTGCTGCAGGGCCGGGGCGCGGGCGTCGAGGCGGCCGCGGCAGGCGTGCACGCGGATATCGTCGCGCTCGCACAATACGGGGAGGGTTGAGATGAGCAGCGTCACACCGCCTCAAAATAAGATCAAGGTCGGCGTCCTGGGCGCCACCGGCGCGGTCGGACAGCGCTTCGTTCACCTGTTAGCAGACCATCCCTGGTTTGAGGTTGCGGTCCTGGCCGCGTCCGATCGCTCGGTGGGTAAGACGTATCGCGAAGCTACCAGGTGGATGATCCGCGGTGGCATGCCGGAAGCTGTGGCCGACACGGTCGTCGTCCCCACCGAGCCCAGTGCAATCGATAAAGATGTGCGGCTGCTGTTCTCGGCCATTCCGGGCGACATGGCGAGCGCGTTGGAAGAAGAGCTGGCCAACGCGGGATTTGCAGTCTGCTCCAACGCGTCTGCCCATCGCATGGATCTGGATGTGCCGCTGCTGATCCCGGAGGTTAACCCGGAACACACCGCGCTGATCCGAGCCCAGCAGCGCCGGCGCCGTGCCGCGGGCAAGCAGGATGGGTTCATTGTCACCAATCCGAACTGCAGCAGCACACACCTGGTATGCGCACTCAAGCCGCTGCATGACGCGTTCGGGTTGACCGCGGTGAACGTTGTCACTATGCAGGCGCTCTCCGGTGCAGGTTATCCCGGGGTCTCCGCCATGGACATCCTCGACAATGTGGTGCCCTACATCGGTGGCGAAGAGGAAAAGATCGAGACCGAGCCGCGCAAGCTGCTGGGTATGCTGGAGGGCGAGAGCGTCCGCTGGGCCGACTTCGTCGTTAGCGCACAGGCGAACCGGGTGGCTGTCCGCAACGGGCACCTGGAGGCCGTCAGCGTGAAGCTGCGCCAAACAGCCACGCTGGAACAAGTAGCCGGCGCGTTTACGTCTTACCGCGGAGAACCCCAACGACTGGGGCTGCCTTCCGCGCCGGACCCGGCTATCATCCTGCACACCGCGCCGGACCGCCCGCAGCCACGGCTTGACAGGCTCACCGGCAATGGAATGGCGACAAGCATAGGCCGTCTGCGCGCCGATCCGCTATTTGACTACAAATTCCTCGTGTTAGGGCATAATACGATCCGTGGAGCAGCCGGTGGCGCATTGCTCAATGGAGAGTTGCTATATGTACAAGGCTGGCTTTGATATGAAACTGCATGCACTAACAGATGTCTTCGGCGACCTGGTGATCTACCGGGATATGAATGCGATGGACGAGCGCCTGCCTCGTTACAGCGAGGCATGGCACGAGATGGGCATGGCGGGGCCAAATCCGCCGCGCAAGCTGGACATGGCGTATGCGCAGGCATTGGCCTGGCTGTTGGCGCAAGCCCAGAAGATCGCCGGTCCCCGCAGGCCCGCGCTCAGCGAGATATTCTACCTGGGCGATACGCTCCTCAACGACGGTGGTGCGTTCCAAAATCTGCGGTCACTCACCGGCTGGCCCGGTTGGTGCTTCATCGGGTCCGAGAAAGATCAGGAACTGCAGATCACGGGCAAGGACGGGCTGTATCAGGCAAACCGGTGGATCGCGCTGGCCGACTTCCTGCGCCAGGCCCAGGCCGAGGGTGCTGCCATCGATCAGCGCACGGTCGCGATCGTGGATATCGACAAGACTGCGATCGGTGCGCGGGGCCGCAACGACAAATCCATCGACCGCGCGCGCCTGGCCGCCATCGAGGCGACTCTGAGCGAGGCTGTGGGGGAGGCATTCAAGCGCGACGAGTTCCTGCAGGTTTATGCTGTGCTCAACACGCCGAAGTATCACTCGTTCACGGCCGATAACCAGGACAATGTCGCCTACATCTGCCTGATGCTCAGTGCAGGGGTGGTCGATCTGGATGCCGTGCTGGCACGGGTCGACGCGCAAGAGCTGACCGATTCCCGGCAGTTCATGGCGCACGTCGACAACCTGCGCGGCGAGCTGACGCCCCGGGTGCTGGCCCTGCACGACGACATCTACACGCGCGCGCGCGCCGGCGACCCGACGCCCTTCAAGGCGTTCCGCCGCCGCGAGTACCAGGAAACCGTCGATCGCATGGGGCACCTGCCTTCTGACGCGCGCCTTGGCCAACGGCTCATCGAAGAGATCTGCATCACGCGCGAGGTCTTGGAAGCGTCGCAGTGGCTTCGGGAGCGCGGCTGCCTGATGGTGGCCCTGTCAGACAAGCCAGACGAAGCCACGATGCCTTCGCCATTGCTGGCAGCACAGGGCTATCTGCCCCTCCACCGCACCCCGACGCACATCGTCGGACAATCCATAGAACTGCCCGCCATTAGCGCGCGCGATGGGATGCTGGTATAATTGCAGTATCAGCATCCCCGGAGGAACTGTTGGATCAAATCCAGCCCCAGTTGCGCTGCAGCGTCGGTGTCACTGCCTACAATGAAGAGGCAAATATCGGACGCCTGCTCGATGCCTTGCTGAACCAACACCTGCACGACGTCGAAATCAGCGAGATCATCGTCGTCGCCAGCGGCTGCACCGACAACACCATCCCAATCGTAGAAGCAATCGCAGCACGCGAACCACGCGTCAAGCTGTTCACGCAGCCGAAGCGCGAGGGCAAGACCGCCGCGATCAATATCTTCCTGAGCAACGCCACCAAGGAGATCTGCGTCCTGGAGAGCGGCGACACGCTGCCCCACGAAGACGCGGTCGAGCACCTGGTGCGCATGTTCGCGGATCCCACCGTCGGCATGACGGGCGCACACAAGATCCCTGTCAACACGCCGGATCACCTGGTCGGCCTGTTCACCCACCTGCGCCTGCGGTTGGAACACCAGCTCTGCCTGGAGATCCCCCGCCTCGGCGAAATGATCGCATTCCGCAAGGTGTTCGATCGCATCCCGCCCGATGTCGCGATGGATGAGGCGTTCGTCGAGGCGCTGGTGGTGCAGCGCGGGATGCAGGTGCGCTACGCGCCCGATGCGGTGGTCTATAATACCGGCCCGGACACGGTGAGCGACTGGGTGCGCCAGCGACGGCGGAATCACGCAGGCCATCTTTACCTCAAATCCAAGTACGGGTATGCAGTCTCGAGCATCCAGAACACCCGCGTGGCTAAGGTGGCACTTAAGGAGATCTGGGGCGCGGTCCGATTGGTTTGGACGCTGTTCATCCTGGCCGTGCTCGAGCTCTGGTCCCGCCTGCTTGGCTGGTACGATTTTGCCATCAAGAAGGACCGCCACGTCGTGTGGGACATGGCGTGGTCGCAGAAGGTCGATGTGGAGGCCGAGCGCGCTCAAACGGCGGCCGACGACGACCTTCGTCCTACGGCGGTAGCAGGACCCCGTGCGCGATAAGCTTACAAACCTTCTCAAGATCGTCATCAGCCTGGCCCTGATCGCGCTGGCGTTCTACCTGATCGACTTCCGCCAGGTGCTGGCCCAACTCAGGCAGGTCCAGCCGCTCTATTTCGTATTGGCCCTCGCCTTCTTCATGGTGGCCATCACCGTCAACGGCGCGAAATGGCAGGTACTGCTCCGCGCCCAGGGCGTAAAAGTTCCCTTCTCTGCAGTGCTTCGCTTCATTTTCGTCGGCTTCTTCTTCAACAACTTCTTGCCGGCCAACGTTGGTGGCGACGTGATGCGCGGCTTCAGCCTCGCGCGCTACACCGACCGCGCGGCAGATGCTGCCGTCTCGGTCATCGTCGACCGCGTCATCGGCCTCATGGCGTACATGACCACCGCAGCCATCGCGGCCATCATCGCAGTGAATTTCACCGGCCGCGCCGAGCTTGAGCAGGTGGAGTGGGTTGCCCTGGTGGCTTTGGCCGTACTGGCTCTCGGCTTCGGCGTGCTGCTCAGCCGGCGCTTGCGATTGCTGATCACCCGAATATTCCAAAGCCGCTTCCTGGCGCCTCTCGCGCCCCTGTGGGGTCGCATCTCCGATGCCTTTGGCGCCTATCGCTTCCGCTACGTCGCCCTGGTGACAGCGTTCGGCATCGCCCTGGTCGGCATCGCCTGCACGACCATTGTCAACTGGCTGCTTTCGCAGTCCATGGGCGGCCTGATGCCGCTTGAAGCCATCTTCCTGTTCAATCCGCTCATCGCGCTCGTGCTGATGATCCCCGTATCGATCGGCGGCATCGGCGTCAACCAAACCGCCTATCCTTTCTTCTACGGCCTCGCAGGCGTCCCTGCGGATCACGCGCTCGCCGTGTCGATCCTGATGCAAGCTATCGCGCTACTCGGTAGCCTGCCCGGCGGCGTCCTGTGGTTCCTGGGAAAACGACGGGCGCCCGCCGGTGCAGAGCACTAGGCTCAAGGCTCAGGCACCCAGTGCGTGCGGGTTATCAGGTGCCGGGCACTGACGATCCTGCGGATCGTTGAAGTGCCGGGCACCTCCTACCGGTGAAGGTTTATGACGACTATCGACATTGACACTGCGCGCGCGTTATACGAAGCGGGCGGCGGAGGGCATGACTTCGACCATGTCCTGCGGGTGACCGCACTGGCCGAGCGCATCGGCCAGGCAGAGGGCGCGGACATGGAGGTCGTCCGGACTGCCGCGCTGCTGCACGATGTGGGGGAGAATGCTGACCGCGAGCGCCATCACCTGCTGGGCGCGCAGCGCGCGCGCGAGCTTCTCGCGGACCACCCCGCAGCATTTGTCGACGCGGTGGCCCACGCAATCGAGGCCCACCGGTTCCGGCACGATCCGCAGCCTCTCACAATCGAGGCACAGGTATTGTCCGACGCGGATAAACTGGATGCGATCGGCGCGATCGGCATCGGCCGCGCGTTCGCGTATGCCGGTGCAGCGGGCACTTCCCTGTGGCGGCAGCCGTGGCCCAAGATTGCCGGCCAGGGCGGCGATGCGCTCCGGGCGCCTGCCGAACTGGGCGAAGGCTATACCCCCGTCCACGAGTTCGTCTACAAGCTCGACCGCATCCCCGAGCGCCTCTTCACCGCGACCGCCAAGTCAATCGCCCACGAGCGCCGCTCGTTCATGCGCCAGTTCTTCGACCGGCTGGATCGGGAGGCGATGGGAGAGGCGTAATACGCGCGGGACGAGACGGGTATTTCGCGCGGGGCTCAGGTGCCGGGCACTTTCGAAGTGCCCGGCACCTATTTCAGCACCTAGTCCCAGTCCTCAATTCGTGATTTGACACCCCTCACGCACTGTGCTAAACTCCCGACGGTCAAAAGATGGGCAGCAGAGTGCTGCTGTGCCAGAAGCATATCCAAGCGTTCGGAGATACATTGGCTATTAGCCTTCGCTTCCCTCGTCGTCGTAGCACCATGAGAGCGGGTTAGCACCCGGTCACAGGAGCTCGCGCGAGCCGAACGTCTAAGACAGAAACGTGGCGAACCAGCACCCAGACCCGGGTGCTGGTTTTTTGTTGTGTGCAAAGCACGGGGTGAGGAATGGTCAAGATCGGCATTGTCGGCGCAACAGGATATACGGGGCTGGAACTGCTCAGGATCCTGGCGCGGCATCCGCTGGCGAAGATCGCCTGGCTGACGTCGGAGAACTCGGCGGGCCAGCGCTTCGGCGACGTCTTCCCGGTTGCGCCCTTCATCGGCGACACCATCCTGGTCAAGGCGGCCGATGCGGATCTGGCCGCAGCAGACGTCGTGTTCTGCTGCCTGCCGCACGCAACGGCCCAGGCGCCGGTGGCCGCGGCACGGCGGGCCGGAGCGCGAGTCGTGGACCTCAGCGCGGACTACCGGATACACGACGCCGCGGCTTACGAGACCTGGTACGGACATCCGCACAACGAACCGGCATGGCTGGCCGAAGCCGTCTACGGGCTGCCCGAACTGCACCGGGCTGAGATCAAGGCCACACATCTCGTCGCCAACCCGGGCTGCTACGCAACCAGCATCATCCTGGGCCTGGCGCCGCTGGCCAGAGCCGGCTGGCTCGGGGGCGCAGTCATCGCGGACAGCAAATCGGGTGTGTCCGGTGCGGGCCGGGGGCTCTCACTCAAGACACACTTCGCCGAGGCGAACGAGAACATGAGCCCGTATAGCATCGGGCGGGCGCACCGGCATCTGGTCGAGATCGAGCAGGAGCTGCACCTTCTCAGCCAGGGCGCCAAAGGCCAGGCTTCGTTCGAGCTGATCTTCTCGCCCCACCTGCTCCCCGTCACCCGCGGCATTCTCTCAACCCATTACGTCACCCTTCCCTCCGGCGCGGGCGAGGCCGAGGTGCGGGCAGCCTATGAAGAGGCCTACGCGGACGAGCCCTTCATCCACCTCCTGATGGGTGGCCAGGTCGCGACCCTGGCGCACGCGGTCCACACGAATTTCTGCGCGCTCGGCCTGACCTTCGTGCCGGGGAGCAGCACGATGATCGTAACCTCAGCTATCGATAACCTGATCAAGGGCGCATCCGGCCAGGCAGTGCAGAACATGAACCTCATGCTGGGCCTGGACGAGAAGATGGGGCTGCTTTAATGAACGAAAAAAGCGTACTGGTGCTGAAGATCGGCGGCAACCAGGTCGAGGACGAGGATTTTCTCGCCGGCTTCGTCGCAGCGGTCAAAGGGCTGCTGGCGGACCACACGGTCGTCGTCGTCCATGGCGGCGGCAAGGAGATCGCCGACCTTCACAACCAGCTCGGCGTGAGTTTCGAGACGATCGAAGGCTTGCGCGCCACGTCGGAGGAAAGCCTGCGGCTGGTGGAGATGGTGTTGAACGGCGTCGTCAACACGCGGCTGGTGCGCAACCTGGTGAACGGTGGCGTCGACGCGGTGGGGCTGTCGGGCGTGGACTTGGGGCTCGTGCGGGTCACGCCCCTGTCGGTCAACGGCCGCAGCCTGGGCCGGGTGGGTGCGGTGCAGCGCGTTAACGGCGAGGCGCTGCTGCAACTGCTCGACACCGGCATCACCCCGGTGATTTCGCCCGTCTCGCTGGGTGAGGATGGACTGTCGTACAACGTCAATGCGGACCACGTGGCCGCCGGGGTTGCCAGAGCCGTCGAAGCCGCGCGCCTGGTGTTCGTGAGTAACGTCCCGGGCGTGCAGGTGACCAGCAGGACGATGCGCGCACTGACGGTCAAGCAGATCGAGGGGCTGATCGCGGACGGGCACATCACCGGCGGCATGATCCCGAAGGTGCGCTCTGCCACCGAAGCCGTGTTGAGCGGCGTGTACCAGGCGGTGATCACGGACCTGGCCGGCCTGGCAAAAGATGGCGGTACGGCCATCATCAAAGGATAACCTGTTGCGTGGAAAAGGGGTGAAAACCGTGGATGACATGAGTCACATCATTGAACTCGAACAGAACCACGTCCTCCAGACTTATACCCGTCCTCCCTTCGTGCTGGACCATGGGAAGGGCTGCTGGGTGTATGACACCGCGGGAAACGGCTACCTGGATTGCGCGGCCGGCATCGCGGTGAACGCGCTGGGCCACGCGCACCCCAGTCTCGTCGCCGCGCTCACAGAGCAGGCCGGCAAACTGTGGCACGTCTCCAACCTGTATCACACCGCCCCGCAGGCGCAGCTGGCGGAGGCGCTCTGTGCGAGCAGCTTCGCCGAGCGGGTCTTCTTCTGCAATTCCGGTGCGGAGGCAAACGAAGCCGCGTTCAAGTTCAGCCGCAAATGGGCGCACGATCATTTCGGTCCTGAGAAGCACGCGATCGTCGCGTTCTCGAATGCATTCCACGGCCGCACATTTGGCGCGTTGGCCGCCACCCCGCGCGAGAAGTACCAGGCGCCGTTCCGGCCGCTCCTGCCCGGTGTTCGCTTCGCGGAATTCAACGATCTCGCGGCCGCTGCAGACGCCATCG
>Ga0123332_1005653_pt1 | contig 10533 bp, 8 predicted proteins | sample BioC12SIPDNA_4_FD_89958 | JGI IMG/M metagenome (GOLD analysis project Ga0123332, IMG submission 89958) | Anaerobic biogas reactor microbial communites from Washington, USA - Biogas_R2_A C12 SIP DNA | ecosystem: Engineered > Bioreactor > Anaerobic > Unclassified | place: Washington, USA... | reverse complement strand
CGGGTGTCGAAGGCGGCGATACTGACGCCGTTGAGCACGCCCGCGGGCAATCCCTTGATCCACGTCATTGTGGCGGGTGTCGCTTTGAACGCCCGGGTGGGGGAGCCCACCACCAGAACGCTCACGCCGTCGAGATGCTCGGCTATGACGTCCGTCACCTTCACGGTTGTGACCTCACCGGACGCCCCGAGCGCCTCCCCGATGGCCTGCGCCACTCGCTCCGTGTTTCCGAATACCGAATCGTAGACGACCAGCCCCTTCATCACTCGCTCCTTCCCTTGCCTGGCGGACGGCACCGGCGAGGGCCGGGCCGCCCTGACGTACACTTCACCTAGTGTACACCCGTTTGCCGGGGCTGTGGAGCCAGGGCCTGTGGCTGCTGCGGCTCGCCTCTTGGGGCAGCGAGCGCAGCGGGGACCGCACCGGTCCTTGTGGGGGTTGCCGCACGAGTCGAAGCGCGCCGCCGGGTTGCGGTTGCGCGTCGGGCGGGGTGGCGGTACTATCCTGACCGTGCGCGAGGTGCAGGTGGGTTCGTGCCGGGCGACCGGTCCGCGGGCCCGGCACCCGATCGATGCGAGGCGCCGGAAGCGCGCGAGGGCTGCGAGGTGAAGGAGGCATGGTTTGGCTAACGATGCAGAGTCGAGGCTCGGGCTGCTGAGGGCGCGGTTCAAGACGCGCCTGCTGCGCGTGTGGAAGGCTCTCCCGGGGTGCGTGCAGGGCTGGATCATGCGCTGGCTGCTGCCGAAGTACCTGGTCGGATCGGTTGCCGTGATCCTCGACGATGCCGGGCGCGTGCTGCTCTATCGCCATACGTACCGCGATGACTACCCCTGGGGCCTTCCCGGCGGATGGCTCAAGCCCGGCGAGGATCCCATCGACGCTATCGAGCGCGAGGTGCGTGAGGAGGGCGGCTACGACATCAAGGCGCTCCATCCGCTGGTCATCGGTGGGGACCGGTACCTGCGCCGCATCGACCTGATCTTCCTGTGTGACCTGGTTGGCGGCACGTTCCGCCCCAGCGCAGAGGTGTCGGAAGCGGGCTTCTTCGCGCCGGACGCCCTTCCGGGGCGCGTGGAGCCCTTCCACGTGCAGGTGGTCGGGTATGCCAGCGACGTGGTAGCGGGCCGGGTTCGGGGCCAGCCGCCCCGTTCTCCGCACTGACGTCCAGGCTTAGAGCAAGTCCCCCATACAGGCTAGCGCCGTGCGCTTACCAACTCGCCCAGGCGGAGTGTGACGACGGCGCGATCGCGCGCCTGCAGAAGGCCTGGGCGGAGGGCGGACGGGAGACGCCGTAGGCCCAGAGGGCAAGCTCCGTTGCCAGGCTCTCGTTGACCGGCTGGTCGGGGTGGGGCCACAGGGTTGTCGAGAGCGTCGCCGCGTAGAGCTCTTCCAGCGGCTCGTTCCACCTGTACCCGGCGGCTCGTTCGGCCTCGAGCCCGTCGACGAGGACGTGGCCCACTTCGTGGCCCACGATGGCCTGCTGGATGGTCACGTTGGGCGACCAGGCCGAGGCGTCTCTGCGTATCACCCGCCAGTGGTAGTGTGTCTCCAAGAAGGCGTCGTCGAAAAGGCTGCTGTTCACGACGATGAGGCCCACGGAAGGCGCCCATCCGGCGGGCGGGCGGGCGGTTCCCGATCCTCGCACGAACGTAAGGGTGTCCACGCCAGCTTCCGCGACGGCGTCGAGCGTGGTGTGGATGAGGCCCACGAAGCGCGCTTCTCCCAGCGCCAGGGCATAGTGATCCAGCGCGTCGATCACGACGGCGACTTCCTCGGGCCGCCACGGTCCCGAGAAGCGAATGCTCAGGTCAAGCCAGCGCGCAACGCGCGCACACTGTGCCAGGCAAGGATTGGCGCCCGCAACGGCGTTGGCACTGCCAACGGGTGAAGCTGGGGTTGCCATCCTCGCGCCGCTAGGCCGCAGGGTGGGCTTTGGGCTCTCCGGGCACGTAGTGCCCCCGGTCGGCGACGCGCCATTGGGACCGCAGCACAGTCCTAAAAGCGATGGAATGGCTTGGCCGGGCGAGGGCGCGGCCCTGGCGGCGGTGGGCGTCGTGGCGTGCAGTACGGTTGTAGGGAGGTCGGCTGACTCAAACTTTGCTCGGGCATCCCGCTGGGGACTTCCAAAGATGGCCATGATGACCACACCCAGCACCAACGTTCGGTTGCGCATCCTCAGGTCTCCTGTGTGACTTGCGACGACCGGCAGGTGCGTTGCCCGGCACTAAGCACCAGGCCCCAGCAGTGGTCTGGCGTGCTGCACGGACAACCGACGCTGCCGGAAGGCCAGAGACGCAGTCAAAGGCGCGCCTCTGAAGCGCTTCTCCTGCACTGTGGCAGGAGCGTACCGTGGGACAGGGACCGAAGACGCTCGACCCGGTAGGTTGGTTGTGGGCCTGAGTGGGTAGTCCGCCGGTGGGCGACTGTGGTATCAGGGCCGGCCACCTCAGGTGCTTACCGTAGGGTGCGGTAAGCTGATGGGCCAACCGCCGCGATGACCGCGACTACCTGCTCAGACTCCACGCCTCGATTATAACGGCGTTCTGGGTGAGTGCAAGAGGGGATTCACGGGGACGACCGCCGCCGGGGCGGTCTCAGGGGATGCCACGGCGATACCGTGACAGGCTGTCGCCGACCTGGAGCACCTGTCGGTCAGGGCACCGTGGCCGGTGTCGGGCCGGCCTGCCGGCAAGAGTCGCCTCAGCGAGTGGCCAGCAGGAGCGCGCCCTGCACTACGCCCTGTGCGTCTGCCAGCTCCAGAGCGACGGGCCAGAGTCGCGCCTCGAGTGCCGGCACCAGGACCTCCCGACGGAACGCCCCGGCGGTGCCGGGGCGCTCCAGGCCCAACGCGAGGAGCGCGAACTCCGTGGCAAGGTTCTCCTCCGCCGAGCCTCCCGGATGCGGCCACATCAAGGGGTCGACCCGATGCGAATAGAGGGATTCTAGCGTCGGGCCGTCAGGGTCAAGGGCCTTCTGTTCCGCCCGCAGGGCATCGACGACCACGTGGCCCAGCTCGTGCGCGACAATGGCATCCTGGATCGTGACCGTGTCGGGGGCCGTGTCGCGCCACTCATAGAAGACCATCCAGACGTAGTTGATCCTGAGGAAGGTCGCGTCAAAGAGGCTGTCGTTGAGCACGATCCGGCCACGGTACGGTGCCCAGAACGCGGCAGGGGTGCCTCCGTCGGGGCCGCGGAAGAACGTGAGTTGGTCCACGTTGAGGCTGTGGGCGTCGAGCGCGATGCGAATCAGCTCGCGCAGGCGAGGCCCACCAAGCGCGCGCTCGAAGCGGGCCACGGCGTCCAGCACCAGGTCGATCTCGGCCGGCTCCCAGGTACTGACGAAGCGTAACTCGGTCGCAGGCGCGGGTTCCGGTGTGGGCAGCTCCGCCAGACACCGGTTCACGGTACGCACCACCGAGGTATGGTCCACTGCGGGTGGGTCGGATCCGGTGATCAGCGCGTCCTCACTGAAGCGGAAGCGTCGTCTGAACCGCGACCGGCGCGTAGGTTGAGCGTTGTCGCTTACGGTCTCGCGCACGCCCGGTGCGCAGTCCAGCAGGGTCGCTGGCGGCGCCCCCAGGTGCTTGGGCCGGGCCTCTGCAGGGTCGGAACGCGCGATGGGTGCTGCGGTGGTACTCAGGACCGCCGCCAGCAGCAGCACGAGAACCGTCGTGACACCTTTCCTCAGCATGGCGCGCTCTCCTCTCCGCACCTGAGCCACGCGGCAGCGCCGGTCGCGTGGCTACGACTCAGTGCTATGATCGCCCATGAGCGTCACGAAAACGTCACCGCTGCCGGCAAGTCAGCTTCGCGGCTCAGCGGGCGCCGCGACGAGCCCGCTCTGCGGCGTTGCGCCGATGTCGTGCTCCGCGGATTTCACGATCGCTAGCAGCTGGTGACTGACCGTGGCGCGGAAGGTCTCTACCTGCGGCGTGCGGGTCACGTTCAGCGCCCATGCCGCCATCTCCGTCGCTAGGTTCTCGGTGACGACCGCGTAGGGGTGCGGCCACTGGCGCTCTTCGATCGTCTGGGCGTAGAGCGTCTCCATCTTCGGCTCGTCGAGGCCGGCGGATGTCGCAACCGCACGCAGGCCGTCGACGAGCACGTGGCCCAGCTCGTGCCCCATCACCACTTCACGGGTTGTGAGTCCTGCGGGTAGCGTCGCATGCTCGCCCCTCAGGAAGCTCCAGTGGTAGTAGTCGTGCAAGAAGGCGTCGTCGAAGAATCCGTCGTTGAGTACAATCCGTCCGGACCAACCATACCAGACGGCTGCCGGGATGTGATGCCCCCGCACGCGCACCAGCCGCAGTGAGGTTGCCAGGCCCATCGACCCTGCTGAGACCGCTGCGCCCGCGAGCTGGGCGAACCGCGCTTCGCCATACGTGGTCCCAAAGGCATCGAGGACCGTCAGGGTCAGGCCCAGCTCCTCCGATGACCAGGGACCCTCGAAGCGGATGCCAATAGCGAGCCACACGTTCAGACGTTCCAGACGCGCTGTTGGCCAGGTCGCCAGGTAGCCGAGCCGTAGCGACTGACGTGCCCCAAGTGCGGTTGTCATCGCCTCGAGCAAGGCGGCGCGGTCGTCACGATCGGGCGTTGTCGCGGCCAAGCTGACTTCGCGGTACGACTTGGCGGCCGCTGGCAATCGTGCCGCGTCTGCCGTACGCCACGGGCTGCCTAGCAGCAGCACTCCCGCCGTCACGATCGCTGCCACGATTGCTCGCATTTGTCTCCCGGTCATCACTGCCTACCCTCCCAGCGGTTGCTCGCTTCTCGAACCTGACTGCCTACTCATTTGCCTCCAGACTACTGGAGGGGCGTGTCGAGGCCGTGTACGGTGCGTTAGGGCGGCGTGACTGCCACGTGACGGCGGATGGGTGCTCCGCCGTGCGCGCGGGCCTGCGGCGGGGCATCGAGCTTGTGCGCGCATCGGCTGGCTCAAGAGCAGCGGGGATTCATCACATTGGCTTGTTCCTGGGTTCGCTGCTACAATGGCTGCGGCGCAGGGTCCGGTTGGCGGGGCGGAGCGCCGGCGTCATGGGCTGACATCGCGAGATCGACGGGTGATAGAAAGGACGCTGCTATGAACGTCGTCTTCTTTATGTCCGACTCTTACCGGTACGACAACCTGTCCTGCTATGGACCCACGAAGACCCATACGCCGCGCCTCGATGCGTTTGCAGGCCAGGCGCACGTCTTCGAGAACGCTTACCTGGGGTCGTTCCCCACCGTTCCCAACCGGCTGGACATCATGAGCGGGCGCTTCTCGTGCATCGAGTACCAGTGGCAACCGTTGCCCCGGGAGGTGCTGACCTTCCAGGAGATCCTCACAGCGTCGGGGATCACGACGCAACTGATCGCCGACACCCCCCATATCCTGGGCGAGGGCTTCAACTACTCCCGCGGGTGGATGGGTTGGGAGTGGATCCGCGGACAGGAGACCGACCGCTGGAAGACCCACCCACACGACGTGCCGCTGCCGGCGGCGCCGAGCAAGCTTCGCAACCCCGAGGGGATCAAGGTTCACTACCGCAATACGGCGTGGTGGTGTGGTGAGGAGGACCGCTTTGTGGCAAGGACGGTGGGCGCGGCTTGTGATTGGCTGGACAACGCTTGCCGCGCTCCGGAGCGCAAGCCCTTCTTCCTCTATGTGGACACGTTCGATCCCCACGAGCCCTGGGACGCGCCCCAGCACTATGTCGATCTCTACGACCCCGGCTACACGGGCGAGAACCCCAACTACCCTGTCTATGGCTTCTGGCAGGAGGTCATGTCGGAGCGGGAGCTGCAGCACATCAACGCCGAGTACCGGGCCGAGGCGACGATGGTCGATCGCTGGTTTGGCGTGTTGCTCGATAAGCTGGACGCGCTGGGCCTGACCGAGGACACGGTGGTGATCTTCACCACCGACCACGGGTACCTTTTCGGCGAGCACGGGGTGGTGGGCAAATCCCTGATTCCACAAGCGAAGGGCGCGGGGATGAGCTTCGAGTCGACGCGGATGTACGAGGACATCCGCCGCACGCCCTTGCTGGTTCGCATGCCGGGGCAGGGACGCCAGCAGCGCCACACCGCCTTCGTCCAGAGCCCCGACCTGATGCCCACGTTCCTGGAGCTCTGCGGCCTGGTCACAACCGAGACAAAGCGGGGCAAGTCAGAGATCCAGGCGCTACAGTGCGGTGTCTTCTACACAGAGCGCTGGGAGTTCGACCCCGACCGGGTGCATGGGCGGTCGATCGTGCCGCTGCTCAATGGCGAGAGCAACACCCATCGCGACGTCGCTGTGTGCTCCAGCACCCTGGTGGGCCACAGCCCCAAGGTCGCCAAGGCTGCCATTCTGACCGAGGATGGCTGGTGTCTGCACTATGCGGGCGCCTATCCCAAAGACGAGAGCGCCGGGGGACTCGGCGCAGCAGGCGCTCTGCTGAACCTGGATATCACGCGCGCACCCACCGAGCCTGCGCTCTTCTACCTACCTGACGATCCCGCCGAAGAGCACGATGTGCTCGCGGCGAACGAGGCCCTTGCCGCCGAGATCCACGCGCGCTATGTGGCCTGGCTAGAGGAGGTTGGGACGCCCGAGCCCCATCTCGTGGGCCGCCGGGCCCTGCGCTAGAGGATGTTGAGTGGGGGGCTACGATCCAAAGCCGCGTGGGGCGCACCGGTGAGGCAAGGATCCTTGCCGAGACCTGGTCCGCGACGCGTCGTCGACCGTGCGGACGTACGCGTATCTGTACAGCGTTTTGAGAGGACCCTATGATGATGAAGACCATACCGAATACGGCGTTGGTCGTTTCTCCGATCTGCCTCGGCACGTCGGAGCTGGGGACGGTTGTGCCGGAGACCGATGCCTTCCGGCTGCTGGACACGTTCGTGGACCTTGGTGGCACCTTCCTCGACACCGCCGCGGTCTACGCCAACTGGATACCGGGCGAGCGTAGCGTTAGCGAGAAGACCATCGGGCGCTGGATGAGGTCGCGTGGCAACCGGGACCGGATCGTCGTTGCGACAAAAGGGGCACACCCGGAGTTGACGTCGATGCACATCCCGCGCCTCTCGCCGGCAGACATCGAAGCCGACGTCGACGCCAGCTTGCGTAACTTGCAGGTCGACACGATCGATCTCTATTATCTCCACCGCGACGATCCAACGCGGCCTGTCGGCGAGATCATGGAAGCGCTGTGGGCGCAGGTGGCGTCCGGGAAGGTGCGTTACGTGGCGTGCTCGAACTGGTGCGCAGGGCGGATCGAGGCCGCGCGTGCATACGCCGCCGCGGGTGGCTACCAGGGCTTCGTCGCTGACCAGATGCTCTGGAACCTTGCGGTGATCGATCCCGACGCTGTTGCCGACAAGACCATCGTGGTGATGGATCGCGAGCTGCGACAGCTCCATGCAGAGACAGGGATGGCGGCGGTGCCCTACTCGTCTCAGGCCGGCGGGCTCTTCCAGAAGCTGGCGGCGGGCACGCTCGAGCGCCCGGCCCCGGGCGCCCGCGAGATGTACCCGTTTGAGGAGAATGCGCGGCGGCTGGCGCGGATCGAGACGTTGTCGGCGGAGACCGGCCTGACGGTGAGCCAGATCGTGCTAGGCTACCTGCTTTCGCAGCCGTTTGTGACGGTGCCGATCGTGGGCTGCAAGACCGAGGCCACGTTGCGTGACTCGCTCCAGGCCGCCGACGTGCGGCTCGACCCGGTCCAGGTTGCTTACCTCGAGCGCGGGGCCCGGCATGACGCCAGCGCTTCTTGCTCACTGTGAGCAACCAGGGAAGGAGAAGCCATGAACACCCCACGCTTTCTGCTTGAGCCGGAACGCCGGGTGCCCGTCGTCGCCGATGTCGACGTGTGTGTGATCGGCGGAAGCACCACGGGTGTGTTCGCTGCTGTCGCTGCGGCGCGCCTGGGCGCGACGGTGGCGTTGGTGGAGCGGCTCGGATTCTTCGGCGGTTCTGCCACCGCCAGCCTGGTCTGCGTCTGGCATAGCCGGATGGACGCGGCATACGACCGTGAGATCGTGGGGGGACTGCCGATCGAACTGATGGAGCGGCTCGCACGCCGCGACGCAGTGAGGAACCACGAGCGTAACCCAAGCCTGCAGTTCGTCTTCTCGCCCTACGAGATGGTCCTAGAGCTGGATCGAATGGTCGTCGAAGCGGCGGTGCGGCCCTTCCTTCACGCGCAGTTTGCGGGTGTGGTCGCAGACGGCGAGGGTCGCGCGACCGCCGCGCTGATCGAAGACAAGAGCGGGCGCCGCGCCATTCGAGCGCGGGCCTTCGTCGATGCGTCGGGCGACGGCGACCTCGTCTACAGGATGGGCTTGCCGACGTATCGCCGGGACCATCTACAGCCCCCGACCACCTGCGCGATCGTGCAGGGGCTCCAGGCGCTGCGCGCAGAGGACCCGGACTTCGACTTGCGGCGCGTCGTCTTTGACCAGACTTACCCGGAGGCACTGCGTCCGGGGTTCCTGTGGGCAGTGGATCTGCCGCGCTGCGATCTGACGATGGTGGCGGGGACACGCGTCCACGGCGCAGACTGCAGCGATGCCGACGCACTAACGATGGCGGAGGTTGAGGGCCGTCGCCAGGTGGGCGCGATGCTGGACGTCGTGCGCCAGCACGTGCCCGGCGGCGACCGGGTCACTGTGCAGGGGCTCCCCGCCCGGATCGGCATCCGCGAGACGCGTCACGCGCGCTGCCGGCACACCCTGAGTGAGTCTGAGGTCCTGAGCGGCGAACGTTTCCCCGACGCCATCGCCAACGGCAGCTATCGCGTGGACGTTCACGCGGCGGACGGCAACGGGGTCACGTTCCGCTACCTTGATGGTCGCGAGGTAACCGAGCTGGCCGACGGGCGGAACCTGGCCCGGTGGTGGCGCCCGCCCGACGCAGAGCTGCCAACGGGCGGACCAGCGACCTTCTACCAGATTCCCTACCGCTCGCTGGTGCCTGAGGGGGCGCGCAACGTCCTGGTAGCGGGGCGATGCCTCGATGCCGACGAGGGTGCGTTCGGCGCCGTGCGAGTTATGATCAACACAGCCCAGATGGGGCAGGCAGCCGGTGTGGCTGCCTGGCTGGCGCTGGACAGCGCGCGCGACGTCGGTGAGGTGGACGCCGACCGTTTGAGGGCGCTGCTTGCCCAGCAGGGCGCAGTCGTGATATGAGCAGCCACGGATGCGGATCGTGAGAAAACTACTCTATCTCTTTGACGGAGGTAACCGATGAAGCTTGCAGTGCAGCAGACGCTGGTGCCGGGGGACTCGCTGGTCGAGAAGTTCCGGCACGCGGCCGACTACGGATTCGACGGTGTGGAGCTTGCCGCGTGGGGTTTTGCTGGTCTGCCGTGGGAGGCGAGTGATGAGATCCAGGCGGCGATGGCGCAGACGGGACTGCCGGTCAGCAGCCTGTGCACGATGGGGCGCGACGACTTCGTCCACCCCGACCCTGGGGAGCGCAAGAAGCGGCTTGAGGGACTGGTGAAGATGCTGCGGCTGGCCGAGGCAGTGGGGGCGCGCGGCGTGGTCGCGTTGCCGATCCGACCGCCCCTGCACCTGCCGGACCTCTCCCCTGTAGCCGATGAACACACGCTCATCACTCAGTTGGCACTGTCGACGCTCGCGTCGGCGTTGGAGCAGACATCGGGCATGCAGGCGCGGATCTTCCTGGAACCACTCAACCGCTATGAGGCCTACTACTTGCGTAAGGTCTCGGATGCCGTCGCGCTGTGCGAAGTCATCGGGGATGAGCGGCTTCAGGCGATGGGCGATCTCTTCCACATGAGTATCGAGGAGGCCGATATCGGTGCGGCATTGCGGGCGGCCGGCAGTTGCCTAGGCCACATCCATCTGGCCGATACCAACCGGTTGGAGCCGGGCCAGGGCCACATGGACTACGTGACTGCGTTCCGTGCGCTGCGCGCCATCGAATATGACGGGTGGCTCTCGCTGGAATGCGGTCTGTCTGGGGGGCACGACAGGGTGCTGCCTGCGACGGTCAAGGTGCTCCGGAGGGCGTGGGAGGAGGCCGCGGCAGACGCGTAGGAGGCGCGTGACCCCTGCAATCGAGAACCATCGCCGGGTGCTCGCTTGATCCTAAGGATCCGGGTCGACGGGTGGCGGTGATGGGGGCGCGAACCGACGGCTTGTGAGACGGCCGGATCCTTAGGATCGCTGAACGGGGCACGGCTCCGCGCAGCGGTCTCGGGTGCGTGGGTGGATGCGGGTGGCCCCTGCAATCAAGAACCATCGCCGGGTGCTCGCTTGATCCTAAGGATCCGGGTCGAGAGGGTGGCGGTGATGGAGGCGCGAACCGACGGCTCGTGCGACTGCCGGATCCTTAGGATCGCTGAACCGGGCACGGCTCCGCGCAGCGGTCTCGGGTGCGTGGGTGGATGCCGGTGGCCCCTGCAATCGAGAACCATCGCCGGGTGCTCGCTTGATCCTAAGGATCCGGGTCGAGAGGGTGGCGGTGATGGGGGCGCGAACCGACGGCTTGTGAGACGGCCGGATCCTTAGGATCGCTGAACGGGGCACGGCT
>Ga0123332_1005650_pt1 | contig 10537 bp, 5 predicted proteins | sample BioC12SIPDNA_4_FD_89958 | JGI IMG/M metagenome (GOLD analysis project Ga0123332, IMG submission 89958) | Anaerobic biogas reactor microbial communites from Washington, USA - Biogas_R2_A C12 SIP DNA | ecosystem: Engineered > Bioreactor > Anaerobic > Unclassified | place: Washington, USA... | reverse complement strand
GCCGAGAGGTAGTTCTCGATGCCCAGGATCACGCCGGCCTCTTTCGCTTTCGGGGCGGCGACCTTCAGTCGCTCGACGACGATATCGACGTCGTCCTTCTTAAGCGTGCCATCCTCCGCCAACAGGTCTCCTTTGGCGAAGAAGGCGACAAGGATCACGCGGGCCCCGAGGTCTTTGGCCGCAGCGATCGACTGCTCCAACCAAGCCGGCCCGCGGGGATCGCTGGCCAGAGGATACGAGTTCAAGATCCCGAGCATCAGCGAGGAGATCGGCAGTCCCGTCTGCTTCATTTCCTGCTGGTACCGCCGGAGGACGGCGGGGTCGGCAACGTCGAGGCTGTCGCCGACCAATTGGGTGCGAACCTCCGCGCCGTCGAGCCCGATTTGCTTTGCTTCCTCGAGGCTGAGCAGGCACGAGCCCAACCGAAGCCCTTGGGAGGATCGGGCGTCGGCCAGCCCCAGCGACGGCGCCAGAGGAACCGACGCTACCGCGCCGGCGGCGATACACTGCTGGAGAAAACGACGGCGGCTGGTCCGGGCAGAATCGAACATGAGTACACCTCTGAGATCGTTGGGCTGTTGTGCAACGTAAGCCACGGGGCAAGAACATCATAGCTGTCCCACCGTGGCCGCAGCAAGTAATTGGGTCTCCCCGTTGTGGACCATGCTTGCATGGTTCAGAAAGGTGGTATGAGGCTGGGACCGCCGCCCCTGTTGCGAGTTAGCAAGCGGTTGCGTTATAATCCCTTGCGTACCTACCTGTTCGTGGCTTGATTGCCACCGACCGATCAGCGGCTGCAAGGCCGGTGTATCTTCACTGCCCATAGCGCAAAAGGGTGCGCTCGCGGTGCAGTGCCCGCCATGCCGCCTCCTCCCGGAGCATTTCTGAGGTCGTTGAGATCGCCTTTGAATCCCTGGCATCCAGTGAAAGGAAAGAGAGTATGTCGAAGACAACCCGCCGTACGTTTTTGAAGACGGCCACGGTCGCAAGCGCCGGATATTTTGTGGCCGCCGGCAGTCGCCAGGCGCTGAGCCGCTCGCCCAATGAGAAGCCGAACGTCGCCTGCATCGGCGTCGGCGGCAAAGGTGGCAGCGATTCGAGCAATGCTTCCAAGTTCGGGAACGTCATCGCCATCTGCGATGTCGATCGGGGCACACTGGAAAGCAAGGGCAAGGCCGAAGGCTTCCAAACGGCCGAACAGTTCACCGACTACCGCGAACTGTTCGCCAAGCACGGCAAGAACATCCAAATCGCCACGATCAGCACGCCGGATCACATGCACGCCCCGGCGACCCTCGAGGCCATGCGGCTGGGGATCAGTTGCTACACGCAGAAGCCGTTGACCCGCACGATCTACGAGGCCCGCCTGCTGGCGAAGGTTGCCAAAGAGACCGGCGTCTGCACGCAAATGGGGAACCAGGGCACGGCGCTCGATTCCTCGCGAGAAGCGATCGCTCAGCTTCAGTCGGGCGTGCTCGGTCCGGTGAAGGAGGTTTACGTTTGGTCGAATCGGCCCGTCTGGGCGCAGGGGCCCGACCGCCGCATGACCATGGAGAAGTTCGCCGAGCAGGCCAAGAAGGAGAATCCGGAGCAAGCCGAGCGGATCGTCGAAGCGAAAAAGAAGGAAGTCGAGCGGGCGCTGGAGCGGCTCGATTGGCAGAATTGGTTGGGCGTCGCTCCCAAGCGGGAGTACTGGCCGGGGCTGTATCACAGCTTCCAGTGGCGCGGCTGGTGGGATTTCGGCAGCGGCGCGCTGGGCGATATGGCCTGCCACCAGGTAACCGTCCCCTTTGCCGCCTGCGGATTGCGCGATCCGAGTTCCGTTGTCGCCAAGACCACCGGGCACGATTACGACAGCTTCCCGGCCAGCTCGATCATCGAATTCGAGTTCCCTGAAACGCCCGAGCGGCCGGCCTTCAAGTTCTGGTGGTACGACCGCAAGGGCAATAAGCCGCCCCAAGAAGTGTTCAGCAAGTGGGGCATCGAGAATGTTTCCAATAGCGGCGCGATGATCGTCGGCGAAAAAGGAGCGTTCTACAGCAGCGACGACTACTGTGGAAAGTACGAGTTGAAGGGGGTCGAGAAGGTCAAGGTCGATTTCGAGTCGGCCGAGAACAAGGGCAATAATGATCTGAACAACATGTACGAGTTGTTCCGGGCGGTGGCCGCGGGCGATCCGAAGATCTGTGTCTCGAATTTCATCGATCGGGCCGGCCCGCTGACCGAGACGATCCTCTTGGGCAACCTGGCCGTTTGGGCTGCCGCCACCGGCGGTGCGAACGGCGAGATGGGCGATTGGGGCGAGAAGGTTCAATGGGACGCCAAGAACCTCAAAGTCACCAACTTGGCTTCGCTCAAAACGCCACATGTGGCCGATCTGGTTAAGCCCACGTATCCGCAGGGGTATCGGCTCGACTGAGGTCCGGCCGTGAATGACCGGCGCGGGGCCGGTTTCCAGAATCCGAAGCGGGGGCACGGCGGTCTGCCGTGCCCCCGCCGCTTCAAGGGGAGAGTCGAAGAAGATGACGAAATGTTCGCTACGGGCGCCCGTCGCCCTCGTTGCCATGAGTCTGAGCCTGGCTTGCCTCACCGGTTGTCCGACGCCGGCCGACCGTCAAGACGCCGGCCAGGACCGGTCCGCGGTCGCCGGCGGCGATCCCGGCAAGCCGGACGGCGACCTTGTTCAAGCCGATGAGGGCGGCGTTGCCGCCGCACCGAAAAAAGCGGCTGCCGTTGCGACAGCGAAACCGGATGACGTTGCCGCCGCCAAAGCGCTGCTCGACGAGTTGGGGCCCGGCGCCAGCTACACGCTTCTGCCGGGCGACGTGATGACGGCCGTTGTCGTTGCTGACGGCTCCACGTTGCCTGCGGACCGTATTGCCTTGTTCGGCAAGCTCGCCGATCTCGAGAAGCTCCAGATCTACAACTTCCGCGATTTGAACGACGAGATGGTCTCGCAACTGGCGGGACTGAAGAATCTTTCGACACTGGCTTTGACCAATTCGGTCATCGGCGACCCGGCGGTGGAAACGATCGTCCAATCGTTCCCGAAGCTCACCGATCTCGATCTTTCGTCGAATACGAACCTGACCAACGGCGTGCTCAAGGTGATTTGCCAACTGGAAGGGATCGAGCGATTGACACTGGTTCAGAACCGTTTCAACGATCTGGGGACGAGCCACCTGTCGAAGCTGACGAATCTCCGCGTGCTGGATCTCCGTGGGAACATGGAGGCGGGCGATATGACGATGGAGGTGCTCGGTGGTCTGCCCGCGCTGCAAACGCTCAAGCACCGCGCCACGACCGTCACCGATTTCGGCATGGAGTATCTGGCCAAAAGCAAGACGCTTGATTCGCTGCTGATGCAAGACTTCGCCGTCACCAGCCAGGCCGGACAGTCGCTGGCCAATCTGGAGAAATTGGCCCAGCTTGAAATCTTCCGCTGCCAAGGATTCGGTTCGGAGGGGGTGGTGGCGTTGAAAGGCAAGAAGCTCGACCGGCTGATGCTCCGCGATCTGCCGATGATCGACGATCAGGCGATGGACGTTCTCACCGATCTGCCCGAATTGAAGCGTCTCTCCCTGCACGAACTCGCCTCGATCAGCGACGAGGGGCTCAAGAACCTCCAGGCGGTCAAGTCGCTGGAAGTGCTCGATGTCTGGGAAGTGCCGCAGATGACCGACGCCACGGTCGACGTGATCGCCACGCTGCCGAATCTCAAGGATCTGTCGATCCGTGCCACCGGCGTCACGGATGCGGCGGTCGACAAGCTGCTGGCGATGCCGAAACTGCAGTCGTTGACCTTCAAGGAAAACGGATCGGTGACGGCCGAGGCAATCAAAAAGCTCTCCGGCAAGAAGTGGGGAAAGCTCGAGGTCGATGGCGCCAAAGGGGGCGAGTGAGGGTCTTCGCACCTACCCCCTCTTGAGGTCGGTGTTGTTTCCGCAATTCGTGCCTGTTAGAATCAAAGTCGGCGAGCCGTTCGGATTGTCGCGCAAAGCTGGCTCGAAACAGGCGCTGTCACCCCCGGCTGCTTGCAGCAGCCGGGTTGTTGATTGCGGACGGTTAACGAGGCTGGACAGAAGGAGATGGAACCATGCGTAGTCCTTGCCGCGGAGGATTGCGACGGGGCGGTTTCACGTTGGTGGAACTGCTGGTGGTGATTACCATCATCGGCATCCTGGTTTCGCTGCTGATGCCGGCGGTGCAGGCCGCTCGCGAGGCCGCCCGCAGAACCGATTGCGAGAACAACCTCAAGCAAATCGGCTTGGGTTTGCATATGTATCACGACATGGCCCAGTCGTTTCCGCCCGGCTGGATTCTGACCAGAGACGCCGATACCAGCGGCGGCTCTTCCTGGGCGTGGAGCGTGTTTCTCTTTCCATTTGTCGAGCAGAAGAATCTCTACGACCATCTCGGCGTCGCAACTCCCGGGGCGCTCGTTCCGCTGGCGGGCGATCCTCGCGACGTGTATCGACCGTTGTACGTCTGCCCGTCCGATCCCGGTCCCGAGAAGAACCGCTGGTTCGGCAACTACGCCAAGTCGAGCTATGTGGGTGTCAATGGAACGGGCGGCGATTCCGACGGCGACACCTTCCCCGATGGCCGCGTTGCGCTGCTGCAGCAGGATCCGGACGCCAACGGCGTGTTTGGTGCGGAATCGGCCGTGGCTTTCCAGGGCATTACCGACGGGACGAGCAACACGTTTGCCGTCGGGGAACGCGATTCCGAGCGAAACCTCGGCGCAATCTGGATGCGGGCGATTGGTCAAGGCACTCTCGGCGCGCCGGGGCCCAACACAAACATTGTGGGGGAGGCCGTCGCGGGCGTCTGCAACCTGTTCAAACGACTGAATCTGCCCAATATCGCCTATGTTCCTGCGGCAGCCGACAACAGCGATCCGGTGGGTAATTTCGCCAGCATGCACCCCGGCGGCGCCCAGTTCGTGTTTTGCGACGGCTCGGTCCAGTTTATTCAGGAGTCGATCGATCTGGCGACGTACCAGAATCTGGCGAATCGGCACGACGGCAAAGTGCTTGGGAAGTTCTGATGGCGATCGAGGTATGTTGTCCGGACTGCGGGCAGGTGGTCGTTACTCAACCGCAGGACGCCCACCGATCCGTGCTCTGTCCGGGCTGCCGGCGGCCGTTGCAGGTGCCCCGGCGGCCTGCATCGTCCCCGCGTGGCGGTCCGACCAAGACGTTGTGCCCTCGTTGCGGTGCCAAGATTCAGATCGCCGCCAGCCTGCTGGGGCGACAGATTGCCTGCAATACCTGTCGAACCCATCTGCTTGTGTCTTTGACGGTCACCGAGGTCGGTTCGGGCGGAGTCCTCGCACCCGCCTTCCCGCCTGACGAAGAGCCTGCGCCGGCGGAAGAGGCGGACAAGTTGCCTCGCGCGCCCACGCCCGCCGCGCCGGCTGTGAGAGCCCCCTTGGCTCCGCAGGCCGAGGCGGTGACCGACGAGCCGGAGTTTACGGTGACGGCTGAGTTGGAAACCGAGGATACCGCGCGACCGCCGCGCCGGATTCCGCCCTGGGCGATTCCTCTGGCGATCACCGCGGTGCTGGGCGGCATCGTGCTTGTCTTCTTTATCAGTTCCGGCGACATCTTGGACTTGGGGCGTCGGCCGATCGGCGGCGCGATTCTCGGGGCGGAACTGCAGAATGGGGAGATCACCTTCGTGCCGATGGGACCGCCCGATCGGCCGACAGCGACAACCACCTTCCGCGACGGCCGTTATCAGTTCGACCGCGACAACGGCCCCGCCGCCGGACTCCACCGCGTATCGGTCAAGTTTGGCCAACAGACGCCCGCGTCTCAGGAACTCTCCGTTCCGGCGGTGGTTCCCGAGGAGAAGCCTTGGGAACTGGATATCAGCTTGCGATAGTGATACCCTGGGCTGCGATAATGCAGGTTTTCGGCCAAAGCCTCTTGGGAGCGTCGTATTGTGAAGCGTTCGATCAAGAATCTCTTATTATTCCCCTTCCTGGCGTCTCTGCTTTTGCCCGTCGCGGAAGTCCTCGCCGCGGAACCATCGCGGAAGCCCGATCGGCGGACCCTGCTGCTGGATCATCTCGACGCCGAGTTCGTCCCCGACGGAAAACTGTGTACCGAGCCCACTGTGATGCAACCGGCCGGCGCGCACGCGGGCGGCCGACCGATGAAGGGAGGGCGGTTCGTCCCGGGCCGCTTGGGAAAAGCGTTGGAATTCTCGGGACCGATGAACATGGTCTATCCCGGGGCGGGAAACATCGATCGCCGCGCCGGGGCGCTCTCGTTTTGGGTTGCCCAGAAGTTCGACGCCGCGGCACTCGAAAAAGGTCCGCCCAGCGAGTTGCGGAATCAACTGTTTGTCACCGTGCAGGACCGATACCGCAACCGGGTTGTCGTCTATTCGACTCTGAAGAACACCTGCCTCGGCGTCTGGGACCGGCATCGGCAGCTCGTCTGCTACGGCGGCTTCCCGTCGAGTTGGAGGAAGGACGAGTGGCACTTTCTCGAACTGCGATGGGGGCGGCAGTTGGAGCTTTGGTGCGATGGAGAAAAGCGGATCGCCAACGCCTGGGACGGCCTCTTCGGGCCGTTGGATGTCAACGCCGACGAACTGGCCATCCTCTTCGGGAGCCAGATCGGTTACAGCGACGTCCACAGTGAGTTCCTCATCGACGAGCTGTGCATCTTGGGCCCCGGGGAAGAGCAGATGCCGCGTTATCCCCTCATGACTGTCCCGAGAATTCCGCCCCCGCGGATCGACGGCCGGCTCGACGACCAAGAATGGGCCGGCGCAGCGCGGTGCGATGGGTTCGTCGCGCTGCCGGACGATGCCTTGGCCTCAAATCCCACCCATGTCTATCTCGGATGGGATCAAGAGGCCCTTTTCATCGCTATGGAGTGTCGTCACGCCGCGGCGCAACCGCCGGTTGCGACGCTCCGCGATCGCGATGCACCGCTGTTGGCCGAGGATTCCATCGGAATTCTGCTCATGCCGCAAGCGGCCGGCCCCTCCTACCAACTCCTTGCCAACGCCATCGGAACCTTCGCCGATAGCCGCGGCAGCCTCGAAGATCCGACGCGGCACGACACCGCCTTCAATCCGCGCTGGGACGTCCGCATCTCGCAGTCGCCCGGAGGATGGATCGCCGAAGCGCGCATTCCCTTCGCCGAACTCGACGGCCGCTCCGCCCCGGCCGAGGGCGAACGATGGCGAGCGGATTTCTTTCGCAGCGGGCCGGACGGAGTTCGATCCTCCTGGGCTCTCACCGGCGGCGACCTTCGCTTTCCCGAATGTTTTGGCGAGATCGTCTTCTCCACATCCGACCGCGCCATCCGGATCCAGTCGCTCGGCGACTGGACGGAAGGTAAGCTCAGCCCAACGGTGGCGATGACCGGACTGGCGTTCGAACCGGCCGTCACCGTCGCGATGCAACTCGTCGGGGCCGACGCCCGCGTGGTCGCGGAGGCCGAGAACCGGCTTACCGACTACACGTCGACCACATTCTCCGTGCCTCCCTTGGTGACGGGGCTGTATACGCTCGTGGCTCGCGCGGCGACGGAAGACAAGGAGTTGTTCTACCGCCGATTGCCGTTTCGCGTCGACAAGCCGTTCGACGTGGCTGCGGAAGCGTATCCCTATGAAGGCAAGCTATGGATCACCTCCAATATCGGCGGAATGGAGTCGGTGCCAGCCGGCTTGACCGTTCGCTGCAAGATCGTCGGACAGAACGGTGAAGTGGGAACGTGCCAGATCGATTCCTTCGATCGCAAGGTGGGCAGGGGCGCCATCGATATTGCCTCCCTGCCGGCCGGCAGCTACACCGTGGCGGCGGATGCCACCGCGCCGGACGGCCGCGTGCTGGCCCGCGCCGACACCGAAGTTGAACTGTTCCCGCAGCCGACCTGGTGGCGCTCCGAGGCGGGCGTCGACCACACGGTCCCCGCACCGTGGACGCCTGTTGAAGCCGATGGAAAAGCGGTCCGCGTCTGGGGCAGGGAGTACGTCGGCACCGGGGCCTTGCCGGCGCAGATCATCAACCAGAATGTGGAAATGCTCGCGGGCCCCATTCGTCTGAGCCTGACAGCAAGTGACGAGAGCCGGGATCTTGCCACGGCCCCCGCCGAGATCAGCGAACTTCGGCCGGACGCGGTGATCCGCACCGCCACGGCGCAGTTCCCGAAGGCCGAGGTGGAGATTCGCTCGACCACCGAGTTCGACGGGATGCAACGCTGCGACTTGTTTCTCCGTCCGCGGGGCGAGGTTGACATCGCCTCTCTGACGCTTGAAATCCCGATCAAGCGAGCCTGGGCCGAATTCCTGCTTTCGTCCAGCGGGCATACCGCGGACGCGCGGCGGTTGACCGACGAGCCCTGGGCCGGCAAGTTTCTCCCTCAAGTCTGGATCGGCAACGACGATCTCGGCCTTGCCTGGTTCGCCGAGAGCGACCAGCACTGGTCGCCGAACGACGATCGGATGATCGAAGTCGTCCGCCAAGGCGAAACGGTGATGTTGCGTTGTAACATCATTCGCACGGCACTGAAGCTCGCCGCTCCGGCCCGTATCACGTTCGGCCTGATGGCAACGCCGGTCAAATCCGTCCCGACCGGCGACCCCTTCTGGTTCCGTTTCGCATCGCCGTTGGGAGAAATCACGCGGTTGGACGACCCCGCCGCCAGCCAGATGCCGAAGGAGTCGTGCCGCTATCCGGCCTTGGGCAATCTCGACACGGCCCAAGGAACTTTGGAGTTTTGGCTCACCGCTCCAGGTGCATCGAGCGGCCCACAGCGGGAGATCGTCCAGATCGCGGGCAAGGGAGGCGATTTGACTGTCCGCTTGACGCCCGGCAAGACAGCGCGGCTGACGGCCACGGTGACCAATGGTGAAAAGACGGGCGCCGTGACGGCAGCCGCGCCGGCCGAGGCGTTCGATGCGTTCGCCCACGTCGCCTTGACCTGGGGCGACGGTGTGGGCCTCTATCTCAATGGCAAGCGCGCGGGCACGATGGCGATGGATCTGCCGAAATCGATGTTCGCCCAGGAGGGGCGGCCCCGAATAGGTTTCGGCTGCGCAAACGATTGGAGAGGTTACACGCGAATCGCCATCGACGAACTTCGTGTTTCCGACGCGCGGCGTTACACCGCCGACACGGCGCTGCAGGCTACCGCCGCATTCGCGCCAGACGAGCATACCCTGTTGCTCGACCACTTCGACGACTCCTTCACCCCCGATGGCGAGGACGCGGAAACTGCCGCAGCCGTAATCGCCGGCCGGTCGGGCGAACTTGGCGGCCTGCCGAGCATCGGCTGCCGCTTCGTCCCCGGCCGATTCGGCCAAGCCATGCAAATTGCCGTGGCCGAACCGATCAGCAGCGCCGCGGCCTTCAAGCAGTGGGGCGCCAATGCGATGCTCTATTGGTTCTGGTTCGAGGAAGGGGCGGAAAAAGAGGGCTGGCCGCCGCCTCTATTCGTTCCACCACCGCGCGGAGACTACCGCGATGCGCTGAAGCGTCTTGGCGAGTTGGGCGTCGGCGTCTGTCCTTACATGGCCTATCTGGGCATCGGCGCGCCGTCGCCGCTGAGCCGGCAGTTCGGCGCGGAGTGGGCCAGGCATCCGCTGTCGACGTCGCCGTCCGAGCCGCCCAAGGGGCACTACTTCCTCGACGCCTGCGGCGCCAGCGGCTTTGCCGACTATCTGGCGGCCGGCACGCAATGGTTGCTCGACGGTCTCGGCTTTCACGGCTGCTACACCGACGGCAACGCCCGCTGCTACCGCTGCTCCAACACGCACCACGGCTGCGGATACCGCGACGGCGGCGGCATGCTGCGGGCCACTTGGCCGGTGTTCGCCACCCGCGAGTACCTCAAGCGGATGTACAAGATCATCCACGCCCGCCACGACAACGGCTATCTCGTCAACCACGTTTCCTACGACATGTTCATCCCCACGATGTCGTTTACCGACGTGTACTACACGGGCGAGCACGAGCACTATGAGGATCTGGTGAAGTGCCGCGTCCGCTGGCAGGCGAAACCGTGGGGGATCTGGCCGATCCTGCCGGGCGGAGATTCCCACAGCTACGAGCCGCTGCACATGACCTACGGCCTGCTCCACGCCACCTCGGTCTGGCCGATGGGGGTGCTGGGCCGCAACGACATGCTCCGCAAGACGGTCAACCTCTGGCAGACCTACGACCGATTCCGCTATCGCGAAGCGGAGTGGATCCCGTACTACCGCGCCGAAGAAGCGGGACTTGCTCTCGCGGCGGATCGAGACCGGGTGAAAGTCAGTCTCTACCGGCATCCGGAGAAGCGGGTGTTGGCGATCGTGGGCAATCTCGCGGATGAAGCCGTGACAACCTCGGTCAGGTTCGACTCGGCCAAGTTGGGTTGGCAACCGAAAGAGGCTGAAAACGCGCTCAGCGGCCGGCCGATTCCTCTGGACGGGGAAAGTTGCCAGGCACGGTTGCGGCCGAATAGTTTTTTGCTCGTGTGGTTGAAATAGACAAGTACGTGTATCCGTCCATTTTGAAAACTGGTCTTTG
>Ga0123332_1005641_pt1 | contig 10546 bp, 10 predicted proteins | sample BioC12SIPDNA_4_FD_89958 | JGI IMG/M metagenome (GOLD analysis project Ga0123332, IMG submission 89958) | Anaerobic biogas reactor microbial communites from Washington, USA - Biogas_R2_A C12 SIP DNA | ecosystem: Engineered > Bioreactor > Anaerobic > Unclassified | place: Washington, USA... | reverse complement strand
TGACAAGCCCTGGTACTGTGCCTATGACCCCACGACCGGCCTGTGGGATGATTCCCTGGCGGACAAGCTGCTGGCACAGAAGGAAGCAATCCTATAACCATACAGGGAGGGAAGAAAGGCCATGAAGGAACAGGTTGAACAATTTCTCCAGGCGCTGGATCGGGATACGGCCATGAAAAAGCGCTTCACGGAAGCCAGGGACAGCGCGGAACTGGAAACCCTCATCAAGGAAGCCGGTTTTTCTTTCAGCGCGGCAGAATACCGCCACGCTGTGAAGGAACTCAGGAGGGAAGCGGGCATCGAGCAGATCACCGATGAAAAGCTGGACCGGGTGGCGGGAGGGTTCTGCAGCCCCATCTGCAGCCCGGTGAACATCTGTGACCCGACTGACCCGCACTGCAGCCCCAGGTGCGATCCCCACTGCAAGCCCCACTGGCGGGAATGCGACCCCCAATGCAGCCCGGGCTGCAACCCGAAATAATGAGGCGTCCGGGGGAGCGCCGGTGCCTGAAACCATGGCCGGGCCTTCCGCCTCTGTTTATGCCCCCTGCCCTGCCCTCAGCCCGGGCGGCTGTTCCTTCCGGTGATGGAAACCAGGTTCATGTACCTGCCCAGGTCCGCCTGGATCATCGGCCGGTCTCCCACGGCGTATGGGTTGCCCGGCGCCAGCCAGGCCGCAAGGGCTGCGCCTGAAGCAGTTCCTGAAGGATGGCCACAGCATCTGGCCCCATCATGTGCTGCGCTATACAGGCCCCGCCGCCAAAAAGATCCCTGTCGGATGCCATCATGGTTCCCTCCCGGTTTTCCAGGGTTGTGTTTGGGCGTATGTGATGCCCGAACCGCTGGCTGTGCCAGGGGGTGCTGCCGCCACCCCACCGGAAACCGGCATGGGGCCCCTGCCCATGGATGATGCGGCAAAAATTCCCTGGACCCCTGTTTCCAGGGAAAAAAATTTCACCCATTGAGCCCCAAAACAATAAGGGATATATGAGGAAAGCCGGCTTCCGGGCCATGGTGCCTGTCGCCCCGCGCCGGCAGCTGAACAGGGGCGCCCTCAGGCGGCTTTTGGCTGAGGAATTTCCCGGTAAACCCCTTCCGCTGGGGCACCGGGCGTTTAAACGCGGGTTTTGGCGGTAGGCTTATTCAACCGGCGGGCAAGCCCATAAGGGTGGCTCCGGATTCCCTCCCGCTTGGCCGCTTTACTGGCCCTTCCCTGCCCCGCGCCGCGTACGCGAGCACGGTACCTATGAAAGGAGCGCCCCATGAAAAGAACTGCCGTCCTCCTGATGGCCTTCCTGCTGATGGCCTTCCTGGCTCCAGCGCAGGCGGAAGACTCCCTCCCGGCCCACATGACCGGCCCCGAAAACCTGGCGCCCCCCGGCCAGGCCGTTGCCGCGGCCGTCATCACCCCGTATGGAACCCAATACTCTCTCACCCTGCGCCTGGATGAGGTCCAATCGGAAGACGGCAGCCTCATCCTTCTTTTCACCCTGGCCCAGGGCGAAGTGCTGCCGGCGGAAGGCGCGCACGCCGACTACCTGGCGCAGCGTTTTGGCAGCGGCGAAAGCATCCTTCCCGATTATCCGATGCTGCTGCATCCGGAGGCCTTTGCCCTCATCACCGACCTGGAGGAAGAGTACCCGTATTCACCGGATGGCTTTTCCCCGGCTGACAGCGACGAATTTGATTACGAGCCCCTCCTCCTGGCCCCTGGGGAGGAAATCCGTTTCAAGGTGATTTTCGAATATGTGGATGATCTGGCGGGCGCCCGCCTCCGCTTCCAGGACACCGGCATGTATCCAGTCTTTGGGATGCGCCCTGACCTGATGGAGGGCAGCATCGCCTGGTTTGCCCTGGAATAGCCCGGGCAAATGGCCTGCGCACCCTGGATGCCCTGTGCCGGGCATCCTTTTTATGGGATGGGCAGGATCCGTGTCATAACAAAACAGCAAGAACACGATCTTGAAGATCGTGTTCTTGCTAATCCTCCTCCCCCATTCTACGCTTGCCATACAGAGGTGAAGGAAGGTGGGCACATGGATTTTGTGGGGCGGGAGCGTGAGTTGGCGCTGCTGAACGCACATTGCGAGGGAGAGGGTTTTTTCTTTGTTGTGTCCTATGGCCGCAGGCGCGTGGGGAAGACCCGGCTCATCCAGGAGTACATCAAGGATAAGCCGGCCATCTATTTTATGGGAATCGAGGCCAACGCCCAGGCTAACCTGGCAGGTATGTCGCTGGCACTCCAGCGCTCCAAGAAGCAAAAGGGGTTGGCAGCCTACAGCAGCTTTGAAGCGCTGTTTGAGGCCCTTGGGGAAATCAGCGCTGCCCGGCGGATCATCTTTGTGATTGATGAATTCCCTTACCTGGCTGCCGCTGCGCCGGAGATTTCTTCCTTGCTGCAGCGCTTCTGCGACCATATTTGGCAAAAGGGACAGTTGCACCTCATTCTCTGCGGATCAACCATGCGCTTCAAGGAGCGCCAGGTGCTGGGCGTGAAAAGCCCCTTGTTCGGACGGCGCAGCGCCCAAATTATGCTGAATCCCTTCACTTTTTTTGAGTCACGGCGTATGCTCCCCAAACTTTGCCTGGAGGATGCCGCCCTTCTCCACGATGCCACGGGCGGGATCCCGGCGTACCAGCGCTATATCCAGCCCGATAAAAGTACAGCGGACAACCTCACCGCTCTTTTTTTGTCCCCCGGCGGCAGGATGTTTGAGGAGCCATCCAACCTGCTAAAGCAGGAGCTGCGCGAGCCCAGGGTATACAACAGCATCCTGGGCGCCATCGCGGGCGGGGCAAGCAGAAGCAATGAAATCGCCACAAAAATCGGATTGGAGAGCGCTGCGCTCAACCATTACCTGGCGGGCCTTGAGGAACTGCGCATCATCGTCCGGGAAAGGCCCGTCGGCCAAAAGTCCAATCGCAAAACCATTTATCGCATCACGGACGGCAGCTTTCGCTTCTGGTACCGTTTTGTGCTGCCCCACATGAGCGCTGTTATGACAGGGCTTGGCTCCCAGGTGTTCCCCCAGTTTGTTGCTCCGTTTATAAACAACCACATGGGCCAGGGCTTTGAGGCAATATTCTATAACTATTTTGACCGTTGGCAGATGGAAGGATCCCTTCCCGGCCTTGCTGGAAACCGGGGACGCTGGTGGGGGAACAACCCTGCCCTTAAGCAGGAGGAGGAGATCGATCTGGTGGGATTCGGGGCTGACATCACCTATTTCGGGGAGGCTAAGTGGCGGAATGAGCCGATGAAGGCCGATGTGATCGCGGACCTGGAGCGCAAATCCCAGCTGGTTCCTGCAAAACACCGGCACTACCTGCTTCTCTCAAAGTCCGGCTATGCCAAAAGCGCTCACGGCTACGCGGAAAACCGCCCGGAGATTCATTTGATGCACTTTGAATAGCCAAAGCCTCTATCAGCAAGAACACGATCTTCAAGATCGTGTTCTTGCTTTTTTCCAGCCCTTCCCCCAGTGTATCGCCGGGCGGATGAAACTGGGCTGGCGCACAAGCCCTGTTGGTCTGCCCGTCTATTTCGCCTTGCGCAGGAGCTTTCTGCCCAGCAGGAACACCAGCAAAAGCGCCAGGTAAACAGCGCAAAAGCCGATGGTCAGCCAGAGCATGCCCTGGGAGGTGGGCGCCAGGCTGATCAGGATGAGAATGGGCGCGCCAAAGAGGATGCCGGTGCCGCTGCCCACCACTAGTTGGTCCGCCGCCGGGGTTTTGAACTCCGGATCAATCTGCCTCAGCGGCAGGATGCCCGAGGAGATGGTGCCCGTGAGCATGCCATACATCGCCACAAAGCTCTCATCGGCAAAGCCGGGGGCCAGGATGGGGGTGAGCTTCTTCAGGTACCAGTAGGTCGCCGCCCCGCCGGTAAGCGCCATCAGGAGGAATGGCAGCCACAGGCCGCGCATGTCGGCGATGTTGATGGAGGCGATGCCCGCCACGATCATCAGGTCAAATGCCAGGCCGGAGAGGCGGTTTAAGAGATAGTTGTTCTGGTATTGCCGCGTCATGGCGCCGCTGCGCCTGAGCCCCGTGAGGACCGCCTTCACCGCCATTGCCATCAGGGACCCGGTGATGAAGTTGAAGCCCCAGAGCAGGGGGACAAACATATTGGCGAAGCCGGGGGCCGCGGAACTGACCAGGCCGGCGATGGCCCGGGTTGCCAGGAAGGTGAGCAGGTAGGTCACCAGGATCAGGGCCACCTGCATGCTCAGCCTGTCCACCGATTCGGACACCGGCACCTCGTTCCTGTCCTGGAAGGCGTCAACGGTGACGGAACCGGACACCAAGGGCTGATCCGCCGGGGAAAGGTTCCGCCGGCGGATGACCCGTCGGGTGTACCAGATACCCACCAAGCAGGCCACCAGGTAGCCCACCGCCGCCAGCGACAGGGCAAAGGAGCGCCCGCCCGCAAAGCCCATGGCCTCATAGCTGCTGCCCACGTTGTTGGCCTGGCCCGGCCCCTGGCCAAAGGCCATCGGGAGCAGGATGCCCGCCGCCGGGAAGAAATCGGGCAACACTGTATAGAACAGGATGGCCGAAATGAGCAGGCCGATGATGGCCTGCACCAGGTAGGTGGACACGATGAGCGCCCCCGCCTTGAACGCGAACATCCCCCCGGTGCCCTCCTTGGTGGTGCGCAGGGTGAGGGCGATAAACCCCAGGGCGATGCCGTGGTAGGTGACCATCTCCAAAAGCACCATGGGAACATTCAGCCAGCCAACCGAGCGGAGGATCAGCAGCAGGAAGCCCGCCAGCGCCGCCACCGGAATCAGGCTCTTGCGCACAAAGGCGATTTTCCGGGTGAGGATGTTGGCCACCAGCAGCAGCACAGCGATCACCCCGGCCCAGATGAACATGGCCCACAGCTGTGTATTGGCGTTTGAAAAGTCCATTATTGCCTCCCGTTTTCCCCAAGTATTTGATACATATCCCGGTATTTCAGGGCGCTGAAAGGCCCCCGGGCAACAATCTGGTAGCGTTCGCCGTCCCGCGCCGCCAGCAGAAGGATATTCTTGCGGTATATTTCCAGGCTCACGATCTCGCCCAGGGGAAACGTCTTTTCCCCGACCGCCAGGCCCTGCCGGCTCATGGCCAGCTTCCCCCGGGACACGGGCTTTAGCTTGCGCCCCTCTCCCCTTTGGGAGAGCACAGCGTCCCCGTCCCCAAGGACCGGCCCCTCCGCCGCCGCCAGCACGCGCCCCTTGAGCCATGCCCGCTGGCTGTCCTGCCACTGGGCGGGGTTTTTGAAGGGTTTTCCCCCCGCAAAAGCGCCATACGGATCATATACCGCCCGAAGGCCGCAGGCCCGGCAGGTGACCGCGTCATCCCGGCTGGTGATCTGCCCGACTTCCTGGCATACGGGGCACCAGTACAGCGCGTGCTCCAGCCCCTGGGCCAGGCGTTTGCCCCGGTAGGCGACCGGGCTTTTATCCTGGTCCGCATAGGCATCCACCTGCAGGTCCCTGGCAATAAGGGCATTGACCTCCACCGGCGACATATTTTTTAGCATTTCAGGCGAATACTTCCCCACTATTTCGCCAGTCACACGGCCTCTTCGGATATTCTTCCCCCACCGGGGCAGCGCCAGGTGGGCCCCGGAGATGCGGTAGGTGACAAGCGTTGCCCCCACAGCCCGGGCCAGGTTGCCGGTGGCTTCGGGAAAGGGGCCGGTACGGCCGCCAAAACAGGTGTTGCCCTCGGGGAACAGGCACACATTCTGGCCTGCGCGCAGCCGCCTCAGGATGCCCATGGCCGTGCCCGCGTCGGCGATGCCCTTGTCCTTTCCGATGGCGCCAAAGAGCGCCTTCAGCAGCCAGCCCAGCACCGGTGCCCGCAGCAGCGTATCGCCAATGACAAACACAAGCGGCTGCTTGAATACGGCGCCCACCAGGAAGAAGTCCAGCTCCGTCACATGGTTGGCCAGCAGCAGGAAGGGGCTCTCCGCGCCCTGCTTTTTGGCCTTTAGATTAAAACGCCACACGAAATAAGGGGTCACCAGCGCACGGGCAGCGCGGTAAGCCAATGTGTGCCGCCGCCGGCCCTTCACCTGCTGCGCCAAGACCCTTCCTTTCAGAAACGGCAGGAACGCCGCCTCTCAGACAATGAACATATCATACCGCTTTTGCATCGCTTTAACAAGGCGCGCCCCTGTGGCAACGCGCCTACAGCGCCCTGCCTGCCGCCATTTCCCCGATCAGCTTCATCACAGCCGCCCGCCCGTCAGCCGGGGGCGCCGCCTCAAGGGCCCCTTCAAGGCGCCGGGCATCCCCCATCAGATCAATCAGCGCCTGGGCCAGCGTCTGGGGCGTCATCTCATCCTGATAAAGCACATGGGCCAGCCCCCGCGCGGCCAGGGAGTTGGCGTTTTCGATCTGGTCGCCCCGGCTGGCGCCTTTGGGGTAGGGCACCAGGAGCATGGGCTTCCTTAAGGCCTGGAACTCAAAGATGGCGGTGGCGCCGGCCCGGGAGAGGATGACATCGCTTGCCGCCAGGGCATGGGGAAGCTCCTCACCCAGGAATTCCGCCTGGAAGTAACCGCGCGTATCAGGAAAGGCAGGGTCCAGATGCCCCTGGCCGCAAAGATGCAGGATGTCCATCCGGGGAAGCAGCCCAGGCAGGGCCCGGCGCAGCGCTTCGTTGATGGCCCGGGCGCCCTGGCTGCCCCCCATCACCAGGACCACCGGCTTGTCGCCTTTGAAGCCTGCCAGCTGAAGGCCCCTTTGCCGCTCGCCCTCAAACAGCGCCTCCCGGATAGGAAGGCCCGTGTGAATGCCTTTTTCACCGAGCTTTTGGGCGCATTCGGGGAAGGCGGTGGCCACGCGGCCGGCGAACCTGGCGCTGATGCGGTTGGCCAGTCCGGGGCTCAGGTCGCTCTCATGGGCCAGGACCGGGATGCCCCTGAGGGCCGCCGCCGCCACCACAGGCACCGCCACAAAGCCGCCCTTTGAAAACACGATATCCGGCTTGATTTGCCCAAGGATCCTATAGGCCTCAAAGGCCCCCGCGATGACGCGGAAGGGGTCTGTCAGGTTCTGCCAGCTGAAATAGCGCCGCAGCTTGCCGGTTTTGACCGCATGGTAAATAACCCCGGGCTGGCTTTCCATCAGCCCCCGCTCCATCCCCTTTTCAGTGCCGATGTAGTGGATCTGATACCCCGCCGTAATCAGGTGGGGCAGGAGCGCCAGGTGCGGCGTCACATGGCCGGCGGTGCCCCCGCCGGTGAGCACGATGTTTTTCATCCTGCCTCCCGGGCGGCATGCTGACGCCTGCGCTCAGCGCGGGCCTGCAGCAGCTGCCCCGTGCCCACCAGCAGAAATACCGCTGCCAGCATCACTGTGCACAGCGCGTTCACATGGGGCGGCACGCCCACCTTCACCGAGGAATACACCTTCAGCGGCAAGGTGGTGGTGGCGGGGCCGTTGACAAAAAAGCTGATCACAAAGTCGTCCATGCTCATGGCAAAAGCCAGCAGGCAGCCGGAGAGCACCGCCGGGAGCGCCAGGGGCAGGGTCACGGTGGTGAGGGCGCGCAGCGGGCTTGCCCCCAGGTCCCTGGCAGCCTCCTCAAGCCCCGGGTCAAGCGTGGCCAGCCGGCCCTTTACGGTGATGAAGATGTAGGGCACGCAAAAGGTGATATGGGCCAGCACCAGGGTCACCATGCCAAAGGGCAGCCTCAGCGCTGTGAACAGCGCCAGGAAGGCGATGCCCAGGATGATCTCCGGAATCATGATGGGCAGCACCGCCAGCTGCTCTCCCATGCTCAGCCCCAGGGCACCGGCCTTGCCCAGCGCGCTCCTGCGCACAGGCCGGCGTGCCAGGCCGATGGCCCCCAGGGTGCCGATCACGGCGGACAGGAGCACGCTCCAGAAAGCGAGGGAAAGGGAGTTCATCAGCGCCTGGCCATAGCCCGTGACCGGGTCAAAGAGGTTTTGGTACCACTGCAGGGAAAAGCCCTCAAACTGAAAATTGGCGGTGCGCCCCGGGTTTGCGTTGAAGGAGAACAGCACCACCACCAGAATCGGCAGGTAGAGCAGCACCAGGACCAGGGCCATGTACACCCCGGCCCAGGGGGAGTTTTTCTTCATCTAAAACACCATCGTTTCAGCGCTCCCGCCTTTTCTGCGGTAGAGCAGGATCACAAGGCCGGTCAGCGCCAATAGCACCACTGAGAGCGCCGCGGCAAAGGGCAGGTCCCGGCTTTTGAGCAGCTCATTATGCACCATGTTGCCCCAGAGCATGGTGTTGCTTCCCCCCAGCAAGTCGCTCAGGAAAAAAAGCCCGATGGAGGGAATGAAGGTGAGCACCAGCCCTGCCAGGATGCCGGGCAGGGTCATGGGCACCACCACGGTGAAGAAGGCCTTCAGGGGGGACGCGCCCAGGTCCCGGGCTGCCTCCACCACCGACCAGTCCAGCCGTTCGGCAGCGGAATACACGGGCAGCACCATAAAGGGGACCATGGCATACACCATGCCCACCAGCACGGCAAAGTCCGTGTAAAGGAGTTTCACGGGCCTGTCTGCCAGCCCCAGCGCCAGGATGAGCTGGTTGATGGGCCCGGAGGCGGAAAACAGGATTTTCCAGCCATAGATGCGGATCAGGGCGTTGGTCCAGAAGGGCACGATCAACAGAAGCAATATCCAGGTACGGGCCCCTGGCCTGGCTTTGGCCATGAAGTAGGCGAAGGGGTAACCGATCAAAAGGCAGAAAAGCGCTGTCAGCCCGGCCAGCCTCAGGCTCAAAAGGAGGGACCGCAGGTAGATGGGGCTGATGATCCGCTCATAATTGTCCAGCGTAACAGGAGGGATTGCTGCAAAGCCTTCTCCCCGGGTGAGCATGCTCAGCCCCATGATATACATAAGGCTCAACCCCACAAACAAGGCCGCATACACCGCCATGGGGGTGGCCATAGCCTCCCGCCGACGGGCCGGGCGCTTCATGGCGCCACCTCCAGGTCATCCCGCACGATCACCGCAGAAGCCTGATGCCACCAGAGGTAGACCTTGTCCCCCACCACGCAGGGCGGCTCCCCTTCGGTGGGACGGCGGCTTTTGACCGCCTGGCCATCGGGCAGATGCACCACGCAGATCCGCTCCCCTCCGGCATAGCGGCTCTCAGCCAGGGTGCCGGACAGACGGCAGGGCTCCTTGACCGGGGCGGCCGACATATACAGCCGCTCCGCCCGGATGCTCAGGCACAGCGGGTCTCCCGGGCTGATCCAAAGGCTGCTGTCCGCCGGCAGGGTGATGCCGCCCACATCCATCAGCACACCGTCGTCCTTCACGGCCGCGGCGCGCCCGCGCAGGAGGTTGGTTTCCCCGATGAAACTGGCGGCAAAAGCCGTCTCAGGCCGCTCATACAGCGCCTCAGGGGAGCCCACCTGCACAAAGCGCCCGTCGCGCATCAGGGCGATGCGGTCGGACATGCCCAGGGCCTCCTCCTGGTCGTGGGTGATATAGATGAAGGTGATGCCCAGGCTCCGCTGCATGCGCTTGAGCTCCTGCTGCATCTGCCGGCGCAATTGCAGGTCCAGCGCGCCCAGGGGCTCATCCAGCAAGAGGATGCGCGGGGAGAGCACCAGGGAGCGGGCGATGGCCACCCGCTGGCGCTGGCCGCCGGAAAGCTGGCCCGGCTGGCGCTTGCCATAGCCTTCCAGTTGTACCAGCGCCAGCATCTTTCCCACCGCCTCTTTCATCTCCTGCCGGGAAGCGCCCCGCATCTTCAGGCCATAGGCGATGTTCTTCTCCACATTCATATGGGGGAAGAGGGCATAGTTCTGGAACACCGTGTTCACCTGCCGCTTCTCCGGCGGCAGCCCGGTGATATCCTCACCGTTGAGCAGCACCACCCCGCGGCTTGGCATCTCCAGGCCGGCGATGATGCGCAATGTGGTGGTTTTACCGCAGCCCGAGGGGCCAAGCAGCGTTAGAAACTCCCCCTCATAAACATCCAGGCTTACCCCGCTCAGGGCCTCCTGGGTGTCAAAAACCTTGTACAGGTCCCTGAGCGACAACAGCACCTGATGGTCAGCCACGGGCGTTTTCCTCCCCGTAACCGCGGGTGCGGGCCACCACATACAAGGGCCTCCCCTTGACTTCCTCATACACCCGCGCCAGATAGGCGCCCAGGACGCCCAGGGCGGTGAGGATGCTGCCGGTGGCCAGGCAGATGACCGTGTAGCGCAATACACCCCCGGCGTTCCCCCCGGTGATGGCCGTCAGCAGCGTGATCAGAAGCAAAAGCCCCCCCGTAAGCAGCCAGGCCAAGCCCAGCCATAAAGCCCACAGCAGCGGCTTTTCCGAAAAGCTCATGATGCCGTGGGCCGCCAGGCGCAGCATTTTCTTCAGCGGATAGTGCGTTTCACCGGCAAAGCGGCGGTCCCGGTCATACATGACCCCTTCCTGCCTGAACCCGGCCCACGCGAACATGCCCCTTAAGTACCTGGCATGCTCCGGCATCCCCCGGATGACATCCGCCACGCGATGGTCCACCAGGCGAAAGTCCCCGGTGTCCTCGGGGAAGATATCCCC
>Ga0123332_1005638_pt1 | contig 10551 bp, 6 predicted proteins | sample BioC12SIPDNA_4_FD_89958 | JGI IMG/M metagenome (GOLD analysis project Ga0123332, IMG submission 89958) | Anaerobic biogas reactor microbial communites from Washington, USA - Biogas_R2_A C12 SIP DNA | ecosystem: Engineered > Bioreactor > Anaerobic > Unclassified | place: Washington, USA... | reverse complement strand
GGCTGGCGGGGTGGTTCGGTACAGGCGCATCGAATGTGAACGGAAAAGCCGGAACGCTGGAGCCCGCCGTCCCCGGCGGTGTCGTTCTCCATCCATGCGCTCCCCAATACACCGCGGAGACCGCGGGCTCCAAGGCGCATCGGAAGCGAACGGAATACCGGGTGGGCTTCGATAGAATCGAGTGATTCGACAGATTCGATTCATTCGATTCATTCGATTCATTCGATTCACTCGACGGCAATCCCCGGATTTCCTGCTTTGCCACTGGGCGGCGAAAGGGCAGCGAGCGCTTTTACCCTCTAAATTGCGAGCCACTGAGTGGTCGCAATAATCGTCCCTGCCTACTGCCACCGCCAACTGCCACTGCCTACTGCCGTTCGGGAACCTTGCCCTTGACGATGCGGAGGTCGTTGAGGCAGCCCTTCTCGCGTCCGCCGCAGCAGTAGGCCAGCAGGAAGTGGCCGTCTGCCATGAAGTGGATGGCGGTATAGCAGAAGCCCGCCTCGTCGTCGTACTCGATGGTCTCGGGGTCGCTCCATGCCACACCGTCATCGCTCCAGGCCACGACCAGGCGGCGGCGGGGCGCGTCCCAGCGTTTCGAGGCGGGGGGAATGCCCCAGCGCGGCGAGATGTCGTTCCAGACCGCGAGGTAGCGTCCGCTCTTCGGATCCTGCCTGATCGAGAGCGGCGAGCCCATGGAGAGGAACTCGGTGGCGGGGATGGGCGGTGTCCAGTGTACGCCGCGGTCGACGGAAAAGGCCTTGTACTGCGAGCCGTAGCGGGTGCGCTGCCAGCACATCAGGGTGCCGCCGGGCAGGGCGATGACGCCCGGTTCCTGAAGACCGGATCCGCGCGAGGCGTGGCCACGGGGCGGGAGCATCCAATCCTCCGACCAGGCCCATGTCGCGCCGCCGTCGTCGGAGCGCAGCACAAAGGAGATCGCACCAAAGTTGACGTAGGTGGTGAAGGCCACGGGGTAGAGGATGCGCCCGTCGTCGAGCTGCACGAGGCGGTCGTTGTTGCCGACGTAGTAGCCCGGCGCGCGCACCATGCAAGCGGGTGTGGTCCATGTCTCGCACTCGTCGGAGGAGAAGCAGGCGAAGGGACGGCAGTCCATCACGTCGTCGGTCTCGGCGTCCATGCCCTTGATCAGCCGCTTGACGAGGAAGACGAGCATGATGCGCCCATCCTGCAGGCGCAGGCTCGAGCAGCTCATGGCGTTGCCGTGGGCGGGGCCGCGGTAGATGACCGTGTAGTCCGACCAGGTCTCGCCGTTGTCGGCCGAATAGCGGACGACGATGTCCGCGGTGTCGTGGTCGCCGCCGTGCTCGCCGTTGTAGCGGGTGTAGAAGAAGGCGATGCGTCCATCCTTGAGGGTTACGAAGGCGCCTTCGGAGTTGCGGGGGTTCTTGTTGGAGAAGTCGCTTGGAATTTCGCAGACGGAGCGGATGTTCATCTCTGTTTCCGGGTTGTGCCTGCGCGCCTTTAGGTATGCAGGCGGGTTAATGGTGTGTGGCGGTTGGTTAGTGGTCAAAGTTGCGCAGCGCGTAGCGTGCGAAACGGGCGTAGTAGCCGCGCACGTCGCCGGTGTAGCGGCGGAGGATGGCGGTGGCAACGCCCTCGTGGTCGCCGCAGGCGAGCAGCGCGCGGGCGAGGAAGAGCTCGCGGAGCGGGCGGTTCACGTAGTTGCTCCACAGCTCGCGGTTGGTCATGGCCTCGATTTCCGTCGCCAGATCGGCGTGGTCATGGCCGCTGAAGTCGGGCAGGCGGAGCACATCGGCCAGCGGTTTGGCGAAGGCCGGATCGGGACGGAGTTCGGCATAGCGGCTGACGGCGCGCGCGTGCGAGAGGCTGCCGTCCTTGCCGAGCGCGGTGATCTTCCTGACGATGGCGGCGGTGGGAACCGGCTTATCCGAATAGGCTAGCGACTGGAGGTCGGCATCGAGGTGGCTCTCGTCCGCGAGATCCTTGCCCCCCCACGCGCCGTAGTCGTAGCCCTTGTCCCATTCGTCGGCATTGTCGAAGGTTGCGAGGAACTCCGCATCGAGCGGGCCGCCGATGATGGCGGAGAGGCGGGCGCGGCGGCGGAGCTCCATGGCGTCGGTGTGCCTGGACGTGGAGGCGGGGAGCACCTGCCGCGCGGCTTCGGGCGCGGCCAGCATGGCGGCGATCGAGGCGTGGCTTAGCGGATCGTCGGCGAAGGCGGCGAGGTCGCCGGCGGTCGGAGGCGGCTCATCGCTGCGGATCAGCGTGGAGGGGCGCAGGTTGCCAACCTTGATGAGGCGGCGTTGGAGCTCGCGGATGTCGATGGCGCGCAGGTCGCCACCGGTGGCGGAAGCGGCCATGGCGGCGGCGATGCCGGCGGCGTAGGACTGGTTCTGCACGTCGGCCTGCATGCGGAAGATCGGGAGCGCGTCGCGGTGGCAGCTTATGCCGAGGCCGGTGACGAGCAGTCCCGCGATTCCCCTGGGCAGCAGCGCGCGAAGGGGCAGATCGGCGTGGTAGGCGATCACCAGCGGTGGCGGAAGCACGTGGAAGAGCGGATGCGAGCCGTAGCCGTGGCGGTCGTAGTCGCTGTTGCAGCGGCAGATGGTGTCGCGCCACTTGCGGTCGCGGAAGATGTCAAGCGGCGAGACCGTCACGTCGCCGACGATGTGGCGGCGTTCACGCGAGCCGGGCAGGGGGGAGATGTCGAACTCCTCCGGGAAGCGGCGGCGCGCGGCGATCATCGCGCGGGTGACGTCGGCCGGGTTGTTGTCGTCTATGAAGGTGTAGTCGGTGTTGTAGTAGCGTGGCGGAACGGGGAGCGGGGGCAGTCCCGAACCCTGGACGGCGAGCTCCTCCTCGCAGGGATAGATGCATTCGGCGCCGGCGGCGCAGGCCACATCAGCGCTGCCCGTGGAGTCGATCACCACCCTGGCCTCGACGATGCCGCGGCCCCATGGTGTCGAGACGATGGCGCCGCGGACGGTCTTCATGCCACCGGCGTCCGTCACGACGACGCCCGTGGAGATGGCACCGAACCAGATCCTGCCGCCATGCTTGAGGATATGGCGGCGCAGCCACTCGGCCTTCTGGAAGTAGTTCCAGCGATCCAGTTGGTAGATGGGGTCGTTTTCGCAAACCTCCCACATGTTGAGCGCGATCTGGCCGGAGAAACCGTCGCGTGCGCCATACCAGTAGAGGTTGATGCCGCCGAGTGTACCGATGCCGCCGAGCTCGTGGAGCGCCTCGATCACGAGCGCACCGGCGCCGGAGCGGGCGGCGGAGAGGGCCGCGGGCGCGCCGCCGGTACCGCCACCAACCACCAGCACATCAACCTTGTCGAGCAGCGGAAGCGAGGTGCCGTCCGCGAGGCGCACCACGGGGCGCGGATCGGGGCCGATGAAGTCGCGCGGGGGCTCGGCGTGGCGCAAGCCGCTGCGGGCGGCGGCCGCGGCGGGCGCGAGCTGACGGCAGGCGGTCGGATCGATGGCCGCGCCGCGCACGAACGAGGTGCCCAGCCGCTCGCCGGCGGCGAGGAAATGGTCGACTCGGCGCAGGCGCCCGGCATCGGCGCGCGGGACGGCCGCGCAGGGGCCGAGCACGTGGAGACCGGCGATCGAGGTGCGGAAGGCCGCGAGATCGACCGTTGCACCGCAGGGGCAGGGGAAGGGACCGCCCGCAATGGCATCCTGCGGCAGGAAGTCGACCCGCGGCGCGGCCCACGCGAAGCGGGCCGACCACGAGACGCGGCGCAGCTCGTTCTCGGCATCCGCGACGCTCTGCGGATCGAGCCCGGGCATCGGCAGGGTGGTCGTATGGCGGAAGAGGGGCCATTCGTCCTCGCCGTCGTTGTTCTTGCGCGGCATGGTGAGCGTACCGAAGCGCTCGACCGTCACACCCTCATGCGTCCTGGCGCTGTTCAGGGCGTCGGCGATGCGGTACGGCAGGCAGATGTCGCGCGGCGCGGGGCCGGCAACGACGCGCGAGAAGGTGACCCGGGCATCGGCGGGCCAGGGGAGGAAGTCGGCACCCGCGAGGCGCGCGAGCTGCGCGGCGGGGGTGGCGTCCACGACTGTGCGGGCGAGCGCGGCGAAGCGGCCGCCCTTGCCGGCGAAGAGCACGCCGGAGAGGCCGCCGGCGTCATGCAGAAGCCCCGTGGGGGCGGAGCCGAACTCAAAGGCTACTCCGGCCTCCAGCAGGGCCGTGTCCAGCGCGGCCTTGACGGTGAGCGGACGCGCCGTCGGCCCCTGGAAGAGCTTGTCGAGAAGCGGGTGCGGCGGCACCTCGCCGGCGTCGGGGCGCTCGAGGCGGCCCGTGGCGCAGATATCCTCGCCGAGGTAGGTTTCGGGCGCGATCACGAGGACGCGCAGGCCCTTCGCGGCCGCGGCGAGCGCGGCGGCGATGCCGCCCGTGGCACCGCCGGCGATGATAACGTCGAAGGTTCCGTAGATGGGGACGCCAGAGGATGCGGAGGTGGTGTTCATGGGTTGTGTCCGGTCAGGATCTCGGTTTTGCATTTGGTAGTTGTGCGCGCGGGAAACCATACGTGGGAAACGTATCAGAAAGCCCCGCATGGCGCAAGCCGGGGTGCAGTGCTCTGTTGGTGACAGGGGGTGCGCACGCATGGCGCATGGACAGCGGGCGGTGGCGCCCCCCGCTTTGTCGGTTACTTTGTCGAAAGCAAAAGATTAAGCGGATGGATGAAGTGTGCTGTTTAAGAGTGGGATTAAGTGTGGGTTTAAGTGGGTGCTTCGCACTTACTCTCGCTCTCACACTTAAACTGAACACTCCATCCGCTTACTCCAAATTCTGGGTGCGCATCCACTATTGTGGAATCGCACCCGTGCGCAAGCCGGGGTGCATCTTGCGCTTGCCTATGGCGGGCGGGCAGTCTATTATACCTGCTTCACTAGGCATGGCCTCGGCAGCATAGTCTTGAAGCGGGCCATTGTGAGAAGTTTCATGGAATCCGATCCCCGAAAAAACGAACCCGAACCGCCGGTCCCACCGCCCCTTCCGCGTCGTGGCAGCGAAGAGCCGCGACCGCCGCACCGTGCCCTGACAGCCTGGCTGGTTGTATTCTTCCTGATTTCGGTGATGATCTTCGCCCTCAACAGCGATGGGTACGGAGGCTACAAGGAACTTGAGAACGAGGGAGTCTTCCGCCAACTGGTGGTGGATGGCAAAATCGAGAAGGTCGAGCTTGTCCGGGAGAGTTCTGGCAAGACGATGGTGCGCGGCATTCGCACCGGCAAGGACGGTGACGAAACCGGCCTTCCCAAGCGCTTCACCCTCAGCGTCATGCCCGATACGCAGGAACTGCAGCAGTTCATGCGTGCCCATGACGTCAACATGCGGGTGAACTACTCCAACCCCATCTGGGGCGCGCTGCTGGTGCAGATCGTGCCGATCTTGATATTCCTCGGCCTGCTCTACTTCATCTTCATACGCCAGGCGCGCGCGTCGGGCATGGGGGCGATGAACTTCGGCAAGAGCCGCGCCAAGATGCTCAACCAGGAGAAGCCCAAGATCACCTTCGCCAACGTGGCCGGCATCGAGGAGGCCAAGGACGAGGTCGCCGAGATCATCGAGTTCCTCAAGGCGCCGCAGAAGTTCGTCAGGCTGGGCGGGCGCATCCCCAAGGGGGTGCTGCTGATGGGGCCGCCCGGCACGGGCAAGACCCTGCTGGCCAAGGCCATCGCCGGCGAGGCCGGTGTGCCATTCTTCAGCATCAGCGGCTCCGACTTCGTCGAGATGTTCGTCGGCGTGGGCGCCTCGCGCGTGCGCGACATGTTCGAGCAGGGCAAGAAGCACGCCCCCTGCATCATCTTCATCGACGAGATCGACGCCGTCGGCCGCAGCCGCTTTACCGGCATTGGTGGCGGCCACGACGAGCGCGAGCAGACCCTCAACGCCCTGCTGGTCGAGATGGACGGCTTCGAGACCTCGGATGGCGTCATTATCGTGGCGGCCACGAACCGCCCCGACGTGCTAGATCCGGCCCTGCTGCGCCCCGGGCGCTTCGACCGGCAGATCGTCATCGACCTGCCCTCGATGAAGGGACGCGAGGAGATTCTGGGCATCCACGCCAAGAAGCTGAAGCTGGCACCGGAAGTCGAGCTCAGCCGCATCGCCCGCGGTACCCCCGGTTTCTCCGGTGCCGATCTGGCCAACCTGCTCAACGAGGCGGCCCTGATGGCGGCGCGCGTCGGCAAGGATGGCATTGAGCAGGAGGACCTGGAGGAGGCGCGCGACAAGGTCTGGTGGGGACGCGAGCGCAAGAGCCGCGTGCTGGACAACGACGAGAAGCGCCTGACGGCCTACCACGAGGCGGGACACGCCGTGGTCATGGCGCTGGTCGAGGGCGGCGAGCCGATCCACAAGGTCACCATCATCCCGCGCGGCATGGCGCTGGGCGCGACGATGTTCCTGCCGGAGAAGGATCGCCTGCACTTCACGCGCACCCAGATGCTGGCGCAGCTTGCCACCGCCATGGGCGGACGGGTGGCCGAGGAGATCTTCCTCGACGACATCAGCGCCGGCGCCAGCCAGGATCTACTCCAGGCCACTAATCTGGCACGCCGCATGGTCTGCGACTGGGGCATGAGCGAGGAACTCGGCCCCCGCACCTTCGGCCGCCGCGAGGAGATGATGTTCCTCGGGCGCGAGGTGGGGCGCACCCAGGACTTCAGCGAGGCCACGGCCCAGAAGATTGATGCCGAGGTGGATGCCATATTGCGCCAGGCCTACCAGAAGGCGCACGACATCCTGACCTCCCACCGGGAGCGCGTCGAGGCGCTCGTCGTGATGCTGCTCGAACAGGAGACGGTGGATGGCGAGGATGCCGAGGATCTGATCAAGCTTGGCCGTTTCCGCTCGCAAGAGGAGCGCGAGGCCGACCGCAAGGCCAGGGAGGCCGCCGCACGCGCCAGAGCCGGGCTGCCGCCCCTGGACGAGGCCGGGGACGATGCCAAGGCGGATGGCGAAACGGCTGCCAAGGCAGATGGCGATACGGACGCCGGCGTCGCCGGACCGCCGGATGTGCCGCCGCAAGCAGGGGATGATGCCAAGGCGGATGACCCGACGGAGGACACCCCGCCCGCGGATGACGCAAAGGCGGATGATGAACCGAAGGATGATGAACAGGATTTATTGCCTTTTTAACTGGTTCTGGACACTTCCCCAGTCGCTCCCCCTTTCTCGTATTCGACGAAGTGGGGGAGACAAGGTGTGGAGACAAAGTGCGTGTGCTGGGTGACTGGGCTGGCGCATCAAGGGCGAACGGAAAGGACGGGACGTGGAGCCCGCGGTCTCCGCGGTATCGTTCTCCAATCATGCGCCGCATCTGGGCAGACAGGAATGTCTGCCGCACATTGCCGTGCTTAAACCACCCGCTTACTCTTTCGCTTTCGACAAAGTTACTGACAAAGCTCGCAACAAAGTGAGGATTACAACAGGAGACACGGACATGAAGAACACCTTGGATAACACATCGCCCGCTGCCGGAACTGCCGCGCCCTACTGGCGTTGCCGGGACCGGATACTTACGCTGGAGCGTCCGCTCATCATGGGCATCCTCAATGTCACGCCCAACTCCTTCTCGGATGGCGGAAGGCACAACTCGCCGGCTGCCGCCGTGGCATACGGACTGCAACTGGTCGAGGAGGGGACGGATATCCTGGATATCGGCGGCGAATCAACGCATCCCGGTGCCGCGCCGGTCACGGTGGAGGAGGAGATCGCGCGTGTAGAGGACGTGATCCGCGAGCTCTCCGGGGAGACCGATACGCCGATCTCCATCGACACGCGCAACGCCGCGGTTGCACGCGCGGCCATCGAGGCGGGGGCCGTGATCATCAACGACATAACCGGGCTCGGCGATCCGCAAATGCGCGCCGTGGCGCGCGAGACCGGCGCAGGATCCGTCATCATGCACATGCAGGGCGAGCCCCGCACCATGCAGCAGGAGCCGGTCTACAAGGACGTGGTCGGCGAGGTGTACGACTGGCTGCGACGGCGTGTCGATGATGTGGTTGCCGACGGTATCGCGCTTGACACGCTGACGATCGATCCCGGCATCGGCTTTGGCAAGACCACCGAGCACAATCTGCAACTGCTGGGCGCGCTGCGGCGCTTTGCGGAGATGGGGCCGCCATTGCTGATGGGACTCTCCCGCAAGCGTTTCATCGGCAAGGTCATCGGCGCGCCGGTCGACGAACGCCTGCCCGGCAGCCTGACCGCGCTGGTCTGGTGCATCTGGCGCGGCGCATCGATCCTGCGTGTCCATGATGTCCGCGCATCCGTTGCGGCCTTGCGCATGGCGACGGCCATAGCCGGAGCCTCGGCCTGATGCGCATCTATGTTGATTTCGACGATGTACTGTGCGAGACGGCGCGCGAGCTGAGCCGTCTGGTGCTGGAACTCTACGGCTGCCGGGTGCCCTACGAGGCGATCCATGCCTTCAATCTGCGCGAGGCCTTCGGGCTGGATGAGGCACGCTACCTGCACCTGATGCACATTGCGCACGGGGCGGAGCAACTGCTGGCGCTGGAGCCGACGCCCGGCGCCGTGGCGGCGGTGGCCGGCTGGATGGGGGAGGGATACACGGTCGAGATCGTCACCGGCCGCCCCTACGCGACGCACGAGGCCTCGGCACTCTGGCTGCGGCGCCACGGGCTGGAGGGCGTGCCCCTTGTGCATGTCGACAAGTACAACCGCGAGCCGCCGGCCGCGGAGGGGCAGGCGCGCGCGCTGACGCGCGGGGAGTTTGCTGAGCGCCGCTACGATCTGGCCGTGGAGGATGCCCCTATGGCGCTCGAACAACTCGCCGCGATGCCGCCCTGCCGGGTTGTGATCTTCGACCGCCCCTGGAACCGGGGCGTTCCGCTGCTGACCCAGCATTTCACGCGCTGCCGCGACTGGCCGGCGGTGGAAGAGGTTGCGGCGGACTGCCGGCGGCTAGCCGCCGGCAGTAGCAGTAGGCAGTGGCAGTAGGCAGGGCGGTTATTGCGACCACACAGTGGCTCGCAATTTAGAGGGTAAAAGCGCTGCGCCGCCCTTTCGCCGCCCGGTGGCAAAGCAGGAAATCCGGGGATTGCCGTCGAGCGAATCGAATGAATCGAGATAATCGAACAATTCGAATCTGCCGAATCACTCGATTCTAACGATTCCATCGAAGCTCCCCGGCCTCCCGTTCGCTTCCGATGCACTTTGGAGCCCGCGGTCTCCGCGGTTAATTTGGTGCGCGCATGGATGGCGAACGGTACCGCCGGGGACGTCGGGCGACCAAGTGTTTTTGCGCATTCCCTTTTGCTACTCAATTGCCGGCGCAGGATCGGCGAGCGGCAAACGCTCGAGCACCTGGTACACCGGCGCGCCGCGTTCGGGCAGGCTGCGGAAGAAGACCGCTTCCTCGACCATCAGACTCTCCGGTAGCCCTTCCGGCGCGTGGGCTGTCCATTCGCGCATGATGCGCTGCCGCGGTGTGGTGGCGCGGCGTCCGGCGCGCCCTATGGTGACATGCGGCCGGAAGAGGTCGTGATCGGGATGGAAGTCGAACTGCGCCAGGGCCTTGCAGAGTTGCGTGTAGAACTGCTGCAGGCCGCCGATAGGGTCAAGCACCTCCACAAACAGCACCCGTGGCGTGCCGGTGGCGGGAAAGCAGTCCAGTTTGCCGAAGCCGAGGGGGAAGGCCGGGCAGGTGCCCGCCGCCTCTGTCAGGGCGGCCTTGAGCGGGACCAGCAGCGAGACCGGCGTGGTTCCCAGATAGAAGAGCGTCAGGTGGAATTTTGCCAATGGCACCCAGGCCAGGCTGTTGCCGCTATTGGGCGGGGCAAGCTGCTGCTGCACGCCGGCGAGCGCCTGCTTCAGCGTATCGGGAAAATCGATCGCGACGAATGTGCGTATGGCTTTCAGTGGTCTTCCGTTGGTGAATTGGTTGGGGGATTATGCAAAGCCCCCTGCCGGACATACATGGCACGGGCATCTTGCCCGTGTTCCATGGGCGGAACGCCCATGCCACGAGGGGGCAGGGGCCTCGCTTGTAAATTGAATAATGATAGCGTATCGCGACTCATCCGGCTAGGTGCCTGAAAGAAAAAACTTTGTCTTTCGGCCGCGAATTGGTTCAATTAACACATGCGGAACTATCTGGAAACATTGAAGCGCCACCCCCTGATCCTCGACGGAGCGATGGGCACGGTGATTTACGATAAGGGTGTTTTTGTCAACGCCTGCTACGAGGAGCTCTCGCTGACCCAGCCGAAGCTGATCGCCGGGATCCATCGTGGTTATGTCGAGGCCGGTGCGCAGCTCATCCTCACCAACACCTTCGGTGCCAACCGGATCAAGCTGCGGGGCTTCGGTCTGGCGGATCGTACTGAGGAGATCAACCGCGCCGCCGTGAAGCTGGCCCGCGAGGCGGCCGGCCCGGATATCATGGTGGGCGGTGACGTGGGCCCCTGCCAGGAGGGCGGCGGCAAGCTGGCGCAGTCGAGGGAGAAGGAGGTCGAGGCCGCCTTTGCCGGGCAGATGGCCGCGCTGGCCGATGCCGGTGCCGACATGCTG
>Ga0123332_1005634_pt1 | contig 10555 bp, 12 predicted proteins | sample BioC12SIPDNA_4_FD_89958 | JGI IMG/M metagenome (GOLD analysis project Ga0123332, IMG submission 89958) | Anaerobic biogas reactor microbial communites from Washington, USA - Biogas_R2_A C12 SIP DNA | ecosystem: Engineered > Bioreactor > Anaerobic > Unclassified | place: Washington, USA... | reverse complement strand
CGCGACAATTTCTGGCCCGCCGCGCGCGCCGACCGCGAGCACTCCCACCGGGGGACGTATGTTGGCGTGTTCGTCGCGCTGGCCGTCATCACGGCGATTGAAGTCGCGATCTCGTTTTGGGACGGCGCGCCGTTCAACATCGCGATCCCGCTGAGCATCCTGTCGGCGGGCAAGGTGATGCTGGTGGTGCTGTTCTTCATGCACCTGCGCTACGACAGCCGCTGGTATTCGTGGATCTTCGCGTTCTCGCTGCCCTTCGCGATCATCGTGCTGGCCGTGCTGGCCGTGGCCGAGTAGCGCCGCACGCTCAGAAGCCTATGAGCCGCGCCATCCGTGGCGCGGTTTTTGATTCCACTCACTGCACGTTGCTGATGATGGTGCTGTGGGCCAGCCCGCTCAGCAAGCCGGTCTTGCCCTCGATTGGCTGGCCGACCGCCAGCCCGCCCTGGCCGATGGTGTAGCGGTGGATCGTGGTGCTGTGCGCCGACGATCGCATCTTGAGCACGAGCAGCGCGCGCTGAATGGCGCTGTCGATCTCCAGGTAGCGCAGCAGCACCAGGCAGTCCACGATGAACGATACGCGGCCCTTTTCGCGGTTGGTATAGTCCAAGCGCATGTCCTCGCCCAGGTAGACGGCGGTGATCCCCTCGCGGCGAAAGGCGCTGATCACCTGGTGGTAGGCGTGCCGCAGCTCGTGGCCGTCGGGGATGAGCTGGGTGAAGTGCGTCAGGCTGTCCAGCACGACGCGCCGCGTGCCGTTGGCGTGGATCGCGGCGAGCAGGTTGCTGTCGGGCGCGCTCAGGCCGGTTAGCAGCACCTGCGGCGACGTGAACAGCAGTTGCAGCCCGCCCGCGCGCTCAAGCTCGGGCAGGTTCCAGCCCACGCTGAGCGCATCGCGGTACAGCGACTGAGGGAATTCCTCGAACGAGATGAACAGCCCCGGCTCGCCCCGGCGGGCGCCTTCCAGCAGAAACTGCAGGCCCAGGGTCGTCTTGCCCGTGCCGGGCGCGCCGCGCACCAGGACCGCCGATTCCTCGATGAAGCCCCCGCCCAATAGATCGTCCAGGTGGGGGATGCCACTCGTCACGCGGCCCGGCTCAGGCATGGTGCGCTCCCTTAATAGGCGTGATTCTGGACAAACTCTACTACCGCGACATTGCGCTGGCAAGTGCTCCCCGTCTCGATGAACAGGTCGTCGGACACCGGCCCGCCGGTCGGCCCCAGCGCGCGCAGCCGGTAGGTTGCCGCTCGCGGCGCCGAGCCTAACTCGAACTCGAAACCGGCCTCGCCCCAGTCCGGCGCCGAGCCGGAGAAGACCACGCTCCGGTAGTTCTCGCCGTCGATCTCGATAGCGATGCCCGGCAGCGGGTCGCCGTCCAGCCCGGCCACAGTCCCCGCGATGCTCAGCCACTGGCAGCCCTGTGCGTTGTCGTTGGCCTGGTAGCGCACGGCGGACGACGTGAAGGGGAACGCGGAGCGGGTGGGCGCGGGCGTGACCGCCTCGCCGCTAACGTCATTCCCGCTGCCATCGTCGAGCGGGGGCAGCGTGGCCGGCGCAGCGACCGTGGCCGGTTCCAGGCCCGAGATCACGCTGGTCGGCGAGGCGGTAGGCGTGGGTGTGTCGGTGGGCGTGGCCGTGGGCATGGGCGTCGGCGTGTCGGTCGGCGTCGGCGAGGCGGTGGGCGTAGCGGTGGCGGTCGGGGTATGGGTCGGCGTGGACGACGGCGTCAGCGTGGGCACGATCGCCATCGGCGGGATGGTCGGCGGCGGCAGCGGGTTGATCGGCGTGTTCGGGTCGTTGATGATCAGCACGACGGCCCCGATCAGGATCACGGTCAGCGCCAGGAACGCTACGGTGATCAGGTCGTATATGATCGTTGAGCGGGATTGACGCCCCATAGCACCTGCCTCGTCTCTTTCCCTCCGGCGCGGCCCTGGCCTAATACGGGCGAGTCTGGACGAAATTCACGATCGCCAGATTCTGCTGGCACGATCCGGTAAAGGCGATCTCCACGGCGGGGGAGACCTGCTGATCGCCGGCCCACAGCGCCACCCGGTAGCGGTCGTCGGTGGGCGCGTCGCCCACCACCAGTTCCCAGCCCGACGGGCCGTAGGCCGTATTGCTGCCGGTGACCGTCGCCGTTTCGGGAAAATCGTCGCCCGCGACGCGCACTTCGACGTCCATCACCGGCTCGCCACGCGCCGTGACAGCCTGTCCGGCAATGCCCTGCCAGTCGCAGCCCGCCTCCGCGCTGGCGAAATTGTCGCGCAGGAGCGGTGTGCCGGGCTGCACCATGAACGGGTAGGGCGACAGCGTGGGCGTGGGCGTCCCCGGCGGGCCTGCCGGCGATGGCGTGAGGGGCAGCGTCGCCGAGGGCGTCCAGGTGGCGGTCGGCGTCACAGTGGCGGTCGGCTGGGCGCGCGAGGCCGTCGGCGAGACCGTGCTGGTGGCCGTCGGTCCGGGCGTGCGGGTCGCAGAGGCGGTGGCTGTTGGCGCGGGCGTGCCGGTGGTCGTGAGCGTGGCGGTGGCGGTCGGCGGGAGCGTGGCCGAAGGCTCGCGCGTGGGCGAAGGCGTCCACGATGGGCCGGGTGTGGGCGAAAGCAGCGCGGCCTGGGTGGGCGGCGGGGCGGTCGCCTCTGCCGGTGCCAGGATCGGCGGGCGCCAGACGTCCGCCGCGATCGCCACCGTCACCACGCCGGCGCCGGCGGCCAGCCCCAGGAAGATCAGCGTCACGGCATTGTAGACCGCATTCCAACTCATAAGCTGCCGTCCCGCCCCCGGCGTTACTGGGCGGGGGCCTCAGGGGTCAGGGTGAGCGCGTCTTCGGCGCCGGGGACGGTCGATGGCGTCAGGGTCGGGATCACGGCGGCGGTCGGCGGCACGGACGTCGGGTCAGGGGCCAGGAACGGGGGCTCCATGGCATCGATCGCAATCGCGATCGCGCCCAGGATCACCACCACCGTCAGCGCCACAAAGACCAGCGTGATCAAGTTGAACAAGCAGCTCGTCCCCTGCCTCATTTCGCGCCTCCTGTTGGATCGTTACGGGGTGCCGACAAACCGCTCGATGGTGGCCGCCGCGCGCTGGCCTTCGATCCAGGCCAGAAACGCCTTTTGCTTCTTCTGGGCCAGCGCCGCCTGGCTCAGCGGGCGATCCTCGACGCGCTCGAGCGTCTCGATGATGTGGTAGCCCAGGCTGCTCCGGACCGGGTCCGGGGCGCGCTGGCCCGGCTGGAGCGCGAAGATCGCGGCTTCGACTTCGGGCTGGAGCAGGTCCCCTTCGCTCACCCAGTCCAGGTCGCCGCCGGTATGGGCCGTCGATCCGTCGAGCGAGTACTGCATGGCGAGCTGGGCGAAGTCCGCGCCCTGGTTGAGCTGGTCGAGCAGCATCCGGGCGGTCGCTTCGTCGGCCACCAGGATATGCCGCGAATGGACCTGTTCGGCCATGGGCGATACCGGCGCGATCACTTCACTGACCTTCTGCGCCAGCAGCATATCGCGCAACGCCTCGCGGTACTCGTCTACCGTGTAGAGCTGGGCCGCCAGGATTTCCTCGAACGACATCTCGTTCTCCTCGGCAATCGTCCGCTGGAGCGACAGCTCGGCCTCGACCTCCTCGTCCGTGACGGTAATGCCCTGGAGCTCGGCGGCCTGTTCGATCAGCACCTGGTCGATCATGGTCTGGAGCACATCCGCGTCAAACGCAGCGGCGGTGGCGGGCTCGACGGTCAGGCCCAGCGTGCGCCGCTCGCGCTCGCGCTCGAAATCCGCCAGCAAGATCGCGCGGCCGTTCACCCGCGCGGCGAGGGCTTCTTCGGGCGTTTGGGTCGGCTGAGGCTGGGCCGCTACGAGGTCAGTGGTCGGGTCGTTTTGGACAGCCGGTGCCGGGTTGTCAGCGTCCGGTCGGTTCGCTCCGGAGCTGGCCGAGGAACCGTTGCTGGCGCAGGCTACCAGCACCCCACCCAACAGCAGCGCCAGGACGATCGTCGTGATCCTGCGAGAATGACGGATTTGTGACACGCGCACGCTAGCTCCTTAACAATGCCGGTGTGTGAATGCCCGCTTAGTGTAGAACCCCACCCCCGATTATGCAAGCCGGGCAGGTTTTGGGGCAGGGTTGGAGGGCTCTGGGAGGCGACTCACGCCGTCGCGACGACGCCAATCGCGTAGGCACGGCACCAGGCCAGCGCCGCGTCCCAATCGTCGATCGGGGTGCCGGCGAAACGCTCGAGGACGGGCCCCAGTAGCGCCACGCCCTGCGGCGATCGTCCAGCATGGGCGTCGAGCCACGCCGCGCGCGCGCCGGGCTCCACCGCCAGCAGGTCGCGGCACGCGTCCTCGAACAACTCGACCATCCAGCGATAGCCCCACAGCAGGATCGTCCCGCCCGGCGCCAGGTGGGCCCGCGCCAGCTCGCGCAGGCGGTTCACGGCGGGCAGGTAGGCCGCGTCCAGGGCGGGCCACGTGTCGAGGAAGATCGTGTCGTAGGCATCGCCCACCGGCCCGGCCAGCATGTCCTCGATGTCCCCGATCCGGATCGCCAGCGAGACGCTCAGCACGCCCGCCAGGGCCGGCTCGACGATAGCCTGCACGACCGGGCTTTGCTCGATGGCGGTGAAGCGCTCCACGCGGCCCAGCGCCGCAGCCATTTGCGGGTACAGCCCCAGGCCCAGCCCGCCGACCAGCACGTGCCCGCGCGATCGGCGCGCGTTGTTGGCCATCATGATCCGCTCCTGCGGCGTGTCGGACATCCACAGCCGCCCCGCGGGATCGAACAGCAGGCGGCAGTCGAACGGCACGGTCAGCCGGTAGGGCTGGCCGAAGATCTCGGTCTCCTGCACGACCCGCCGCTCCACGCGGTAGCCGGACGGGTGCGCCATCGCCGGGACCGGCGCGATGGGCACGGCCATCCAGTCCGGCGTCCAGTCGCGGTCGTCGAATTCGGGATCGAAGGCGGTGTCGTGCATGGTGTGGTTCCTTGTGTGGGTTCGGGAAAAAACATGGCGGTCGTCACATATGCCCGGCGACCGCCATGCCCGCAGACTCATCTCGCCGGGGCGAGTCAGTCCATCACCAGCACCGGGCGAATGCGCTCGATCGCCCAGTCAACGTCCTCCTGGGTGATGACCAGCGGCGGGGCGAAGCGGATGATGTTGCGATGCGTTTCTTTCGCCAGGATGCCGTTCTCCTGCAGCGCCTCGCAGAAGCGGCGCGCGCCGCCGGCCTCCGGCTTGAGCTCCACGCCGATCATCAACCCCCTGCCGCGCACCTCCTTGACGTGCGGGCTGTTGATCTCGGCCAGCATGTCCTGGAAATACTCGCCCATCACCGCGGCGTTTTCGATCATGTTCTCCTCGACCAGGACGCTCAGCGCCGCCTGGCCCACCGCCGCACCCAGCGGGTTGCCGCCGAACGTGCTGCCGTGGTCGCCGGGGCGGAACACGCCCAGGATCTCGCGGCTGGCGAGCACCGCCGACACCGGGTAGAACCCGCCCGACAGCGCCTTGCCGATCGTCACCATGTCGGGCTTGACATCTTCGTGATCGCAGGCGAACAGCCTGCCCGTGCGGCCCAGCCCGGTCTGGATCTCGTCGGCGATCATCAGGACGTTGTGCCGGGTGCAGAGGTCGCGCACCTGCCGCAGGTAGCCCGCCGGCGGCACGATCACGCCACCCTCGCCCTGGATCGGCTCGACGATGAAAGCGACCGTGTTGGGCGTGATGGCCGCTTCGAGCGCTTGCGCGTCCCCGTAGGGCACGACCTTGAAACCGGGCGTGAAGGGGCCGAACCCGTCGCGGTACTGGGGCTCGGTGCTGAAGCCGACGATCGTCACCGTGCGCCCGGCGAAGTTGCCCGCGCAGGCGATGATCTCCGCCTGGCCATCCGGCACCCCCTTGATCGTGTAGCCCCACTTGCGCGCGGCTTTGATCGCCGACTCGACCGCCTCCGCCCCGGTGTTCATGGGCAGGACCATCTCGTAGCCGGTCAGCTCGCACACCTGCTGGTAAAACCGGCCAAGCTGGTCGTTGCGAAACGCCCGGCTGGTCAACGGCAGGCGGCTCGCCTGGTCGATCAGCGCCTGGCGGATGCGCGGGTGGCCGTGGCCCTGGTTGACGGCGCTGTAGGCGCTCAGGCAGTCCATGTAGCGGTTGCCATCGACATCCCACACCCAGACGCCTTCGCCGCGAGTCAGGACCACGTCCAGCGGGAGGTAGTTATGCGCGCCGTACCGGTCCTCCAAAGCAATAAGTTCTTCCGTTACCGTTCTAAACGTTTGCATGTCGAACGTACCTCAAGAATGGTGGGCTGTTCGTTCGACAATCGGGAACAGCCGTACCGATATACTGATTATACGCGATTGCACACCTCCTTCCGCAAACCCTGTAGAGCCAGGTGCAGCCATTACTCCAGGAAATGAAGTATCGTGTCGTTGAACGCATCGGCGCGCTCCCAGAAGGAGGCGTGTCCCGCGCCGGGCAGGACGTGCAGCTCCGCGCCAGGGATGCGCGCGGCGATGGTTTCGGAGTAGTGGGGCGGCTTGAGGATGTCCTTCTCGCCGACGATGACGCAGGTCGGGTGCGGGATGGCGCTCAACTGATCGGTGATGTCCAGCGTCAGGAAACAGCGGCACAACTGCTCGACGGACGGCAGGTCCAGCGCCCGGGCGGCGTCCAGGCGCGAGAGCAGGAAGTCGTAGTGATCCGCGAAGAAAGCCTCGCTGAAGTTCCAGTACCACGTCACGCGGTAGAACAGGTCGTGATCGCCCAGGGCGGCGACGCGCGCCCAGCTATCGGCGATGGCGCGCAACTGCGGCCCGACAGTGCTGACCGCATCGGCCACGATCAGCTTGCGGCAGCGCTGCGGGTGCCGGAGCGCGAAGACCAGCGTCAGCTCGCCGCCGTAAGAAATGCCGCCGATGTGCGCCCGCTCGATCCCCAGCGCGTCGAGCAGCGCCGCCAGGTCGCCGGCGTGCGCCTCCCAGGTGTACTCCGGATCGCCGGGTCGCCACTTCTGCGACCGGCCCTGCCCGCGCATGTCGTACAGCAGCACGCGATAGCGCGGCACCAGCGCCGGGACCTGAAAGGCGGCCCAGGTGGCTGTGCTGGCGATGATCCCGTTGTTGAGCACCAGCACGTCGTCGCCCTCGCCGTGCAGCTCGTAGTACAGCTCGACGCCATTGGCGCGGATGGTTGGCATAGTCTCCTCGCTCCTGGACTCGCTTCACCGGGCCCTTACTGCCAGTCTACCACACCTGCCGCCAGAGCATTCGGCCGATCCGTGGTATGATTGGACCGCACTGGCAGGCACACTTCAGGTCACGCAGGATCACCATGGCGGGTTCGCTGCGCGTTCAGACATTAGGCATGTTCCGCACCTGGCTCGACGGCGCGCTGCTCCCCGGCGTCGCCTGGAAGCGTGAAAAAGCCCAGCGGCTGTTCCAGTTCCTGATCACGCTCATGCTCAACAACCGGCACCACGTGCTGCCCAAAGAGCGCATCGTCGCCGAGCTGTGGCCCACGCTGGACCACCAGCGCGCCGATCGCGATTTCAAAGTGGCGCTCAACGCGCTCAACGACGCGTTGGAGCCGGACCGCGCGGCGCGCTCGCTCTCGTCGTTCATCGTGCGGCACGGCCTGGCCTACGGACTGGACCCGGAAGCGGATATCCGGATCGACGCCGATGAATTCCGGGAGGGACTCAAGACTGCCGCCCGGCTGGAACACGACGACCTGGACGCCGCCATCGACGCCTACCGCGACGCTATCGACCGCTACGCGGGCGACTACCTGCCCGACGCGCTGTACGAAGACTGGGCCAGCCTGGAGCGCGAGCGCCTGCAAACGCTCTACCTGTCCGGGGCGATGCGGCTGGCCGCGCTGCTGCTGCACCGCCAGGGCTACCAGGAATCGATCCACCTGTGCCAGGCGGTGCTGGTCATCGACCGCTACTGGGAAGAGGCCTATCGTGTGATGATGATCGCGCATGCGCTGCGTGGCAATCGCCCGCTGGCCATGCGCGCCTACGAGCAGTGCCGCGCGGCGCTCGACGAAGGGCTGGACCTGCTGCCGATGGCCGAGACGACCGCGATCTACACGCGCATCGCGCGCGGCGAGCCGGTGTCGCCCCCGTGAGCGGCGCCGGCTGCAACCCGCGTGTGACCCGGCCCTGCTAGGATGGGAAGAAAGCGAGCACAAGACCGGAGAAGAGCATGGCGCAAGAAGTCGTGTCATTCGTACTGCGTTTCATCCGCGAAGAGGGCGACGGCCAGCCGGCGCGCTGGCGCGGCGTGATCAAGCACGTGCAGAGCGATCACACCGCCGACTTCGCCCGCTTCGGCGACGCGCTCCAGTTCATGCAGACGCACGTGGACGACGCCATCCGCCAGGCGTTCGCTGGCCCTGATCCGGTCGCGCCGGAGGCGTTGTTCGCCGAGACAGCCCGCCTGTGGGGCGAGATGGCGCCGCGCTATACCGACATCATGCTCCAGTCGATGGAAGTCATGCTCGAGCAGGGGCGGCGCGTGGGCGAGACGTTCGCCGAAAGCATGGCGAGCTGGAGCCAGACCGCCCAGCACTCGTCCCAGGAACAGCAGGTCCAGTTGCTCGCGCTGATCGAGCGGCTGGCGGCGCAGGTCGAGACGCTGACGGCCAAAGTCGACGACCTGGAGGCCCGGCTGCGCGATGAATGATCCGTTCGCCGCGTCGCTGCGGGCCAGCCTGGAAGCCTGGGAGCGGCAGGCCGCCGCCTACTGGGACAGCCTGATCCGCTCGCCGGACGTGCTGCGGCGCGTCAGTCGCCAGGCGAATCTGACGCTCGACACCTACCGGCGCATCACGCAGACGCTGGAGAGCGCGGGCCTGCCCGGCCCCGCGCCGCAGCAGGATGGCGCCCGCGCGCTGTATCTGCTGGAACGCATCGCGCACCAGCTCGACGATCTGGCGGCGCGCATCGCGGACCTGGAGTCGCGGCTGGATGAACCCTGACCTGTTCGAAGGTGGGGCCCGTCTGTGGGACGCCGGGCTGCGGGCCGTCTGGCAGCAGTACACCGCTGCCGGGGAATCGCTGCGCGAGCAGGGCCGCGCGCTGGCCGGGCAAACCCCCGCCAGCGTGATCTACGCCGAAGGCCGGGCGCGCGTGCTGCACTATCACCCGCTGGTCGAGCCGCCACACCCAGTCCCCCTGCTGTGCATCCCCTCGATGATCAACCGCTATTACGTGATGGACCTGACCCCGGAGCGATCGCTGGTGCGCTTTCTACTGCGGCAGGGCATCGACGTGTACATGCTCGACTGGGGCACCGCCACGCCCGTCGATCGCTACCGCACCCTGGATGAAGCCATCGCCGGGATGCTGCGCCGCGTGGTGGGCGCCATCCGGCGCGCATCCGGCCAGCCGGCGGTGTCGCTGCTCGGCTACTGCATGGGCGGGATGATGGCCGCGGTCTACAGCGCGCTGTTCCCGCAGGACGTCGCGGCGCTGGTCAACCTGGCCGGGCCGATCAACTATCACGACGACGGCATCTACAGCGTGTGGACGCGCCCGGAGTGGTTCGACGCCGACCGGCTGGTCGATACGCTGGGCAACATCCCGGCCAACGTGCTGAACACGACCTTCCACCTCGTGCGGCCCACCGACCAGTTGATCCAGGCGCTGAATTACTGGGAGCGGCGCGACGATCCAGCTTTCCTGCGCACCTTCGCGGCGCTGCACCTGTGGCTCAACGATCCGACGCCCTTTCCCGGCGAGATCTTCCGCAAGTACGTCAAGGCTCTCTATCAACAGAACCAACTGATCCTCGGTCAATTTCGCATCGGCGAGCGGCGCATCGACCTGGGGACGGTCGCAGCCCCCGCGCTGACCATCGCCGCCCGGCGCGATCACATCGCGCCCTGGGGGTCGGTGGCCGTGCTCCACGACCTGATCGCCAGCCAGGACAAAGAGCTGATCGTGCTGGAGAGCGGGCACATCGGCATGGTGGTCGGCTCCGACGCGCACGCCAAGCTGTGGCCGCGCCTGGCGGGGTGGCTGGCGGCCCGGTCCGGCGGGGATTCTTCCAGCCCGCCAACTTGATTCAGATCAAGGGAATCTTGGCATATCTACATCTAAAATCTACAATTATCTATGTAAAGTGCGATTCACGGGGGAGCTATGAGCGCGACCGCCGCCTCTCAGCGCGTGCGTTTGAAGTCTATCGCCCTGCCGCCCGAACACGGCGCGTGGGGCTTTCTGTTGGAGCCGCTGCTCGCCGGGTTGCTGATCGCGCCGTCGTGGGCCGGGCTGTGTCTGGCGCTGGGTGTGATCGGGGCCTTTCTGGCGCGCCACCCGCTGAAGATCGCCCTCGCCGACCGCGCCAAGGGCAAGCGCTATGCCCGCACTCTCGCCGCCGAGCGGGTCGCCCTGGTTTTCTGCGCGCTGGGCGCGCTCGGGTTCGGCGGCGCGGTGGCGCTGGCCGGGTTCGAGATGCTGGTCCCGCTGCTGTTGGCCGTGCCCCTGGCGGTCGTCCTGTTCGCGAGCTATCTCACCAACCGCGGGCGCGACCTGCTGCCGGAGCTGG
>Ga0123332_1005633_pt1 | contig 10557 bp, 9 predicted proteins | sample BioC12SIPDNA_4_FD_89958 | JGI IMG/M metagenome (GOLD analysis project Ga0123332, IMG submission 89958) | Anaerobic biogas reactor microbial communites from Washington, USA - Biogas_R2_A C12 SIP DNA | ecosystem: Engineered > Bioreactor > Anaerobic > Unclassified | place: Washington, USA... | reverse complement strand
GATGGACCAGGACGCGTGGCTGGCGGGGGTGCTCACCGGCGACGTCGGGTGGGAGCGCGACGGCGACGCCGTGATCCTGACCTCGGGCGACGTCGAGATCACGCTCGTGGCCGCGACCTAGCCCGAAGCCCCGTAATCCCGATCGGGCGTAGGCTCGGCGGCGATGGCTCCCGACCTCGAGGAGCGGGTGGCGAAGACGGCGCGGCAGATCGCGGCCCTGGGCGAGGGCGAGTCGACCTCGGTGTACCGGATGTCGTGGGCGAGCGGCCGGCTGCTCGACCGGGCGATGGCGAACGACGCGTTCCGGACCCGGCTGCTCCGGTTCGTCGACGTGTTCCCGGTGCTCGACGGCGACGAGGACGTCGCCCGTCACCTGGAGGAGCACCTCGACGGCGACGGGGTGCCCCGGTTGCTCGACCTCGGTGTCGACGTGGCGTCGCACGTCCCGTTCGGGCGGCGGATCGAGGCCCGGGTCGTGCGGGAGAACGTCACCCGCATGGCCGAGCAGTTCATCCTCGGCACCACGCCCGACGAGGCGGTGGCCGGGGTGGCCCGCCTGTGGGCGGCGGGTACGGCGGCGACGGTCGACCTGCTCGGCGAGCGCACCCTCGTGGAGGACGAGGCCGACCGCTACCTCGCCCGCGTGCTCTCCCTGCTCGACGCGCTCGGCGCCGCCGCTCCCGGGTGGGCGCCCCAGGCCCGCCTCGACACCGACGACCTGGGGCCCCGGCCGCGGGTGAACGTCAGCGTCAAGCCGACCGCCCTCTCCGCCCACCTCCACCCGCTCACCCGCGAGCGCGGCCTCGCCGCCCTCGACCGGCGGCTGCGCACCGTCGTGGCGCGGGCCCGCGAGGTCGGGGCGACCGTGCACGTCGACATGGAGCACGCCGAGGTGAAGGACCTGACGCTCGAGGCCCTCACCGAACTGGCGGTCGACGGCGAGCTGGCCGACGTCGACCTCGGTGTCGTCGTGCAGGCCTACCTGCGCGACAGCCGCGAGGACCTCGCCCGCCTGATCGCGGTGTCGTCGCTGCGGGACCGGCCGCTGACGATCCGCCTCGTCAAGGGCGCGTACTGGGACACCGAGACGGTCCTCGCCCGGCGGATGGGCTGGCCGGTGCCGGTCTACGAGGACAAGCACCACACCGACGCCAACTACGAGCGCTGCACCCGCCTGCTGCTCGACCACCACGGCGAGGTGCGGGCCGCCTTCGCCAGCCACAACGTCCGCTCGCTCGCCCACGCCGTCGAGTACGCCCGAGCGAAGGGCCTGCCCGACACCGCCTACGAGATCCAGATGCTGCACGGCATGGCCGAGCCGCTCCAGCAGGCGATCCGGCGCATGGGCCTCCGCCTGCGCCTCTACTGCCCGGTCGGCGAGCTGGTGCCCGGCATGGCGTACCTCGTGCGCCGCCTGCTGGAGAACACGAGCAACGAGAGCTTCGTGCGCCACCGCTTCGCCGAGGGCGACGACCTCGACGCCCTGGTCACCCCGCCGCCGCCCGTCGACCTACCCGGCCTCGACCCGCCGGGACGTCCCGAAACCGACCCCGCCGACCCGACGGCGTACACGCCCGAGCCGACCCGGGAGTGGCGACGCGCGGCGCCCCGCGAGGCGTTCGCCGCCGCGGTGGCCCGGGCGGTCGACGCCCCGACCGTCGAGGTCCCCGCGGTGATCGGCGGCGAGCGGGTGACGACCGGCGCCACGCTCGACTCGGTCGACCCCGGACGGCCCGACCGGGTCGTCGCCCGCGCCGCCCGGTGCGGGGCCGCCGAGGCCGACGCCGCGGTGGCCGCCGCCGTCGAGGCGTTCGGGCCGTGGGACGCCACCCCGGCGACGGAGCGCGCCGCGGTGCTCTTCCGGGCGGCGGCGTGGATGCGGGCCCGTCGCGACCGCCTGGCCCCGCTCCAGGTGATCGAGGTCGGCAAGCCGTGGGACCAGGCCGACGCCGACGTCTGCGAGGCGATCGACTTCTGCGAGCACTCCGGCCGGGAGGCGATCCGCCTGGCCGGGGGAGGGCCCGTGCAGTCGCCGCCGGGAGAGGCCAACCGCCTCGAGTACCGCGGCCGCGGCGTCACCGCCGTGATCGCGCCGTGGAACTTCCCCCTCGCCATCCCGTGCGGCATGGTCGCCGCCGCCATCGGGGCGGGGAACCCCGTCGTGCTCAAGCCGGCCGAGCAGTCCCCGGGGGTGGCGTGGGCCCTCGTCGAGGCGTTCGAGGCCGCCGGCCTACCCCCGGGCGTGCTCGGCTTCCTGCCCGGACCCGGCGAGGACGTCGGCGCCCGCCTGGTCGCGCACCCCGACGTGGCGACCATCGCCTTCACCGGGTCCCGCCGCGTCGGCCTGGAGATCAACGCCGCCGCGGCCGTCACCCCGCCGGGACAGCGCCACGTCAAGCGGGTCATCGCCGAGATGGGCGGCAAGAACCCGCTGATCGTCGACGCCGACGCCGATCCCGACGAGGCGGTGCCGATCGCCGTGCGGTCCGCCTTCGGGTTCTCGGGGCAGAAGTGCTCGGCCGCGTCGAGGCTGATCGTGCACGAGCGGGCCTGGGACTCCGTCGTACCCCGCCTCGTCGCCGCCGTCCGCGACCTGGCGGTCGGCCCGGCGTCGGACATGGGCACCGAGATCGGCCCGGTCGTCGACGCCGACGCCCACGCCCGGCTCCGCGCCGTGATCGACGGCGCCGGCGCGTCCGGCACCGTCGCCGTCGCACGCGAGGACGTCCCGGCCGAGGGGTGGTTCGTCGGCCCGGCGGTCGTCACCGACGTCGATCCCGCCTCGGCGCTCGCCCGTGACGAGCACTTCGGGCCGGTGCTCGCGGTGTTCCGCGTCGGCGACCTCGACGAGGCGATCGCCCTGGCCAACGACACCGACTATGCCCTCACCGCGGGGGTGTGCAGCCGGTCGCCGTCGACGATCGCCCGCTGCCTCCGCGACCTCCGGGCCGGGAACGTCTACGTCAACCGCGACACCACCGGCGCCGTCGTCGGCCGGCAGCCCTTCGGCGGGTACGGCCTGTCCGGAGTCGGCTCCAAGGCCGGAGGGCCCGACCACCTGATGCAGTTCACCGTGCCGCGGGCGACGAGCGAGAACACCGTCCGCCAGGGGTTCGCGGGGGACTGAGCATGGCGGGTCGACGATCGGGGAGGCCCGCCCCCCGGGGGATCATGCGCCCGGGCCGCGCCAGCGGGTAGACGTGGAGCCGATGTCGGATCGTCCGTGCCCCGAGTGCGCCCAACCGGTCGCCCCGCACCAGACGCTCTGTCCCGCGTGCCGGGCGCCGGTGCCCTCGGAGGCGGGCCCGGTCGGCACCGCATCGTCGACGATCGCGATCGGCGCGCCACCGCCCCGCCAGGCCGGTGCGTCGCCGCCGCCCCCGCCGCCCACCGCGACCGTGGCGCCCGCCCCGCCGCCGGCCTCGGTCCCTCCGGCCGCGCCGTCGCCGCCGCCCGCGTTCCCCCGCCCGGTCGCGCCCCTCGACGCCACCGCGGTCGGAACCGGGCCGACGTGGGGATCGGCGGCCACCGCGGCGGCGGCCCCGGTGCCGACCCCCGCGGCGGGCACGATCGGCGTCCCGGGCGCCGCCGTCCTCGACGAGCGCGGCAACCTGCCCGGCGGCCTCCTCGGCCTGGTCGCCGCCGTCCTCGTCGTCGCGGGCGTGTTCCTGCCGTGGATGTCGGTCGAGGGTCGCGACGTGTCGGGGTGGAGCGCCAGCGACGACTCGCGGATCCTGCTCGCCGTCGCGGCCGTCGTCACGGTGGTGGCCGCCCTGCTCGTGGGCGGCGCCCGGTCGCTCGTGCTGCGCCTGCTCCTCGCCGTCGCCGGGCTCGTGACGCTCGGCCTCGGTGCGTTCGACGTCGTGGATGTCGGTGCCGTCGACCGGTTCGACACCTCCCTCGGCGTCGGGCTGATCCTCGTCCTCGCCGGCGGGGCCGTCGCCCTCCTCGCCGCCATCCTGACCCGGCACCGCCGGTTCCGGTAGCGCCCGGGCGGGAGCGTCGGGCTAGTCCTGGCCGAGGTGGCGGATCAGGGGCAGCACGCGGAACGCGATCTGCTCGGTCAGGCCGATGTGGGTGGCGGTGCGCTCGATGCCCTGCACCTCGAGGATCGAGTTGATCACCTGCTGGAGGTGGCGGTTGCTGCGGGCCACCACCCGGCAGAGCAGGTCGCCCGGGCCGGTGACCGAGTGCGCCTCGACGACCTCGGGCAGGTCGCGCAGGTGGCTCACCACGTCGTCGAGGCGGCCCTGGGCGATGTCGAGCGTGACGAACGCGGTGACCTCGTAGCCGAGGGCCGGGAGGTCGACGTCGGGCGTGAAGCCGGTGACGATGCCGCGGGCCTGCAACTTGTCGAGGCGAGCCTGTACGGTTCCGCGGGCGACGCCGAGTTGGCGCGCCAGCTCCATCACCCCCGCCCGAGGCGAGTCGGCCAGCGCGTTGAGTAGACGCGAGTCGAGACGGTCGATGGACATGGGCACATCGTACACCGATTCGGCGGTCTGCCTAGTCGATGTGTACTGAGCCCGCGTGATCGATTGACGCACTTGATGGCCTGAGGTCCAATCGGGCCGTCACATCGTCGGATCGGGAGCGACCCCGTCATGGCCACGAGCCCGCCCGCCCCTGCGATCGCGCCACCGCGCCTGCGGGGCCTCGACCACCTCGAATGGTGGGTCGGCAACGCCCGCACGTTCGCCGGCTTCCTCGCCGCCGCCTTCGGCTTCGAGCCGGTCGCCTACGCCGGCCCCGAGACCGGACGCCGCGACCGGGTGTCGTACCTCGTGCGCCAGGGTGACGTCTCGCTCCTGGTGTCGGGCGCGCTCGATCCGGATTCGCCGATCGCCGACCACGTCCGCCGCCACGGCGACGGCGTCCGCGACGTCGCCTTCCTCGTCGACGACGTCGACCTGGCCCACGCCGCCGCCGTCGCCCGTGGCGGTCGCAGCCTGCGCGATCCCGCCGACGACACCGACGAGCACGGCACGATCCGCCACGCGGCGGTCGCCACCTACGGCGACACGGTGCACACGCTCCTCGACCGCAGCCGCTACGACGGTCCGTTCGCCCCCTGGTTCGCGCCGACCGACCTCCACGCCGCGCCCGGCGCCGCCGTCGGCCTCACCGGGATCGACCACGTCGTCGGCAACGTCGACCAGGGCACGCTCGGCCGCTGGGTCTCGTTCTACGAGGACGTGTTCGGGTTCGAGCAGATGGTCCACTTCGACGACGACCAGATCTCCACCGAGTACTCCGCCCTGATGTCGACGGTCGTGTGGAACGGCGGGCGGGTCGTCATGCCGATCAACGAACCCGCCGACGGCCGCCGCAAGAGCCAGATCGAGGAGTACCTCGACTTCTATCGCAGCCCCGGCGTGCAGCACATCGCCCTCTCGACGAACGACATCGTCGCCACCGTCCGGGCCCTCCACGAGCGCGGCGTCCGCTGCATGGACGTGCCCGCCGACTACTACCCGGCCGCCCGGGAGCGCATGGCGGGCATCGACCTGCCGTGGGACGACCTCGAGGCGCTCGGCATCCTCGTCGACCGCGACCGCCACGGCCACCTCCTCCAGATCTTCACCGAGACCGTCACCGACCGGCCGACCGTGTTCTTCGAGATCATCCAGCGCGAGGGGGCGCGCGGGTTCGGCGAGGGCAACTTCAAGGCCCTGTTCGAGGCGATCGAGCGGGCCCAGGCCCGGCGGGGCAACCTCTGACCATGGACATCGGACTGCCGCAGTGGGAGCGGGGGGTCCACAGCCGCCAGGCGCACGTCGCCCTGCCCGAGGGCACCGTCGAGGAGGAGCACGGGCGCGACGGCTTCTACGGCCCCGCCTCCCACCTGTACCGCCGCCACGCCCCCACCGCGTGGACCTCGGTGGAAGGGCCCGCCCGCCACCGCGCCTACGCCACCCACGACGTCGGACCGACCGGGCCGTGGCCCACCTGGCTCCTCGTCAACGCCGAGGTCGCCGTCGGGGTGCAGCGGGTCGACCGGGCCGGTGACTTCCTCCGCGACGCCGACGGCGACCTGTGCTACTTCGTGCACGAGGGCGCCGGCACCCTGCGCACCGAGTACGGGCCGCTCGGCTACCACGTCGGCGACTACCTCGTGCTGCCGCGCGGCACGACGTTCCGGTTCGAGCCGACGGTACCGACCCACCTCCTGGCGATCGAGGCGACCGGCTCGCGGTTCCGGCTGCCCGAGCGGGGCCTGCTCGGCCGCCACGCGCTGTTCGACCCGTCGGTGGTCGAGGTCCCCGACGCCGAGGCGGTCGGCGAGATCGGTGAGTTCACCGTCCTCGTCAAGCGGGCCGGGGTCGACACGCGGGTCACCTACCCGTTCCACCCCTGCGACGTAGTCGGGTGGAAGGGCGACGTCGCCCCGCTGCGGTTGCCGGTCGACGCCATCCGGCCCGTCGTCTCGCCCCGGTTCCACCTACCGCCATCGGTGCACTCGACGTGGGTCGCCGACGGGTTCGTCGTGTGCACGTTCGCCCCCCGCCCGATGGAGTCCGACCCCGAGGCCCTGCGATTGCCGTTCTTCCACCGCAACGTCGACTACGACGAGGTGATCTTCTACCACCGGGGCCGGTTCTTCTCGCGGGCCAGGATCGGCGCCGGCAACGTCACGTTCCACCCCACCGGGCTCCACCACGGGCCCCAGCCCGCCGCCCGGCAGCGCGACGCCGAGGCGGCCGCGGCGGTGGCGGCCGACGGCAGCGAGCGGGTCGCCGACGAGGTGGCGGTGATGGTCGACGCCCGGCGGCCCCTCACCCCCACCGCGGCCGCCGCCGAGGTCGAGATCGCGGGCTACGTCGACTCGTGGATCGAGACCGAACCGGCCGCCGCCCCGTCCGGCCCGTGAGGCTCGTGCCGTGAGGTTCGCCCGGGCCGAGCACGACGGGCGGGTCGTCGCGGCGGTGGTCGACGGCGACGATCTGGTGCCCTTCGCGATCGAGGGCGAGAGCGGCGTCGGTCCCGGCGAGGCGCAGGCCGCGCTGATCGAGACGGCGGTCCGCCGCGAGGCGCCGGCACCGGTGGCCGATCCGATCCCGCGGGCGGAAGCGCGCCTGCTCGCGCCGGTCGGCGATCCGCCCTCGGTGCGCGACTTCTACGCCTTCGAGGCCCACGTGGCGACGGCCCGGGTGGCCCGGGGGCTCGACGTCGACCCGGACTGGTACGAGCTGCCGGTCTTCTACTTCTCGAACCCGGCGTCGATCGTCGGGCCAGGCGACGCGGTCTCGGTGCCCCCCGGCTGCCGGGCGATGGACTACGAGCTGGAGGTCGCCGCCGTGGTCGGGCGGGAGGTCGTCGGCGAGGGCGGGCTGGGCACCGGCTGGATCGACGCGGTCGCCGGGTTCTGCGTGATGAACGACTGGTCGGCCCGCGACCTCCAGATCCGGGAGATGGCCCACCAGCTCGGACCGGCCAAGGGGAAGGACTTCGCCACGTCGCTCGGTCCATGGCTCGTCACGCCCGACGAACTCCGCGATGTAGGTTCCGGCCGCCCCCGCGCCGCGATGGTCGCCCGGGTGAACGGCCAGGAGCGCAGCCGGGGCGAGCTGTCCGACATCCACCACGGCTGGGACGCGATCCTCGGCCACGCCGCCCGCGGCACCCGCCTGCGCCCCGGGGACGTGATCGGGTCGGGGACGGTCGGCACCGGGTGCATCCTCGAGCTGTCGATCACCCACGGCCCCGACGCCGAGCCGTGGCTCGCTCCCGGCGACGAGGTCGAGCTCGAGGTCGAGGGCCTCGGCGTCCTCGCCAACCCGGTCAGGGAGCGGTGAGGCGGGCGAGCAGCTCGGAGCGGATGCCGGGGCGGGAGCCGAACACGAGCAGGAACATCGCCTCGCGGGCCAGGCGCTGGGCGTGGTCGTCGAGGGCGACCGACCGGCTGCCGGTGTGCGCCACCAGGGCGGAGGCGGCCTGCACGGCGAAGGCCGAGGCGGCGGCGCGGGCCGCGGCCATGCCCTCGTCGCCCGCCGAATCGAGCTCGGCCCGTCGGGCGTCGAGCACCGCGTCCAGTGGTCCCGGCCCCATCAGCGCGCAGCACCGCCGGGCCACCCCGAGGGCGAGCGAGCCGTTCAGCCGCAACCGGGCCCCCAGGCTCCCCTCCGGGTCGTAGGGCGCGACGCCGAGCACCCGTTCCTCGGGCACCACCACGCCGGCGAGGTCGACGCGCACGGTCGCGCTGGCGTCGACCGCGGCGAGCCGTCGCCGGGTCGCGGCGACGCCGTCGCCCTCGACCGCGTCGATCGCCACGTTCACGATCGTCTCGTCCGGTCCACGGGCGGCGACGTGGAGGGTGTCGATGCGACCCCAGCCCGACACCCACGGGGCGAAGCCGTCCAGCACCCAGCCGTCGGGGTGCGGCGCGGCGGTGAGCACCGGCGGGCCGGGGAGGAGGCCTCCGAAGGCGATGCCGCCCCGTCGCCGCCCGGCGCAGGCGTCGGCGAGCCAGGCGTCGCTCAGCGGGCCCGGTGCCAGGAGGCTGCCCAGCAGCCCGAAGTGCTGCACCCACACGAGCGTCGTCGTCAGGCAGCCCGAGGCCAGCACCTCGACGATCGTCGGCAGCTCCTCGGCGACGCCGAGGCCGCCGACGTCGGGCGAGGCGAAGACACCGAAGAGCCCGGCGGCCGCCAGGGCGTCGAGGTTGGCCGCCGGCAGCACGTCGGACACGTCGGTGTCGAGGGCGGCCGGTAGGAGGACGTCGTCGGCTAGGACGGTGGCCGTCGCCACCACGTCACGGGGGGTCATGGCCCGACATCGTCGGTCACCCCGACCCTCCGACGCCACCACCGCGATCCGACGTCGCCGAACGCCGGTTGACCGACGGCGTCGTGGGACAGACTGCACGTCGTGGCGGCGGACGACCATCTGCGGGACGTGTTGGGCGAGATCGTGGCGGAGCACCGGTCGAGCACGGCGGGGCACCTGAGCGTCCGCCACGCCGGCCGTTCGGTCGACGTCGCCGTCGGGACGACCTCGGACGGCGTCGCCGCCGCAGTCGACGACCTGTTCCCGACCTACTGCGCGACGAAGCCGCTCCTGCCCCTTCTGCTCGCCGCATCCGCCCCCCACCTGCTCGACGCCGGCGTCGACGTGCTCGCCGCGCCGGTGACCGACGGCGGCGCGCCGGGCGGGAGGCAGCCGGCCTCGGTGTCGGTCGCGTCGATGCTCACCCACGAGGCCGGGCTCGCGGCGCCGACGGCCATCTCGTGGCGGCTGTTCGGCCTCGACCTCACCGACGAGGAGGTCATCGGATCGATCCTGCTCGCCGACCGCCCCGTCTACAGCGACTTCGTGGCGTGGGCCCTGATCGAGATGATCTTCTCCAAGGAGAGCGGTCGGTCGTCGGCCGAGGCGATCCATCACGACCTGCTGGTTCCGCTCGGCCTCGCCGACGAGCTGCACGTGTCCGCCTCCACGCTCGACCCGCTTCGACCGGTCACCGTGCCGGTCGCCAGCGAGCGCGAGGGAACGATCCCCATGCTGTCGGAGGCCCTGCCCTCGGAGCTCGACCTGCTCCGACCCGCGTTCGGCGCGGTGGCGTCGACCCGCGCCCTCGCCGACCTGATGGGGGCGGTCCTCCGCGTCGTCGACGGTGAATCGGTCGACGGCCTGCCGCCCCCGTGGTCGGTGGCGCGGTTGCTCGAGCTCCGCGGTGGGGCGGTGGACGATCCGGTCGTCGGCCGGCGCCTGTGCTTCGCGGGAGGGTTCATGGCCAACCACGCGGCCGGCTCGCTCGGCGGTCTGTCGTCCGCCGCGATCGGCCACCTGACCGGCCTGTTCCCGTCGGGGATGGCTGCCGACCCGGAGGCGGACCTGGCCGTCGCGTTCCGCCTGAACGGCACGATCCAGACCTCCGAGGAGCTGGTCGGACTGCAGACCCGGGCGCTGAGCGCGGCGGCGGAGGCCGTGGGGTCGTGGTGAGCCCCTGCCCCGTGTGCGGCCACGTCGATCGGCCCGAGGCCGCGGCGACCGCCTCCGCCGACTGGACCGCCGCGTCCGCCGCCGCGGGCGGCCGCCGCCGGGCCGACGGGCGCGACCTGCTCGGGCTGCGCGCCGACGAGCGTCGCCGGGCCGGCGCGCCGATCACCTCGACCATCGCGATCGAGCCGGCGGACGTCCCCGCCCTGGCCGGCACCATCGTCCTGGTGCACGGCGACGGCCGGCTGGAGGTGGTCCCCGACGGCGCCGAGGCCCATCCCGACCCCGACCTCGTGGTCAGTGCCCCGTACTGCGACGTGATGGCCTGGCTGCACGGGGGTCTGCGACTGGGTCGCCTGGCCGCCACCGGAGGGGCCCGCTTCAGGAGCGTCGCGGTCGTCTCGATGATCACCGCGGCGGTGTCGAGCGACCCCCGGGACGGCGCGGTGGACGATCCGTGGGATCCCGCCGCGTTGGTGTCGTGGGTCCATCACGATCGTCGGTCCGAGGGTTGACCGCACCGAGGATGGGTAGGTGACGCCGGTCACCAACCCCGAGGAGGACCCCCTCATGCCCACCAAGACGCGAGCCGCAGCGGTCGCGGCCGCCACCGCCGTC
>Ga0123332_1005632_pt1 | contig 10558 bp, 6 predicted proteins | sample BioC12SIPDNA_4_FD_89958 | JGI IMG/M metagenome (GOLD analysis project Ga0123332, IMG submission 89958) | Anaerobic biogas reactor microbial communites from Washington, USA - Biogas_R2_A C12 SIP DNA | ecosystem: Engineered > Bioreactor > Anaerobic > Unclassified | place: Washington, USA... | reverse complement strand
CTGGCCCAGTCGCTGGCGCCGGAGGGAATCCTCGTCAACACCGTGTCGCCGGGCTCGTTCCTGTCGGCCGGGATGAAGGGCTACCTCGCAGCCCTGCCGCCGGAACGCAACGTCGACCCCAACAACCTCTACGACGCGATGCGCGTGATCAAGGAGGACTTCGACCATCCGGCCTACATGGGCCGCGCCGGCGACCCCTCCGAGATCGGCCCCGTGATCGCGTTCGTCGGGTCGAAGGTGAACAGCTACATGACCGGCGCCGACATCAACGTCGACGGCGGCTCGGACTTCTAACCCGGGGCGACTACAGGTCGGACAGGGCGCCGGTTTGGCCGCCTTCCACGGCGGTGCCCAGGAGGGCGCCGACGTCGGCTTCGGGCGGCGAGGGTGAGCGCAGGACCACCTCACGCATGTCGATCGACGGGGCTGCCAGCAGCCCCGCGAACGTGTCGCCGAGGAACCGGCACACCTCATCGGTGGACAGGAACTTGGCTTGGCTGCGACCCGCCCGACCCCACGCGTTGAGCGCCTCGACCAGCTCGTCGTGGCCGAACCCGGCACCGAACTCGGTGGGGATCGTGGCGCCCAGGCTGATCGTGGTGAAGCGCAGCCACGGGTGCTCCTCGCGCCACTGCTCGATCGAGTGCTCGAGGGCGGCCTTGCTGGCGCCGTAGGCCCCGAGGTGGCTGCGCGGCTCGTGAGCCGTCTCCGACGACACCAAGGCGGTCAGCGACTCCTCCGACAGCAGGCCCACCAACGCGGCGAGCGTGCGGTTCACGCCGATCAGGTTGGTCTCGAGCGCGCTCAGCCAGTCGGCATCGTCGCTGGCGACCAGGCTGCGCAAGGGCGCTGACCCCGACGACACGAACAGCAGGTCGATCGACCCCAGCCGCTCGGCGACGCCGGCCGCGAACGCCTCGCGCGAAGCGGGGTCGCGCAGGTCGAGCGCGAGTGGGATGGCCCCCTCGATCTCGGCCAGTTTCTCGACCCGTCGGGCGGCGGCCACCACCGACGCGCCCGCGGCCACGGCGTGTTCGGCCACGCCGCGCCCGATTCCGGAGGAGGCGCCGATCACGACGACGCGCTTGCCCGCCAGAGTCATTCGGTGACGCCCTCGGCGACGGCCTTGAGTTCGAGGTACTCCTCGAAGCCCTGCACGCCCGACTCGCGGCCGATACCGGACTGCTTGTAGCCGCCGAACGGCACGTCGGCGCCGTACCACATGCCACCGTTCACGCTCACCGTGCCGGTCCGCAGCTTGGCCGCGACTCGGTGGGCGCGCTCGTTGTCGGCCGACAGCACGCCGCCCGACAAGCCGTAGATCGAGTCGTTGGCGAGCGCGATCGCGTGGTCGTCGCCGTCGTGCTCCTGCACCACCAGCACCGGACCGAAGATCTCTTCGCGCACGGCCTTGGCGTCGGGCGCCAGCCCGGTGATCACGGTCGGCTCGACGTAGTACCCGACCGGCAGGTCGGCGGGCACGCCGCCGCCGATCGCGATCGTGCCGCCCTCGTCGCGCGCTGACTGGATGTAGCCGAGCACGCGCTGGCGCTGGGCCTCCGAGCACAGCGGGCCCACCATCACCGACGGGTCGGTGGGGTCGCCCTGCTTGATCCCGGCCAGCATCGCCCCGACCTGCTCGACGAACTCGTCGACCTTGCCGCGGGGCACGATCGCCCGGCTCTGGATGGCGCACCCCTGGCCCGAGTGGGCCGTGATGTTGAAGGCCGACACCATCGCCGCCACGCCCATGTCGGCGTCGTCGAGCACGATCGATGCCGACTTGCCGCCGAGCTCCAAGAACACCTTCTTGAGGGTGGGCGCGGCGGCCACCATGATCTTCTTGCCGGTCTCGGTCGAGCCGGTGAACGACACCATGTCGACGTCGGGGTGCTCGACCAGAGCCTGACCGACCTCGTTGCGGCTCGACGTCAACACGTTGAACACGCCGGCGGGGATGTCGGTCTCCTCGGCCACCAGGCGACCGAGCACGCTGGCCGACCACGGCGTGGCCGGGGCACCCTTGAGCACCACCGTGCAGCCGGCCGCCAAGGCCGGTGCCGACTTGGCCAGCTGGATCTGGATCGGGAAGTTCCACGGCACGATCGCGGCCACCACACCGACCGGCTCGCGGAGCACGAACCGGTTCGACTTGCCGGCCACCGTGTCGGCCACGCCCAGCTCCTGGCGGTACTGGTACGTCTCGGCCAGGTTGGCGGCGAACTCGACGCCGGCCACCGGCACGTCGAACTGAGCGCTGTGGGTGAGCAGGATCGGCGCGCCGACCTCGGCCACGATGGTCTGGCGCCACTCGTCGGCGTGCTTGAGCAGCGCCGCCTGGAGCTGGCGCAGGCACTTGGCCCGGAACGCGTGGTTGGTCGACCAGTCGGTCTCGTCGAACGCCCGGCGGGCGGCGGCGACCGCCGCGTTGACGTCGTCAGCGGTGGCGTCGGCGGCCACGCCGATCACCTGCTCGGTCGCCGGGTTGATGTTCTCGTAGGTGCCGCCGTCGGAGGCGGGCACGAGCTTGCCGTCGATCAACAGCCGGTCGTCGGACATGAGTGCGGTCATCGAATTGCCTTTCGTAGAAGAATCAGAGCGGAGCGGTCAGCCGTACCGGCCGGCGAGAAAGTGGACGGCGTCGGTCGCGGCGGGGAACCCGCCCGACAGCCCGGCGCCGTACCAGCCGGCGTCGGCGATCAGGGTGATGCCGTTCACATACGACGCGGCGTCGCTGCCGAGGAACACCAGCGGGTGGGCCTGCTGCTCGGGGGTGGACGGCTCGACGCCGACCTCGGCGCGGAAGTCGTGGCCGAACTCGAGCCACAGTTCCTTGTTGGCCTGCGCCAGCGGGGTGTTGGTGGGCCCGGGCAGCACCGAGTTGATGCGAATGCCCAGCTTGAGCAGGCGCACGCACTCGCGCGCGACGTACTGGGCCATCGCCCGCTTGGTGAACATGTAGTGCTTGAGGTCGGCGTGCTCCTCGAACCACGCCACGGCCGCGTCGAAGTCGGGCGTGTCGAGCAGGGTGTTGATCAGGTCGAGCTGGGCCTCCCAGCCGAGCCCGGCCGTCGACGAGATCGTCGAGATCGAGGCACCGCGGCCGAGTTGCCCGCGGGCGATCGCAGCGTCGATCAGGTGTCGGTGCCCGATGAAGTTGACGCGCTCGATGCCGTCGAACCCGTCGGCCACGCCGGCGCACGCGAACAGGGCCTGGAACGGGGCGCCGACCGCGTCGAGGGCAGCATCGATGCTGTCTTTCGAGCGCAGGTCGACCTGCACCGCCTGCACGCCGGGAAGGTCGACCGGCGCGTAATCGAGCACCACCACCTCGGCACCGAGGTCGAGCAACAGCTCGGCCGTCGCCCGCCCCATCCCGGTCGCACCACCGACCACGACCGCCCGCTTGCCGTCGTACCGGAACGCGTCAGCACCCATTGTTTCCCCTCCAAACGCCGCCCGCGGCAGCACCGATGAACGGAAACCTAGTGGATTGAACCGCGATTCAAGAAGCCGGGATCTGGGCCTCGAACGCGGGGCGCAGGGCCTCGATCATCAGATCCAGATTGCGCTCGAACGAGGTGTCGGCGTTCCCGCCCGGCGCGCGCTTGGTCAGTGCCTCCAGCACCTCGCGCTCGGTGCCCTCGGCGCGCGCCCCGGCGATCGCCAGCTTGGCCAGCCAGGGCCGGTCGCCGCCCGCCTCGGCACGGTTGTGGATCGACGCGACCGCGCTGCCCATCGCCACGGTCGACACGGCCTGCCATGCCCGGAACCCGAGGTCGAGGGTGTAACCCAGGTCGACCAGCCGGGCCAGGCAGTAGGCGATCGTGTCGAGCACGCGCGAGTCGTCGATCGAGTCGCTCACGTACAGGTCGAGCACCTCGGGCTGGTCCGACATGGCCTTGTAGGTGTAGGTGGCCCACTCGCGCAGCCATGCCTCCCAGTCCTGGCCGTGGTAGGTCGGCAGCACGTGGCTGGCGAGTTGGTACTCGGCCGCCAGGCGCACCAGCTCGTCGCGGCCGCTCACGTAGTGGTACAGCCCGGGCACGCTCACCCCGAGCTTCTCGGCGGTCGACTTCATCGTCGCTTCGTCGAAGCCCAAGTCGATCACAGCCCGGGCGATCGCCGCCCGGTCGATCCGCGGCGGGCGGCCGATTCGGGTGGTTCGTCCGGTGCGCTTGGGCGTGCGGGCTGCATTGCTCACAGTCGGCGACTCTACCCCGCCAACCATCGGCGACTTATCAGAACCACATCGGAAATGGAGCTGAACCCGGGCGATGCCGTCGTCGACATCGTTTTCATACGTGATTCGCAAACTCGGCCAAGGATCGGTAATCTCAGCGGACGTGCGACCAGGGGGGCCGCACATCAGCACCGATCACCACGGTGATCAGCAGGGGGAACGATGAAGCTCACCACCCGGCGCACCTTCGCTGGCGTGACCGCCGTCGTGTGCCTGGCCGCTGCGGCCTGCACCGACCAGACGGCCGACCCGGCACCGACCGAGCCGGGCACGGCCGCGCCCACCGCGGCCCCGGCAACGACGGCGGCGCCCGCGGATACCGAGCCCGGCGAGCCCACCGCCACCACCGCGCCCACGGGCACCGAGCCCGGCAAGCCCACCGCCACGACGGAACCAGCCGCGCCCGACACGGTGCCGGTCAACGCCGGCCTGGCGGCCAACAACACCAGCTCCGACTCCACCACCGGGATCACCGACGACACGATCAAGGTCGCCTTCCTGGGCGTCGACTTCAGCGCCCTGTCGGGCACCGGGCTGGTACCCGAACTGGGCGATCAGCAGAAGCAGGTCGAGTCGTTCGTCGCCGAGATCAACGAGAACGGCGGCATCGGCGGCCGCCAGATCGAGCTCCACTTCCACATGTTCTCGGTGCTCGAAGGCGGCGCCGACACGATCCAGGCAGCCTGCATCGGCGCCACCCAGGAGTTCCAGGCGGCAGTGGTGATCCTGCCCCCGGCCGCGGCCCGCGACCTCACGCGCTGCACGGCGGTTACCAACCAGACGCTCACCATGTACGCCACCGGCATGGACGACCCCCTGTACGCGGAAGCCCAGGGCCGCCTGTTCACCCCCGGCAACCTCACGATCGATCGCCAGTACCGGGCCTGGGCCACCGCGCTCGACGAGGCCGGTGTGCTGGAGGGCACCACGATCGGCATCGTGTCGTCGTCGACCGCGGCCGAGTTCCTGTACGGCGTCGAAGAGGTGCTCGTGCCCACCCTCGAGGAACTCGGGCATGCCCCGGCCGAGGTGATCGCGATCCCGTGCGAGGGCACGTCGTGCCAGCAGTACGACGTGGCCGCCCAGCGCATGAAGGACGCCGGCGTCGACCTGGTCTTCCAGAACATCCCCAATAACGTGGGCGTCGGGTTGGTCCAGGCCTCGGCCGACATCGACTTCGCCCCCCAGTGGGTGGCGCTCGGTAACCAAGCCACCGACACGGTGTCGAACTTCTACGCGGCGGTCGCCGAGCACTGGGACGGCATGATCGGCCTGGGCTTCTCGTTCAACCAGCCCGACGACCTCACCCCCACCTCGGCCGAGTGCAACGCGGTCGTCACCGAGCGCAGCGGCGAGTTCTACGAGCCGGGCACCGACGCCTACGGCTTCACTGCCAACATCTGCAACATGTTCCTGGTGGTCGATCGGGCCGCCGACTCAGTCGAGGGTTCGCTCACCCAGGGCTCGCTGATCGCGGCGATCCAGGGCCTCGGCACGTTCGAGGGCTTCGTCAGCCAGCTCACGCTGTCGCCCACCAAGCACGACGGGCTCGACGAGATGTTTTGGTGCGATTACACCGCCGAGGCGGGCGTGTGCGTGCGCCGCGACGGTCCGCGGGTCGTGATCCCGGACTGATGGCGGACACGCCCGACGAGATGCCCAACGGCGACGGGCTGGCGGGCCTCGCCGCAACGGTGCTCGACGAGGAGCGCCGTCGCCAGGATGCGGGCGCGGCCCGCCCCGAGGTCATCCTCCCCGACGACCTCCTTCCCGGCGTGGGCGCCGACCCGATGTCGCTCGGTCAGGCGATCTCGGCCGGCGGCGCAGGGCTGGTGGTCACGCTCGGCATGGCGCGCATGGTCGACTACCTCGACCTGGCGGCGATGAGCGTGTTGGCCCCCGACATCCAAGACACGCTCGGCGTGAGCGACGCCGTGATCGGGGCGATCGGCGCGGCCTTCGGCGTGCTGTTCCTGGTCGGGTCGATCCCGATCAGCACACTCGCCGACCGTTACTCGCGCACCAAGATCGCGGCCGCGTCGATGGCCGTGTGGTCGGTGCTCGTGTTCCTGACGGGCTTTGTGCAGAACGCCTTCTGGCTGTTCCTCGCCCGGATGGGTGTGGGCGTCAGCCAGAGCTACGCGATTCCGGTGAACGGCCCGCTGCTGGCCGACGGCTATCCGATCGAGGCACGCACACGCATCTTCGCCACCTACGGCTCGTTCGAGGTGCTCGGCCGGATCGCCGGCCCGCTCGTCGCGGGCGGCATCGCCGGCGGGGTCGCCGGCCCCGAAAGCTGGCGGTGGGCGTTCTGGATCGTCGCTTTTGCCGGCGTTCCCGTCGCGTTGGTCACGCTCAAGTTGCGCGAGCCGCGCCGAGGCCGCAACGAGATGCAGGCGGTGCTCGGGCACGAACTGGAGGAGGATCGCAGCGAGCTGCCGATCTCGGTGTCGGTCGCCTTCGAGCGGCTCCGCAAGGTGCGTAGCTTCTACTACTTCCTCACCGGCATGGCCGCGCTCGGGTTCGCCCTGTTCAGCATCCCGCTGTTCTTGAACCTGTATCTAGAGGACTCGCTCGGCCTGTCGGCCTGGGAGCGCGGCGTGTTCGGTGCCCTCGTGGCGATCCCCGGGGTGGTCGCCCTGGCGATCGTGGCACCGCGCAGCGACGCCCTGTTCCGGCGCAGCCCCCCAGCCTCGTTGGTGCTGGTCGGCAGCCTGATCGCGGTGTTCGGGGTGCTCGTGGTGGTCGCCCTGGCAATGCCCAACGTGTGGCTGCTGGGCGCCGTCTACGCCCTCGCGAGCGCGGTCGCCCAGGCCGGGTTCGTCAGCATCGTGGCCGTGTCGAACGCGGTCATCCCGTACCGGCTGCGCTCGCGCGGCAGCGCCATGGTCGGCGTGTACGTGAGCTTGTTCGGCGGGTTCTTCGGGGCCGTGCTCACCGGCCTGCTGTCCGACGCGATCGGGCGCCGCGGGGCACTCACGCTGGTGGTGCTGCCGGCCACGATCATCGGCGGCGGGCTGATCGCGTACGGCGCCCGCTTCGTGCGCGGCGACATCTCACGCTGCGTCGAGGAGCTGCTCGAAGAGCAGCAGGAGGCCGAGCGGGTGCGCCAGGCCGACGCCGTGATCCCGGCCCTCCAGGTCCGCAACCTCGACTTCTCGTACGGCAGTGTGCAGATCCTGTTCGACGTCAATCTCGACGTAGCCCGCGGCGAGACGGTCGCCCTGCTCGGCACCAACGGCGCCGGCAAGTCCACCCTGTTGCGAGTGATCAGCGGGCTGGGCGTGGCCTCACGGGGCGTGGTGCGCTTGCACGGCCGCACGATCACCTACACCGACCCCGAGGTGCGCGCCAAGATCGGCGTGGTTCAACTGATGGGCGGCAACGCCGTGTTCTCGGCGCTGTCGATCGACGAGAACCTGCGGATGGCCGCCTTCCGCTACGAGCGCGACGAGGCCGAGCAGCGGATCGAGCAGGCGATCGCCCGCTTCCCTGTGCTGGTCGAGCGACGCCGGGTCGCGGCCCGCGACCTGTCGGGGGGCCAGCAGCAGATGCTCGCCTTGGCGATGGCACTGGTGCACGAGCCCGAGATCCTGATCATCGACGAGTTGTCGCTCGGCCTGGCGCCCACCACCGTGCAACAGCTGCTCGAGATCGTGCGCGAGCTCAAGGAACAGGCGATGACGATGGTCATCGTCGAGCAGTCGCTCAACGTGGCGCTGGCGATCGCCGACCGGGCGATCTTCATGGAGAAGGGCCAGGTGCGCTTCGACGGGCCGGCGGCCGAACTGGCCGAACGCGACGACCTCGCCCGCGCAGTGTTCCTGGGGGCCGACTGATGCACGCCTGGTTCGCTGCGTCGGCCGGAACGCTGGGCTTCCAGATGCCCAACCAGGTCCTGGTGGGCGGGGCCATGCGCGGGTTGGCGATGGGCGTGTTCGCGGTCGGGATCATCCTCATCTATCGCTCCACCCGGGTGATCAACTTCGCCCTCGGCGAGCTAGGCGCCCTGGCTGCGGCCGTGTTCATCCGGCTCACGATCAACTACGACTGGAACTTCTACGTCGCCTTGGCGTTCACGCTGATCGGCGGTCTGCTGGCCGGTGGCTTGCTCGAGTTGGCACTCGTGCGCCGGTTGTCGAAGGCGCCCAAGGTGATCCTGCTGGTGGCCACGATCGGGGCCGCCACCGCGTTGCTGTTCGTACAAGCCGTGTTGCCCGACATCGAGCGCTACGAGAAGTTCCCCACCGCGTTCACCAAGAAGTGGACCGTTGGCGACGTGATCGTGCGCGCCGAGCACGTGGTGGCCGTGATCGTGTTGCCGCTGATGGTCGCTGGGCTGGCGTACTTCCTCAACCGCACCAAGCACGGCATCGCCGTGCGGGCCTCGGCCGACAACCCCGACGCGGCCCGCCTGGCCGGCATCAGCGTGAAGCGCGTGTCGTTCATCGTGTGGTCGCTGGCCGGCGGGTTGGCCACGATCGCCACGATCCTGTCGGCCCCACTCGCCAACGCCGACATCGGGTCGATGGGGCAACTCGGCCCAGGAATGCTGGTGCGCACCCTGGCGGTGGCGGTGATCGCCGGCATGTCGTCGCTCTCGCTGGCGCTGATCGCCGGGATCGCGCTCGGTGTGGTCGAGGCGGTGGTGTTCTACAACAATCCGTCGAACCCCGACATGATCAACTTCGGGTTGTTCCTCGTGGTGCTGGTGGCGGTGTTGGTGGTGTCGACCCGCAACCGCTCGCTCGCCCAGCGCGAGCGGTTCTCGTTCGCGCCGCGCACGCGCCCGGTGCCCGAATCGCTGCGCTCGCTGTGGTGGGTGCGTCACCACACCACGGTCGCCGCCACCGCGGCGCTCGTGATCGCCGCGGTCGTGCCGATCTTGGTCACGTCGCAGTCGCGCCAGTTCCTGTACTCGCGAATCATCTTGATGGCGCTGGTCGCGTTGTCGCTCACGGTGCTCACCGGGTGGGCCGGGCAGCTCTCGCTCGGGCAGTTCGCACTCGTCGGGCTGGGCGGCGTCACCACCTACGCGCTGTTCATGAACCAGCTCCAGTTCCCGATCGCGGTGGTAGTCGGTGCGCTCGTGTCGTCGTTGGCCGCGGTCGTCGTCGGCCTTCCCGCCCTGCGGATGCGCGGCCTGTTCCTCGCGGTCACCACCCTGGCGCTCGCGGTCGCCGCGCCGTGGCTGCTCGAGCGGCCGATCTTCGAGACCGACGGGCAGTCCACGTCGGTGATGCCGCGCCCCGTGATCGGCGGCCTGTCACTCACGTCCGAACGCAGCTACTACTGGCTGTGCCTCGCCGTGCTCACGGTGTGCTTCATCGCCGTGGCCCGGATCCGACGGAGCGGCTTCGGGCGGGCGCTGCTGGCCGTGCGCGACAACGAGTTGGCGGCCTCGGCGATGGGCCTGTCGCCGCTGCGCATCAAGCTCGCCGCGTTCGCCGTGGCGGGGGCCCTGGCCGGCCTGTCGGGCGGGCTGCTGGTCGGGCTGGTGCAGCAGTTCAACACCACCCGGTTCAACGCGGTCGCCTCGCTCGACGTGGTCGCGGTCGCGGTCGTGGGCGGCTTGGCGTCGATCGCCGGGGCGGCGATCGGGGCGCTCGTCATCATCGGGTTGCCGGCGTTCTTCCCCGGCAACCCCGAGGTCGCCCTGCTCACGTCGGGGGCGGGCGTGCTCGTGCTGCTGTTGTACTTCCCCGGCGGCCTCGTGCAGATTCTGCTCAACGCCCGCGATGGTGTGTTCGGTTGGTTGGCCGGCCGCCGGGCCCCGGCCGAGCCGGTCCCGCGGCCCACCGCGGTTGCCCGCCAACTCCCCGACCGGGCGCCGGTGCCCGCCGGCGACACCACCGCCCTGAGCGCCCGCGGCGTCACGGTCAAGTTCGGCAGCCGCACGGTGCTGCGCGACGTCGCGATCGACGTCGGTCGCGGCGAGGTGGTCGGGTTGATCGGCGCCAATGGAGCCGGCAAGTCCACCCTGATGAACGCGATCGGCGGGTACGTGCGCAGCACCGGCGACGTCGCCATCTTCGGCCAGCGCGCCCACGGCCTGGCGGCCCATCGACGGGCTGCGCTCGGGCTCGGCCGCACGTTCCAGACGTCGAGCCTGTTCCCGCGGCTCAGCGTGCTGGAGAACGTGCGCCTGGCGGTGCAGACCCGTCTCGGTCGCTCGTTGTCGGTCGTGCGCTTTCCGCGGCGCGGTGACGCCGCCTCCGTCGAGGCCCGCCAGCATCTCGGCGAGGTCGGCCTCACCGCCCGCCTCGACGTGGCCGCCGGCGACACCACCGCCCTGAGCGCCCGCGGCGTCACGGT